>JAAGKN010000242.1_pt1 | contig 162808 bp, 137 predicted proteins | sample 6206371 | NCBI WGS metagenome assembly JAAGKN01 (sample SAMN11533720, study PRJNA540317) | gut metagenome | isolation source: fecal pellets from male and female animal of same cohort | host: Peromyscus leucopus | place: USA:CA | collected 2017 | reverse complement strand
GGTAGAGCACTGGTCTCCAAAACCAGGTGTCGGGAGTTCGAGCCTCTCTTCCCGTGCTAAATAAAAGAATATGTTTAAGAATATAACTGAGTATTGCAAGGAAACTTACGATGAACTTGTTCATAAGGTTACTTGGCCGACATATAAAGAGCTAACCAACAGTGCGGTGATAGTTTTATGTGCTTCCGTTGTCATTGCGTTGGTTATTTTTGCTATTGATTCACTTTTCGAGCAGTTTATGAAACTTATTTATTCACTCTTTAATTAATTTTTTGGAGGGTGAGTATGGCAGAAGTTGAAAAGAAGTGGTATGTATTACGCGCTATTAGTGGTAAAGAATCTAAAGTCAAGGAATACATAGAACTTGACATGAAGAATCACGGATATGGTGAGTACGTATCGCAGGTTCTGATTCCAACAGAAAAAGTTGTTTCTGTTCATAATAATAAGCGGACTGTTACAGAACGGAATTTATTATCTGGTTATGTTCTGGTTGAAGCTGCTTTGATAGGTGAGATTCCTCACATGCTTCGTAATACTCCTGGGGTCCTTGGATTCTTGGGAGGTATGGATAAACCGACTCCATTACGTCAGGCTGAAATAAATCGCTTGTTTGGTATAGGTGTTGAAGCTGAAGAGGTTGCGGAAGAACAGGCATGTATTGTTACAGATTATACTATTGGTGAATCTGTAAAGGTTACAGACGGTCCGTTCTGCGGCTTTAAGGGAGTCATCGAAGAAATTAATGGTGAAAAGAAAAAGCTTAAAGTGTCTGTTAAGATTTTCGGTAGGGTTACACCTCTCGAATTAGGCTTTACACAAGTTGAGAAAGAATGATGATTTTGTTACACATCATTCATCGTATAATACAAATAAATTAAATATAGCAAAATGGCTAAAGAAATTGCTGGACTAATCAAATTACAGATTAAGGGTGGCGCTGCAAATCCATCACCTCCAGTAGGACCTGCACTTGGTTCTAAGGGCATCAATATCATGGATTTTTGTAAGCAATTCAATGCCAGAACACAGGATAAAGCCGGTAAGATTCTTCCGGTTGTTATCACTTATTATTCTGACAAGTCTTTTGATTTCGTTATTAAGACTCCTCCTGCAGCTGTTCAGTTGATGGAGGTTGCAAAAATCAAGGGTGGTTCTGCTGAACCAAACCGTAAGAAAGTTGCAGAAGTTACATGGGATCAGATAAGGACTATTGCAGAAGATAAGATGCCTGATTTGAATTGTTTTACAATTGAATCTGCCATGTCTATGATTGCTGGAACAGCAAGAAGTATGGGTATAACTGTTAAAGGAGATTTCCCTGGTAAATAATTAAAACTTCAATTTAAGATGAGTAAACTGACAAAAAATCAAAAATTAGTTGCAGATAAGATTGAAGCAGGGAAGGCTTATACTTTAGAAGAGGCAGCTAATTTGGTAAAAGAGGTTACATTCACAAAGTTTGACGCTTCGCTCGATATTGATATCCGTTTGGGTGTTGATCCGCGTAAAGCAAATCAGATGGTACGTGGTGTAGTTTCTCTGCCTAATGGAACTGGTAAGCAAGTACGAGTTCTTTGTTTGTGTACTTCTGATGTTGCAGCTGCTGCTAAGGAAGCTGGCGCTGACTATGTAGGTCTCGATGAGTATATCGAGAAGATAAAAGGTGGCTGGACGGATGTGGATGTTATCATCACGATGCCTGCCATTATGGGTAAAATCGGTGCCCTCGGTCGTGTGCTCGGTCCTCGTGGATTGATGCCTAACCCAAAGAGCGGTACTGTGACAATGGATGTTGCAAAAGCTGTACGTGAAGTTAAGCAAGGTAAGATTGACTTCAAGGTTGATAAGACTGGTATTGTCCATGCTTCTATCGGAAAAGTATCTTTTGATGCTACTAAGATTGTAGAGAATGCAAAGGAATTTATCAACACTATCATTAAGTTGAAACCGGCTGCTGCGAAGGGTACTTATATCAAGAGCATTTATCTTTCTAGTACAATGAGTAAAGGTGTCAAGATTGACCCTAAATCTGTTGAATAATAAAATAGACGAATCATGAAGAAAGAAGATAAAAGCTTGCTTATTGACAGTCTCGTTGAGACACTGAATAATTATGCACATTTCTACCTTGTAGATGTGACTGCTTTGGATAGTGCTACTACTACAGCTTTGAGAGGTGAATGTTTCAAGTCTGAGATTAAGCTTCAGGTTGTAAAGAACACTCTCTTTATTAAAGCTCTTGAAAGACTTGAAGGTGACTATTCTGCTTTGTTGCCTTGTTTGAAGGGTAATACTGGTGTTATGTTTTCTAACACTGCTAATGTTCCTGCAAAACTGATTAAATCTTTTGGTAAGGGACATAATGATATGCCTGCTCTTAAGGGTGCTTATGCAGAAGAGAGCTTCTATATCGGAGCTGAAAATCTGGATGCACTTTGCTCTATCAAGAGTAAGAACGAACTCATTGCTGAGGTTGTATCTATGCTTGAGGGACCTGTTAAGAGTGTTATTTCTGCTTTGGATGGTGGAACTACAATTCATGGTCTCTTGGATGCTATTGAAGAGAAGAATGCATAATAGCGTTTCTTTTCCTCATATACATCAAAAATAAATAAGAAAAAATAAAAAAATAATAACATTAAAAATTAAAGAAGACGATGGCAGATATTAAAGCTATTGCTGAAGAATTGGTAAATTTGACAGTAAAAGAAGTAAACGAGTTGGCAACTCCTCAAGGAGGAGTATGGTATTGAACCCGCTGCTGCAGCTGTTGCTGTTGCTGCTGGCCCCGCTGCTGGTGGTGCTGCCGCTGCTGAGGAAAAGACATCTTTCGATGTTGTTCTTAAGAGCGCAGGCGCTGCTAAACTTCAGGTTGTGAAGGCTGTTAAGGAGGCTTGTGGTCTTGGCCTGAAAGAGGCTAAGGATCTCGTTGACGGTGCTCCCAGCAAGCTGAAGGAAGGCGTTGCCAAGGCTACAGCTGAAGCTTTGAAGACAGCTCTTGAAGGTGCTGGTGCTGAGGTTGAGATTAAGTAATCAATCACCTTAGATAATAATGGTTAAGAATCCTCAGGTTGGGGGTTCTTAACCTTTTTGTGTATATATTCAAACTAACTTTCTACAAAATCAAAGAGATGTCAAAAATCATCAATAACCGAGTAAACTTTGCTTCTGTAAAAAATCCTATGCCGTATCCGGATTTCCTTGAGGTACAGCTTAAATCGTTCAGAGATTTCTTACAGTTGGATACTCCACCTGAAAAGCGTAAGAATGATGGTCTTTACAAGGTATTTGCTGAAAATTTCCCTATAGCAGATACAAGAAACAACTTTGTTCTGGAATTTTTGGATTATTATATTGATGCGCCACGTTATACTATTGAAGAGTGTTTGGAACGTGGGCTTACTTATAGTGTTCCATTAAAAGCTAAATTGAAACTCTATTGTTCTGATCCGGAACATGAAGATTTCGGTACTGTAATTCAGGATGTTTTCTTAGGTCCTATTCCTTACATGACTGATAATGGTACATTTGTGATAAATGGTGCAGAGCGTGTGGTTGTTTCCCAGTTGCACCGTTCTCCAGGTGTCTTTTTCGGTTCGAGTGTACATGCAAATGGAACTCCTTTGTTTTCAGCTCGAATAATACCTTTTAAAGGATCATGGATTGAGTTTGCTACAGACATTAACAATGTAATGTATGCATATATAGATCGTAAGAAGAAACTGCCTGTAACAACTCTTTTGCGTGCTATTGGTTTTGAGACTGATAAGGATATCTTGCGTATATTCAATCTTGCAGAAGAAGTAAAAGTAACAAAGACTAATCTGAAGAAGCTTATTGGTCGTAAGCTGGCTGCTCGTGTATTGAAATCATGGAATGAAGATTTTGTAGATGAAGATACAGGTGAGGTTGTTTCTATAGAGCGTAATGAGGTTGTTATTGACCGCGAGACTGTACTTGATGAAGATCGTATAGAAGATATCCTTGAATCTGGTGTAGATAATATCCTTGTTCATCAGGAAGATACTAATGTTTCTGATTTTTCAATCATATTCAATACACTTCAGAAAGACCCGAGTAACTCGGAAAAGGAGGCTGTCATATATATATACCGTCAGTTGCGTAATGCAGATCCTGCTGATGATGCAAGTGCTCGTGAAGTAATTAATAATCTTTTCTTCTCTGAGAAGCGTTATGATCTTGGGGATGTTGGTAGATACAGAATAAACAAGAAATTGAATCTTGATACAGATTCTGATGTAAGGGTTCTTACAAAGGAGGATATTATTGAGATTATTAAGTATCTTGTGGAATTGGCTAATTCAAAAGCTGTAGTTGATGATATCGACCATTTGAGTAACCGTCGTGTACGTACTGTGGGAGAGCAGTTGTCAAATCAGTTTGCAATTGGATTGGCACGTATGAATCGTACAATACGTGAACGAATGAACGTGCGTGATAATGAGGTGTTTACTCCGACAGACCTGATTAATGCCAAGACGATTTCTTCGGTGATTAACTCTTTCTTCGGTACAAACGCTTTGTCACAGTTTATGGACCAGACGAATCCATTGGCTGAGGTTACACACAAACGTCGTTTATCTGCTCTTGGACCTGGTGGACTTTCTCGTGAGCGTGCGGGATTCGAGGTCCGAGATGTGCATTATACACACTATGGTCGTCTTTGTCCTATTGAATCTCCTGAAGGCCCTAATATTGGTCTTATTTCTTCACTTTGCGTATATGCGAAGATTAATGATCTTGGATTTATCGAGACTCCATATCGAAAGGTAAATGATGGAGTTGTGGATATTGATAATGATCATATTGTTTATTTGACAGCAGAGGAAGAAGAGGCAAAAATAATAGGTCAGGGTAATGCACCACTTAATGATGATGGTAATTTTATCCGTAAAGTGGTTAAATGTCGTCAGGATGCAGATTATCCGGTTGTGCCGCCGACTCAGGTTGATTATATGGACGTTGCTCCTCAGCAGATTGCCTCTATTGCTGCTTCTTTGATTCCTTTCTTGGAGCATGATGATGCTCACCGTGCACTCATGGGATCAAACATGATGCGTCAGGCTGTACCTCTTCTTCGTACTGAAGCTCCTATTGTTGGTACTGGAATAGAGAAGCAGGTTTGTGAGAACTCACGAACAATGATTACTGCAGAGGGAGATGGTGTCATTGATTATGTTGATGCTACTACAATACGTATTTTATACGACCGTACAGAAGACGAGGAGTTTGTAAGTTTTGAACCGGCTTTGAAGGAATATAAGATTCCTAAATTCCGTCGTACAAACCAAAATATGACTATTGACCTTCGTCCTATATGCGACAGGGGTCAAAGAGTAAAGAAAGGCGATATACTTACTGAAGGTTATGCTACTGCTGACGGTGAATTGGCATTGGGACGTAATCTCCTTGTTGCATACATGCCGTGGAAAGGGTATAACTATGAGGATGCTATTGTTTTGAATGAACGAGTTGTACGTGAAGACCTTCTTACTTCTGTACACGTAGATGAATTCTCGCTTGATGTTCGTGAAACAAAGCGTGGTGTGGAAGAGCTTACTTCTGATATTCCGAATGTAAGTGAGGAAGCAACTAAAGACCTTGATGAAAATGGTATTGTACGTGTAGGTGCACGTATTGAGCCGGGAGACATACTTATAGGAAAGATCACTCCTAAAGGCGAATCAGATCCTTCTCCTGAAGAGAAATTGCTTCGTGCTATCTTTGGTGACAAGGCTGGAGATGTCAAAGATGCTTCCTTGAAAGCTACTCCATCATTGAGCGGTGTGATTATTGATAAGAAATTGTTCTCCAAGGCTATAAAGACTCGTGCTTCAAAGAATGCTGACAAACAGATTTTGCCTAAATACGATGCTGAGTTTGAGGATAAAGTTAATGATTTGCGTGCAATATTGATTGATAAATTGCTCATTTTAACTGAAGGCAAACTTTCTAAGGGTGTCAAAGATTATATTGGAGCAGATGTCATACCTGTTGGTGCAAGGTTTATTGCTGGTGCTCTTGATAATATTGATTATACAGCTGTACAGTTGAGTGGATGGACTGATGATGAGCACACCAATAATATGATTCGTGACCTTGTCATCAATTATCTAAAACAGTACAAGCTTCTTGACGCTGAGCTGAAGCGTAAAAAGTATGCTCTTACTATCGGAGATGAACTTCCCTCCGGAATCATGCAGATGGCCAAGGTCTACATCGCCAAGAAGAGAAAGATCGGTGTCGGTGACAAGATGGCAGGTCGCCACGGTAACAAGGGTATCGTGTCGCGCGTGGTCCGTCAGGAAGACATGCCTTTCCTTGAAGACGGAACTCCCGTCGATATCGTCCTCAACCCTCTGGGTGTGCCTTCGCGTATGAACCTCGGACAGATTTTCGAGACTGTTCTTGGTGCTGCAGGAAAGAAATTGGGTATAAAGTTTGCTACACCAATTTTTGATGGTGCACATCTGGAAGACCTTTGTGAATGGACTGACAAGGCAGGTCTGCCGCGCTATGGACGTACCTATTTGTATAATGGCGAGACAGGTTTGCGTTTCGACCAGCCGGCAACAGTCGGTGTGACTTACATGCTTAAACTGGGTCACATGGTTGAAGATAAGATGCACGCTCGTTCTATCGGTCCGTACTCTCTCATCACTCAGCAGCCTCTCGGTGGTAAGGCTCAGTTTGGTGGTCAGCGTTTCGGAGAGATGGAGGTTTGGGCACTTGAGGCATTCGGTGCATCTCATGTACTTCAGGAAATACTTACCATTAAGTCAGATGATGTTGTCGGACGTTCAAAGGCTTATGAAGCTATTGTCAAGGGTGATCCTATGCCGACACCAGGTATTCCTGAATCTCTCAATGTATTGCTCCATGAACTTCGTGGTCTTGGATTGAGTATAACTTTGGATTAATATTATCTTCCACCATAAATAATTAAAAGATGGCTTTTAAGAAAGATTCTAAGATAAAAACAAATTTCACTAAGATTACCATTGGGCTTGCTTCGCCGGAAGAGATCCTGGAAAACTCTTTTGGTGAGGTTCTGAAACCGGAAACAATCAATTACAGAACATACAAGCCTGAGCGTGATGGTCTTTTCTGTGAACGTATCTTCGGTCCTACAAAAGATTATGAGTGCCACTGCGGAAAATACAAGCGTATCCGTTATAAAGGTATTGTCTGTGACCGATGTGGTGTAGAAGTGACAGAGAAGAAAGTACGTCGTGAACGTACAGGACATATTGCTTTGGTTGTACCTGTTGCACATATTTGGTATTTCCGCTCTCTTCCGAATAAAATAGGTTATTTGCTCGGATTGCCGACAAAGAAGCTTGACTCTATTGTTTATTATGAGAGATATGTCATTATACAGGCTGGTATAGCAGAAAATCCAGAGAAGAATATCAAGGACTATGAACTCCTTTCTGAAGAGGAGTATTATGATGTGATAGACAATCTTCCTGCAGGAAACCAGCAACTTGATGATGAGGATCCGAGAAAGTTTATTGCGATGATGGGTGCAGAGGCTATTGAATATATGCTGAAGCATGTGGATCTTGACAAATTGTCGTATGAACTTCGTGACCGTGCTAATCAGGATTCTTCTCAGCAGCGTAAGGCTGAAGCTTTGAAGCGTCTTCAGGTTGTTGAGTCTTTCCGTGCATCCCGTGGCAGAAATAAGCCAGAGTGGATGATTATGCATAATATTCCTGTTACTCCTCCTGATTTACGTCCTCTTGTGCCACTTGATGGTGGACGTTTTGCTACTTCTGACCTCAATGATTTGTATCGTCGTGTAATTATACGTAATAACCGTTTGAAGCGTCTTATTGAGATTAAGGCACCAGATGTTATTCTCCGTAATGAGAAACGTATGTTGCAGGAGGCTGTGGACAGTCTTTTCGATAATTCTCGTAAGAGTAGTGCTGTTAAATCAGAGTCAAATCGTCCTCTGAAGTCTTTGTCAGATTCACTGAAAGGTAAGCAGGGACGTTTCCGTCAGAACCTTCTGGGTAAACGTGTAGACTATTCTGCTCGTTCTGTAATCGTTGTTGGTCCAGAACTTCAGATGGGAGAGTGTGGTCTTCCAAAACTGATGGCGGCAGAATTGTATAAGCCGTTTATTATCCGTAAGCTTATTGAGCGTGGTATTGTGAAGACTGTCAAGTCTGCCAAGAAGATTGTAGATCGTCGTGATCCGATTATCTGGGATATTCTTGAGTATGTGATGAAAGGGCATCCGGTTCTTCTTAACCGTGCTCCGACACTTCACCGTCTTGGTATTCAGGCTTTCCAGCCTAAAATGATTGAGGGTAAAGCTATCCAGCTTCATCCGCTTGCATGTACAGCATTCAATGCCGACTTTGACGGTGACCAGATGGCTGTGCATTTGCCTCTTTCCAATGAGGCTGTCCTTGAAGCGCAGCTCCTCATGCTCCAGTCACATAATATTCTTTCTCCTGCAAGTGGTGAGCCAATCACAGTACCTTCACAGGATATGGTGCTTGGACTGTACTATATTTCAAAAGTTCGTCCTGGTGCCAAAGGAGAGGGACTGACATTCTACGGTCCGGAAGAAGCTATTATTGCATACAATGAAGGTCGTGTGGAAGTTCATGCGCCAATCAAATGTATTGTTAATGATGTTGATGATGAAGGTAATATATGCAAGCATCTTGTTGAGACGACTGTGGGTCGCATAATTATCAATGGCATCATTCCTGATGAGGTTGGTTTTGTGAATGAAGTTATCGGCAAGAAGGCTTTGAAGAAAGTTATTACCAAAGTCATCAAGACTGTAGGTATGGCTCGTGCCTGCCATTTCCTTGATGGAATTAAGAATCTTGGTTATCGCAAGGCATATGAAGGTGGATTGTCTTTCGTGCTTGATGATATTATTATTCCTGAAGAGAAGGTACAGATTGTACAAGATGGTCACGATGCTGTAGAGCAGATTCAGCAAAATTATGCATTCGGTCTTATTACAGACAAAGACCGTTATAGTCAGGTTATTGATACCTGGACTAAGGTTAATGATAAGTTGAAGAAGACTTTGATGAAGCAGATGACTGAGGCAGATCAGGGATTCAATGCAGTCTTTATGATGCTTGATTCTGGTGCCCGTGGTTCTGCTGATCAGATTGCACAGCTTGCTGGTATGCGTGGTTTGATGGCTAAGCCTCAGAAAGCCGGTGCAGACGGTGCTAACATCATTGAGAACCCGATTCTTTCCAACTTTAAGGAAGGAATGTCTGTGCTGGAGTACTTTATCTCTACCCACGGTGCCCGTAAGGGTCTTGCCGATACCGCATTGAAGACTGCCGATGCCGGTTATCTTACACGTCGTCTTGTCGATGTTTCCCATGATGTCATCATAAACGAAGAAGATTGTGGAACTTTGCGTGGACTCATTTGTACTGCTCTCAAGGATGGCGATCGTGTGGTTGCTTCGCTTGCAGAACGTATTTTGGGACGTGTTTCTGTTCATGATATTGTAAATCCTTCTACAGGCGACATTATTGTTGCTTCCGGTGAAGAAATTACAGAGCGGATAGCAGCAGAGATTGAGGCTGCCGGAATTGAAAGTGTGGAGATACGTTCTGTTCTTACTTGTGAGTCTAAGAAGGGTGTCTGCATGAAGTGCTATGGCCGTAACCTTGCTACAGCTCGTATGGTACAGAAAGGTGAGGCTGTTGGTGTGATTGCTGCACAAGCTATTGGTGAGCCAGGTACCCAGCTTACGCTCCGTACATTCCATGCCGGTGGTGTTGCCGGTAATGCCGCTGCTAATGCACAGATTGTAGCTAAGAGCAAGTGTAAACTGGAGTTTGAAGAACTTCGTACAATCAATCGCCCTACGGAGGAACATCCAGAAGGTATGGTTGTAGTCGGACGACTTGCAGAACTTCGCTTCCTTGATATCAATACAGGTATAGCTCTTTCTACAGTGAATGTTCCTTATGGTTCAAATCTCTTCTTCAAGGATGGTGATATTGTTGAAAAAGATACAGTTATTGCTAACTGGGATCCGTTTAATGCAGTTATTGTCACAGAATTTGCCGGTCAGATTAAATTTGAAGGTGTGAAGGAGAATGTGACATATCGTGTTGAGCAAGACGATACAACCGGACTCCGTGACTTTATTGTGACAGAGTCTAAGGACAAAGCTGTTGTACCAATGTGTCATATCCTTAATGAGAATGGAGACTTACTTCGTACATATAATTTCCCTATTAACGGACATATTGTTGTTGAAGATGGTCAGACTTTGGCTGCCGGTGATATTCTCATTAAGATTCCTCGTGCTGTCAGCAAAGCTGGTGACATCACCGGAGGTCTTCCGCGAGTAACAGAGCTTTTTGAAGCTCGTAATCCTTCAAACCCTGCAGTGGTAGCTGAAATTGACGGTGAGGTGACAATGGGTAAGGTTAAGCGTGGTAACCGTGAGGTTATACTTACCTCTAAGGTTGGAGATATACGCAAGTACCTTATTCCTCTGTCAAAGCAGATTCTTGTACAGGAGAACGACTATGTGCGTGCAGGTACTCCTCTTTCTGACGGTGCTATCACTCCTGCCGATATACTTGCTATCAAGGGACCTACTGCCGTACAGGAATATATTGTGAATCAGGTTCAGGATGTATATCGTCTGCAAGGTGTGTCTATCAATGACAAACATTTTGAAATCATTGTTCGTCAGATGATGCGTAAAGTGCAGATTAATGATCCAGGTGACACGCGTTTCCTTGAAGGAGGTATTGTTGACAAACTTGAGTTTGCGGAAGAGAATGATCGTATCTGGGGCAAGAAGGTTGTCGTTGACGCTGGTGATTCTGAGACAATGCAGGCTGGTATGATTGTCACAGCTCGCAAACTGAGAGATGAAAACTCTATGTTGAAGCGTCGTGACCTTAAGCTTGTACAGGTTCGTGATGCTGTTCCAGCTACGTCTACACAGATTCTTCAGGGTATTACTCGTGCAGCTCTTGGTGCTTCAAGCTTTATGTCTGCCGCATCATTCCAGGAAACTACTAAGGTTCTTAATGAAGCTGCAATCAGCGGAAAGAGTGATCCGCTTGAAGGTATGAAGGAGAATGTAATCTGTGGTCATCTGATTCCTGCAGGAACTGGTCTCCGTGAGTTTGAACGCATTGTTGTCGGTGCTAAAGATGAAATGCTGGAAGCACAGCGTAAGAAATTTAATCCGACAGAAGCTTTTGCATCATTTGAAAAGAACTAATTATTAGATTTACCTTTATAGAAAGAGACTGTGCCAGTTTTGAAGTGCACAGTCTCTTTTTTGTATTTGAACAAATTTGTATGGTTTAGAAGATACCTTTCAATGATATCTAAACTTGATTCGTATCATTGTAGTTTCATTGTGATAAAAAGAAGTACCCGTAAATCCGGCTTGTTAAATACACTGTTTAGCCAGACTTACGGGTACTTCTTTTATATTTCCTATCAAAGTGTTAGATCCTCAGTTTGCTGTTTTGTGGGCTTCTTAAAAAAGGAGAAGTTGACAGAACCGTAGTTACGATGATCAATGAACATAGGAGATGATGAAAAATCATAGTTCTTTCCATGTTCAAGAATAAAAATACCCTCATCAGCTATTATATCCGCTTCAAATACAAGTTTCGGTATGTCACCCAGATTTTCCAAAGCATACGGAGGGTCAGCAAATATGATGTCATATTTTTCAGAACAACGGCCAATATATTTGAATACATCAGCATGGAGAGGAACCCATGCCTTGTCTCCAAGTTCGTTGGCAACCTTTCTTAAGAACTGATGATGCCTATAGTCTTTTTCCACTGATACGACCTTGCTGCATCCCCGTGATACAAATTCCAATCCAATGCTTCCGGTGCCGGCAAAAAGATCCAGTGCTGTCAGTTTTTCGTCAAAATCAATATAGACATTGCTGAGAATATTGAACAGCCCTTCTTTGGCAAAGTCTGTCGTTGGACGGGCTTTGAATGTATGTGGTACATCAAAACGTTTATGCTTGTATTTTCCGCTTATTATACGCATATTTTTATTTAGAAAATTAATGTACTGTTTTAATTCGATAATAAAAAGAACAATACTATTCTTATATATGCACTTAGAATCCACAGACCAATAATGTCTGTAGATCGTATGGCATTGCTGTATTATTATCTTTTATGACTGTGTTCTTGAAATCCTCCTTATAGTCGATGACAGAAGCGTTTTCTATAAAATACTGTATTTGTTCATGAAGGTCTTTTCTTTGGGCTTCATTGCCAATAATAAACAAAGCATCGTTCAACTGGTCTAATCCGAGTTGTTTCCATACATTCAGAATATAGTATTGGCAGTCTGTCACCCCCCTTGTACTAAAAGTATTGACAAATAAAAGTTTGCCCTGCTCGAAACAGAATACGGTCATTTCCTGCTCATGCAGATATGCATACATTTTTTTATTTGCTCCAAGCATACTTCTTTCGCTAAAGAACTCAATAAGAGTACTTGCTGAGGCATAGAAACGTGCACGTGGAAAATCATCAAGAATAAGCTGGTATACATTCTTTTCTATGCCGAATACAATAGCAATACCAGAACGTCGTAATATGTTATAGCTTACTCTTTGAGGTTTGTCCTTTGGGAAATTATAGTTGTAAATATCATTTGCGTCTTCCGTCTTAAATGTCTCAATAGGGATAACTGTAAAATGCGGAGTGGCTATGAGTATATTCACTCTTTGATATTCTTCTTTAAGTATAGGGTCATGTGTCAGTGCTTCTTTCAAATTTGCAGCCAACGATATTGTCGGTTTCACCCTGTATATTTTATATTTATATGGTGAACTGCTTGACGGTGTATAGACACAAAAAGAAAGCCCATCCGTGCATACACGAATGGACAAACTTTTATTTTGGTTTTTACTGTTTTCTGTTACTTGCATGCAATATGTTTTATTCCCAGTTACCAGCCAATTTGTTTGTTGGATCCTGAAGGTCTCCTACGCGCAAACCATACCAATTGCCATCTGTATCGTCTGCATTGTCTTCAAACAAGTCAGCCTTGTTTTTGTTGAGTTTCTTCAAGTCTGCCTTTAGATTCTTTATCTTTTTTGCATCCATACCGTCCAGATAATCATCCATTGAAGCACGTACTTCTACAAGTAAATCCCATTCGTTAGATTTCAAGTTAAAGGCAGACTTCTTACGAAGCTGTATTTGACCTCCTTCTCTTCCTGTTGGCACAAATTTAAGTGAGTCAGGATTGTCTATTCCAAGAGCTTCTGCAGCAGATATCCAGATAGTGTCACGTTTGATAAGTCCCTGCTTTACAGCTTCCGCTTCGGTAAGTCCGGCTTCAAGCTGATCATCAGTGAGTTCTCCTTCTTTGACAATTTTGTCAATGGCGCGGTCGTTCTTGATGTAGTCGATAAGCGAGTCGATCGTACCACAATATTCACCACGATGGCTCATCTTGAATTTTTCCTCAGCATCACGGATCTTCATCAGTGTTGCAATCACTTTTTTCTCTCTTGCAGCTTTCTCCTCATCGAAAGCTATGTCACTGTAAATGCTGACAAAGCACGCGTATGCCAAGCCGACAGCACATACTCCCAAAAGAATATTTACAATAATCTTTTTCATGATATGTTTTATTATTTTTTATTTTGTTATATTCGTGTCGCAAAAATAACGAATAAAAATGAATTGCGGCCAATACAGCCGAGTTTTTTTCTAAAAATAATGATTAAAGACTATTTAAAAGAACTGATTTTACGTAATTTTGGTTTTTTACCCACTGAAGAACAGGAAGAAGCAGTTGATTCACTTTGTGATTTTGTTCTTTCTCCTGAGTCAGATGAAGTGTTTGTATTGCGTGGATATGCCGGTACAGGTAAGACGGCTCTTGTCGGTGCTTTAGTTAAAACATTGGAACAGCTTAACCGCCGATGTGTGCTTGTGGCTCCTACCGGCCGTGCTGCGAAAGTCTTTTCATTGTATGCGGACCATTCCGCATTCACTATACATCGTCGTATATATCGTCAGAAAGCTGTTGACAAGGATTCTGTGTTTTCCCTCAATTATAATTCATTGCAAAATGCCCTGTTCATTTCCGATGAAGCCTCGATGATTGCCAATGACAGTTTTTCAGGAAGTATTTACGGAACAGGACGTCTGCTTGATGATTTTGTGCAATTTGTCTATAGTGGTACTGGATGCCGTCTCATTTTGCTTGGAGACACAGCTCAGCTGCCTCCGGTGGGAGAGACTGAAAGTCCTGCATTACAACCGGACATTATCGGTGGATATGGGTTGCATGTCCGTTGCCATACTTTGACTCAGGTTGTGCGTCAGCGTGAAGAGTCCGGCATTCTGTGGAACGCGACACGTCTGCGTCAGGCAATAGATGAATACGATGTGTTTGATTTTCCGGGGATACGTTTCAATGGGTTTGCCGACATGAAGAATATACCGGGGAATGAACTAATAGAAACCATCAGTTCATGTTATGCATGTTATGGGGTAGATGAGACAATGGTGGTCTGCCGTTCCAACAAGCGTGCTCATATATATAATAATGGAATAAGGAACCAGATTCTTGGGTATGAAGAGGAGCTTTCTTCTGGAGATATATTGATGGTGGCAAAGAACAATTATTTCTGGATTTCTTCTGATAATAAGGGAGAAGTCTCAAAAGAAAGTGATACTGCGAATATCGACTTTATTGCAAATGGCGATATTGCTGTGGTGGAGAGAGTACGGAATATAAGAGAGCTATACGGCTTTCATTTTGCTGACTGTCAGCTGTGTCTGCCCGATTATGACGACTATGAATTTGAAGCAACAGTATTGCTGGATACCCTTCATTCCGAAGCACCATCTCTCACTCGCGAGCAGAGCGACACTCTTTTCTTCCGTATTATGGAAGACTATATGGATATCCCCACAAAACGCGAACGAATGAAGAAAATGATGTCAGACCCTTATTTCAATGCTTTGCAGATTAAGTATGCCTATGCCGTTACCTGTCATAAAGCGCAGGGCGGACAATGGAGCGAAGTATTCGTTGATCAGGGATATATGACGGAAGACATGTTGGGTCCGGATTATTATCGCTGGCTCTATACTGCTCTAACTCGTGCCACTCACACCTTGTATCTTGTAAATTGGAAAGAGGAACAAACGCTGTGTACGATTGAGACTGATTGAGTATATCTTATTTTACGGCTATCTTGTGTCCGTTGAGGATGTAAATGCCTTTTCCCAATTTTTCAACAGTCTTCCTTCCCTGTCCTACAATTCGCCCATGCAGGTCGTATACAATGTCGTCATGTGGCAGATATGTAGTATTTATCTCATCAATCGTTACATACGTATCCTCATCCACTAATTTGATGTGGAATATATACCTCTTGTTTTCATATTCAAGTGCAAGCCTTGTCGTATATTCTTGTCCGTTTTCAAGCGGTCTTTCTATTGAACATGTGAAATAGTGTTTTCCGCCTTCCTGTATATATCCCACATGGAATGCGTCATTTTCTTCTTTTGTATCCAGACACCCTGCACTGTCAAACGGGAATCCGCCTTCTGCCTCGTTGTATCCGGTACTTGCGTACAGGAATGTGGACCTGTCGCTTCTGTTCGCCAGACATTTCATGTTGACAAGCGAATCTTCGTTCTGTATGCCAAGAGCTTCTATAGCTTTGCTTATATCAAGTTCCGTTCTTCGGATGGCTGCATGGCTGGCAGGAAGTAGTATTTCTTCTTCGCCCACATACTCCATTGGTGTGTATTCATCTACCGGTTCGACCGTATAGTTGATTGTATAGTATTCCTTACTCTTCGGATTGACGAAGAACAGCGAACCAATATATGTATTGATGGTGTTATTCAACGAAATTTGTAACTGTGATGAACTTCGGCTGTTATCGTATCGCAATTGCATATATTTGTCGTCCTCCTCTCTTGATCTGAATATTGAGTCGGGAATCAAGTATCCATCCTGGTCTATACAAAAAGATGTGGTTTCATTTTTGGGGCCGTTGTTATTTACCAAGTAATTGAAATCGTTGGATATCATGGCTTTTTTCTGCTGACTCTCCGGTCTTTTATAGACAAACAGCTCCGGAACCTCTGTATGTATAAGTTCTGAAATCCGGGGAATGTTTATGCTTAAAGTGTTCGTACAATAATTTTTATCAATGTTTTTGAGGACTTGTACATATATGTCTTCGTTCCCGATTTCTTCCCCGTCGTCAAATTCCATGACATTTGAAACGAGTGTGATGATAAGTTCAATCTTATAATATTTGCCGTCATATATAAACAATAACGGTAGATGGCTGGTGAAAGATCTTCCTAAGGACATTCCTGTCATCTCACTCAGATATACCGTCATCTGTTCTTTATTTATGGTCAAGTATACTACATATCTTATACTTCCCCTCTTGTACGGACTAACCTTGAATTGGGCTACTTCAAAGTTACCGGGGTTAAGATTTCCATCCAAATAGTTGTTGTCATCCAATGTAAGGAGGCTAATCTCGTTATTCTTACAGTTCAGTTTTTCTGTAATCTGGTTAATGTCTATGTTGAATATGACAGTTTCTGTGGGAGTAAACTCCAGCTTGATGGAATCTTGTCCCATATATTCATATTCTTCAAGTTTCTTAGGTTGTTCCTCTTCAGACTGCACATAAAGGTTGATTCTGTGTGCCTTGTTACCATATACGATGTATAGTTCCGCCTTATACTGTTCTCCCACATATATATATTCTGCCTCTATCCGGGCTACAAGATTCTCGCAGGACGGCTCATAATATAAATTGCGTACGGTGAAACAGTCCGAATAACAGACATCTATAGAAGGGCTTGCAATGCACGGATAGCTAATCTCATCATCGGTTTCTTCCGTCTTGAATATGAATCTTCCATCGTATCCTATCAATTCGTCCGTCCTTTTCATTGTTTTCGCACTAAGACAACATGCATACAACATATTTTCAATAATGTGCGGAACATTCATGTCCACTCCGAATTCCTCTGCTATTTCTTTCATTCCCACTTTAAGTAGTGCTGGAAATTTTCTGGTAATGGTCAGATGCACATCCGTTTCCCCTGTGATGTCGAGTTTGCTGATTTGCATGGTAGGTATGGGAAGAGTCTGTTCACATTTCTTAATTGTCAGTGTGATATTGAATTCCACAGTGTCTTTCTCATGGATGAGAAACATCTGTGTAAGAAAAATATCTCCGGCACGGCATTTGTCTGGTATCTGTCCTATGTGGCAGATTAATTCATTTCTGACCATATCCGCTCTGAAATAGCTGAAAAAATAAGGCTTGAAGTATTTCGAATCCTGATCTTTTTTCGGTGCCACATATCCGTCTCCGCTGAAGTAGAATCCTCCGCTGATATGTGTGTAGTCGTTGGTGAGTTCCCCTCCTCCGATTGTGTCATTTCCCCAGAATATGTGTTCTGATGTCATAACTTCCTGCATCTCGGCAGGAGAGCGGAATCCTGCCGCAGCCGATATTTCCGTGAGATTGAACACAATCTTGTCCGTGGTCGGTTCATCACGCGCATACTGTTCTGCCGTTACATTATACGATGTGGTTGCAGCGGTAATGGCACATGACCATATAGCCAGCATGCAAAAGAGTGGAATCAACTTTTTCATAGTTTGTCAGTGATGATTGTTTGTGGCTTGTGGATTCTGTAGAAGTTTGTGTTGCTATGAATGTATGTATATGCGAACAGGTTTTAACTCCGGATAAATCTACTTCCTTTAGGTCAGTGTTGTTTGTCCGGACTATTTAGAGTTTTGCTTGTACATTCTCTGAACATGAGGAGATGTGCACCCAAAAACTCTAAATAGCCTTTTATTTGGTCATGTATCTTTGTTACAAATCATAATACTGTATTCCATATGGGTCGCTATATGCGTCAAAGATGAACCTTATTTCATAGTAGCTGTAAGCATCCCCGTATTGGATGGCGTTAAGTGTCGTGACATTGCAATACCACACTCTGCCATTGACAATCCAGCAGAAAATGAAATCTTCTTCTTCATACCTTTTTTCATATTCGTTATCAGCGTATAGTAGCCTACATCCGATTTCTTCTATAGTTGATGTTTCATAATTGTAAACTAAAAAATCATTATTGAAATTCACTGTGAGGCGGTTTATTTCAAATCCGGTCTCTTGAAGTACATAATTTAATAATAGTGATTTATCGATGTCAAATATGGATAATCCGGTGGCATGACGAATGATTCCAAATTTTGGGGTTGATGTATTAGGGCTGAACGCTCCACCTCCAGAGCCGGTGTTAGTCACATGAAAAGTGTAAAAACAAGGTACATTGTCTGGGTCTGAAAAGGGATTTTCAAACAGTGCTTGTGCATGACAGTTCGTCTTTACTAATGTAAAAAGAGCTAAAAGGACTAAATGGATAACTGTTTTTTTCATAAATTTGAGTTTTTAAGTGTTAAACATGCGAAATATAGCTTTTTTATTTGACTTGCGCAAAAAAAAGATTTTTTTTTGACCGAATTCAGCTTTTTTGTGTACTTTTTGTATGATTCGGGCAGAAGAGAATATGTTGGAGATATCTTGTATAAGAATTTTGTCTGTTCAAAACAGTTTCTAAAAACGGCATAAAGTCATTCTGATACAATTGCAGAATGACTTTATGCCGTAATGAATATTGGGATATTTCTCGTTTCTAAGTGTGTTTACCTTCTCGGACCTCGTCCCGGACCTCCGCCTGGTCCGCCCATGCCTTCCTGATTGGTGCCCATCACATTTTTTCCTCCGAAGATATTCAGCTTATATATAGCACGTATCATACCATACTGGTAGATGGCATTGTAGCGTGTGTCACTGCTTTGCATGGCGGTGATGACACGGCTTATGTTGCTTCGCTCTTTCAGTATGTCATTCACCTCAAGCGACAAGGTCAGTGCCTTGCCTTTCAAGAATGAATGAGAAATCTGTGCATTCCATATCAGTTCGTTGGTGTTCATTGAAGACTGGCTGTATCCCCGACGACTGTTTTCCGCTATGTCTGTTACAATCCGTGTTCCCCACGGGAGGGTAATATTTATTTCTGCGCCATAAGTAAATTGCCAAGTGTCCAAATCGCTGTTTTCCACTACATTGTTTCGTGAATGGTCATAGTCGACACTTCCATTCAGTGATGCCTCAAACCATTCGTTACGGTAGCCGAACTCCATACGCTCAGCCAATGTCAGTTTGCGTGTCTTCGATTTGTTCTCTGTGTACTGCTTAGGGTCGAGATAGCTGACCTGGTTGTCATATCCCAGACGGGTGAATGTATTCAAGGTAAAGTTCTTGTTCTTGTCCAAAGCCGTATTGAATCCGTACATACCTCCGGCAGACCAGTTGCCGTTGATATTCATCGGCATAGTTGTTCTTACACCGGTAGCTTCGTCATACGACACCATGTTGGAGATACTGTTCTGTGTCATGTTGAAATATACATGTGAGAACATACCCTGCTGACGTTCTGCATTATAAGTGTTGTAGAATGCTCTGAAGTTGCTGGCGAAAGATGGTTTCAAGCCAGTATTACCCTTGCGGATGTTCAGCGGGTCCGAGTCGTCCGTAATATCAAGAAGGTTTGTCATACTCGGTTGGCTTGTCCTGCCTCTATAAGTGAATCTCAGCTGGCTTGTCTTGGAGAACTTATATCGGTAGTCGAGGGTAGGGGTGAAATTGAACACTTTTCTTTCCACTTCAGGATATTCCTTTCCCATATACTTATAGTCAAGTTTGGACATCTGTGGCAGTGCGTCCACTCCGACATTGAAGTTATAGTTGTCACGGACCACACGCAGCATCAGTGAGATGGTGTGGTTGTAGTTGTTGTATTCTGAGAACTGGCTCAGTTTTTCGTCCGGATTCGCAGCAAATGCAGGGTTGTTGACAGATTGTGAGAGCATGTAGTCGACAATGGCAGGAATATCATATCTGTTTGTCATCAGCGCGTTGTTCAGTTCCGTGTATGCTACCGCATCATATACAAATGCTTGTCGGTCGTTCCTTGTATAACTGTAGTTGAATTTATAGCTGAACTGCAAGTATGTCTTTTTGGCGATAGGCTCGCTGTATGTCAGCTGCACGCTGTAGTTGCTGCTTCTTCCCGGAGTCGTGTAATATCTGTTGTTCACGTCATTGGTCTTGCCCGATTCCTGTGAATAGGCCACTTGTGAGGCTGACAACTGTTTGCTGTCGCTGCCGCTGAGTCCTCCTGTGGCACGCAAGGTGATGTTGCGTCCTTCGTTGTTCAGGCAGCGGTTCAATTGCAACTCTCCGTTGACGGAGCGGCTGTTGCTGTATGTTTGCTGGCGGCTTCGGTTGGTGTTGACCACTATGTCCAGAATGTTGTCCATCATGGCCTTTACGTCATTTTCGTCTTTAAATTCACCGTTGTATCCCTCAAACTCTTCTACGTCAGCCAGCGGGTTGTCGGAATAGTTGTTTGGGTCTTCGTTGAATGTGGCTGAGGTGCTGTTTGAAAAACCTCTGTTGCGCATGTAGCTTCCGCTTGGGCGGAAAATGATGTTGGTCATGGTGTCTGGCTTCCATTCCATTCTGAAATTGGCATTGACATTGGAGTTGCTGCCGAGACTATGGCTAAGGCTGTTGTTGAATGCGCCGGTGGAAGTGACGAAGTTCTGTGTGGACGATTCGGTTCTGGCATCACTACCGTCATATCTGTAGCGCACGCTTCCGCCTGTCTCCAGCTTGTCTGTCATTGTAGCGAAGTTGAAACCGATAGTCTTGCTTGAGTTGAGTCCGTTGCGTCGTCCCCACCAGCCGCGTCCTCCGCCACCACCGAAACCCTGGTCGTTGGTGTTGTTTGCTGAGCCAATGAGTGAGAAACTTGCATGGTCAGTGAATCTGTTCACCATCATGCGCTCACTGTATCTGTGCTCTGTACCGGCACCCAAGTCGAAGTTGCCAACCCATCCGTGTTTCATGTCCTTCTTTACCGTGAGGTCGATGACTGTTTCTTCCTCGCCATCATCAATTCCTGTGACACGTGCAAGATCGCTCTTCCTGTCATACGACTTTATCTTTTCAATCATTTCTGTCGGGATATTCTTCATGGCTGTCTTGGTGTCATTGAGGAAGAATTCCTTGCCGTCCAAAAGGATTTTTGTCACAGTCTTTCCGTTTATGGTGATATTGCCGTCATCGTCCACTTGTGCGCCTGGCAGTTTTTTCACGAGTTCCTCAAGAGCGGAACCGGCTGCCATCTTATAAGCAGATGCGTTGTAGACAAGTGAGTCGCCCGATACGGATACTTTGGAGGCATTGCCATAAATCTTCGCTTCTTTGAGCATGACAGCATCAGACATGAGGGTGATGTATCCCATATCTACATTTTTTGACTTCCCTTTACTGAGATCAAGGCTTATGGTTTTGTTCTGATAGCCTATGAATGATATTTTCAATGCGTAACGTCCTTTTTGGACATTTTGCATGGTAAACTTACCTTTGTTGTCTGTGGCAGCTCCGGTTACAAACGAGCTGTCGGGCAGGGAGAGGACTTGTACGGTGGCAGATACTACGGCTTCGTTGGTCTCTTTTTCAATAACAGTTCCTGAAACGGCATATTTTGTTTGTGCCAGAACATTTCCGGCACTTAGTGCTGTGAGGAACACTGCTGTCAAAAAAATTTTCATTATTCTTTGTTGCTTTTATTGTTTATTTTTCATTCTGAACATTAAAAAATGCCGTGTGCAACTATTCACGCGGCATCAATGTGACTGCAAATTTACAAAAAAGTTTAACTATTTGTGCGTTTTTTTTCTACTTTGATGTTTGATATAGGTTTTATTATGATTTTCAGACTGTTAATTTGCTTTTTTTGAATTGATATGGGTGGGAGATACTAATGGTATAAATAAATTGTTTACAAATGATACTGTGTCTGAAATTTTGTGCCTTGTATAGATTTTTTTGTAATCTGTTGTTTGGACTGTATAAGATTCCGTTTGCAGCATGTTTACAGCATTATTCGTCAGGTTGATAGTTGTTGAAGAGCTTGTCCATATATTGGTGTTGTTTTGTTTGATTAGATGAGTGTGTATGCATTTGTTTTTTTATTTGACTTTACATTACAAGTGTGTTCATGCATTTGTCTCAAGTTTTGTTGTCACAGATATTGCAGAGAGTAAAAACGGGCTTTTTTTATCCTCAAAAACGGGTGTTGAAATGTTAAAATTCAAATAGCCCAGAATCGTATATTTTGAGGTGATTAAGACTTTTGTTTGAAATACCCCTGTTTTTTTTAGTTTGCGAAAAATGGATTTAATTGTGAAATAAAGTTATAAAACTTCTTGCTTTATTTGTGTTTTTTATCTTAAAATGAGTGAATTTTGAGAGGCAATGGCCGTTTTGTTGGAAAATGCAGTTTATTGAAAAAATTAAAATAGTGCAGTGAAAAAATTTTTTCAGCGCACTGAAAATTTTTTTTCAGTGCACTGGAGTTTGAAAAACGTAGTGTTTGGGGAAGAAAAATGGGGAACTGATTGTGTTTGTTAATAAATGTGTAAATATCTGTTTGGCTAAAAAAATGGTACAAAGATTATAAGGCAAGGAACAAAATGGCGTTTTTGAAGAGTAGTTTTGTTAATACATTGATAATCAGTTTGTTCTATTATGATGTAAGATGCTGGGTTTTAATCATGAAACAGGTGGCTTGTAGTTGTGTGATGTAAGTTGTTGATTAATAATGTATTGGTTGAATTGTGTTGATTTGAATCAATATTTTTAATTGTGAATAAGTGTTTCAAGTGTTAATTTGGATTTGTTGGAAGACTAAATATGGTGTATTGTTGAATTGGGTTGTATTTTTTTATGGAATGCAGTTTCAGTTGTTCGGGCTGTTGTGCAATCGTTGTGAAAAATCAAACACTACATAGTCTATTCTGTATTTTTTTTCTTGTCCGTGTCAATAACAAGGCACAGATATTAAATACCTGTATCGGATATTTGTACATAATCAAAAGATATGTTAGCTTTGTATTGAAGTTTCAAGTCGGTTGGTGTCAGATTGAGTATCCGGTCGATTGAAAACTCAAAAAAGAGTGTGTAAAAGTGTATTAAACATGGCAATGGAGACAATAATAATTGGTGTGGCTGGAGGAACGGGTTCCGGAAAGTCCACATTTACCAACAGACTAAAAAAGGCTTTTGGAGATAATATATCAGTCGTTTATCATGACAATTATTACAAAAGCGGTGACGGCATACCTTTCGAGGTGAGGAAGAATATCAATTATGACCATCCTGACGCTTTTGAAACGTCATTATTGCTGAAACATCTGAAGATGTTGAAGGAAGGTCAGGCGATAGATTGTCCTGTATATGACTATACGGTACACAATCGTTCAGAGAAGGTATTGCATGTGGAAGCACGGAAAGTGATTATTGTGGAAGGGATTCTCGTGTTGCAGAATGAGGAACTCCGCTCCTTGTTTGACATCAAAGTTTTTGTGGAAGCTGATGCTGACGAGAGGATTATGCGCCGCGCTATCCGTGACATGCGTGAACGCGGTCGCGATCTTGAAGGCATATTCCAGCAGTATGTGACCACTGTCAAGCCTATGCATAACATGTATGTGGAGCCGACAAAAGTGATGGCGGACATTGTGATAAACAGTGCTTATAATGATGTGGCATTCGATATTGTGGCAAACAAGATTACTCAGATTCTCACACGGTAATATTGGCTGATTTGTTCATTCATACTCCCTGTAAGGTTTTGTGTGAGCGGGAAAGGTACAGGGATTTCAAGTCTGATACTGAATCATTGTGGGACATTAATCGGATAAAATTTAGATCCGGTGCAAAAATCTGTTGAAATATAAAAGAGTGTTGATTTTTGCACCGGATCTCTATTGTTACATGTTTATGTTCTGAGCAAACAAAGGGAAATCCTGATATGATAGAATAGGGATTTGTCTATATCGTTGTTTTCTCGATTAGTGCCACTGCGTATGCACTGATTCCTTCTTCTCTTCCTGTAAAGCCCAACTTCTCAGTTGTGGTGGCTTTTATGGAAATATCGTCAGTGTCAATGTGCATGATTGCTGCAAGAACGGATTTCATTTCTTCTATATGAGGGTTCATTTTTGGACGTTCAGCACAGATTGTCGCATCGATATTACCTATTGTATACCCTTTGTCGGCTATGAGTGAAACGGTTTTTCCGAGCAGAATCTTACTGTCGATGTTTTCGTACTCATTTGCCGTGTCCGGGAAGTGGTAACCGATGTCCCTCATATTGGCGGCGCCAAGAAGTGCATCGCAGATTGCATGTATCAAGACATCTGCATCGCTGTGTCCGAGCAGTCCTTTGGAATGTTCAAGTTTTATTCCGCCCATCCACAGCTCTCTATTTTCAACGAGACGATGGACGTCATAGCCTAATCCGACTTTTATTTTCATTTTTCTGTCTTTTGTAATGTGAATTGGTCTGATTGTAGAATGGAAGAGTATAAAATAAAGTTACTCATGAATCCTGTCCATGGGTAACTTTATATGACTATAGAGGCGTGTTTCTTGTCTGTTATCTTCGTCTGCCGAGGAGGTCCTGAATTCCGTCCATATCGAATGTAAGCGAGAAACGTAATGTCTGGTCCAGCGGATTGGTCTGTGCTGTAGATATGACATAGCCTGCATCAATGGAGAATACATTCATCTTGAAACCAGCTCCGAGAGTGAAGTATTTCCTGTTTCCTTTGTTAGGATGTTCGTAATGGTAACCTCCACGGATGAAGAACTGGTTGTTGTAAGAATATTCTATACCTGCGCTCCATTGTATCTCCTGAAGTTCCTCCTTGAATCCTCCGGGAGCGTCATTGAACGACTTGAATATACCGGAGATTGGAGATGTGTTGTAGTAGCCTTCTCCTTCCAGCCAGTTGCGGTAGCCGTCATAGTCTTCATCTCCAGCTTCTGGAAACTTCTCTTTGTATTGCTCATAAGTAGGACGGGTAGGGATGAGGAACTTGTTTATATCTGCTGAGAAGCTGATTGTATTGTATTCGTCAAGCGGCACCATGAGTGATGCTCCGAGGCGGAGGTTCGTAGGAATGAACTCACTGGTATTGCCCTCATCGTATGAGATTTTGCTACCGATGTTGCTGATGTTTAGTCCCCAGCCAAGTTGGCTCTCACGATTGCCGAGCATGATATATCCGTTGTGGTACAAAGCTATGTCTGCAGCAAATGCCGATCCGGGAGTTGTTTCGTCATCTTGCTTATAGGCAAGGTCGGAATAAATATAGCGCAAAGCGACTGCAGCAGAGAAATTTTCGCTGAGCATTCGGGAATATGCCACATCGAAAGACATTTCGTATGGCTTGATGGTCATCTCGTCTCCGGCTATTACTTCTCCAAGGGAGAAATAGCGGAGTGAGGCACTGAGGGCATCGTAGTTGCCGATGCGGTAATATCCTGTGAGGTTGGCAAGGTCTATGTCATTGACAAGCTGCCGTAGCCACGGGGTATAGTTGAGTGATACGCCTGCACGGCTTATGCAGAAGGGATACTTTGCCGGATTCCAGTATTGGGAATTTACGTCCGGATCAGTTGCAGCACCTACATCGCCCATACCGCCTCCTCTTGCATCAGGAGCAATGGCGAGTGAGGTTACACCATAGTAGATTGGGTTGAGCTGGTTCTTGATGTCTTGTGCTTTTGTCGCTGTGATACATGACAGGACTAAAAGCATGGCTATTGATAATCGTCTCATTGTATGTGTTCTTTATTATATATAACTTGTTTTATGGTGATATTATTGTGTTTGGAGGAGATTATTCGGCTGCGGATGTTCCGTTTCCTAAAACGATGAACTTTACAGCTTTGCTTGCGCTTCCTCCGTCCGGGGCGGATATAGTGGCTTTGCAGATATATATACCCGGTTGCAGGCTGTTGTCTGAAGTGGTGAGATTCCACGTATAGGTATATATGTTTGTCTGACTGGTCTCTGTCTCATTCGTTTCCCATACTTTGCGGCCTGAAATGTCGTATATACTGATGTTGATGCCTAATTCTGACTGAGGGCGGTCATTGGTTATTGTAAACACGGCATTGTGGCGTACAGGGCTTGCACATGAAAGTTCGAATATGGTTGGCGAGAGGTTTTCTGCCACTTCGAATTCTGTTTCCTTTACTGAAGGATTGTTTAGAATGTCGAAAGCGCGTAGTTGTAGTGTATGCTTGCCGGCAGGAAGTGCCGGAATGCTGAATCTTATACACCCTTTGGTGTAATCGCCTACTTCTGTCACAAAATAATTGTTTATGGAATATGTCATGGATTCACTGTTGTCTATTATCAGAGTGATGTCATGACCGATTCCGTTACCCGTTGTATTTATTCCGTCTTTATCATTTAGATAGGCTATCAATAGCGGAGATTCGTTCACACGGTCACCGGATTGGAAATTTTCTGTATTCAGGAATATGCTTATTTCCGGACCGGAGGTATCTTGTGAGATATCCGTAGCTGTTCCTCCAACTGTAAAATTCTCAAATTTACCTTGTGCTTCAATTCCTTCATTACTGCTTGAAGCATAAATGCTCATTAATCCGTCTTCATTGCTGTAATTTATGTCGAGCGGAACCGGGAAAGAGAATTTGAACTTCCCGTTCTTGACAGAGTCTACCCCGATATACAATGTACGTGTATGTTCAAAGTATGAATATGGACTGGCATTGTATTTTTCTTCTTCTTGGTCATTTTGAGCATTGTATTTGCATTGGACTTTCTCTATGCTGTCGTATATTGTAGGAGATACAGTTCCATTGAAGGTTTCTGCTATATTCCCGTTTTCATCTACCACATGCCCTTCTACGTTTACCACACTTCCCGCACTTATATTTTCAGGGTTGTCCGTGTCTGCATCCGCTTGATTGAACTGGTCTATTTTAATCTTGTATTTAGGTGTGGCAAGGGTGATTGCCGGATCGCCGAGAAGCACAAAGAATGTCTTGTTTTCTGCACGGCCGGCTGAGGATGTGTTTTTAGCCATCTGTAAGGCTTCTCCGATTGTATAGCGTTTTCCGTTTGCCTTTTTATCGAGCACGTATTGCATGAACTGTCTGTTGAATATTTGGTTGGAGGAAGAGTAGGTGGTACGTGTGGTAGTCACCATGCCCATTGCTGCGCCCCTTTTATTTAGCAGGGCTGTGGTCCCGATATTTTCTTCGTTCATGTCAAAAGGAGACACATCGCAGGCTGCCGTAATCCACAAAGGCAGTTTGGAAGTTGTCCAGTTTGCAAAATCAGAACGTTTGAGCACCTGTTCATGGGACAAACAGTAAGATGCACCATGACCGATGTAGTTCATGATGAGTGCGCCATCCTGCATCTGTTTGTTTATGTCGGTGTAGGCATCCGGATAAGAATGTCCGGTGGCAGTGCTTACACGTGTATAAGAGTCCCAATATATGCGGCGGTAGTTATAGTCGGGATACAGGTTTACTGTTGACAAACGGACTTTGTCTGCATCTGTCATATGTGTATTGCCGTTTCCATCATCGGCAAGAAAGCATATTGTGTTTTTCCATGAACCGGTTTCTTCATTGTTTATATAGCTTATAAGCTTGTCGACAACTTGTTTGGCGTCATTGACCGTGGTAACGGGTATTCTGCCTATACCGATATCTGATTTGTCGTATAAAATCCTACTGCCTTCTCCATCATCGAGCATACCGAAATATTCTTCGCATACATAGCTGTTGAGTGTTGACAATGAACTGTCTGATTCGTAACACAGCAGATAGTCATCTTGAGAATATCGGCGCATACCGGAGGTCACAAAGCGGTTGTCCCAAAGGCCGCTTCCGAAAAGGAGCAGATTCTTGGGGGCATTGTCGTCTGTTTCCGCTTTGTCGTAAAGCATCTTCATGAACCTGCGGTATGCAGTTGCATCTGGTGTTCCGGAAGAAAACTCATTATATATCTTGTCTGCTGTGGTTACATAGCAGCGCATTCCTTCTTTGGCTGTATGTGCATCGGCAAGACGTTGTGCCTGAGCTGTTAATACACCGTTTGCCGGAGTGATAATTACAAAATCAATGTCTGATAAGGAATGAAGGTCTTGGTTTTGTATTTGACCTATAATTTCAGGAGAAGGAAAGGTCCTGTCTGTATTGACTGCGACAAATTCTTCTTGATTCCACGAATCAGATGGAGCTGTGGCTGAATAGATGCCATTGGCGAATGTTCCTTTTATTTCACAGGTCGTCTCTGGAGTTGTAACTCTCCATACACGGGTGGATGAGGTGGCGCCATTGACTTTATAATTGAATGTGCCGGATGATGTCGGACGGAATGCCAGATAGTTTCCGCTCATTTCAAGCTTGCGGAGATAGCTTGCACGTATATAGTCCAGATGTCCGCTTGTCCCGGAGCTTCTTGTATGGGTAAGTGTCAATATGTTGTTTTCTGATGCTTTGTTCCAATTTATCTTTTTGGAATTCATATTGCCATAATAGTACTCTGCAAGTCTTTTAAAGGATATTGTTCCCAGTGTGGTGCCTTCGCTGCTGATGTCAAGTCGTGAAGTCGAGTTTCCGGCTGCTGCAAACTGTACGGTTAGGATTACATTGGGAGAGGCTATTCCTGGTAAATCAAGTTTGTAGTTTTTTTTGTTCCCTGTGGCATAATCATAGTTCTCGAAGAATGTGCGACCGGAATTCAAGAAGCTGTATTCGTCTGTTTCTATCACAGCATAGTCATAAAAAGTTTCGACATCTGTTGAGCTGGGCTCGTATGTTTCTTCTGGAAACGCAGGTGCTGTATCGTCTGTACTTTCTGTAAGGAAATAATATATGTAATTAGAGTATGGATTGTTGAAATGTATAAATTCAGATGCCTTTTGGGATCTTGTCCATCTGGTTGTGCCGCAAGAATAGAAAAGCAGGGCACCGTTTTCTTTGTGCCATAATGGTATTTCGGTCAAATCGTCTGATATCTTTTCTATATTTGTTTCTGGAAGTAATGGCAGATTGTAACCGTAAAGTCTTACCTTTGACGGGTTTTTGAATCCCAAACTTGATAGTTTGGATTTTGTAAGTTCATATATACCTGCATTGTTGACTCTGATTTTCACCCAACGTCCGGAGGCAAGCAGTGAATGTTCCGCATATCTGGAGCTATAGGATGTATTGAGCTGGGAAACTGTATTATATGATAGATGAGATTTGAGCTGTATTGGTTTTATATATTTTTTTACCGCTGGCTTGAAAGAAGTTAGCTTCATGATTTTTCCGTTCTGCAACGCAAAAGGATACACATCCACATTTAAGACCCCTCTTTTACGGTTGATACCTATGTTTGTTTCTACATGAAATTTTTCTGTTAGATTGTCTGCAGTGACTCCATAGCGTTTAATTTCTTCTTTGGTGGCAGGAGCGCATTCTTGATATTCCAACTCAAAATGATGGTCATAAAGCTGGAAATTTTCACCCAAGTCAAATGTTTCTGTATAGTGTGGTACTATAGTGTCCGTTTGCAGCCATTCTATGTCCACAAATTGTGCACGGATGGCCACAGCCAATAGTAACAATGGTATAAGTGCATATAGTCTTTTGTTCATAAATGTCTGTTCTTTATATTATTGTATCTTGTTAATTTGTTGATCAGCAGATACTGAAAGAGGCTATATGGTGAATACCTTTAGTGACACCTCTTATTTTATTTTAGTTTCCAATAGTTTTCTGCCTTCAATATATCCTTCCAAAAATTGTCCTTCTTTTATTTGACCTATTCCGGCTGGTGTACCGGTAAATATAAGATCTCCGGTTTTTAGAGTAAAGAAACGGCTCGCGTATGCTATGATTTTATCTATTGAAAAGATCATATCTCCTGTACACCCTTGTTGTGCCGCTTGCTGGTTTATTCGTAGGCTGAATTTCAGATTGTTGATGTCTTCAAACTCCGATTTATTTACAAAATCTCCAATAACGGCAGAACCGTCAAAGCCTTTGCATATATCCCATGGCAGACTCTCTTTGCGTAATTGCTGCTGCAAATCGCGAGCCGTAATGTCAAGACCTACAGTTATCTCGTCATAATACCGGTAGGCAAAGCGTTCTGCAATGTTTTTTCCAAGACGATTGATTCTGACGACTATTTCTGTTTCATAATCGAATCTTTCTGCAAAATCTGGTACGAAGAAAGGTTTCCCTTCTCGTAATAGTGCTGATTCCGGTTTTGAGAAGATGATTGGATCTTTAGGTAAAAACGAGTTATCAAGTTCTTTATTGTGTTCGGCATAATTCATGCCTACTGCTAAAATCTTCATTTTAAGTCTTTTTATGGTAAAAATGGCAGATTTGTAGTCTGTGAGGAATACAAATCTGTCTTTTGTGGTAAAAATAAGTTCTATTTACGGTTATATACCGAATAATCTCATTATATCATTTCCGTTGGCTAAAATCAATAGTCCGAAAAGAATAATCATTCCTACGTATTGTGCTCGTTCAAGGAATTTATCGCTTGGCTTGCGTCCTGTAACGATTTCATACAATGTAAATAGTGCATGTCCTCCATCAAGAGCTGGTATCGGTAAAACGTTCATGAATCCAAGCATAATAGAGAGGAAGGCTGTGAGCATCCAGAAGCGATGCCAGTCCCACATATCAGGAAATATATTCCCGATGGAAATGAATCCTCCGACACTGCGGGCACCTTGCTTGGTAAATACATATTTTAAGTCACTGACATATCCTGCAAGTGTTTCGCAGCCGAACTGTATTCCGGCTGGTATGGACTCCAAGAAGCCATATTCTTTCTTGGTAATAGTATAATCTGGGAATTTAACAGAAAATCCTAATGTGAATTCAGGAGTCAATATGGCTGTAAGAGTGTCACCGTCATTAATGGTTAATGCAATTGTACGCGCTTTTAGGCTGTCTGCAGGTGTTGACTCTTCGTTGAGTGCATCCTGTATACATAGTAGTTGGAATTTGAAGTCGTTGAAATCCTGTATCTCTTTTCCGTTGACAGCGGTGATTCTATCTGTCTTCTTCAAACCTATTTGGTCTGCTGGTGTATTAGGTATGATACTGTCAATATTCATTGGCAGGAGTATTTCTGCATACATCGGCTCTTGTTGCAACATCTCTATCAGATTCATCTTCTCCGGCATTGTGAGTTGTATCTCTTTCCCGTTTCTTAGGACTGTGACTGTCTTGGAATTGGATATTGCACGTAATTCAGATGTGCTCCATGCGTCTATGTCTTTGTCGTCTACACGAATGATGATATCTCCGTCGTTGAATCCGTCAGCTTTCGCTGATGTATTGAACTTTAGCCCGTATGTAATGTCCTGGGACTTGATATAACTTTCTCCCCAAGTGAAAAGTACCATGGAATAGATGAAAAATGCAACAATAAAGTTGACAATAATTCCTCCGAGCATGATAAGTAGACGCTGCCATGCAGGTTTACTCCTGAATTCCCATGGCTGGGCAGGCTTTTTCATTTGTTCTGTATCCATTGATTCGTCAATCATTCCTGAAATCTTGACATAGCCGCCCAAAGGTAACCAGCCTATACCATATTGAGTCTGGTTTTCATTTTTCTTTTTACGCGGCCATTTGAATAAGCTGAAATTCCACGCGTCGAAAAACAGATAGAATTTTTCAACTCTTACTTTGAATAGTTTTGCGAACAAGAAGTGTCCACCTTCATGAAGAATAATGAGTAACGATAAAGATAAAAGTACTTGTAATGTTTTTATGAGAACTGTTTCCATATTTTTCTGTAGTCTTTGGTTTGCTTTGATTCTTTTTGCTTATGCGGGAGAGAATTGTTATGTCTTGTCAATCTGACATATAAATAGACTTCTCTTATATCATGCTTGATGCAAATTGGCGTGCCTCTTTGTCTGTTTCAATATATGTTTCAAGCGAGGACTCTGTACAAAATGGAATGTGCTGCATGGTTTCTTCAATAATTTCACCAATATGCTTAAAGCTTATCTGGTCTGCTATAAATGCCTGATTTGCAATTTCATTGGCTGCATTTACAACACAAGGCATATTGCCTCCCATACTTAATGCTTTATATGCAATGTCAAGGCATCTGAAACGTTGGGTGTCAGGGTGTTCAAATGTCATGTCTTTCAATTTGAAAAAGTCGATTCGTTCAAATGAAGATTGCAAACGCTTTGGGTAACTGAAAGCATATTGTATAGGTAGGCGCATGTCAGGCATTCCGAGCTGGGCTTTTACAGCTCCGTCTTCAAATTGCACCATTGAATGTATTACAGATTGTGGATGTACAACTACTTGGATCTGCTCCGGTTTAACATCAAATAGCCATCTGGCTTCAATCACTTCAAACCCTTTGTTCATCAATGTGGCAGAATCGATGGTTATCTTTGCCCCCATATTCCACGTTGGATGTGATAGTGCTTGAGCTTTGGTTACAGTCTTCAGTTCTTCATCTGAAAATTTGCGGAATGGACCTCCGGAGGCTGTAAGAAGTATTTTCTCTATTCTGTTTCCTGGTTCAAGGCATTGGAAGATGGCTGAATGTTCTGAATCAACCGGCAATATTGGCACTTTATACTGGTTGGCAAGTTGTGTAATCAGTTCGCCTGCTACAACAAGGGTTTCTTTGTTGGCAAGAGCTATTGTCTTTTTAGCTTTTATGGCACTTATTGTCGGCTTCAGACCAGCAAAACCGACCATAGAAGCCAATACAATGTCCACATTGGTGTCCTGAACTACCTCACACAATGCTTCTGCTCCGGCATAGACCTTTATAGGAAGATCTGAAAGAGCATCCTTTACAGTAGTGTAATGGTTTGCATTTGCTATTACAACGGCTTCCGGCTCAAAACGTCTTGCCTGTTCTATCAGCTTGTCGACATTATTGTTTGCTGTAAGTATGTATGCTTCGTAAAGATCGCTGTGTTCTGAGATGACATCAAGAGCCTGAGTGCCAATTGAACCTGTTGAACCTAATATTGCTATTTTTCGTTTCATGATTATTCTTCAAAATGGAATTATAAATGTGGCTGTTTGGATGACACGTTGTATCAGGTACATGTACCTCATCGCTATATTTACTATGATTTCAAAGTTCCATTATTCCTAAAGGGAGATTCATTGTTATTGTGGTGTTTTCATGATCTATATCTACAATAAGTTCTTCATTGGCTGGTATCAATGATTGGTCTCCTTTTATGTTTTCAACAACAAACAGCCAATTGTCTGTTTGGTCATCGATGGCAATGATTTTTCCTGCAGATGTTCCGTCTGTATCCTTTATGTCAAATCCTATGAAATATGTAAGTGATATTTCACCGTCTTCAGTTTCTGTTGCGAATTTTTTTTCGAAATACACATCTGAACCGATTAGTTTTTGTACGCTATCTGCCGTGTCCATGTCATCGAATTTGACAAGTGCGGAATTGTCGGAGCGGAATCTGTATTCTTCAATGAAAAAAGGAACAAGTATTCCTTCAATATCGCATATTAAATAATCACAATCAGTACGATCGAATATATCATCAGTGAAATTGAAAACGACTTCGCCTTTCAATGCATGTTTTTTAGTTATTTTTCCAATATGATATACATCTTCTTTTTTTATCATTGTGAACTGTTTTTAGGATATTGTTCGGAATATATTTATGTAGTAAAAAGAACTTAATGTTTTTGTCTCTTTTAGGGCACTCTCTTTATGTTCGCGCCAAGAGCAGTCAAGCGTGCCTCTATATTTTCATAGCCACGGTCTATTTGTTCAATGTTGCTTATCATGCTTGTTCCATTTGCGCTTAATGCTGCGATGAGCAGTGCAATGCCTGCACGAATGTCTGGCGAGGACATTTTGGAACCTTTCAATTTAATTTTGTTGTTATGGCCTATAACAACTGCACGGTGAGGATCGCACAAAATGATCTGTGCACCCATATCTATCAGCTTGTCTACAAAGAACAGACGGCTTTCAAACATTTTTTGATGGATAAGCACACTGCCGTTGGCTTGGGTCGCGACAACAAGCAGCACGCTCAGAAGGTCGGGGGTAAGTCCTGGCCATGGGGCATCGGCAAATGACATGATACTTCCGTCCATAAATGAAGATACCTCATAATGTTCCTGTTCAGGAATATGTATGTCGTCTCCTATTCGTTCAATCTTTATTCCAAGACGACGAAACATATTTGGTATGAGGCCGAGATTGTCGTATGATACATTGCATATAGTTATGTCGCTTCCTGTCATAGCTGCCATTCCGATGAAACTTCCTACTTCAATCATGTCCGGTAATATGGTATGTTCGGTTCCATGCAATTCGTTGACTCCCGTTATTGTCAGAAGATTAGATGCTATACCTGATATTTTTGCTCCCATCGAGTTGAGCATCTTACATAATTGCTGTATGTATGGTTCGCAAGCGGCATTGTATATTGTCGTAGTGCCTTCTGCCATTACGGCAGCCATGATAATATTGGCGGTACCTGTCACGGAAGCTTCATCAAGCAACATGTATTTGCCTTTCAGCTCATTAGCATCTATTTCGTATATATCACGCTGTTTGTCATGATTGAATTTGGCACCAAGTTCATAGATGCCGATGAAATGTGTATCCAGTCTTCGCCTGCCTATTTGGTCGCCTCCCGGTTTTGCCACATAAGCGTGATGGTAGCGTCCAAGTAGTGGACCGAGTAACAGAATAGAACCTCTTAATGCGGCGCATCGCTGAATGAACTCGTCGCTTCCCAGGTAATCCATATCCAATGAGTCTGCTTGAAACTGCCATGTGTTGCCATCCATCTTTTGTACTCTCACTCCCATTTTACTCATTAGGTTGATGAGATTGTTGACATCAAGAATGTCCGGAATGTTATGTATGGTTACAGGTTCGCTTGTTAGCAGTGTGGCACTGATAATTTCGAGTGCCTCATTTTTTGCTCCCTGAGGTGTGATTTTCCCATGAAGCTTGTGTCCGCCTTCTATAATGAATGATGCCATTGTTCAACTGAACGTTTTGCTTGTGACTGAATTTGTAAATATTGATGCAAGATGGTGAGATGGAATTTACTTCCTTTTCTTTTTCTTTGTGTTTTGTGCAGAAGTATTGATAAGTTCCGAATCGCTTATGAACTTGAATGTATATGGGTCAAGTTGAATTTTGCCATTTGTATATTGCGCCAAGTCATCAATAACTTTTTCTTCATCCATTGCATCACGATTCCAGTTTGCCAGACTACGTTTCATTTGGTTGGCGACAAATGCAGCCAATGCATTTCGTTCCTCTTCATTCTCTATTTCGCAAAGCTTTTTGGTAAGTGACTCTATGATTGAACCATAATGGCGTTTCGAAATGTTTTTTTGAGGATAAGGAATGTGTTGGCATGGTTTATCATCCGGAGTATGTTGTTCTATTTCTACCGGATAGTCAATGTCAAGCTCGTAATTTGACATGGCTGCAAGATGATTCCACATTTTTTGCTTAAAATCTTCCGGATTGCCATGCTGCTCCTGGATATTTGCCATGAGCGACACAATCGTGCAAGCACATCTCAGACGCTCTTTACGGTCTGAAATTGTTTTTGCGTAGTCTACCATCTGTTGTATGCAACGTCCGTATTCCGGAAGGATAAGTTTATCTCTCTGCGTATTATATTTCATTTACTTTTTTATTTCGTCTGTTATAAAAGTTTTCTTGATTTGGTTGCTATGAACTCTTTCAAATAGAATGGTTCAAAGTATGCCACATCCTGAAATTCGCCTCTCACATTCGCCTTTTCTCCTAAAGGGCACATGTTCTTTGCAATAGGGCGTATTCCGTCAATAAAATGTGCGTTGGGGTGTGTGATGACATCTTTACACTTTTCTGCACCGTTGCCGAAGAAATAAACAGGGTGTTTGTCAAGTGTGTCTTTGAAAGAATCATTTCCAATAATCTCGGCATGTGTTCCAATGAGCGGTTTCAATGCACGAGTGTACAGAGCTGTATAAACTTCCATTCTGCGTGCATCAAGCATAGGACATATCAATGCGTCTTCAGGCAATTCGTCATTACTGTTGCCGAGAAGCACTGGCACACTAAGTATTTCGAGTGTGGGTATGGCTATCAATTTTAAATCTCTTGCATAGCAGATACCTTTTGCCATTGACACTCCGATGCGTAGACCTGTATATGATCCTGGTCCGCAACTTACGGCTACGGCATCAAATGGTATTGCATGATTGTCTGTAAACGATAATGCCTCGTCTATGAATGTTCCAAGTTTCTGGGCATGAGACGGACCTTCAAAATCTTCGATGTGAAAAATATTACTTCCGTCTTGGCTGACAGCTACAGAACAAGCGTCAGTTGAAGTTTCTATATGCAGTATGCACGACATATTTGTTGTTTATTTTCAAAAAAACGTTTTTTGCATATTCATGAGCATTGGGGCTCACATGATTAGACACATATCCCATTTCAGCAGGCAGTTGGTTGATAATTCGTCCAGCCTTTGTTATATAGAATATATTTTACATCTAATCTTTGCAAAATTACGACAATAAGCGGAAAAAACACTACTTTTGTGAAAATTTTAGCATCCTGTGTGCTAATAATATTGAAATCAATAAAAACTTAAACGCTTTTTATGATACAGTCTATGACAGGCTACGGAAAGAGTGTAGTCTTATTCAATGGAAAAAAAATTCATGTGGAGGTGAAGTCACTTAACAGCAAAGCTCTGGATCTTGCCGCACGTGTGGCTCCTCTTTACAGAGAGAAGGAAATGGAGATACGTCAGATGGTAGCTTCCAAACTTGAACGTGGAAAGGTAGATTTTGTCGTGTGGGTTGAAAGATGTGCAGAACAGACTGTGGCTTCTCTCAATCAAGGAATAGTGTCAGCATATTATCATCAAATCAAACGTGTATGTACTGAACAGGGTATACCAGAGCCTGTCGATTGGATGCCCGTACTTTTGCGTATGCCTGATGTAATGGCTGCTACAGAAGCGGAGGAGTTGACTGAAGAGGAATGGAGCATCGTGCGTTCTGCTATAATGGAGGCGATTGACAATCTCGTTGATTTTCGTAAGCAGGAAGGTGCTGCTCTTGAAAAGAAGTTTAATGAAAAACTTGATAATATATCTCAGCTTCTTCAAAGTATTGAACCGTATGAACAGGGCCGTACAGAGAAAATCCGTCAGCGGATTGTGGAGGCTTTAGAGAAGAATATCGGTGTGGACTATGACAAGAACCGTCTTGAACAGGAGATGATTTATTACATAGAAAAACTGGATATCAGCGAGGAAAAGCAACGTCTTTCTAATCATATCAATTATTTTCGCGAAACGATGTCTGAGGGGCATGGACAAGGCAAGAAGCTTGGTTTCATAGCGCAGGAGATGGGACGTGAAATCAATACGACTGGCAGCAAGAGCAATCAGGCGGAGATGCAAAATATTGTAGTGAAGATGAAGGACGAGCTTGAACAGATAAAGGAACAAGTACTTAATGTAATGTAAAAGTTGACGAGCAGATAGCTTTTTGTTCTTTTACTTATTGTTATTACTTCACTTTATAACCGTATATTAAATTTGTTCGTCAACTATTAATTAATATGAATATGTCGAAAATTATTGTTTTTTCAGCTCCTTCCGGGAGTGGTAAGTCAACCATCATTAACTGGTTGATGGAACACAAGGATTTGAATCTGCATTTTGCAGTTTCTGCTACCAGTCGTCAGCCTCGTGTCAATGAACAGAATGGAGTGGAATACTTTTTCTTTACTCCAGAAGAGTTCCGTGAACATATAGAAGCCGGTGACTTTCTTGAATATGAGGAAGTGTATCCCGGTCGTTACTATGGCACATTGAGTGCAGAAGTAGATAAACAGCTTGACAAGGGTGAGAATGTGGTTATAGACATGGATGTTCACGGTGCACTGAATATAAAGAAATATTATGGTGATCGTGCTCTTCTTGTGTTTGTGCAGCCGCCAAGTATTGAAGAACTGCGTCAACGTCTTATTGACCGTGGTACAGAAATAATCGAAATTGTGGAAGAACGGGTTGCTAAGGCTGCATACGAACTTTCATTTTCTCCTCAGTTCGATAAGATTGTCGTAAATAAGAATCTTGATGAGGCTGAGAAGAATACATTGTCTTTGGTGAAAGAATTTCTGGAGTCATAAGATTGGATTTTTGTTATTTGCAGGGTGATAACGTGATGACATTTGCATAAAGTTGCAACAGGCGAGTCTTATTATAAAAACCGTTCCTGAAGTTTTGTCATATTATCACCCTGTAGCTTTACAGTGTGATAACCTCGAATGGCATATTATGAAAATCGGTATTTACGGTGGCTCATTCAATCCTATACATGTCGGCCACACATCTTTGGCAAAATCTCTGTGCGAACAAAAAATTGTTGACGAAGTATGGTTTCTTGTTTCTCCTCTTAATCCATTGAAGCAGGAACAAAAATCTGATATTCTAAACTATGAAGATAGACTGGCACTTGCACGGATTGCCACAGAAATGGAGGAATATCTGCATGTTTCTGATTTTGAAGCGCATTTGCCTGTGCCTTCTTATACATACATTACATTGCAGAAATTGTCTGAGGCATATCCCGAACATGATTTTTCTCTTGTCATAGGCGCTGATAATTGGTTGCACTTCAAACGTTGGTACAAGGCTGATGAGATAATAAAAGCTTATACCATTATTGTGTATAAACGTCCTGGGTATGATGTTTCATCTGTGTTCTCGAATGTGATAGTGGCAGACACCCCACTTTATGATGTCAGCAGTACTCAAATTCGGAATATGATAAGATGTGGGGAGCATCCTGCTGCAGATGTGCTGTCTCCGGAAGTGCTTGCGTATATAGAGGCAAAAGGACTTTACCTTTCCTGATTTATTGTCAGGCTGACTATGAGATGGGTCATTTACTTGAAGAGACGATATAGATGGGCTGATATGCGACTTTTGTGATCAGGATGTCTGTTTTTTTAACCCCAAATTGATAAGGCTGACAACAGTATGGCGAACAGAAAAATGTTTCTGGCAGTTTCTCCAAGCACGGAATTTAGCATACGACCGTCTAATCTGTACATTTTACGGTAGGTCAGAATATGAAATGGCAAATATATGGCTGTCAATGCGAACTTTGAGAAATTGCCTGTTGCCATTATGGACAATATGGAGAGCAATACGGCTATGATTCCGCACCACAGATATGCTTGTAGTCCGAATTTTCTGCCGAAACGTACTATCAATGTCTTTTTTCCGCTGATGGCATCCTGCTCACGATCGCGGTAATTGTTTATTATAAGCAGGCAGTCCGTTACAAATCCGCAAGCCAAACCAGCCCATGTCGCTTCTGCAGCCCAGTGTCCTGTTTGTAGATAATAGGTAAATCCTACGGGGATAATTCCGAAAAACACCAGTACCAGCAAGTCGCCGAATCCGAGATAAGACAATGAGGTTGTATAAAGGAAGCAGAATACTACGCATACGGCTCCTACGGCTATCAGCGGAAGCCCTCCTATGAAAGCAAGCGGAAGTCCGACAAAGCATGCGATAGAGGTGGTTATGGCTATTGCCGTTTTCATGGCACGAGGAGTTACCCATCCTTGTGCGCAAGCTCTTTCTGGACCGAGTCTGTCTTCGCGGTCCGTGCCTTTTCTGAAATCAAAATAGTCATTGATGAAGTTTGCATCTATCTGCATGGCGAATGCAAACATCATGCATAGTATGAAAGGGTATGGCTTGAATCCTTCTTTTGCAGCCATTGCAGCCCCTATCATGACCGGTGATGCCGCTCCTGTCAGGGTTTTCGGACGTGCTGCAAGTGCCCATGCCTTGAATGAATTAGTTTTTATCTGCATCATATATCCAAATCTATTCTTTTTTGTCTTCCCAATATTGTAGCGTTATCCTATTGTCTGTTTTGAATAAGGCTCCATATCCTTTACGCTCGTTGTTCTGGTATGAACCGTAATAATAGTTTCCGTTTACATAATAATAGATGCCATACCCTTCACGTTTTCCGTTGACTGTCTCGCCTACATATTTGTCTCCGTTTTTGTAAGTCAGTGACTCAAACCGATAATTATCTTTGTAGTCGGCTGGAAGCAGATATTTCTGCCCGTCTTTTATGATGTAGAGAGGATCTCCTGTATGCAGGTCATACACAATGTAATGGTTTTCTGCCCCTACTTTTGCTGTCTGGCTTCCCATCTTTATACCGAATATGAGGTTCCCTTTCCTGTATTGTCCGATAATCTCTCCGTCTTGATCTGTGAAGAAAGTCCCATATCCGTAAATATCCCCTCCTTGCGTAATCTGTCCGAAATATTGTCCATACATGGATTTTACCACTCCTGCCACATATCCTGCCACACAATCAAAAAAAGCTCCGTTGTAGTCGGCAGGTATCATTGGATATTTTTCTAATTTAGAGAATTGTGCTTTTGTCGTCAGTGAACATGTCATGAATACAGACATTATTACGAAAAAAAATTTTTTGTTCATTTCCTTTATTTTGCTATTGTGAAAAACGCTGTAAAGGTAAGCATAAATAATCAAATGAAGAAAAGCCTATGACGTTTTAGAAGAAGTTCCCTTTTTAATACCCAACATTTTGAGAGTTTGTTTCCGTAAGTTGAAAAAAGAAGTATTATGATGGTACGGATGCTGATGATACCTGTGGGAAACAGGCTGAAGCTGCATTGTTCGAATTAGTTGGTTTTTGGATTCTTTGTGTTCCATTGGATTATTAAGTTTCTTTGTTAAAATGGAACCATATAACTTCATCCTGATAAGTGTTAAGTATATTGATATATGGGCGGATCCACATATCCGCCCATATATTCATCACCTTAAATTATTTTCCGTTTTTCTTTTTCATGACAATGGCATCGATTGCAGCCACAGCTGTAATGTTTACTATGTCTCGCACACTGCTGCCGAAGTCTGTGAAATGTATAGGTTTGTTCAGTCCCATCTGTATAGGGCCGATAAGTTCCGTTCCGTCATCATTCATAGCCTGAAGCAGCTGATAGCCTGCATTTGCAGAACTGAGGTTCGGGAATATCAGAGTGTTGACTTCTTTTCCTTGTAACCGTGTGAATGGATATTTTTCATCACGCAGTTTGTTGTTGATTGCAAATTTCACTTGCATCTCACCATCTATGGCAAGCTGAGGAAAGAGCTTTTGCATTTCTTCTACTGCATGGTGGACTTGTGCCGGACTGCCATTGCTGTCTGAACCGAAGTTTGAGTATGAGAGCATAGCCATCACCGGTTCATGATTGAAAAAACGTACAGTTTGCTCTGCAAGACGTGCCACATCGACAATTGTTTCTGCATCCGGATGGCGGTTAATGAGAGTATCCGCAAGGAAATAAGTTCCTTTCTTGGAATTGAGTATGTGCATGGTGGCGAAGTGATTGAATTCCGGACGTATACCTATAACTTCTTTTGCCACCTTTATAGTATTTGAATATTTCGTGTATATACCGGTGATGAAAGCGTCAGCTTCCCCTGTTTCCACCATCATCATACCGAAATAATTGCGTTCAAACATCTTGTCATTAGCTTCTTCGAAAGTATATCCTTCCCGTGATTTCTTTTCTGCAAGAATCTTTGCATAACGTTCACGGCGTTCTGCCTCGCGGTCATGACGCAAATTGATGATTTCTATTCCATCAAGACTGAGGTCGAGCTCTTTTGCAAGTTTTTCAATGCGTTCGTCATTTCCAAGCAATATAGGGTGGCAGATACCTTCTGCTTTTGCTTCTACTGCAGCTTTGAGCATATTGGGATGTATGCCTTCTGCGAATACAACTCGCTGCGGACAGCTGCGTGCCGTATCGATGAGCTGGCGGGTAAGTTTTGTTTCATACCCCATAAGCTCTTTCAGGTGAAGGCTGTAAGCATCCCAATCTGTAATGGTCTTACGTGCGACTCCTGATGCTATAGCCGCTTTCGCCACTGCTGTAGACACTTCTGTAATGAGGCGAGGGTCAACAGGTTTCGGAATGAAATATGCAGGTCCGAATGTGAAGTTGTTGACTTGGTATATTTCATTTACGACGTCCGGTACAGGCTTCTTTGCCAAGTCTGCAATGGCACGTACAGCAGCCAGTTTCATTTCTTCATTGATGGCTGTGGCTGCCACATCAAGTGCGCCGCGGAATATATAAGGAAACCCTATCACGTTATTTATTTGGTTCGGATAGTCACTTCTTCCTGTAGACATCAATACATCCGGACGCGAAGCCATAGCATCTTCATATGATATTTCCGGCACAGGGTTGGCGAGAGCAAAGACTATAGGGGATGCTGCCATTGAACGTACCATGTCTTGGGTTAGTACGTTCCCCTTAGACAAACCTAAAAATACGTCTGCACCTTTTACTGCTTCTCCAAGTGTATGGATGTCTGTACGGTCTGTAGCAAAAAAACGTTTGGTTTCATTCAAGTTGTCGCGGTCGGAAGTGATAACTCCTTTAGAATCGAGCATCACGATATTTTCCTTTCTGGCTCCAAGTGCCATGTATAATTTTGTACATGAAATAGCTGCGGCTCCTGCACCGTTGACTACAATTTTCACATCCTCTATTTTCTTGCCGGCCACTTCGAGTGCGTTCAGCAGTCCTGCACTTGAAATGATGGCAGTACCGTGCTGGTCATCGTGCATGACCGGTATGTCAAGCTCTTCTTTCAGTCTGCGCTCTATCTCAAAACATTCGGGAGCTTTGATGTCTTCCAAATTGATACCTCCGAAAGTTGGTGCTATGGCCTTAACCGCTTCAACAAAACGGTCTACATCCTTCTCGTTCACTTCAATATCAAACACGTCAATTCCGCCATATATCTTGAAAAGCAATCCCTTGCCTTCCATTACCGGTTTGCCGGCTGCGGCACCTATGTCTCCAAGTCCGAGAACTGCTGTACCGTTGGAGATGACTGCTACAAGATTTCCTTTTGCTGTGTATTTATATGCATCTTGTACGTTTTTTTGTATTTCGAGGCATGGTTCTGCTACTCCCGGTGAATATGCCAATGAGAGATCTGTCTGAGTACTATAAGGTTTGGTCGGAACTACTTCAATCTTTCCCGGTTTGCCCTGAGAATGATAGAGCAAAGCCATTTCTTTTGTGATTTTAGCCATAAAAACTTATTTTTATCTTTTTACTTATAAAATGTAATCTAAATTAATGGAAAACTTACTGTTTGTAAACACAACTATCGATATGTTGAGCGCAAAATTACAAAAAGTTTTCTTAAAACCTCAAAATATTACCATATTAAAGTTGCTGAGATATGATTTTGGATATTTGGAGGCAGTTTCCGATTTGATGGATGTCAAAAGCGGGAATCTTTCGCGAATGTCCTGCATGGTCTTTGTTGTTTTTCCCAATCTGGCTGTATCGATTTTTTTCCAATCGCTCTACTGCTTTCTGCATCTAAATATTATTGTATTTGTTGCCTTTGTCCATAATCCAGTTTCGTTAAATAAAAGGTCCCCATAAAAGTAGGTATGAAATATGGAAACAAAACTGAGTAGGAGGACCTGATTTTTGTGTAATATGAGGATTCTGTAATAGTTCTGGATTTAACATTTGTAACACTTATTTACGTTTTGTGGATTCTGTATTTGAGTGTTTTATGTGTTTAATGTATTGTAAATCAATGTGATATATGGTTTGATGAAAATGCGCTACTTGTATACCTGAAAAACAGAAATTTTTATTAAAATAGTAATGTGTTGATTTTTAATGTATTAACTTAAAATTCAACCTAAAAGCCTTATTTCACATCTCTCTTGCCAGTCTTTGTCTAATTTTTTGGCACAAATAGAAAATTACATATTTATTAACAATTTCATTGGCTTCTTCATTTTTTGCCCTAAAAATACCGTTTTTGAACTTTCAGCGCAGTGAAAAAATTTTTTCAGTGCGCTGAAAATTTTTTTTCACTGCACTGTTTGTTTTGAAACAGTGGCTTTTTTAGCCGGATTCAGCTTGCTTGAATTATGAAAATATGTAAATAATGGGGCTTTTTTGAAACATTCTTTCACAATGAATAAGCGGTTTAAGAAAATCAAAAAGAATGCGGTAATTTCAATAAAAGTAGGAAACAGGTGGAAATATGCCTCTTTTTTTGACTTTGAATTTTAACATTTCAAAAGTTCCTCTTGGAAGCTTTGGAAAGATTCTTGAGTAAAGTAACAATTTTATGATATGATGTTTCAAATAGCATTATATGATGGTAGTACGGACTAATCTCCTGCTATAACCTCAAAACCTTGAGAGCAATTTTGTTGTGACATGTAAAAGTTGTATCTTCGCGATAAATTAATGTGAAGATGAAGTTTCTGACGAAAAAAGAATTGATTGATTCGCTTTCAAATCCGATATTCAGACTGATATCGGAGACAGCGGACGAATTGCAGATGGAATGCTATGTGATAGGAGGATATGTGCGTGATTTGTTTCTTGAGCGTCCATCGAATGATATAGATGTGGTAGTAGTAGGAAGTGGTATAACGATAGCCAAAGCTGTAGGTGAAAAACTCCGTAATAAGGCACATGTCTCTGTTTTCAGGAATTTTGGTACAGCTCAATTGAAATATAAACATTTGGAAGTGGAGTTTGTCGGTGCGCGGCGGGAAAGCTACAGTCATGATTCGCGCAAGCCTGTGGTGGAGGATGGAACGCTTGAAGATGACCAAAACCGACGGGATTTTACAATCAATGCGATGGCTTTATGTTTGAATGCAGACAGATATGGGGAGCTGGTAGACCCGTTCCATGGTATTGAAGACTTGGAAGACGGACTTATATGCACTCCTCTTGATCCGGACATCACGTTCAGTGACGATCCTTTACGTATGATGCGTTGCGTCCGTTTTGCCACACAATTGAACTTCTATATAGAGGATGAAACTTTTGAAGCTTTGAAGCGTAATGCTGACAGAATAAAAATTATATCGTGGGAACGTATCATTGAAGAGTTGAACAAGATTCTGCTTTCCAAGTATCCTTCAAAAGGGCTTATGGACCTTGAACGATGCGGCCTGTTACGGCTTGTCTTTCCTGAATTGGTTGAGCTTGAGGGAGTGGAGACTGTGAACGGACGTGCCCATAAAGATAATTTCTATCATACGCTTGAAGTGTTGGACAATGTGGCAAAGAAAGATGCTTCATTGTGGCTTCGGTGGGCGGCTTTGCTTCATGACATAGGCAAACCGAAAAGCAAACGCTGGGACCATGCCGCCGGATGGACATTCCATAATCACAATTTCATAGGTGAGAAGATGGTGCCTAAAATATTCCGGAGAATGAAGCTTCCGTTGGATGAGCGTATGAAATATGTACAGAAACTTGTGGGATTGCACATGCGTCCGATTGTGATTGCCGATGAGGAAGTTACCGATTCGGCTGTGAGGCGTTTGCTGTTTGAAGCAGGTAATGATATTGATGATTTGATGATGCTATGTGAAGCTGATATCACTTCAAAAAATGAGCAGCGAAAGAAACGCTTTCTGGATAATTTCCAGCTTGTTCGACAGAAGCTTGTTGACATAGAGGAAAAGGATCGTGTAAGGAATTTCCAACCTCCGGTGTCAGGCGAACAGATTATGGAGTTGTTTGGTCTTTCGCCAAGCCGTGAGGTCGGTGTCTTGAAGGCTGCAATAAAAGATGCAATCCTTGATGGCAAGATTCCGAATGAATATGAACCGGCTATGGAACTGTTGGTTGAAGAAGCCGCAAAGATGGGTTTGAAGATGATTGAAAAGTAGGGTGTGTACTCTTGGAATTGTATTCTTGTGTTGTTGAGGGCGATAGGAAGATTCATGGCATGTCTCTTGGGATTATCTGTTGTAAAACATAAAAAACAGAAAAGGAGCAATTTCAATTTATTAAAACTCTTTTATTTCATAAATAATTTGCATCTTTGTGAATCAAAAAAGCTATAATTTGAATAAATCTAATAAAAAATATATGAAACGTTTTACATCATTATTGGCAGGTGTGGCAATGTTTGCCAGTATCCCTGTTGCGGCACAGAAGAGTGTGGTATTGAGCGAGAAGGCAAATGAAACCGTTGCCCTTATAGAAAAAGTGAATGATTACTGGCAGAGCCATAATAAGGCTGAGTGCCGGGGATTTTGGGATAATGCTGCATATTTCACAGGTAATATGGCTGTGTACGAATTGACTGGCAAACCTGAATATCTGGATTATTCGTTGCGTTTTGCCGAACATAATAAATGGAAGGGAGCTACACAGAAAAACAAATCTCAGTGGAAGTATGCTACATACGGTGAGGGTATGGACCATGTTCTTTTTGCAGACTGGCAAATTTGTTTTCAGGTCTATATGGATCTTTACAAGTTGGAACATCGTGCGGAACGTCTGGAACGTACGCTTGAAGTGATGTGTCATCAGGCTGCTATGCCTGAGCGTGATTTCTGGTGGTGGAGCGATGCTTTATATATGGGAATGCCTATATTCACCAAATTGTATACAATAACAGGTGATCAGACTTTGCTGGACAAGCAGTATGAATGCTTTAAATGGACAGACAGCCTTCTTTTCGATAAGGAGGACCAGCTTTATTATAGGGATGCGAAATATATTTACCCTAAAGTGAAGACTGCTTGTGACGGTGGAAAAAGCTTCTGGGCGAGAGGTGACGGATGGGTTCTTGCAGGACTGGCAAAGGTGCTTCAAGATCTGCCTGCAAAAAGTTCTTACAGAGCATTCTATCTGAAGCGCTTCAAGGAATTGGCTGAAGGAGTGGCACGTTGTCAGCAGGATGGCGGATATTGGAGCCGTTCGATGCTTTGTGAAGATGATGCTCCTGGATACGAGACGAGTGGTACGGCATTTTTTACGTATGGTATATTGTGGGGAGTGAATAATGGGCTGCTTGATGCAAAAACATATAAGCCTGTTATAGACAAAGCTTGGACTTATCTCACAAAAATAGCGCTCCAGCCTGATGGAAGCATCGGTTACGTGCAGCCTATTGGCGAAAAACCTGATCCGACAAGAACTGTTGATGCTCATTCGCAGGCTCCTTTTGGTACTGGAGCATGGTTGCTTGCAGCTTGTGAATATGCAAAATATTGTAAATAACAGAAGAGGGAAATCGTTGAATGTTTGACTTGAGAAAGGTTGCTTCATGCAGTAACAGGTAACATTGTCAACGTATTTATTAAATATTGGAATATGAAAGATTTTTTGAAATATGTGCTTGCCACCATAACTGGTCTTGTTGTACTTGGACTGTTGATAACAATCAGTTCTGTGGTGACACTTTTGGGAATGTCGATGCAGTCGGCAACAGTGCCGGTGCCTAACAATGCGGTTCTTACATTGAAACTGAACGGTTCACTTGTAGAAAGAGCAGAGGATAATCCTTTGGCACAGATTTTTGGTGGTACGGCATTGGAAGAGCAGGGGCTTGATGACATGCTTTCTGCGGTACGTCATGCAGCGGAGAATGACAAGGTAAAAGGTATTTATCTGGAAGCCGGAGCTTTGTCGGGTGCTACTCCTGCCATGTTGGAGGAGCTTCGCCAGGCACTTGTTGAGTTCAAGAACAGCGGTAAGTTTATTGTATCTTATGGCGACTCATATACACAAGGGGCTTACTATGTATGTAGTGTAGCTGATTCGGTGATTATCAATCCTCAGGGAATGCTTGACTGGAAGGGATTATCCATGCAGTCTGTATTTGTTAAAGACCTTCTTGACAAGGTTGGTGTGAAGATGCAGGTATTCAAAGTGGGTACATATAAATCGGCTGTGGAGCCGGTTATTCTTAATGAAATGAGTGAGGCCAACAGGGAGCAGCTCAATGTGATGAGTGGAGAAATATGGAATAAAATAACGACTGCTGTAGCTGATTCGCGTAAGATTTCAGTGGATAAGCTGAACGTTCTTGCCGATACAGCCACTATGTTTTGTGATGCTGAGTTCTACAAGAAAGAAAAACTTGTGGATAAGCTTGCATACAGCGATGAAGTGTCTGGAATCATTGCAGCCATGATGGGAGTTGAGGATAAAGACGATTATTCTACAATCAGTGTCGTTGATATGGCGAATGCTGCCGATAATGAGCCGAAGAATGAGAGCGGCGATATCATAGCTGTATATTATGCATTTGGTGACATTGTGCAGGACGCTTCTTCCGGATACGGTAGTGCAGAAATCGTGGGCAGTAAGGTGGTCCGGGATTTGAAGAAACTTGCAGAAGATGATGATGTGAAAGCCGTAGTTTTGCGAGTTAATTCAGGAGGAGGAAGTGCCTATGCGAGTGAGCAGATATGGCATCAGGTCATGAATATAAAATCAGAGAAGCCGATTATTGTATCTATGGGAGGAATGGCGGCATCTGGAGGATATTATATTTCATGTGCAGCAGACTGGATTGTGGCAGAACCGACAACTCTTACGGGGTCGATTGGCATTTTCGGAATGTTCCCGGAAGCGAGCGAATTGTTGAATGATAAACTGGGTGTGCATTTCCAGAGTGTCAAGACAAATAAGTATGCAGACTTTGGAGATATTTCTCGTCCGATGAATACTGGTGAGCAGGCATTGGTTCAGGGTTATATTAACCGTGGCTATGAGTTGTTTACAAAACGTTGTGCTGACGGTCGTAAAATGAAGCAGGATGAGATTAAGGCTGTAGCGGAAGGACGTGTGTGGACTGGTGTGCATGCAAAGCAGATTGGGCTTGTAGACCAGCTTGGAGGTCTTGATGATGCAATTGCTGTGGCTAAGGAAAAAGCCGGACTGGATGAGTGTACAGTCATGAATTTTCCTAAGAAGTCGAATGTATTTGACCAGTTGCTGAATCAGGCGAAAGGTACTTCCTATGCTGACGCGAAGATGCAGGAGGCATTCGGTGATTACTATAATATGTTGAAACCATTGCGTCGTATTAATGGGAAAGGGACAGTGGAAGCTTCTGTTCCATATTATCTGATGTTTAATTTGTAATAGCAATAATTGAAAGGTACTGTAATGGAAGGCGACCACATTAAGATATGGGAATGGCTGACACCTTTGTCATGGCTGTATGGCATTGGGGTGGGGATACGTAATGCCTTGTTTGACTGTGGTATATTGCGGTCGGAGGCATTTGATGTTCCTGTTATCGGTGTGGGAAACATTACAGTCGGAGGTACGGGCAAGACTCCTCATACAGAGTATCTGATACGTTTGTTGTGCAAGCATTGTCAGGTGGCTATATTGAGTCGTGGATACAAACGCAAGTCCAGAGGATATATCCTTGCTACGGATGAAATGTCGGAAGAGGTTATTGGAGATGAACCGTGGCAGATGAAGCATAAATATCCATGCATACACATGGCTGTAGACAAGGACAGGAGGAACGGAATCAGAAGATTGTCTTCACAGGAGACGGAACCGCCTGTAGATGTCATTATTCTTGACGATGCTTATCAGCATAGGTATGTCAGTCCGGGGATTAATATACTACTTATGGACTATCACCGGTTGATTTGTTTTGACAAATTGTTACCTGCCGGGAGATTAAGAGAACCTCAGTCGAACAAAAGGCGGGCGGATATAGTGGTGGTAACAAAATGTCCGCTTTCGATAACTCCGATGGAACAGCGGGGAATAGAGCGTTCTCTTTCATTGTATCCGTGGCAGAAATTGTTCTTTTCATATTTCAGATACGGGAAATTATATCCATTGTTTGATAAGTCCAAAAAGGATATATCTATGGAAGCATTGGGAAAAGATGGAAGAAGTGTGATGCTCCTCATGGGTATTGCTTCACCGATGCAGATGGAATATGATATAAAGAAGTATACGGACTTTGTAGCTCTTCATTTCAGTGACCATCATAGTTTTGGTGATAAGGATGTGGAGCTGATAGAGGAGACTTTCGAGAAATTACCTCCAAAAGAACGTATTATTATTACAACGGAGAAGGATTCACCGCGGCTGATGCGCTGTAAGTTGAGTGAGAAGGTTGCTTCAGCTGTGTATGTTCTTCCGGTGGAAGTAGATTTCATGAATGGTAAAGCAGAAGATTTTAATCAAATAATAACTGGTTATGTACAAAAAAATTCAAGAAACAGCACTCTTCTTAAAGGAAAGAATGCTGACAAGGCCTGAAACGGCTATTATACTTGGGTCTGGACTTGGCAGACTGACAGAAGAAATAGAAATAGAGCAGGAAATATCATATACGGAAATACCAAACTTCCCTGTATCTACCGTGGAAGGGCATTCTGGAAAGTTGATTTTCGGCAAGCTTGGAGGACATGATATCATGGCTATGCAAGGTCGCTTTCATTATTATGAGGGATATTCCATGCAGGAGGTGACATTTCCTGTACGTGTAATGTATGAACTTGGCATAAAGAATCTGTTTGTCAGCAATGCGGCAGGAGGAATGAATCCGGCATTCTCTATTGGTGATCTGATGATTATCTGTGACCATATTAATGCTTTGCCGGACAACCCTTTGCGTGGCAAAAATATTCCTACAGGCCCACGTTTCCCGAGTATGCATGAGGCATACGACAAGACGTTTATTGCTACAGTTGAAAGTATTGCCGAAAAGAATGGCATAAAGGTGCAGAAAGGAGTATATCTTGCGACACAGGGACCGACATACGAGACACCTGCAGAATATAGGATGTTCCGTTTGTGGGGAGCTGATGCTGTCGGTATGTCTACTGTTCCTGAAGTGATAGTGGCTGTTCATTGTGGAATGCGTGTTTTTGGTATGTCGATAATTACTGATCTTGGAGGATTCGGAGAAGCTGTGAAAGTGACACATGAAGAAGTTACTGCTGCTGCGAATGCGGCACAGCCTAAAATGACCTTGTTGATGAGAGAATTGATAAACAGCATGAACTAAGCGGTATGTATGGGGACTGAGATAAGTACTATAGGAGAATTTGGTCTTATCAAGAGATTGACCGAAAGCATCGAATTGAAGAATGATTCAACACATTATGGTGTTGGAGACGATTGTGCAGTGCTTCAGTATAATGATGATAAAGAGGTGCTTGTGACCACTGATCTCCTTATGGAAGGGGTGCATTTCGACCTTACATATATGCCGCTCAAACACCTTGGCTATAAGTCGGCAATGGTGAATCTGAGTGATATATATGCTATGGGAGGAATACCGCGTCAGATGACTGTAAGTATTGCCATCGGGAAACGTTTCAGTATTGAAGATATTGAAGAGTTTTATGAAGGGTTGAGGCTTGCTTGTGATGCCCATGAGGTGGATATTGTCGGTGGAGATACAACTTCTTCTAAAACAGGACTTGCGATTAGTATTACTTGCATCGGAGAGGTGGAAACCGGTAAGGCTGTATTCCGTAATGGTGCACATGAAACCGACTTGATATGTGTGAGCGGTGATCTGGGAGCTGCATACATGGGGCTTCAACTCCTTGAGCGTGAGAAGCGTGTGTATTATGAACAGTTGAAGGAATCGAATAAGCACCTCGATTTTCAGCCTGATTTTGCAGGTCGAGAATATCTGCTTGAGCGTCAGATGAAACCGGAGGCACGTAGGGATATTGTAATGGATTTACGTAAAAGGGGCATACATCCTACATCAATGATGGATATAAGCGATGGGCTTAGCAGCGAACTCCTGCATATATGTACTCAGAGTAGTTGTGGATGCCGTATATACGAGGAACGTATTCCGTTAGACTATCAGACTGCTGTAATGGCTGAGGAGCTAAATATGAATGTGACGACTTGTGCGTTGAATGGTGGTGAAGACTATGAGCTTCTTTTCACTGTACCTATATCTGATCATGAAAAGATTGAAGATATGGAGGGCGTGAAAATTATTGGTCATATAACTAAACCGGAACTTGGTTGCGCTCTTATCACTCGTGATGGCAATGAGTTTGAATTGAAGGCACAAGGATGGAATCCGCTTTCTGACAAATAGGATTTTATATCCTTTTCGATTATGAGGTTATGAGATTGTGTGGCTGTATGGTAGTTGTAGCCTGCGATCTCATAGCCTCTGTCTTTTTAGTAGGTTTTTATAAAATGTAGTTATGAGAAATATTTGTTTTGTTGTTTTGATAGCATGGATGTTTGTCTGTTGTGACAGTTCTGAAAAGAAAGCCTTGTCACTTCTTGATGAAGCTCGGAAGGCGGTTGATTGTCGACAGTTTGATAGGGCACGTTTTTTGATTGATTCGCTGCGCACAGAATTTCCCCGTGAGTTGGATGTGCGTCGCAGTGCATTGGCTTTTTCAGATACTGTTGAGATGGAAGAGGCTAAAGTTATGCTTGCTGAAGTTGATAGTATTTTGACTCTTAAAAAGCTTGATCTTGAGACTTTGAAGTCAGATTTTGTGTTGGAAAAAGACGAGAGGTATCAGACTGTAGGATATTATGTATGTCCGGAACAAGTAGGTGAAAAGATGCATAGAACTTCATTGCGTGCAGAAGTGAATGAGGAAGGTCAGATGCTATTGATTTCTATATTGCATGGGACTAAATTGGGACATGACCGCATTAGAGTGGTTTCTTCTGCCGGAAAGTATTTGGAAACACCTCATTGTTTTTCTTTTCTTACACATTCCGTGCTGGGATATGAGGAGGAAGCGAGTTATAAGCTGGGGGAAGATAACGGGGTGATAGCATGTATTGCTGGAGAGACTGGTGCAATGATAGTGGCATATCTTAATCCGGATGGTAAGGAATTTAAAGCAACTGTATCTGCATCTGATTTGGAGGCTGTGAAGAAATGTTATAGACTGGCACTTGAGTTTGCCGAGTCGGACAGTTTGCGTAATGTTCGTGATAAGATGGCAGTAAAAGTCCGCTTCTATGAAAAGAAAATAGCATTAGGAAGATAATATATTATAAATAACATTTGATATGCAGGTTACCATTCCTTGTAGGTGTGGTGGAATGCGGCTTAAAATATAGATTTATGCTTGATTCATATCTTGAAACGTCAAATCTTCAAATAGCTTCCGACGGAGTGGAACGTCATCCTCTCATTCCTTTTCTTCCCCAAAATGCAAGGGTAATTTTTCTTGGTAGTTTTCCTCCGCAAAGGAAGCGTTGGTGTATGGATTTTTACTATCCGAATTTTATCAACGACCATTGGAGAATTGAAGGCAAAATCTTTTTTGGTGACAAGGATTTTTTTGTTGATGCAGAACATAAATGCTTTAAACGTGAGGAAATAGTGCGTTTTCTGGAGAATAAAGGAATTGCATTATATGATTCGGCTACTTCTGTACGTCGTCTGATGGGTAATGCTTCTGATAAGTTTTTGGAGATTGTTGAACCGACAGATCTGTGTGCACTTATGACAGGCATTCCTCATTGCAGGGCTATTGTCACAACTGGACAGAAAGCTACGGAAACGGTTTGTAGCTCGTTGGGTGTACAGAGCATACCTAAGGTGGGAATGTCGGTTTGTATTCCCGATATGTTTACATCTGAAGGTGAACAGTTGTGTCTGTATAGGCTTCCTTCTTCTTCAAGGGCTTACCCATTGTCTTTTGACAAGAAAGTAGAGGCTTATGAGAAGATGTTCAGAGAGGTAGGACTTCTGGACGTATAATTGTTTACTTTATTACAAGGTTGATTATGTAATAGACATTAGCTCAACTACATCTTTTTAAAGCTTGCAGTTGAGTTAATGTCTATCGTATTTTTAGAAGAGTTTTTCAATGTCACTCATGCTTATGGTGTGAAATATATTTTTGCCATCCGGTGTCCGTGCCGGAGAGGAAGATTCAAACAAGTCTGATACTATTTGCTGCATTTCTTTGTCAGACAATACTTGCCCATAGACTACTGATACGGAACGTGCCATAGTCATTGCTATGGATGAATGTATTTCTTCCCTGACATTCCCGTTCTTTTCTATTGCTGAAGATACGATATCGTGTATGAGCTTATCGGGAGAAATGCCTTCAATACCGGAAGGGACACCACTTATGGAATAGGAGCCGCCTCCGAGGTTAGTAAGTTCAAATCCTATATATTCAAGCTCTGGTATTATATTGTCGAAAAATGTAGTTTCAGATTTTGAGAATTGAACAATTTCCGGGAACAGCATACCTTGTGAAGCGGATTTGTGCCCTTTGAGATTTTCCATGTATTTGTCATAAAGGATGCGTTGATGGGCACGATGTTGGTCTATTAATATGAGCCCGGTTTTTGCAGGCTGTACAATATAGCGTCCTTTCAACTGAAACTTTGGCATGGAAGTATCAGCAATCTCATTGGTATGTACATTTTCCTGCTTGTCCCATAGATTCTGCTGGGTGTCAACATCTTCTTCTATTATAATAGGTATGCTTTCATTACCTGTTATTTTGGATGGAATAAGATGTTGTTCCTGGGTATTCTCTGTATATTCCGCAGAAGGCATAAAATCATTTATTTTACTACCTATAATTGTGGGGTGGACAGTATTGTCGCTGTCTATATCGAATCTGGGAATATATTGTCCGGAAAGCGGTGTTTCCGGTTGTTCAGTATGTTCATAGAGACGTTCCCAGTCAGAACTGTTTTGTTGTGCATGACGGGAAGCTGTTGTTTTGAACGGATTGTATGTTGTGGTGACAGGTTTGGGCTGTTGTGGAATGACTGGTCTGGATAATCCCATTGCCGGTATATCAGGACGTCCGTCTACATCAAAATCTATCACAGGGACATTGCTGAACTTTCCGAGTGTTTCTTTTACTACAGCTGAGATGACTTGCCATATCGGCTGTTCGTTGTCAAATTTTATTTCTGTTTTTGTCGGATGTACATTCACATCGATGGTTGATGAATCGACTGACAGATAGATGAAATATGACACTTGTTCTCCTGCCGGAATCATATTTTCATAGGCATGCATTACCGCACTATGAAAATACGGATGACGCATGTATCGCCCGTTAACAAAAAAGAATTGACGTGCTCCTTTTTTTCTTGATGATTCAGGTTTACTGACATATCCGGAGATTTTCACTAATGAAGTTTCTGCTTCTATAGGAAGTAGTTCTGTGTTGATTTTTTTTCCAAATACATCGATGATACGTTTACGTAATGAGGCCGGAGGCAGGTTGTACATTTCTCCGCCATTGTTGTATAATGTGAAAGCAATATCTGGATATACAAGGACAATGCGTTCAAAGTCTGTGAGAATATTGGATAGTTCTGTTTGGTTGGACTTTAAGAACTTACGTCTGGCAGGCACGTTGAAGAAAAGATTGTTTACAGAAAAATTGCAGCCACAGGAACATGCTATAGGCTCTTGTATTTCTATTTTGGAACCAGAGATGCGTATGTATGTTCCAAGTTCGTCATCTTTTCTTCTTGTTTTTAATTCTACTTGTGCTACTGCTGCAATTGAGGCAAGTGCTTCACCACGAAAGCCCATTGTTGTCAAACTGAATAAGTCTGACGCTTTGGAAATTTTAGATGTTGCATGTCGTTCAAATGATAGCCGTGCGTCTGTTTCGGACATGCCTTTCCCGTCGTCAATGACTTGCACACATGTTTTGCCGCCATCGACAATAAGTACTTGTATATGTTTGGCATCGGCATCAATTGAGTTTTCTACCATTTCTTTTATAATGGATGCCGGACGCTGAACTACTTCGCCTGCTGCTATTTGGTTTGCAACAGAATCAGGCAGTAAATGTATAATATCATCCATGAATAAAACTTATCAGAAAAATATTTCTCCTGTGTAAAGCCAGCGCATTACCAGAAGCAAAACTATTATGGCTGCAATGAGTACTCCGTATGAAACTGGTTTACGTCCGCTTTCTTTGCGTCGTTTCAGATGCTTTGTTGCTCCAACGAATTTTCCCCGTATATCTTCAGGTGTAAATTCTTTTGGAGGTAGCATACCTAAATCCCGTTTGGCATTTTCTTCTATTTGAGCAAGCTTCTCCTTACGCTCATCATAGTAGATGTAATTATGCTGAAAGCCGCGAGGCTTGTTTACTCTGAAAAAATTCATACTTTATAGTTTTATCTATTATTCTTGAATGTGATTTGAATATAAGGATTAGGTGAAAGAACATCATTTTATGTTTTCTAATTTCTGAAGTGGAACTTTGCGTGATTGGGTTTTCTTCAGGATGTTCTTCTCGTCTTTACCGCGCCATTCGAAAATATCATCCTTGTTTATGGGACGTATGTAGTCGAACCATGCAAAATTTTGCAGATAACGTTTGTCTGAAGGTATCATCAGAGTAGGGTAAATTTGACCTGTAGAGCCTGGCATCCATATTTTGACCACTTTCTTTTTATCCATATATAGCTTTAGCTCTGTAGTTTCCGTATAGTTCATGCCTATACGGTTGCCATCGTCTTCATCCATGAAATATGCAACGTATACATTGCCTTTAGCTTCGTTATGTTCTATCTCTCCGTCTTTGAAATAGCAGAACATTTCTTTGCTCGCTACTTGATTGTATGATATGGAGTCTATCTTTTCTATGGTCATAGCCTGATTAATGATATGAATCCAATTGATTGTGCTGTCGTTATTATAGACTCTTATCTCTTCGCCGAAAATCTGTTGTGATTCGTTCCATAGAATGGGTTGACCATAAAGATATGTACACGAATCTAATTCTAAACTGACAAGAGAGTCGCATACGGCTTGTACATCTGTTCGGTACATGCGTACTTTATGGTATGCATGAATATTGCGGTATATGGAATCTGTATTAAGATTGAATGTAAACATTTTTAATGTATCACCATGCACATAGAGGGTGTCTGGACTTGAATACTCCATGACTACTGCACTATCTGTAGTTACAGCATTGCCTGTCTTTTCGTCATATCGACAATAATTTCCAAGTAGAGTACAGTAGTTCTCATCATCTGTGAGAATTACGTTGCCAAAAGCTTCGTCAATACCTGTGTTCTTGTCGCTATGCAGGCTGTCACCGACAATCTTACGCATATCTTTTATTATATATGAGCGATCAAGTAAGTATGCTTTCCCGTTCTTAGTATCGTATGTTCCTCGATTGCCATAAACAAATGTACCGTCTTTTGAATTTATATTTGTTGGGGTGACAATATGTGCGGTTTCTGTATCACTGTAATAATACAAGGTATCTGAAATGAGGGTGAATTGTGGATTTGTAAGCTGTACGTTGTCTGTAAAGAAGGCTTCATGAATGGCTGGAGTGTATTGTCCCCAGTCTGATACAAGAACATTGTCTCCGTCATATAAGGTTCCTCCCTCAAGATACATGCCTACACCATATATTCTGTCATAATCTAAATTCTCGGTTTCAAGACGAGTCTTGTTATGGTCTAACTTGACATTGCCACGTGCATGTGCCTGCATTTCGAAGCCTTCATAAAATAAGGTGTCGCTGACAAGTGTCAAGGTATCGCCTTGTATCATTTTTACATTGCCGAATGCATCGAATGAATTGTCATCGCGATAAAACTTTGCACTGTCACAATAGAGAAATACTCCGTCATGTTTAAGGGCGACGTTTCCTACAAGCACTTCTGCACGAGGGTCCTGCTGGTTTTTATAAAGAACGTCAGAATGTAAAAGATAAATTTTTGATTTGCTTTCATCTTCCGCTGGTTTGTATTGACTACCGTATGTCCATACTGTACAAAAGCAGAGCAGATATATGAGACAGATAAACTGCTTCATATATCTGTTCAATCTATGTTTGAAATCTACTGATACTGACACAATGTTAATAGCTTTTTTATTTTATCCAACCTGAATATTTGAATTCACAGTTTTTCCATTCGTCATTTATGTGGATATATGTTGTTTTCTGTTTCTCTTGAATCCAGTTTTCAATTTTTTCGGTACTTAGCTTTTCAAGAACAACATCTTGTAAAAGCTGATAGTCATCAGCCATTGTGGCTCTATGACCATTGATCTTGTTTTTTAGTTTTACTATGGCTACAACTTCTTTTCCACGTTTGTCTATCATTACAAATGGTTGTGATATCTCTCCTATATTCATATTTGCAATCACTTTGGCCACTTCTGCCGGAAGATCTTTCATTTCGAATTTGGATGTTCCGTCTTCTTCATTCACCATTATTCCGTAATTGTTCCGTGTGTCTTTGTCCTGAGAAATATAGGGTGCACATTCCTCAAATGTATAAAGGTTACGTCGCAATTCGTCTGCTACAGAGTCCAGAAAATGTACGCTTTTTTCTATTTCTTCGTCAGAGACGCGTGGTTTACGTAGAATATGTCTTACATTAACTTTATCACCTCGTTTTTCAACGAGCTGTATTATATGGAAGCCGTATTCTGTTTCCACAATTTTTGATACTGTTTTTGTATCCGTGAGGTTGAAAGCTACATTGGCAAATTCCGGAACTACTTCTATACGTCCGATTAATCCAGTTTCTCCTCCTCTTTGTGCTGTTCCTTTATCTTCTGAATAGAATATGGCAAGAGTGGAGAATTTTGATTCGCCGGAGTTTATTCTGTCTGTATATTCTCGGAGTTCATTCTTTACTCTGTCTATTTCTTCTTGTGATATGACCGGATTTTGTATAAGTATTTGTACTTCGACTTTTGTGGGGACAAATGGAATGCTGTCTTCTGGCATATCCTTGAAATATCTTCTTACTTGTGCCGGTGTAACTTTAATATTGGATACGAGCTGTTTACGTACTTCTGTGACTAATTTTTCATTGCGTACAGCATCATAAAGCTGTTCGCGAATTTGTGTGGAGGTTTTGCCAAAATATTCTTCCATCTTTTCTTTTGAACCGATATTCTGGACAAGATAATTTATTTGCTGGTCCACACTTTGAAAGATTTCACTTTCTGTCACATCAATACTGTCAATTGCTGCTTGATGTAGAAATAATTTCTGTATAGCCAATTGTTCTGGTATAATGCAGTATGGATCGCCTTCCCAACGTTGTCCGCGAGATTGTCCTTCGATACGTGCCATCTCTACGTCTGACTTTAGGATTGCTTCATCACCTACAACCCATATAACCTCATCTATAACGTTGTTCTGAGCAGTAGCTGAAGACGAATACAATAAAGTATATAATACTACTATGTAGAATGTAAAAATGCCAAATTTCATTTGACGGTAATTTTATTGTTGTATTAATGTTTGTTTACTGTTGACAATACTGATTCTTCTATTTCAACTGTATATTTTTTATGGAGCTCTTCAACCCATTGTCTTTCAAGCTCATTTTGGTAATCTGTGGTCACTTGTCCACGAACGTCCTTGTATGTTTGTGGCTTCTTTGCCTTATTGCCGTACACTCCTGTTGCAGGGAAATCTTTTAGAGGTTTGCATTCACCTGTTTTGAATACAAAGTGGTCTATGTTTGGATTTTCGCCTTGTTTGTATATACCACGTTCTATACGGACAAGTTTTATGGAATCATTGTTGAACTTAGATGTGAGTGTTGTGGCCCATTTATCTTCGTCAACTTTCTTCAATGCTTTCTTTGCTTGTTCTAATGTGGCGATGTCTTTGGCATGGATGATTATTCCGCGGAAATGTGGTTCTTTCCATGCATATTTTTTCTTATTTGCAGAGAAATAAGCTTCAAGTCCTTGTTCGTCTTTTGCTGCTTTATCCCATATTTTGCTTTTGCTTATCTCATACATTAATGTGCCGTCATAATATTCTTGTGACAGATTTTTCATGTCTGAATCTTTTTCCTGTATTTTTTCTATCAACCCATTGATTACTTCATCGCGGGTCTGTCCGTTTGTTCGTGCCAATGAATCTATTAGTGCATTAGCTGAAGCTTCTCGGATTCCGCGTGAATTTAAGAACTTTATGATTGCGTCATGATGAAATTCATATGGTTCAAATGGATGACGGTCTGTAAGTTTTATTATGTGATAGCCGACAGAGGTTTTTATCGGTTCCGACATTTCACCTTTTTTTAGTGAATATGCAGCATTTTCAAATTCTGGAATCATCATTCCTTTTCCAAATTCACCAAGTTCGCCGCCTCGTTGTGCAGAACCTTTGTCTTCTGAACATGATTTTGCCACTTCTGCAAAATCAGCACCATTTTTCAATACTGTATAGATTGAATCAATGCGGTTTTTTGCTGTAACCTGTTGTTCTGCTGTAGCGTCTTGGCGCAGGAAGATGAGAATATGTGAAGCCTTCAATAAATCCTGACCGGCAAATCTTGCTGCTGTATTCTCATATGTCTTTCTTGCTTCTCTTTCAATATAATTACTGTCAACAAGAGTTGGAAGAACCATTTGTTCTTTATAACCCCGTAATTCTTTACGTATGCTTGGTAATGTATCAATTTGTGCTTCTTCTGCTGCTGCGACCTTAAGTTTGAAATCTACAAACAATGGGACATAATCATTCACTTCCTTTTTATCAAGTACTCCGTCTGCATTGTTCTTGTTAAAAGAATATTCAAATTCAGAACGTGTGATAGGTTTGCCATTGATTTTCATTAATATGGGGTCTGCTGTTTGCGCCATGACATTGAAACTTATCATGAGTGCGGCAACAATGAAATTTCTTCTCTTCATATTGTACGGCTATTTTTATAATTGTACGAACTATTTTATCAATTTCGGACGCGAAGTTAGTCAAAAAAAAACAAAAAGCGGTTGCCGTATATATAGGCAACCGCTTCTATAATAGTTTTTTAACAATTGAAAAGTAAATACTTTTAATTATTACTGTGGACGACTGTAATTTGGTGCTTCGCTGGTTATGATAACTTCATGTGGATGGCTTTCAAGTACACCTGCATTGGTAATACGAGTAAACTTTGCATTGTGAAGGGTACTTATGTCATTTGCACCACAATATCCCATACCAGAACGTAATCCACCTACAAGCTGATATATAACTTCTTGTACAGTGCCTTTATAAGGTACACGACCAGCAATTCCTTCTGGAACAAGTTTTTTTGTTTCTACTACTCCGGACTGGAAATATCTATCTTTGGAACCGTTCTCCATTGCTTCAAGAGATCCCATTCCTCTGTATGACTTGAATTTGCGTCCATTGAATAATATGGTCTCTCCTGGAGCCTCTTCTGTACCTGCAACAAGTGAGCCTATCATTACGCTATATCCTCCTGCTGCAAGAGCTTTTACAACATCACCGCTGTAGCGGAGACCTCCGTCTGCAATCAAAGGAACTCCAGTGCCTTCAAGAGCTGAAGCAACATCATATATGGCTGAGAGCTGTGGTACTCCTACACCGGCAACAACTCTTGTTGTACAAATAGAACCTGGACCTATTCCGACTTTTACTGCATCTGCACCTGCTTCAACAAGCATTTTTGCAGCTTCACCGGTGGCGATATTTCCTACAACTATATCAACACCTGGGAAATTTTTCTTTGCTTCTTTTACTTTTTCAATAACAAATTTAGAATGTCCATGTGCCGTATCTATAACTATAGCATCTACTCCTGCTTTTACCAGTGCTTCCATGCGTTCGAAAGTATCGGCTGTCACACCTACACCTGCTGCTACTCGAAGGCGGCCTTTCGAATCTTTACATGCCATCGGTTTATCTTTGGCTTTAGTTATGTCTTTGTAAGTGATAAGACCGATAAGATGATAGTTTTCGTCTACGACAGGAAGTTTTTCTATTTTATGCTCAAGAAGGATCTGGGATGCCGATTCAAGATCTGTCTGTTGATGAGTGACAATAAGATTTTCGCTTGTCATCACTTCATCTATAAGCTTTGAATAGTTGCGTTGGAAACGAAGGTCACGATTTGTTACAATGCCAACAAGAATATTATCATCGTCTACAACAGGTATGCCTCCGATATGATATTCTTCCATCATGTCTAAGGCATCTTTTACCGTTGAACCGCGCTTAATAGTTACCGGATCATAAATCATGCCATTTTCTGCACGCTTTACAATAGCAACCTGTCTAGCCTGTTCCTCTATCGACATGTTTTTGTGGATAACTCCGATTCCTCCTTCTCGGGCAATGGCTATTGCCATAGGAGCTTCTGTCACGGTATCCATTGCGGCTGTGACAAAAGGAATCTTTAATTCGATGTTTCTTGAAAACTTAGTTGTGAGTGAAACTGTTCTTGGAAGAACCTCCGAATATGCTGGTACTAACAGCACATCATCATAGGTCAATCCTTCCATTACGACTTTGTCTGCAATAAAAGATGACATATAATTAAATTTTATTGCGTGCAAAGGTATGTATTATTTTGGATATGCGAAAGTTTTTTTACGGGAAAGTTACCGTGTGATTTGTAATCGTAATATACTTTCATTCATTATACAGAACAAGACAAATACAACTTAAATACAAGTAAAAACTTGTTTATAATTGTATTTGTCTTGTCCATATATAATAATTCTACTATTATTATATGCTTAAACTGTACGTATCAATTTGCCATTTCCGATATGAATTTTATTCTTACTAAACGTACTTCATCTTCCGTATAATCAGAATCCAAGTTGTCAAGTGCCGTGTCAAGATCATCTGTTTCACTTTCACGGAAATATTCATAAATGTCATCGATACGGTCATCGTCCATTACTTCTTCAAGGAAGTAGTCTATATTGAGTTTGGTCCCACTGTAAACGATTGCCTCTACTTCGTCAAGTAACTCACTGAAATCAATACCTTTGACCATTGCAATATCATCAAGGGCAACTTTTCTGTCTATGCTTTGTATTATGCTGACTTTAAGTTTTGACTTATTTGCAACAGTTCGTACTCGCATGTCAGTAGGACGTACTATATCATTTTCTTCACAGTGTCGTTTGATAAGTTCACAGAACTCTTTCCCGTATCGTTTTGCTTTTCCAGAACCAACACCTGGAATGTTTTGCAATTCTTCTATGTTGACAGGGTACAAAGTAGACATTGCTTCGAGCGAGGCATCTTGAAATATGACATAAGGAGGTATTTCCAGCTTTTTGGATAATTTCTTGCGCAAGTCAAGAAGCATGGAGTAAAGAGCCTCATCAGCAACTCCTGTCCCTCCTCCTTCTGGTGCATCTTCCGGGATTTCGTCAAAATCATTATCCTCAACAATCATAAACGACACAGGTTTTTTCAGAAATTTCTTGCCTTCTTTGGTTATTTTAAGCAGACCATAGTTTTCCACATCTTTTCTGATGTATCCTGCAATCATTGCTTGGCGTAGAACGGCATTCCACATTTTCTCTTCTATGTCAGCTCCTGCACCGAAGTCTTCCAGACTGTCGTGCTTATGTGCAAGCAATGTTTCTGATTCGTTGCCTCTCAACAAATCTATAATGTAATCTTCCTTGAAATTCTCTTTTACTGCAACAATGGCTTTCAGAGCCATTACTAGATATTCTTTTGCTTCCACTTTCTTTTTGGGGTGTAAACAGTTGTCGCAATTTCCGCAGTTTTCCGATTCATAGATCTCACCGAAATAATAGAGAAGTAATTTCCGCCGACATACAGACGATTCACAGTAAGACGCTGTTTCCTTTAACAGTTGTCGCCCTATGTCTTGTTCTGCTACGGGTTTGCCTTCCATGAACTTTTCAAGTTTCTGAAGATCCTTGTTTGTATAGAATGCAATACAATGTCCTTCTCCACCATCACGTCCGGCTCTTCCTGTTTCCTGATAATATCCCTCAAGACTTTTGGGGATGTCATAATGAATGACAAAACGTACATCAGGCTTGTCTATTCCCATACCAAAAGCAATAGTAGCTACAATTACATCTATACGTTCCATGAGGAAGTCATCTTGTGTCGCGGTTCGGGTTGCAGAATCCATTCCTGCGTGATATGCGGCGGCTTTGATCTCATTGGCTTTCAGTATATCTGCAAGTTCTTCCACTTTCTTTCGGCTGAGGCAGTATATGATGCCGCTTTTTCCTGTATTTGATTTGATATATCTTATTATATCTTTATCAACGTCTTTCGTTTTCTGCCGTACCTCATAGTACAAGTTTGGACGGTTGAAAGAAGACTTGAATTCCATTGCGGTGGTGATGCCCAGATTTTTCTTGATATCTCCACGAACTTTGTCTGTAGCGGTAGCTGTCAGTGCAATGACTGGGGCACTACCTATTTCATTGATGATAGGACGTATGCGTCTATATTCTGGTCTGAAGTCGTGTCCCCATTCTGATATGCAATGGGCTTCATCAATAGCATAGAATGAAATCTTTATGTTACGAAGAAATTCTATGTATTCTTCTTTTGTTAGCGATTCTGGAGCAACATATAGAAGCTTTGTACGACCGGCAATGATATCGGATTTTACTTGTTCAATACAAGCTTTGTTAAGCGATGAGTTTATGAAATGTGCAACACTGTCTTCTTCACTTATGTTCTTTATTGCATCAACCTGGTTCTTCATCAAAGCAATTAGAGGGGAGATCACAATAGCTGTCCCTTCCATCAGCAAGGCTGGCAGTTGGTAGCACAGAGATTTTCCACCTCCAGTCGGCATAAGGACAAATACATCCTTTTTCTCAAGAAGACTGCTTATTATAGCCTCTTGATCGCCTTTGAATGTGTCAAATCCGAAATAAAATTTCAGTGATTCTTTCAGTGATTTATGCGCCTTCATAATCCTTTCCGGTTAAAAACTTTTATTTGCTCGTAACAAAGTTATGCACGAATCTTAAATCCGCAAATATTTCGGTGCATTTTTTTTCGGAAAAAGCCTTATTTTTATTTCTATTATCCTTTTATTCTTCTCTTTCTTTAAGAACTTCCATGTTTGCCTTCTCTATTTGTTTTTTTGCAAAGTCGATATTTACGCAATACGATTTTATACGTCTTGATGGGATTTCATACATTGGTTCCATCATGATTGCTTCTACGATAGAACGTAGTCCGCGTGCACCGAGACGATATTCGACAGCTTTGTCTACAATGTATTCAAGTACATCGTTGTCAAATGAAAGTTCTACACCGTCAAGCTCAAACATTTTTATATATTGTTTTATGATAGAGTTTTTCGGTTCTGTCAATATTGAGCGAAGGGCCTTTCTGTCTAATGGTTCCAGATGGGTAAGTATAGGCATGCGTCCTATAATTTCTGGAATGAGTCCAAAAGATTTTAGGTCCATCGGTGCTATATATTGCATCATGTTGGACTTGTCTATTTGTGCACTGTTCTTAGAGGCTCCATATCCTACAACGTGGGTGTTGAGTCTTTGGGCAATACGTTTTTCTATGCCGTCGAATGCTCCTCCACATATAAACAGAATGTTCTTGGTGTTTACTTGAATGAATTTCTGTTCAGGATGTTTGCGTCCTCCCTGAGGTGGGACATTTATGATAGAGCCTTCAAGTAGTTTGAGGAGCCCTTGCTGTACACCCTCTCCACTGACGTCCCGTGTGATTGAAGGATTGTCGCTTTTACGTGCGATTTTGTCTATTTCGTCAATGAATACAATACCTCTTTCTGCAGAAGCCACATCATAATCAGCCACTTGAAGCAGTCGGGATAAAATGCTTTCAACATCTTCTCCTACATATCCGGCTTCAGTCAAGACTGTTGCATCGACAATCGTGAAAGGTACAACTAATAGTTTTGCAATTGTACGGGCAAGCAAAGTTTTTCCTGTACCTGTGCTTCCTACCATTATTATATTGGATTTTTCCAGTTCGACATCTTCGTCTGTTCCCGGATTCTTCAATCTTTTGTAATGGTTGTATACAGCTACAGCCATAGCTTTTTTTGCATCGTCCTGTCCAATTACATATTTGTCGAGATATTCCTTTATTTCTTTAGGTTTTGGCAACTTATCAAGATTGAAAACTTGGCTGGTTTTCATGTTCTCTTGTACTATCTCATTTGCTTGGTGGGCGCATTCATCGCATATACATCCATTTATGCCGGAAATAAGCATGTTCACATCTTTTTCGGCACGTCCGCAAAAAGAACATTTTCTATATTCCTTCATTCTTATTTTATTTCTTTCTTGCTAATACTTCGTCTATCATACCATATTCTTTTGCTTCATTGGCTGTCATCCAATAATCGCGGTCACTGTCCTGCCATACCTTGTCGAATGGCTGGTGTGAATGTTCGGCTATGATAGTGTAAAGTTCCTTTTTCAATTTCTGGATTTCGCGTGCGGTAATTTCTATATCACTTGCTTGTCCTTGTGCTCCTCCCATCGGTTGATGAATCATTACGCGGCTATGAGGAAGAGCAGAACGTTTGCCTTCCTGTCCTGCAACCAAAAGCACTGCAGCCATTGATGCCGCCATGCCAGTACAAATTGTTTGTACATCACTGTTTATGAACTGCATTGTATCGTATATACCAAGTCCTGCACTGACGCTTCCGCCTGGAGAGTTTATGTATATGCTGATGTCTTTGCTGTTATCAACGGAGTCAAGGTATAGTAACTGAGCCTGTAGTGTGTTGGCTGTATAATCATCTATTTGGGTACCAAGAAAAATGATGCGGTCCATCATCAGTCGAGAAAAAACGTCAAGTTGTGTTACATTTAGCTGACGTTCTTCAAGAATATAAGGATTGAGATAGCCTGCCTGTGACTTTATGACATCGTCAAGTACCATACTGTTCATTCCCAAATGCTTTGTAGCATATTTCTTAAAATCGTCCATCATATTTGTCTTGCTTTTATTGTTTTGAGCGGCAAAGATATAAAAAAGTCGCAAGTATAAGATCATACTTGCGACTTTTTAGGTTTTTTAATGTTGGATGTGTATTTCCATCAATGATTGATGCTTATTCAAACATTTTGTTGAATTCATCCACCGTAACATTCTTTTCTTCAAGTGTCACTTTTTCTTTGAGTGCTGCACCAAGTTTAACTTCTATACATCTGTCTATCAAGTTGTCTATGGTTTCTCTCTTCTTCATCATCTCCTTTACAGAATTATCAAGATATTCCTCCGGAATGTTGAGCATACCATATTGTGCAAACTGCATTCTTGTCACTTCCTTGCCCATCTCTACGACATCATTGTCATCAACTTTGACCCCAGTCTGTTCAACAAGCTTTTCTTTGATAAGATGCCATGTGAGCTCTTCAATGCTTTTTGCATAGTTTTCATCCACTTTAGCTGCATCTTTAGTGTTGGCAAGCATGATGCGCTTGAGCTTTTCCTCAGGGAATTCAAGTGCACCAACTTTATCCTTGAGGTAATTTCTCAAGTCAAGGATAAATTTGTAGTCACAGTCTTTCTTGAATTGTTCTGTGATTGCCTCTTTGATTTTTGTACGGAAATCTTCTTCAGACTTAACTTCTCCTCCAGGGTATATTGCATCAAATAATTCCTGGTTTAATTCACCCGGAACGAAACGTGTGATTTCATTGATCTGGAAATTAAAGTCACCTTTGTATTCAGCTGCTTTTTCTTTCTCAATCTTAAGCAATGAAGATATTTCTACTTCACTGTTGTCATATGCTACAGAAGGGTTGAACTTGATGATGTCTCCCACTTTTGCTTCTGCGAACAACGCTTTCTGGTCTTCGTTCTTGAAATATTTAGGCAGCATGACGACAGCTTCAACGCTCAGACCTTCTTCTTTTGAATTTCCTGCTTCATCAAGCTCTGTAACTATACCTTTGACCATGTCGTTGTCTTGGTAAGACTCAACTTTGTCATAGCTTCCGCCGCGCTGACGATACATCATGATCTGATTCTCAACCATGTCTTCAGGAACTTCTACATTGTAGTAGTTGAGCTTGTCTTCGCTTGTGAGTTCTACGTTAAATTCTGGTGCAAGAGCAATTTCGAATTTGAATGTAAAAGTCTCACCCTCAGCAATGTTGATTTCGTTGTTCTCAACCATTGGAAGTGGCTCGCCAAGCATGTTGACATTATTCTCACGGATGTAGTTATAAAGACTGCTCTGAAGAATTTTGTTTACTTCTTCTGCAATGATGGATTTTCCATACTGCTTCTTTATAAGTGCTGCCGGAACTTTTCCGGGACGGAAACCCGGCATATTTGCCTTTTTGCTAAAATCCTTGATGGCTTTTGCCACATTCCCTTCATAGTCTGACGGCTCTACAACAGCTGTTAGCACAGCGTTCAATTTGTCTGTGTTTTGCAATGAAATATTCATTCTTCTGCAATGTTTTTTATATAAATTCTTTTTTTTGTTTTTTGTCTGTTATTGGTAATGTATTTGTACATTTATTATGTACATTGCTATGTGCTATAAGCACTATTCGTTGCAAAAATACGATTTTATCAGCTATTTGCCAATTTTCTGCACTAATTTTAAGATTTTATTACATACATGATTCGCATTTTGAATAAATGGTCTACATTTGTAAGTGTAATTTTTTTGATTTTGATATGAAGGTGAATAAACTGATTTTATGGTGTTTCATTATGCTTGGGGAGGCATTCCAAATGCATGTGGTCTGTCAAGTACCGTTTACTGTAATGTCGTATAATTGTGAAAATTTGTTTGATACAAACCATGATGAAGGATATGAGGATTATGAGTATCTGCCTGAATATGGCAGACATTGGAACCAGTTCAGACTATATCGTAAATTAAAGAATATCAGTAAGGTTGTTATGGCTGCAGATACCGTACGCCCTGTAGATATAATCTGCCTGTTGGAAGTTGAGAATGATACAGTCATGACACATCTTACCACTCGTACCCCGCTCCGAAGCATTGGTTATAAATACATCATGACAAAATCAGACGATCCACGTGGCATAGATATAGCATTGATGTATTCTCCGTTTACATTTCGTCCAGTAGAAGTGAGGTGTCTTCGGCCTGAAGTAGATCTGCGTACCCGAGACATTCTTTTTGTTTCAGGAGTGGTTTGTTGTGGAGACACATTAGATTTTTATGCCGTACATTTGCCCTCCAAATTGAGGGGGCTACAAAGTGACATTATTAGAGCTGAAATTGTAAAGTGGCTCTGTGCTGACATTGATTCTATCGTGTCCGTGCGTAATAATCCTTATATTGTGGTGATGGGTGATTTTAATACTTCCGCCACCTCATCTGTCTTCTCTAAAGTAATGAAAGTTGAATCAGTCCTGAAAAATACAGGTTATCAGTCATCTTCTTTATACAATCTTATGGAGGGACGAAACTCTGGTACTTATAAATACCGTAATCAGTGGAGTGTAATTGATCATATTATTGTCAATGGTAATTTGCTGATGGAGACTTCTTCCGTATATACATCTTATGCCTCTTCCGATATATTGTCTTTGCCGTTTCTTTTAGAAAAAGATTCTGCATATGGCGGTTTACGGCCTAAACGCACTTACCGTGGTTTTCAATATTCAGATGGATTTAGCGACCATTTGCCTGTATTTGTCCGTTTTGTTATGGATTGTAAGTAGTGAGGCTGTGGAAAGTCTGGAATTTACGGTTTGCTTGTTGCCCGGATATTGTAAGATTATTTTGATTGGGATATATTGCTGTGTGTGGATGAATGAGTATGATATATGTTATAGATATTCTGATGGGTGGTGTGGATGATTGTATGCAAGAAACACATCAAAATATAGCAAATACTGGTCGAAAGAATAATTAGTTAAAGCTAAAACCTGGCTAAAATCTGATTGATAGCTTCATGCTGCTGTTTTTTTCTAATATTTGATACGTTTTGCCATTCTGTTGTGAGCATAGAGAAGGAACATGCCGGACAAAACAGCATGTTCCTTCTCTATGTCATATTTTCTTGTCTGTTCAAAAAAATACAAGTGTAATTGGGCTGTTGCTTTTTACTTCAACATATGTTTGTCAAGGAAATTTTCTATGCGGGTAAATATATGTCGGCGGGTATTGCCTCCATATATGCTATGGTTTCTGTTTGTGTAGAACTGGCTTTCAAACTGTATACCTTCTTGTACCATCCGCTCTGTAAGTTCTGCCATGTTCTGGAAGTGAACATTGTCATCGGCATAACCGTGACACAGCAAAATGTCACCGTTAAGACGATGGCAGCGATGGAGAGGAGAAATATCATATCCATCAGAGTTTTCTTGTGGAGTACGCATATATCTTTCTGTGTAAGCACTGTCATAATATCTCCAGTCGGTTACAGGAGCGACAGCTACTCCACAACGGAATACGGGTCTTCCTTCACACATGGACATGATGGTGTTGAATCCGCCGAAACTCCATCCCCATATAGCAATTCTATCTTTGTCTATATATGGGAGAGAAGAGAGGTAGATAGCTGTTTCAACCTGATCTTTGGATTCTTTGTCTCCCATTGTCATATAGGTGCATTTTTGGAAGTCTGCTCCACGTCCTCCGGTACCTCTACCGTCAACGCACACCACAATATATCCTTTTTGGGCAAGACGCTGCTCCCATATAAGTCCTCCGAAGAATCCGTTGGAGAAAGAGTTGTGTACTTCTTGGCTGCCCGGACCGCTGTACTGATACATCAATACCGGATATTTTTTGTCGGCATTGAAGTTCTTAGGCTTTACCATCCAGCCGTTAAGTTCAACCCCCTCCTGAGTCTTAAATGAGAATAATTCCTGTTTGCCGAGAGAGAGAGAAGCAAGTTTAGTTTTCAGTTCAGCATTGTCTTCAAGCACCTTCAATTGTTTTCCTGCAGAAGAATAGAGCGAAGTGATTGTAGGAGTGGTGATATCGGAATATGTATTCAGGAAATATCGGCATCCTTTACTGAAAGTCGCTTCGTTGAATCCCTTCTTGTTTGTGAGAAGGGTTTTCTTTCCCTTACTGTCCACTTTATATATATACTGTTCGAGCGGACTGCCTTCATTGCTTGCGTAATAGAAGTTTTGTCCGGTAGCATCTGTCCCGTAGAAGTTGGTAACCACATAATTACCTTTAGTCAGCTGTTTGACAAGTTGTCCACCGATAGTATACAGGTAAATATGCTGATAGCCGTCACGTTCGCTGAGTATAACAAATTTATCACGTGAGAAATCGATGTTGTGATAGAGCTTGGTGTCTACATATTTATCTGCTTGTTCGCGGACTGCAAGAGTTGCAACTGTTGAACGAGGGTTGACCATGTATATATCCAAACGATCCTGATGGCGGTTGAGTGTGAGAACGGCAAGTTTGTCCTTGTCTCCTGTGAATTGTATACGTGGAATATATCCGTCTTCGTCAAGAGGAACCTGCATGGTGCGGGTTACTCGGCTTTTTATGTCAAATGTCAGGACGCTTACTTTAGAGTTGTTTTCGCCGGCTTTAGGATATTTGTATTCATAGTTGCCCGGGTAAAGTTTGTACTGTGTCATTGCGGGATAACTTCCCTGATACAGAGGAAAAGAAAATGTCTTTACATTAGTTTCATCAAAACGAATCCATGCCAGCATTTGACTATCACTACTGAAATCGTATGCGCAGTTAAACTCAAATTCTTCTTCGTATACCCAATCCGGCTTTCCGTTTAAGACCTTGTTCATTTCTCCGTCTTTGGTAATCTGGCTCTCTGCATTATTGTAAAGCAATTTGACCAAGAACAGGTTGTTTTGGCGTATAAAAGCGATCACATTGCCGTCGGGAGAGAATTTCGGACACTCTTGTGCTCCACCGTTTGATAATGGAGTCAGGGTTTTATTCTTTACATTATATATATAATAGTCGGCAGTGAAAGAACGGCGGTAGATGGCCTGTCTGTTTGTTTCGATAAGGATGTTCTTCTCGTCCGGGGACATGATGTATCCGCTGAAACTTTCAAGCTTGTGGTTGCGTGCTGTGGATATATCAAATAAGGTTTCGGTAGCTTCGCCTGTTTTGAACGAACAGCGTAATATTTGCTTTCCGTCAGCACTAATCTGTGAATAACTCTCTCCGTCAGCTAAAGGACGTATTCCTCTGATACTGCGTTGACTGAACTTACCGCTAACAACATCCTCGAGATTTATATCTTGAGCAATAGCATAAAAAGTGGCAAAAAAACATAATGCCAAAGTTAAAAATTTCTTCATATCAAGTATTTTATATATTTTTCCACCACAAAAGTAAACTTTTTATATGAAAACAAATCATAAAACAGAAATTGATTGTTAATAAAAAAAGAAAAATAGGAGAATATGGATATGAATTGTAGAAGGAGCTGTAATGCAACTGTCTTGCTGTTTTTGGGGTGGATATTCATCATGTTGTTGAATTGCTGTGATGGTAATGATAGTCAAAGTGTGGCTGCCGATAAGATTACAGTACCCCATAAGCGTGCTGCTTCACAGGATATACTGGCACATATTAAAAAGAGTGCCGACATTGTGACAACAGAAGTGACAGTACGTAAGATTGCACTCTATGATACAAGTAAAAGTGAACGTTTTTCATGGAAGAACCCATCTACATGGAAATACGGTGAACGCAAATGTGTGATTCCTGTAGAGGTGCATATCAAATATGGGTACGACTTATCTGATTTGGGCATTGACGATATCAAATTGACAGATGACAGTACGGCTGTGATTGTATTTCTGCCCAGACCTAAGATTATTGATGCAAGCTACAATACCTATATTGATGAAGGTTCCGTTGTCAGTATTTCTACCGGACTTCGTTCTGAAATAGGACATGCTTTGGAAGAGGAAATCCGCCGGAAAGGGTATGAAGCAGTGCTCAAGGAAGACTTGACAAGTGTGGTTGGGGAGGATGTAAAGCGGAATGCTCAGATATTGTTTGAATCCATCATTCGTAGCCTTGGTTTTGAGTCAGCCACAGTTGTTACTCATGAAAATACGAAATAAGAAACAAAATGTAAAATTTGATATTGTCAAGATAGTATGGAAGAAAGAAAGCAGAAAAGAAGTAGTACATCCAATCCGTCAAAACGTTTCATACGTATGATTGGAGGTGCTGTCATTACAAAATGGAGATGGGCGATAGTTCTGATATTTCTTGTCATTGCGATAGTTATATCGGTTGTCGTTGTGGGGCATTGCAATTCTTCCCATAAGGAATATCAGGACATAGTAATAGAAGAAACCCCCATTCAGATAGAAGACATAAGGCCTAAAGGAGAGATATATGTATGCACCTCATTTGTTGAGGATTATGTAATAGAACATCGGACGGAAATGCACCTCGGCATATTACCGGAAAAGCATTCGTGCATACAGATATTACGTCAGAAAATCAGTTACAGAATCAATCTTGATAAAGTTCGTTATGTTCCTGACACCTTGAATGTGGTTGTTGTGGAATTGCCTCCTGTTGAATATACAGCATCGACACAAAGTTCTCCTTTTATTTCCGATGATGAAGAGTTTTGGATAAAGGAACTTCCCAGTACCAATAACCTGAAAGCCAAAGTGGAGCGTCAGATTCGACGACGCTTCGATACGGATGCAAATCGTAAAAAGGCAGAACGATATGCTGAAGAAGCCTTGTCCGAACTATTGAGTAAGCTTGGTTATGAGGCTCGTTTCAAGCCGAGAGTGGAAAAGAGGATTGAATGATGGAAACACACTTATGCAATCTTTTGCAAATGAGCCAAATTAGGGCTGTCAAAATTTTGGTTTGGCTCTTCTTGTTGTTTATAAGGGGATAAATCAAACTCAAGGCAGTAATTGTGCGCATGTCTTGAATTGATTGATCCCCTGTCTGTAAATAAAGTGGTTAAGAGAAAAGTTGATCATACTTAATCTTCAATATCTTCTTTATTCAGTTTTCTTTAACTATGGCTTTTATATTAGGGACAACCATTCTGTAGCCTTTCCCATGTACGTTTATGATTGAAATGTCAGGATCTTTGCTTAAGTGCTTACGGAGTTTTGATATATATACATCCATTGAACGTGCATTGAAATAATTGTTGCATTTCCATAGCTTTGTTAGCGCATAGCTGCGTGGAAGTATCGTGTTGGCGAAATTACAAAATATGGAAAGAAGCCCGTTTTCTTTGGTGGTCAATCTGGTTGTCTGTTGTTCGTAAATCAGTTGTTTTTTGTGGGGGATAAAAATAAACTTGCCTAATCTGATGGCTGTATTCTTGTCTTCTGTATAGATTTTAGACCTATGAAGTATGGCCCTTGTTCTGAGAACAAGTTCTTTGATGTCAAGAGGCAAAGTCATATAGTCGTCTATTCCTGCTTTATATGCTTCGGCTATAGTGTCTATGGAATAATTCGAACTTGTGATTATTATAGGAATGTCAGGGGATAGTGAACGTATTTCCTTGATAATTTCTATTCCCGAATATGCGTTTAGCTGTATGTTAAGTATACAGAGATCATAATGATTTTCTGTAAATGTCTTTTGGATGGATGTGCTATCTGTATACCAATTGCATAAGTATCCATTTTCTATAAATTGTTTATAGATACTTTCGCCGATTTCTTTATCGCTTTCGAGAAGCAAAATGTTCTTTCTGGCAATCTGTACTACTTTCATCACAGTCAATAATTTGAAGATGTATACTTTATCTGTTTTTACATTGCAAAATTACATCGTGCATTTTGTAATGATATTATACAAATGACAGATAAAAATACCAAAATTACTGTTTTGAAAGAATTGATGAATTTATGAGATTGCAAAGTTGTAAGAGGCTAAATGGGAATGAAATAATTATGTGATATTTCGATAGGCGGTCTTACAGCTTTACAATCTCATGACCTTATAGATGTTAAACGATTCCTTGTGCCATCATGGCTTTAGCTACTTTCATGAAGCCTGCAACATTAGCTCCTTTAACGTAGTTGATATAACCATTAGGTTGGCGACCGTATTTAACGCACTGCTCATGTATGTTGTGCATGATACCATGAAGCTTGGCATCGACTTCTTCTGCCGACCAGCTCAAATGCATAGCATTCTGACTCATTTCCAATCCTGAAGTAGCCACACCTCCCGCATTTACAGCCTTGCCTGGAGCATAGAGCATTTCATGTTCGATAAAAGTGTCGATAGCTTCCGGAGTACATCCCATGTTAGAGATTTCGCCTACGCAGATACAGCCGTTTGCAATGAGTAATTTGGCATCCTCGCCGTTTAGCTCGTTTTGGGTTGCACAAGGTAATGCGATATCACATTTAACCTCCCATGGACGTTTGCCGGCTACAAACTTTGCACCAGCAAATTCTTCTGAATACGGCTCGCAGATGTCGTTTCCGCTTGCACGAAGTTCAAGCATATAGTCTATTTTCTCGCCGCTGATACCTGCTTCGTCGTAGATATATCCGTCTGGTCCTGAAATGGTGATGACTTTGGCTCCCATTTCTGTCGCTTTGCGGGCAGCACCCCATGCTACATTGCCGAATCCACTGATAGCCACGGTCTTGCCTTTTATGTCTATGCCTTTGTCTGCAAGCATTTCTCTTACAAAATAGAGACCTCCGAAACCTGTTGCTTCCGGACGGACAAGACTGCCGCCATATTCGAGTCCTTTGCCTGTCAGTACACCACTCCAGTCGCGAGTGAGCTTTTTGTACTGTCCGAACAAATAGCCTACTTCGCGTGCGCCTACACCTATGTCTCCTGCTGGAACATCTATTTCCGGACCAATATATCGGAACAACTCATTCATGAAAGCCTGACAGAAGCGCATAATTTCTGCATCGCTTTTTCCGCGAGGTGAAAAATCTGAACCGCCTTTTCCTCCACCCATTGGAAGGGTGGTGAGGGCATTCTTGAAAGTCTGTTCAAAGCCAAGGAATTTAAGGATAGAAAGATTAACTGAGGCATGGAAGCGTAAACCGCCTTTGTACGGACCGATAGCACTGTTGAACTGTACGCGATAGCCCAAATTTACTTGTACTTCCCCTTTGTCATCTACCCATGGTACTCTGAACGTAATAATCCTCTCCGGTTCGACAAGTCTCTCTATAAGTTTGGCTTTTTCAAATTCTGGATGTTGGTTGTATACTTCTTCTATTGATAGAAGTACTTCGTGAACTGCCTGCAGATACTCTGATTCTCCAGGATGTTTGGCCTCAAGATGTGCCATGATTTTCTTGATATCCATAGTATATAATTTTATAGTTAGTATGACATTTTGTAATTGTTTTGTATCTGCAAAATTAGAAAAATGTTTATCTACTACAAAATTTTATGGATGTTTTATTTGCTTGGATTACATTTTGTCAATGCGGATGGCCCTACTTCTGAAAAATACTTCCCTTGCCATGCATCTCTTTCTTCCATTCTTTTGCGCACTTTCTCTACAAACTCGTAGTTCTTTAGTCCCCATCCGGGTACGGCAAGTAGTGATGATGGGGATTGTGATACAAACCGTTCAAGTATGATATCCGGACGAAGGTGCTCAATGAAGTCTATGACGGTGTCTATATATTCATCTGCGCTGAATAGATGGAAGTCGGAAGGGGATTCAAAATATTCTTCAGCCATCCGTGTTCCGCGAATCAGCTGCAGCTGGTGTATCTTCAGTGTGTCGATTGGCAGTGAAGACAAGGTCTCAGCTGATTTCATGAGGCCTTCATGACGTTCTCCCGGCAAGCCAAGTATGATATGACCTCCTGTAAGTATTCCCCGTTCGTGTGTGCGGCATATAGCATTGGCTGTACACGCAAAGTCATGGCCTCTATTGATGCGTTGCAGGATTTTGTCATCAGTGCTTTCTATCCCATATTCTATAATCAGGAAAGTATGCTTGTTAAGTTTTTCAAGATAATCAAGCAGGGAGTCTGGCATACAGTCCGGACGAGTGCCGATGACGATGCCTTTCACTCCTTCCACATTCAATGCGTCTTCGTATTTGCGTTTCAGTTCCGACAGATCACCGTAAGTATTTGTGTACGCTTGAAAGTATGCAAGATATTTCATCTCCGGATATTTTCCGGAGAAGAAACGCTTGCCTTCCTCAAGCTGTTGCGCCACAGACTTCTCTGTACGGCAGTATGAAGGATTGAAAGTCTGATTATTGCAGTATGTACATCCTCCTGTTCCGACTCTTCCGTCTCGGTTTGGGCATGTAAACCCTGCGTTAATGGATATTTTCTGTACTTTCATTCCGAGCTTGGCTTTGAGCCACGGTCCGAACTCATTGTATCTATGCTTTTTATCCATTGAGCTTTTTCTATTTTACGAATTTTGTAGAGCGAGATTTGTTTCCGAATTTCCATGATACAATGTATATTCCTTTGGGGAGTTCTGCTACGGAACATGTTTCATTTGCACGGAATGTGCATATTTTATGTCCGCTGGCACTATATACATTGACCGTGAATACCAGTGCTTCCGGTGTTTCCGAACCGAAATGGAGTGTTTGGCTCTCCGGATTATAAGCCAGTGCATATTCTGCCGGTTCTACGTTCGCAATAGCGTCAGGTTCTGGTTCAGGTTCTGGCTCTGGTTCAGGTTCGACAACAGGCAGATCTTCTCCCGGTATGATATACCACAGACGGTTGAGGCTGGTACTGTTCTTGCTGTCCGTTGTATAGCTCAGCACTTGTGTGCCGTCAGCAGCATTACCTCCGTTTAGATTGGCTGTATGCTGGCTGTATTTATTCGTAAGGTTGTAGTATCCGGCTGTTCCTTGTGGAGTGATGAGCCATAGCTGTCTGTCATCAAGCGAATCTGGTTCTGCAGTGTTCAGCTGGGTACCTACATTGGTTGTCGGTCCTACATTGCCGGCAGTAGGGTCATTCAGTGCCATTCCGCCGTTTCTGTTGGTGATGTGGAAATATTCACCGACCGGTGTGATAACCCAATCTTCGCTTTCGCGCCCTTTGAGATTGCTCCATGTACATATTCCAACACCGGCATCTTTGCTTTGTCCTGTAATGTCTATAGCTTTGGTGGTATTGGCATTTGTAAATCTGTAATAATAGTTTTCTGCCACAAAAGCGGGTGTAGGTCCTGCAGGCTTTTTTGTCCGGAATGCTGTTTGCAGATATTCTATATGTGTAGATATGAATGATTTCAAATCATCTACATATCTGTCATATGAAGAGTATAGTACACGTTCGTTGTACATTCTACGGTTGATACCCCACTTCTGATAGTTCAGTTCCTGTGATTCTTGTATAAGCTCCGTTATACTGTCTATTTTGTGGATAAGATAGTCTTCCATCCCTTTGTTGATCAGCTCGCGATAGCGGCGGTTGATGAGGTTGGCAAACCAAGGATCGTTCCACATTCTGTTTACCCATACTCGTGTATCTCCATAGCCTACATCTGTCATCAGGCTGCGGCTGGTGTCTCCTTTTCTTGTGTCATTGCCGTATGCAATGTCATAATCCCATAGTGGTCCCCAATATAATAGGGAGTCCTGACAGTTTTTGTAGAAATAAGTGCTATAAAATCCGTCTATATTGGCACTTACTTCTGTTGCTATATACCAATTGGCAAGTGATAAGGAATCAACCCAGTTTCTGTATCCTTTTTCTGCATCCATGTAGTCGTTTCCCATGAGCGCAGTCTCAAAGTCGTTTATGTATGTACGTATATATTGGTTTTGGCTGGTTGCAATCTCTTCGTCATCAGGGTAATGTATGCGGATACCCACTCGCCCTTTGGAGGTCGTGAAGCTGTTCCCGTCATGAAAACCATCCACTTCAAGCAGATATCCTCCTGTAATGTCGCTTGTGTCACTGAGCGGATAATCCTGTTCTGTAATGTGGACGCGTTTCTTTTTTACTTCTACTTGGTCGCTTATCTGGTAGTTGCCCAGATAAGTGCCGTTTAAGGTCAGATCAACGAATTTTGCAGCAGGGTTGAAAGGAAGTCCGGCAAACTCGCCTAATAGTGATGTGATGGCATTGCGCATGAGGGTCTTATCGCCAGCATTCGCTATCAAAGTCCATTTCTTTGCATTGGCATGGTCGTTGCCGAGGAATTTCTCTTTTACATGGAACTTCAGCTTGTATGGTTTTTTTGCAAGATTCCATGTAGAGTTTCCGCGTCCTCTGATTTCCAATGAATCATATTGTGTCACTTGATCATTCTCATCGACATACCACATTGTGGCAAGTACATAAGTGGTCTTGCTCGTGATGGGAACATTATCGTATGTCCTTATATATACGGCAGGCAGATTGGTTAGCCTTTCGTACTTTGCCTGTGCTCCTGCGCAAAGTGCAATTGTCATTGCTGCTATCAGCATTTTGAGTCTCATTGTATTACCCATTTTCATAGTGCTGTTGTTTTTTGAGGTATTACCAGTCACGCAAATTTACTGTAAACTTGTGTTGTCTTTACCATATTATTATTGTGCAAAAATACTCAATGTTATATATTGGACAAAAATAATTCCTTTTAATATTTTTCCTATGATTTATATTTAGAGCTAAAATACTTATTTTTAGTAGAACATGTAAAAAACTGTGAGGTGAAAAAAGTGTGCACAAGTATATAATCCGTTTTTATAGCACTGATTTTGGTGTATTACGTATTGCTACTTTTGTTTTTAAAAGTTGTTTTAGGACTATATTTGTGATTTCTGATAATGGATTTATGCTCGTTGAGGATAGGATTTCTTTTATTCTGAAATGTTAAAATTCAAGTTCAAAAAAATGGCATGTTTTTCAAATGATTCAGACTTCAGCTGAAATTATCCCGTTTTTTTGAACTTTGCAAATAATACCTTTATTTGTGAAAATATGTTTTGTATAAACCTGATTTGTTTACATATTTTATATTTAAAACAGCCAAAATCAAATGGAAAAAGCGGCTCTTTTAAAATAAACAGTGCAGTGAAAAAAAATAAACAGCGCACTGAAAAAATTTTTTCAGTGCGCTGAAAATAAAAAACAGTGTTTTTGGGGTAAAAAAGCAGTGCTCTTGAGATAAATGTTAATAAATATGTAATTTGCTATTTCCCGTGAAAAACCGAGCAAAGATTGATATGTGGGAAAAGAAACGGTATATCGATACGTGAAAATGAGGTAATATTATGAAAATCAATAATTTACTTGTTTTGATGGAACTCGCAGTTATTGATGCTCTGCAAGTGATTTTTGAATATGGTATGTATAGTGTTGATATATAATCAGTTATGCTTAAATTTGTGGGCTTTGGTGGAATTTGTAAATTGTGAATGAATGTTATAAGTGTTAAAACTGCGCTATGGCAATGACGTGGATGAAACAGGCCTGTCGTAAGTGTGGACAAAGTGATTGTATATGTTGGAAACTTCTCTTGTTTTATGGAGCAGAGCGATGTAGCTCATGCCGTTAGGAGAACGGCTGTCTCTTTTTCTCATGTTTTATTTGTTATATTGTCTGCGATGTTCAGAATGGATAATTGAAATTGAATCTTCAAATCTTTGATATCGTTTCAGGGTGGATGGGCAATTTCGGATATGCCGAGTGAATTTTTTCGTGACAATGTCTTAATGCCTTCTGCATGGTTGGAGAATAAAATGTAGTTCTCTGTTCCTCTGTTGTTTGAGCTTTACATACCTTCAATGATATATATGTTTGTTTGTTATTAATTTACTTGTCAAGAGATAAATTTAAAAAGTTTATTAAAAATGATGGCTATGTCGATTAAAAGATGTATTTTTGCAAGCCGATTATTATCAGGAGGCGGAAAGACCGTCTCCGTATCAGTGTGTAGATAGTGAAATCCTATTAGCCGGGAACATGGTCTGTGAATCACTGAATAAAGTAATAAAACAATTAGTAGAAAAAACAAATCAAGATTTAAGGAATGAACACTTTAAGTTTCAAGACTCATTTTGCAACTAAAGAAGAAGCAAAGAAAGAATGGGTTGTCGTAGACGCTGAAGGTCAGGTTCTCGGACGTCTTAGTGCAAAGGTAGCGAAGATTCTTCGCGGTAAGTACAAGCCTTGCTTTACACCAAATCAGGACTGTGGAGATAATGTTATCATTATCAATGCAGACAAGATTGTGGTTACTGGAAATAAGGCTACACAGAAGGAGTATATTACTTTCTCAGGTTACCCAAGCGGTCAGCACAGAGTTACTTATGAGAATTTCACAAAAAGGTATCAGGGTTATGAGAGAATCATCCGTCACGCAGTAAAAGGAATGCTTCCTAAAGGTCGTCTCGGAGCAAAAGTTCTCAAGAATCTTTATGTATATACTGGAAGTGAACATAAGCATGCAGGACAGAGTCCTAAGACAATTGATATTAACCTGTTAAAATAATAAATATATGGAAGTAATTAACGCATTGGGACGCCGTAAAAGTGCTGTTGCGCGCATATATATGACTGAAGGCACAGGAAAGATTACTATCAACAAACGTGACCTTAAGGATTATTTTCCTTCTGAGTTGATACAGTTTGTTGTTAAGCAGCCGCTCAACCTTCTTAATGTAGCAGAAAAATATGATATAAAGGTTAACCTCTATGGTGGCGGTTATACAGGACAGTCACAGGCTCTTCGTCTGGCTATTGCACGTGCACTTGTAAAGGTTAATGCTGAGGACAAGAAGGCTCTTCGTGCAGAAGGATTCATTACTCGTGACTCACGTGTTGTGGAGCGTAAGAAGCCAGGACAGCCGAAGGCACGTCGTAAGTTCCAGTTCAGTAAGCGTTAATATTCGGGCATTACGGATATATCGTTTAGCATCTAAATTGCATCGACTTTCCCTTGTATTAAAGGAGATTACCTTGCAATTGGTTTTTAACTAAAACTAAAAAGAAAGTAAACATTTCTGCCGGAATGCATTCCGGTAATTAAACAAAAGAAAAATATGTCAAGAACAAGTTTTGATACATTGCTCGAAGCAGGTTGCCATTTTGGACACCTCAAAAGAAAGTGGAATCCGGCTATGGCTCCTTATATTTTCATGGAGCGTAACGGTATACATATTATCGATTTACATAAGACTGTTGCAAAGATTGACAATGCAGCAGAAGCTCTTAAGCAGATAGCAAAGAGCGGTAAGAAAATCTTATTTGTTGCTACTAAGAAACAGGCTAAGGAAATTGTTGCAGAAAAGGCTGCATCAGTAACTATGCCTTACGTTATCGAACGTTGGCCCGGCGGTATGCTCACCAACTTCCCGACAATCCGTAAGGCTGTAAAGAAAATGGCAAATATCGACAAGCTCATTGCTGACGGTACTTATGACAAGCTCTCAAAGAGAGAGAACCTTCAGATTCGCCGTAAGCGTGCAAAGCTTGAGAAGAACCTCGGCTCTATCGCTGACCTCTCACGTCTGCCGGCTGCATTGTTCGTGGTGGACGTAATGAAGGAGAACATCGCTGTTCGTGAGGCTAATCGTCTTGGTATTCCTGTTTTCGGTATTGTAGATACAAACTCAAATCCTAACAATGTAGATTTCGTTATCCCTGCAAATGATGATGCAACAAAGTCTATCGAAATAATCATGGATGCTTGTTGTGCTGCCATAGCAGAGGGTATTGAAGAGCGTAAGGCTGAGAAAGTTGATATGGAGGCTGCCGGTGAGGGTGAAGCTAAACCGCGCAGAAACCGCAGCAAGGCACGTGCTGAAAAGCAAGCTGAGGCTCCGGCTGCTGAAGTTGAGACAAAAGAAGAAGTAAATGAATAATAAATAAGTAGACGGGTTGACAAGCCGCTTGCCGATTTGCTTGTCGGACGCTTTTCGATATGCATCAGGAGGTTGCCTGTCAACTCGTTGCTTGTCTACTAATAAAAAAATAAACAATGGCTATTACATTAACAGAAATCAACAAACTCCGTCAGAAGACACAGGCTGGTCTTATGGACTGCAAGAAAGCTCTTACAGAGGCTAACGGAGATATGGAGGCTGCAATGGAAATCCTTCGCAAGAAGGGTCAGCTTGTTGCTGCAAAGCGTTCTGACCGTGAGGCTGCTGAAGGCTGTGTACTTGCTAAGGTGGATGGCAACTTCGGTGTGATGGTTGCGCTTAAGTGTGAAACAGACTTTGTTGCAAAGAATGCTGATTTCGTTGCACTTGCAAATGCTGTCATTGATGCAGCTTTGGCAAACAAGTGCAAGACTCTTGATGAGGTTAAGGCACTTGTTATTGATGGAACAACAGTTGCTGATGCAGTAGTAAATCGCTCTGGTGTTACTGGTGAGAAGATGGAACTTGACGGTTATGCAACAGTGGAAGGCGATCAGGTTATTGCTTACAACCACATGAACGGAAATTTCCTTTGCACTCTTGTTGCTCTCAACAAACCTGCTGATGCTGCTGTAGGAAAGAATATCGCTATGCAGATTGCTGCTATGTCTCCTATTGCTCTTGATGAGTCTGCTATCTCTGATGAGGCTAAGGCTGCTGAGTTGAAGTCTATTATCGAGAAGACTAAGGAAGATGAAGTGAAGAAGGCTGTTGAAGTGGCAATCAAGAAGGCTGGCATCAACCCTAACCATGTAGACAGTGAGGATCATATTGCATCTAACACTACAAAGGGTTATATTACAGAGGAACAGGCTAATCAGGCACGTGAAATTATTGCTACTGTGAGTGTTTCTGCACGTGAGAGTCTTAATGACAAGAAGATTGAGATGATTGCACAAGGACGTCTTAACAAGTACTATAAGGAGGTTTGTCTTCTTAATCAGGCTTATATCGATGATAGCAAGGTGTCTGTTGCTCAGTATCTCCAGAGTGTCGATAAGGACCTCACTGTGACAGACTTCAAGCGTTATACACTTCGTGCTGAATAATTTTTTATGACATGTCTCGCTTGGCTTTTGTGCTGGGTGTAGTTATATTGTATATAAGGGATGCCGGATAGGTGTCCCTTATATTGTTTGGGCTCTTTTGGAAGAGTAGGGGTGGGGCTGTGTAAAGTGAATGGTGGCTCAGTCAGAATGTGAAACCTTGTTCTGGGGGATTTTGAAACTATAGGCTGAGGAGCGGAACTGAAAACGATAAGTGGCATCTGCTATGCTTTTTTGCTCTCGTTGGTGTGCATGTGTGGATGTATAGGCTGGTTTTATCGTGTTCTTGATGACCATTTTAGAAGGGCGGTGCCCTTGTGCAGTTCGTTTTTTTGAATATCTGTGGATGTTTTTTAATACGAGGCGATGAATACTTAAATATATTCTTTTAGAATGTACTTTTTGTGTTAAAATCAGTGTAATTAATAAGGATGTTTCTTTTATCTGGCTAAAAACGTCTGATATATAAATATTTCTTGATTTTATTGCTCTTTATAAAATAAAAACCTTATTTTTGCAGTAATTTTCAAAATAAGACAGCGTTTAATGGGCTTTTATGTGAAGGTTTGTTTATGATAGTGGAGGATTGCTGCTTGTTTGAAAGAAGGGGACAATTAAATATTGATGTGTGATGAACATAATCTTTTTATAATTGTTCTTTATATACAGTATTGAAAATAAATTTGGAATTATTGTTTTATTTAAAAAAGTATTTATGAAAAAGTTAATGATTGCACTGGCTTTTGCTGGTTTGGGTGCTGCTGCTAATGCACAGTCTACCTCAATTGAAACTCCTTCAAAGTATACTGTTGCTACAAATTCATTCTGGAGCAACTGGTATATTCAGGTAGGTGTTGACATGTCATTACAGAATCCTTATGGCAAGGATTTCGCAGATGTTTTCCCTAACGGAAAATCTTTTGGTGCAAATCTTGCTATTGGAAAGTGGTTTACTCCGGGTATCGGTGTACGTGGTAAGGTGAATTGGGAGAACGGTCTTCTTAAGGCAAACCGTCCTCATAACCTTTGGACATCAGACGGTGATAAGGGTGGATATCTTGGCATGTATTTTGATACTCAGTTTAATCTCAGCAATCTGTTCTGCGGTTACAATGAAAGCCGAGTATGGAATCTGATTGCATATCCACGTATGGGAGTTATCCGTAACTATGAGAATAACTGCTACACTCCGGCTCTTGGTGTTGGTATTGAGAACACATGGAAGGTAAGCAAGCTTGTTAATATCTATCTTGATGCTGCTTATACATTTACTACAGGTGCTTATTCTGTGGTTGACAATGATCGCAGCAGTACAAACACTAATGGTATTCTTTCTATCGACCTTGGTGTTCAGTTTAATCTTGGAAAGAGCACTTGGACAAAGGCTGTGTCTGTTGACGCATACAATGCACTTGCTGCTTCAAGCGAAGAAGCTCTTGCTAAGCTTCGTTCAGATCTCGATGCAGAGCGCAGAAGAAATAAGGATCTTCAGGCTCAGCTTGCAAAGGCTCCTAAGAATACTGCTGCTGCAACTCAGACAGTGATTGCAAGTGCAGCTTCTTCTGTCTTCTTCAATATCAATTCTTCTAAGATTGTTTCTAAGAAGGATCTTATCAATCTCGAGGCTGTTGCTGCTGCTGCAAAGAACTCTAACGCTAAGGTTGTTGTAACAGGTACTGCTGATAGCAAGACTGGTTCTTCTGCTTACAACCAGAAGCTTTCTGAAGCTCGTGCAAAGGCTGTGGCTGACGAACTCGTGAACTTGGGTGTTAGCCGTGATAAGATTGAAGTTAAGGGTATTGGTGGTGTTAACGACGTTACTCCATACAACCTCAACCGTCGCGCTATCGTAGAGTTGAGATAATCTAACTTAGGGGAGTAGGCAGGTGTAAGTTTTTATACTATAGCTTTGCTTTCTGATAGATAAATAGATAATAGGAATCGTCCGGCTTGTTTGAGCTGGACGATTCTTTGTATTTTGAGGTAGCAAACGTTGTAAGTTTTTATTTGGTTGTGGATGTAGGCTGTGCTAAAAGACTGCTGATTTTTCTTCTATATATAAAGAGTCTGGAAAAATGAAGATGAGAAAATGAAGAAGTGCTTACTTCTGTTGGGCTGTTTTTAAGGTGAAGGCTTTTGGCTTTTGAGTTGTAAAAGATACTATATGAGATGAAAGGTGTGCATTTGTGTAGTGGGGGTTTGGGGATGTCTATTTTGCGGCTTGGCAGAATGTTGCTGTGTAAGCGGATTAGTTTAAAAGAGAAGTGTATGGTTTTTCTTCTGTCTGAATCATTCGTTTATATTCTTTTTGGAGCATTTCTTTTGTCTGATTAGTTGTTTGCTGAAGGAAAAAAACTGTTTTTATAAGTTTAGTGTAAATTTTTTTATAAAATCTTTTGCTGAAATACGGAAAAAGCGTACCTTTGCAACGCTTTAGAAAAAAAGGCTTGGTGAAGTTCTTTTAGGCTTAATTTTATGACGGGGTATAGCGCAGTTGGTAGCGTTCCTGGTTTGGGACCAGGCGGTCGCGTGTTCGAGTCACGCTGCCCCGACATATTGTAAGAGCTAAAGTATCGGGGTATAGCGCAGTTGGTAGCGTTCCTGGTTTGGGACCAGGCGGTCGCGTGTTCGAGTCACGCTGCCCCGACAAAATCAAAAGGGTGTTTAGCTCAGCTGGTTCAGAGCATCTGCCTTACAAGCAGAGGGTCGGCGGTTCGAATCCGTCAACACCCACTTATAAAGAAGTGAATCGGATGCAAGTCTGGTTCACTTCTTTTGTTTATAGGCATTTTCACTTCTTTTGAACATTCGTGTTTGTTTTGGTTGGGTGGTTCTTGCTCTGCTGAAGAAATGGACTGCTGAGTATAAACGGTGTTTTGATGGAAGGGGTATTTATCTATCGCATTGATTTTGTGGTTTATATATTGTTGAAAATGAAATGAATGTTAATTTAGTGTTAAATGTATTAGGCGGCAGGTGTTGTTGGATATAAATGCTTAAATTTGTCAAAAAATAGAGCGTATTGGTGGAGGATTAAAAGGGGATTTGCTTCCACGTAGGATGAAGTATTTATGTAAATCCCTTGTAGATATGTAAGATAGGAGTGAAGGAAAATAAAATTCTTAGTTTGAACTTGTATATAAGAGCAATTTTGGTGACGGTTGTTCTGTATTCTGTATGTTTGACATGCAGAGCGCAGCAATTGTTGGGGACTTCTGGACTGATGAATGTTCCTACTGCCGAAATGTATGCTTCGGGAACATTCAAAGGGGGAGTGAGCCTTGTTCAGAAAGAGTTGCTTTCCGACAGGTTTAATTATAATACAGGTATATATTATATAGATTTTACTCCTTTTTCCTTTATGGAAATTACTTTCAGAGAAACTTTGTTGAAGACGCGTAAAAATGGTAAAATGGGATTTTATCAACAAGATAGATCTACCACATTGCGTGTGCAGCCGCTCAGAGAGAGGGAGGGAAAATGGGTTCCTTCGTTTGTAATAGGTGTGAATGATATATATTCGGATCATGGTGCCAGTAATTATGCTGCGGTTTATGGAGTCATTACTAAAAATATCACACTTGGGGAATTTGGATGTTTGGGCCTGACTGCAGGATATGCTAAGGCTTTTGACAAGGGTGATGCGTATGATGGTGTGCTTGGTGGTGTTCGTTTTACTCCTGCTGGCATACGAAATGCGAGTATTATGGCTGAGTATGATACGCGGGGATTTAATGTCGGTGCGTCTATTCTGTTGTTCAGACATCTTAATTTGATGTGTTTTACTCGTGAGTTTTCCGGTGTATGTGCTGGAGTTAGCTATCAATATACAATAAGATATTAGCAACATGGTATATAGGTTGATCATTATATTTGCATTTGCTTTGAACATTACAGTGCTGTATGCTGTGGATAATTCTGCATCTGATCAGGCGGTTTCCTTGAAGGACATGGGATTTGAGAATGTCAGGGTTAAGCTTGTTGATGGTGTGGTGTATGCTGCGGTGGAGGCTACTGCATACCGTGGAACCTTTAGGGGAGCTGGAGTTGCTTTAAATAGGCTGGCAGCCGATTTTCCTGATGTAACGGATTTTGAGCTTGTGCTTCTTGAGTATAAAGTGCCTGAAGTTCATGTACATGCTGTAAAAGGACGTGGTGGATGGAAGGTTAATGTGGATTATGCTGTTGGAGATGTAATGAGGAGTTTGAAGACGGTTGAGCTGGAAGAGAGTTCTACGGGTAAGGTTGATGTGGTGTTTTATCCGATAGTGTCTGTTGATAATCACCGGCTTGACAAGTTGTGCGAATATACGCTCAGTTTGGCTCCTTCGTTTGAAACTACTTTGTGGGAAGGCAGCAGGGTCACGGTGCAGCCGATATTTCCTGTGGCATGGAATGTGGCAAAAGGTAGCTCGGATACCTATATACATTTAGGGGTGGCAAGCTTGCAGCAGAGATTTTTGAATACTGGTAGATGGTATGGTGATATAGCAGGAGGTTTTTTTCTTTATGACAAAGCTGGACTGCATGCAAAATTGGGATATCGGGCAACTGCCAGCTTGAACCTGAGTTTGCAGTTGGGGTTGGTCGGTGATGCGTATGTGGATGGTGAAGGATATAATGTGTCTAAGCCTGATAAGTTTAATTTTATGCTGAAAGCTGACTACTACGAACCTACTACGAAATTGCAATGTAGTCTTGCTGCTGGTAGGTTTGTGTATGGGGATTATGGAGCCAGGCTTGATTGTACGCGCCATTTCGGCGAATATGCGATAGGGCTTTATGGGATACTTACTGGTGGTGAGCATAATGCCGGTTTCCATTTTGCAATTCCGTTTGGAGGTCGTAGCCAAAAGCGTAAAGGGGTGTTGCGTCTTCGTCTGCCTGAGTATTTTGATTGGGAGTATAGCATGGTTTCGTACTACAAATATTCTTTTGAAAATATGGGGCAGGAATATGAGGAACGTCCTGATAAAAATAGGTCGGCACATTATTGGCAAGCCAAATATATAGAGCAGTATCTGCAGAAGTTTTTGGATGGGCAAATAAAATGACGATGTGGACAAGGGTGTAATTATGATTCAATTTTTTAATATTATCAACAAATTCAAAATGTTATGAGAAAAATTAATTTTCTTTTTGGAGTTCTTGCTGTAGCAGCAACCGGACTCTTGAGTTCTTGTGATTGGAGTGAGGATGAGACAGTTCTGAATCCGAATGTAACAGTGCCTTCTTTGGGTGAAAACACATTGGTTGTAAATACTAATGTGGCTAATGCTACTATTAAGGTAGGCAACCAGAGTAAGAACAACGTAAGTAGTGCTACATTCACTGTTTCTGGTAAAACTGCTACTGCAGAAGTTTCTGCTCAAGACTATATTACTCAGAAGGTAGAAGTTGCTTTTGGCGAGAACTCTGTGTTGTCTGTAAATGTTCAGTTGGTTAAGGTTGCTGCTAATAAAGTTGCTCAGGCTGATGCTAAGGGTACATCTGTTCAGAATGACAATGAGAATAAGACTATTACAGGTGTAACTGCTTCAATTGAAGTACCTGCAAATACTGTCGTTACAGAGAATACAAATGATGATTTCTCTGTGGTTGCTTATGCTCCGGCTGAAGCTGGTGAGCAGAATGTAAACGAAGGTGCAAATGTGAATCTTCCGGTTTTGGCACTTGAGTGTACACCAAGCGGTGCTAAATTCTCTGAGCCTGTTACTCTCACTGCATCTACAACTGATGCTGATAAATGTGAGGTAGTTTGTGTAAATGGAAATGACAGTAAGGAAGCTACAGTTGCTGCAGATGGAAAATCTGTTTCTGCTAAAGTTGATCATTTCTCAGTATGGGAGTTCGTTTTGAAGGCAAAAGTTACAAAGGTTGTAAATGAGAAGGATGAGCTTGTGAAGAGCGGTTCTATGCTTTTGACTAACGGTAAGAACACTATTACTTACACTCAGAAGTATGGTTTTGAGGCTACAGGTGTTCAGAACGGTGGTTTGATTGCAAACTTCCTTGTAAACCAGTTTGGTAAGGCGGGTAGTGTCAGCAAGTCTGTTGATGTTACATCTGACAAGGTTGGTTCTGCTAACTATACAGTAAAGCAGGCTGTGAAGACATATACTTTTATGTCAGGAACAAGAACATTTACTGCAAAGGTTTATGGTGCTGTAACAGTAACAATTGACAGCACAACACCGGATACTTCTGGTCACTCTGGTGGTAGCGGTAAGTAATTTTGCGTAGGGCTGAAAAAGCCTTCCTAAGTAATATGAAAAAAGGAGGAACATGCGAAAAAGCATGTCCTCCTTTTTTTTGTCTATAGGTTTTTGGCTTTTATTAGTGTGGATGTTTTCCATAAGAGATAATAAAATAGTATTTTTGCAGCGTAATAGAAGTGGATTTTATGAAGAAAAACGATTGGAAAGAGCGTCTTGGAATGGTGTATTCTACGAATAAAGACTTTAGTTTTGAATATGAAGATGGCGGTGACATTGAGACTTTGCCAAAGAAGCAGCAGCGTTTGCGGGTTAACATAGAAAAGAACGGAAGAGGAGGAAAAACTGTTACTTTGGTTAAGGGATTTGTCGGTAAGGATGAAGACTTGAAAGAGTTGTCCAAGATGCTGAAGGTAAAATGTGGTGTCGGAGGTTCTGCAAAAGATGGTGAGATTGTGATTCAGGGCGATTTCAAGGCCAGGGTTGTAGAACTGCTTCGTGCTGACGGGTATTCAGATACTAAGTAGCTAACATTCTGCCAATAATACTGTCAATAACTTGTGGATAAAAAAAATAATAAAACGATAATAGTCCCATAGAAAAACAGTACCTTTGCCATTGTGAAAATGTGTGGTCGTGTTTTATGGATATTGTATTTCGTAAACATACTTGCATGGCATGATATTGTGAATTTGAATGGAAAATAGAACGTATATGGGTAAAATCATCGCATTAGCTAATCAGAAAGGTGGTGTCGGAAAGACAACCACTGCTATAAATCTGGCTGCGTCTGTTGCTACGCTTGAAAAGAAAGTGCTTGTTGTGGATGCTGACCCACAGGCAAACGCGTCGTCTGGGCTTGGAGTGGATATACAGCAGGTTGATACATCCATTTATGACTGTATTATAAGCAATGTGGACCCTCATGAGGCTATTTATACTTCTGATATAGATGGTCTTGATATTATTCCAAGTCATATAGACCTTGTAGGAGCGGAAATAGAGATGCTTAATATTGATGGTCGTGAAAAGGTGCTGAAGCGAGTGCTGGAACCATTACGTAAGGAGTATGATTATATATTTATTGACTGTTCACCTTCGTTGGGGCTTATTACGGTAAATTCTTTGAGTGCTGCTGATTCCGTGATAATACCGGTACAGTGTGAATATTTTGCACTTGAAGGCATCAGTAAGCTCCTTAATACAATAAAAATTATAAAATCAAAGCTTAATACTCATCTTGAAATTGAAGGCTTCTTGTTGACGATGTTCGATTCACGACTGCGGCTTGCCAATCAGATATATGAAGAGGTTAAGCGACATTTTCAGGAACTGGTATTTAAAACCGTTATACAACGTAATGTGAAGTTGAGTGAGGCACCGAGTCATGGGGTTCCGTGTATTCTCTATGATGCTACATCGACAGGTGCAAAAAACTATATTGCTCTTGCAAAAGAAGTTGTAGGGCATGATGAAGTGGAAAATAAATGAAAAAAAGAAGGTAAACTATGGCTGTAAGAAAGAAATATAGTGCACTCGGTCGTGGATTGGATGCTTTGATTTCTACGGAAGATGTGCATACAGAAGGATCTTCAACAATCAATGAGATTGATGTCAATCTTATAGAAGCCAATCCTAATCAGCCTCGCCGTGAATTTGACGAGACAGCTTTGCAGGAATTGGCTGATTCCATATCTGAGATAGGTATTATCCAGCCTGTTACTTTACGTGAACTGAATAATGGGCATTATCAGATTATAGCCGGTGAACGCCGATGGAGGGCATCACAATTGGCGGGACTTACAAGTATTCCTGCATATATCCGCACTGCTGATGATGAAAATGTGATGGAGATGGCTTTGATTGAGAATATACAACGTCAGGACCTTAACTCAATAGAAATTGCATTGGCATATCAGCATCTTATTGATCAGTACGGGCTTACTCAGGAAAAACTGAGTGAGCGTGTGGGAAAAAAAAGAACAACAATTGCTAATTATCTGCGATTGCTGAAATTGCCTGCACCGGTACAAGTTGCTTTGCAGAATCATGAAATAGACAATGGACATGCACGTGCATTGCTTGCTCTGGATGATCCGAAGGCACAAGTGAGACTGTTCAAGGAGATACAGCAAAAGGGGTATTCTGTCAGAAAGGTTGAAGAGATTATAAAGAATATCAATGCTGCTGGAAAAGATATGACACGAGTGGTGAAAACAACTGTGCCTAAAGAACTTGATGAAGAATATGATGGTCTTCGGAAGCTGATGTCCCAAAATCTTGGAACCAAAGTGAAAATGACATGTACGGCAAAAGGTGGAGGAAAAATATCTTTCTCTTTTGAAAATATAGATGAGTTACGTCATATTGTATCACTTTTACAATAAAATATATTTGTTTATTTGTGATAGAAAAGATTTTTACATATAAAATAGGAGTAGTGTTGGGGCTACTGATGTGCCTTGTGGCAGAGGTTTGTGCACAAGATACTTTGGCCCTGCCTGTTCCGAAAGCAAGGATTCACCGTGAAGGCGGACAGAGTGCTTATCCTAAAATTGATAGTGTATATATTGTAAGTGCAGATGAAGAAACCTTGTCGGATTCTTTGCTTTCAATGGATTTTGAGGATTCTCTTCTTGTGGGTGATTCTGTGCATGTTTTATCGCTTATGAGTGATTCTGTTGACTTATCTGTAAATTATTCTTTGAAAGAAAGATGGGTGCCTGATCCTAAGAAAGCAATGTGGCTGGCGATTGTATTTCCTGGAGGAGGACAGATATACAATAAGAAATATTGGAAGTTGCCAATTATTTATGGTGGTTTTATAGGATGTATATATGCACTTAATTGGAATAATACCATGTATCGTGATTATTCACAGGCATATATTGATATCATGGATGATGATCCTAATACGAAAAGTTATGAGAATTTTATCCCGCCTTCATACGATGTGAATCAGAATCTTACTCGCATTCAGGATTTATTCAGACGAAAAAAGAATTATTATCGTCGATATAGGGATTTAAGTATCTTTTGTATGATAGGGGTTTATGCTTTGTCTATTATTGATGCTTATGTGGATGCGGAACTTTCAAGTTTTGATATCAGTCATGACTTAAGCATGAAAGTTAAGCCTGCAATAATTAATGGTAACGAGGGAGGAAAGAGGAATAATCTGATGTCCAATTCTTACGGATTGCAGTGTAGCCTGCGTTTCTGATTTCTATTTTCTCTGTTGTTGTATTTGTGAAACTGCTGCAGAAATATTGCTGCTTTATAATAAATGAAAAAGATAATGAATAAGAAGTTTATAATATTTTGTATTTCTTCATTGATTACCTGTAGTTCTATGGCACAGGATGTTACAACTGTTGTAGAGGATAGTAGCAGGACTGAAGTTGTAGACATGCCTGAAGGTTTGATAGTCACTGAAGAAGAGTTGCTGAATGACTATATAAATAAGAATAACCTTACGAATGGTAGCGGAGAAGTGCGGGTACTTTCGTATGATGATTCTATTATTGTGAATCGTTTGTCCAGAATACCTACAACAATAGAGATGCCGTTTAATGATGTTACACAGAGATTTATAGAAATGTATAGTAATAAAATGCGTGGTTCTGTGGCGGTTATGCTTGGCAGTTCTAATTTTTATATGCCTATATTTGAAGAAGCTCTTGAGAAGTATGGACTTCCTTTGGAATTAAGGTATTTGCCTGTGATAGAATCTGCTCTTCGACCTTCTGCGACATCACGTGTTGGAGCTGCTGGGCTTTGGCAGTTTATGGTTGCGACAGGAAAACGCTACGGTTTGGAAGTGAATACTTTGGTAGATGAACGTCGTGACCCGATAAAATCAAGCGATGCAGCGGCAAGATACCTGAAGGATTTGTATGGTATGTTTGGTGATTGGGGACTTGCGATTGCTGCTTATAATTGTGGTGAAGGTAATGTACAAAAAGCTTTGCTTCGCTCTGGAGATACTGAAACAAAGGACTTTTGGTCAATTTATAATAATCTGCCTCGTGAAACTCGTGGTTATGTACCAGCATTTATAGCTGCTAATTATATAATGACATATTATTGTGAACATGGGATTGTTCCGATGGAAGCACGTTTGCCGGCTCAATCAGATACTATAATTGTTACGAATGATGTTCAATTCAAGCAAATATCATCGGTCTGCAATATTACAGTTGATGAACTTCGGGCATTAAACCCGCAGTATAGACATGACATCGTGCCGATGAATTATTCTTTAAGGCTTCCTTCACAGTCTATAGAAGCTTTTATTCTTAATGAGGATAGTATTTATGGATTGAAAGTGGGGAACATGCCTGTGAGAAGGGCTGTTACAGAAGATATAGAGGGAAAAAATACTTCTGCTGTATCGGCTAAACGTAATGCTACTGCAAGAAAAATGGTATCTGTCCGTAATGGAGATTCATTGTCCACAATTGCCAAACGTAATGGTATAACTGCTGCACGTTTGCGTAAGCTTAATGGACTAAAGGGAAATATGATTCATCCGGGACAGAAACTACGTGTGAAATAATAGATGTTTCTATTCTTAAAATGTTATGATTATGGAAGAGGTTCTTACTAAAGAGGAAATGGAAGCTAAAATGGTGGATGATGCATTCCAGCATTTGGTCGATTCATATCTTGCAACCAAACATCGCAAGAAGGTAGACATAATTACCAAAGCATTTAATTTTGCGAGGCATGCCCATAAAGGTGTACGTCGTCTTTCTGGAGAACCTTATATCATGCATCCGATTGCAGTGGCGCAGATAACCTGTATGGAAATCGGTTTAGGCTCAACTTCTATTTGTGCAGCTCTCCTTCATGATGTCGTTGAGGATACAGACTATACTGTGGAAGATATCGAAAACATGTTTGGGGCAAAGGTTGCTCAAATAGTGGATGGTCTCACTAAAATTTCTGGTGGCATATTTGGTGATCATGCTTCTGCTCAAGCTGAAAATTTTAAGAAACTGCTGTTGACGATGAGTGAGGATATCAGAGTTATACTCATCAAAATTGCTGACAGACTGCATAATATGCGTACTCTTGGTTCGCAGGCTGTGAATAAAAGGTATAAGATTGCAGGAGAAACTCTCTATATATATGCACCATTGGCGAATCGTTTGGGATTGAATACAATAAAGACTGAATTGGAGGACCTCAGTTTCAAATATGAGCATCCGGAAGAGTATGCCATGATACAAAAGAAGTTGGAGGCTACAGAGAATGAGCGCAATACTGTCTTCGATGAATTTACAGCTCCAATTAAGGAACAGCTTGATCTTATGGGTATGAATTATGAGATTAAGGCTCGTATCAAATCGCCATATTCTATTTGGTGCAAAATGCAGAATAAGCATATTCCGTTTGAAGAGATTTATGATATACTTGCCGTCAGAATAATTTTTGAACCTCGGGAATTGGAGTCGGAGTTAAATGAATGCTTTAATATTTATGTATCTGTTTGTAAGATTTATACATCTCATCCTGATAGGTTGAGAGATTGGGTCAGTCATCCTAAAGCTAATGGATATCAGGCTTTGCATGTTACCTTAATGAGTAATAAAGGAGAATGGATTGAGGTACAGATCCGTAGTCAGAGGATGAATGAGATTGCAGAAAAAGGATTTGCTGCTCATTGGAAATATAAAGAAGGAGATAAGACTGAAATAGCCAGTGAGAATGAACTGGACAAGTGGCTTACAACTATTAAGGAAATACTTGATGATCCTCAGCCTGATGCTATGGATTTTCTGGATACGATAAAGCTAAACCTTTTTGCTTCTGAAATATTTGTATTTACTCCGAAAGGTGAAATACGTACTATGCCTGCCGGTTCTACAGCTTTGGATTTTGCTTTTTCTATCCATACGTTCGTTGGAAGTCATTGTATTGGAGCAAAGGTGAATCATAAGCTTGTGCCGATGAGCCATAAGTTGAGCAGTGGAGATCAGGTTGAGATTCTTACTTCAAAATCCCAGCATGTACAAAAGTCATGGCTTAATATTGTAACAACAGCTAAAGCAACAACAAAGATTTTGGCTGTATTACGTCGTGAAGAGCGCGAATCACGTAAAAAAGGAGAGGGTATTTTAGAAGAATTCTTTAAAAAGGAAGATATTGTTAAAAATACCATTAATATAGAAAGTATATGTAAGTTACATGATTTTACAAAGCCTGATGCTCTTTTTGTGGCTCTTGGTGAAGGTAAAATCAAACTTGGCGATGATGATATTAACTGTCTGAAAGGCAAGGAGTCTTCTGTTATATGGAAAAAAATATTTCCTTTTGGAAAAAAGCAAAAGGAAGATGATGAAAAGAAAAAGAATAGATATCAATCGGCTGATTCGATTGATAGAAAAAAAATTCTTTCTCTGACGGAGGATTCCATTCAGAATAAATACATGTTGGCAACTTGTTGTAAACCTATTCCGGGAGATTCTGTCATGGGATTTATTGATGACGACAATAGGATTTCAATCCATAAGTTGCGTTGTCCTAATGCCGAAAGGTTAAAGGCTAATTACGGGAATCGTGTACTTGGTGCTAAATGGGAAATGAATCGTTTGCTTTTATTTCCTGCCAACATTTATTTGAAAGGACTTGATAAGATGGGGTTGTTAAATCAAATCACTCAGGTTATATCACAACTTTTGAATGTCAATATCAGAAGGCTTGAGATTGAGTCTAATGAGGGGCTTTTTGAAGGGAAGATTCAGATATATGTTCATGATACTAATGATATTCAAAATGTGATGGATAATCTTAAGAAAATACCTAATATAAAAGTGGTTGCAAGGGTATGATTATTTGTTTTTATTTGTGTGGATGAGGAGTTTTATTCTTAATCCAGTTATATAAAGAGTTCGGTATTGCACCGGACTCTTTCCTTTTAACCGGGATTTGATTCTTTTATTGTTATAGTAATCAATATATTCCTCTAAAGCCTTTATAAAGGCTTGCGGCGATTCAAACTTTTCGGCATACAGAAGTTCGGACTTCATGATGCCGAAGAAGTTTTCCATCATGGAGTTGTCAAGACAGTTTTCTCTTTTTGACATGCTTGTATTATATGATGTTTTTCCAATCGTTTACAATACCCGAGTTCTGATATTTCCATCCTCTGGATATGCTTGTCAAAAACAAGTTTATCATATTAAGCTGTTCATCAATTTTTTTTACGAATAAACTGCACTCCAAAAGTTTTGTGTCCAACTTTCGGGGTGCAGTTCAAAATAGGCACAGCTTCAATTATGCTTATGTAATTTTAGAGTTATATCTTGGGCCTTTAAATAAGTTCATATTGTTATTAGGCTTATTTTGCATTATTCTCCAAGAATACACAAACTCGATTCCAGTCACTTTCGCTGAATACTTCATTTGTTGCTCCAAGACCTTCTGTTTTAAGTCTGTCAGGAGATATTTTATATGTGTTGACAAGCATATTATATACTGCTGTAGCACGTTTTTCTGATAATCTCTGATTGAAGTCTTTATCGCCTTCTGGTGAAGCATAACCTTTTATTGTCACTGTACTTTCTGGATGATTCTTCATATATGTTGCAATCATTTGTACAGATGGTTGCTGAGATTTGTTGATTACACTCTTTGCCTGATCAAATATTACGACTGGAGCAAGCTGTGTAGTTGTTTTGTTGACAATGACTGTTTTGTCTTTAGCCTTTTCAGTTGCGAGTTGTGATTTCAGATTTGTGATGGCATAGTCTTTGTCTGAAATAACATTCTCATATGTACCTCGCATACGGTTGATTCGGTCATTCATCTCATCAATTTGCTCTTGAGTATATTGCTTGTCACTGATTTGGAAGTTATGGGTGCCATTGCTGTTTTTGAATTTATATGTTACACCCGCCATGAATGTCAGATATGATGAGTTAACATTCATATTATTTCCGTCTTTTCCGTTCAGAGCATAGGTGATGGCTGGCTTGATATTGATTTGCAGAGCCTCTGAAACGTTAAAGTTTAGTCCAAGTCCAAAGTTGACACTTATGAAATTCTTATCTTTTTTAGGCGAGTCTGAAGAACTTATTCCATAGAAATGTCCCCATCCGGCTCCTGCTTCAGCAACAAGTTCAAATGGACGTGGAGCACCATTATATCCTCCGAAGAAATTGCTGATATTGAAGAGTCCGTTCAATCCGACATTTGTATAGTCAAAGGCTGCATTTCCGCCTTTATGGCTTGAGAACAAATGAGAACGATAGTTGCCATTATTATCATTGATGCCTGTTTGCACACTTGCAGAAAGACCGAATACAGGAGTTAGATAGCGGCCTACTTCCAATTTAATGGCTGGACGCATGTCTCCAAAGAAATTAGAGCCTGCTGTTGGTTCATAAACTCCACCGCTGATCCCGATAAACCAATTGTCTGTGAACTTACTTCTCGTTAAATTCTCTTGTGCGTTTGCTGTTAGTGCACATGCACTGAGTGCCATTGTAAGAGTCAATGTAGATTTCTTCATAATTGTAAAGGTTTTTTGTTAGACATATTTTATTTTCTTGTTAATAATCAAGTTTATTTTGTCTTTGGCTTTTATTTCATTTTGCCTTTCGACTGACTTATTAACAAACAGAATTTAATTTTGCTCACGTAAACAGCATTTTTTTTCAAAAAGATACTATTTTATCGTTTTTTACATAACGATTTCATCTCTTTGGGGTGTTTTTAAATGCTTTCTTAGAAACTTTATTTTCAATTTTGAAAGAAATCTTATTTTAGCTATGATATTTCTGTTCAAGTCCGCTGACAAATGGACTGACAGACAGAAACAGCGGGCGGCAATACTGTTCGATGAATATCCCGACTGAAGAAAGCATACACCCTGATCCACTCCCTGAGGATGATATTCTCAAAGAACACCATAAAAGACGCAGCACGTCTGGCAATGGCACGTTGGTATAATAAAGTAGAGGACGCGGCTTTTCATTCTTTCAACGTCATTGCAGCTATATTCTACGAACACTACGACGAAATACTAAGCTTCTATAATTATCGAGCCTCAAATGTCTTGTCGGAATGTTTCAATGTCAAGGTATAACTATTCAGAGCAAATCTCAGAGGAATGGCTGATAAAAAGCTCTTCTTATTCCGTCTGGCAAATCTCTTTGCTTTTCCCCACTGATTTTCTACTGAGTCTTATTATTAGTGCGATGTGATAAGAATGGTTTATTTAAATAGAAATAGGAGGTAAATACTTTTTATTGGTATTTACCTCCTATTTGAATATACTTTTATTATGCAAATCTACAGCAAAATATTTAATCTCATTTTGTTGCAAACTTCATTAGTAAAATATCTTACTAATTAGGTTTATTTGCAGAATAAACAATCTTAAGGGCATAAGCTTTACGAAGAACTTGCTTTACGTCTGTAATTATACCCATTGGAGTTTCTTTATCTACTTTTAGAGAAACCGTATAAAAAGGTTTGTCCACTTCAGCCAATTCATTTCGATCAGACATTACATAATCGTAAACTTCATTTACTTCTGCATATTTGTCATTGAGCTGGATACGTGTTCCGTCTCCAAACTGTGATTTCAATGCATCTGTAGGCTTACCTATATAGATAAAGGAAGTACAAGACTTACGTGCAAGTTTTTCAAGCTGCGTACCTACCGGTTTTTCAAACTTGACTTTTAATGTTACTTCACGCATAGTTGTTACCATCATGAAGAAAAACAGGATAGTAAAAATCAAGTCCGGCAGAGATGAAGTATTCATCTCAGGCATTTCGCGGCTACCATTTTTATTAAATCTGCTCATTATAAACTTGCTCCATATTTTTTAGGTTCAGCCTCAGAAATCTTCTGAGGATATACTTCACGAATAGCTTCTTGCTGTTCTTTTGTCAAGAATTCATATTTGAAGCCAAATTCTTCTTTTGCTAACTCATTACGAAGTTCATTATATGCCTGTACCAATTTGTCTTGTACTGCAAAATATACCCAATAACTTGTTCCGCGGTCAGTCTGTACAGATATTACATGATTCTCTGTAACCATACGTTGACCAAGAAGCTTTACGTTCTTTGGCTTTTTCTCCGGAAGGTTAGACTTATTTTCCGGATTGGCAATAAATTCTTTAGCTCTCTCCTTCACGTCATCAATAGAAACATAATCTTCTCCAATCATGAGATAGTTATCCTTATTTATACGGATATTCAAGATATTACGTTCCTTAACTTTGATTTCGTTATTCTCTTGGTTTTCCTCAGGTGGTTTTGGAAGTGTACGTCCCAATCCCTGATCGGTATCCATTGATGTTGTAACAAGGAAGAAGATGAGCAACATGAATGAGATGTCGGCTGTAGAACTGGTGTTCAGTCCCGGCATTTTTCTTTTCTTTCCCATGATTACTCCTTTCTATTTGTTACTTCTTTGTGATTTCCGATACCATACTCCATGCTGTTACGGCAATAGCTATGACTGCGAGAACTGCTATAGATATCATAGATGCATCTGTAAGGATGATAGATGTTGGGTCGTTCCATTCCTTACCGTTGATGATAAGTGTTTCACTTTGATTAGAAATACCTATACCTGCACCAATAGCAATAGACAGTATTGGCAATCCCCATGTATACATTACAGACTTGTTCAGACCATGTTGTAAAATAAACATGACAAAACTACAAAGCATAAATATTGCAGCGGCAGCAATCAGGATGTATGTCCAAATGCACAAAGCATCCAGAAACTGTGGATTATTCATTTTCGGATTCTCTTCATACGGTGTATCGTAACCGATAGCGAAGAAAAGAATGAAAATGATGATGCTGATAGCCATAAGACCTGTCAGCACATATTTTGATATCTTTTCGATGTCCATTTTTGAATATTAGATTAAATTTTAGACTTCTGTATTTTACTTTCTATCTATTATTATTATTTCTTGAGATTGTATTTTGTGACGATATCAAGAAGTGTAATAGTAGAATCTTCCATCTGAGCTGTAAGACTTTCAATCTTAGCCAAGATGTAGTTGTAGAATACCTGAAGAATAAGTGCAACAACGATACCGAAGATTGTTGTCAAGAGGGCAACTTTCATACCACCTGCAACAACTGTTGGAGAAATATCACCTGCAGCCTGGATATCATCGAATGCCTGAACCATACCGATCACAGTTCCCAAGAATCCGAGTGATGGAGCCATACCGATAAAGAGTGTAATCCATGAACAGCCCTTTTCAAGGTTTGAAGCTTGTACTGCACCGTATGCAACTACTGATTTTTCTACAGAATCAACACCTTCGTTAATTCTCATGAGACCCTGATAATAAATAGATGCAATAGGACCGCGAGTATCACGGCAGATTGACTTTGCAGCTTCAATGTCACCTTTGCCAATCAGTGCATTTTCAACACCTGTAAGCATCTTCTTTACATTTACATCTGCAAGTGCAAGATAGATGATGCGTTCGATACAGAATGCAAGACCAAGTACAAGTGCAATAGCAACGAGGGCCATGAAGCCTGCATCACCTTCAATGAACTTTGTTTTGATAGTTTTGTACATTCCGCCTTCCTGAACTTCTGGTGCAGCAACAGTTGTCTCCTCTATTGCTTCTGCTACAGTGTCTGTTCCAAGTGAATCTGCCTCTGCAGCAGTTGAATCTACTTGCTCTACAGCAGTTTCGTCTGAAACTTCATCTTGAGCTGAAACAGCTTGAGTCATTCCAAAAGTAAAGACTCCCATCATCGCAATAATTGCAAATACTTTTTTCATTGTGTGTTTAATTTTTTTAAGATTAATACTTTATTTATTTTGTTTCTTATCTTTGTTTTTTATCAGTAACATAATATTATATACTTACTGTGCGGAGAGAGGGGGATTCGAACCCCCGAGACGTTTTTGACGCCTACACGCTTTCCAGGCGTGCCTCTTCAGCCACTCGAGCATCTCTCCTTTTATGCCGTTTTTCACGGTATCTTCTTAAAAACGGCTGCAAATTACAAATTATTTGCGATTCACGCGCTAAATCAGCAACAAAAATAATCATTTTTTTGTTATGAAATAACTCTAAGCTTTGCAAAGTTTCTTTTTTTGCATAAAAAAGTGCTTTTTCTGTATCAAGAGCTGGTTTTCTGTCGGCTTTTATTCTGTCATAATCAATATTAGGCCATTTGGTCAGAGATATTATATTTCTGTTGTTGCTTTGGTTATGTCATGCCGAATTTATTGTTTTTCAGCTTGTCTTTTGAATAGATGTTCCAAAAACTTTTACTGCATTTTCTGTTGTGTATTTTGCCACCTCATTTAGTGTGCAATTATATATATCAGCAACTTTTTGTGCAATGGTTGCTATAAGTGCACTTTCATTTCTTTTCCCTCTGTAAGGAACTGGCGCGAGATAGGGGGAGTCTGTTTCAAGTACAATTCGTGATATTGGTATGGTAGACCTTAATACTTCCGGTAACTCTGACTTCTTGAATGTGGTTACCCCTCCAATGCCAAGCATGAATCCGTCAAAGGACAATAATTCTTCTGCTTCCTCCACATTTCCTGTGAAACAATGGAACACTCCTTTTATGTGGTTATGACGATGTGATTCCATTATTTTCACAAGATCTTTATGTGCGGCTCTTGAATGTATCATTAAAGGCAAATTGTAAGTCTCAGCCCATTCTATTTGGCGTTCAAATGCCTTCTTCTGTTCTTCCTTATATGTATCATCCCAATAGAAATCAAGCCCCACCTCTCCGATGGCTACAAAACGGTTGGTATTGTTCGTATGTGTAGCTGCTTGTTTCGTTAGCATTATTTCCATACAGTCAAGTATCTGAGTGTAGTCTTCTTTTACATCTTCAGGATGTAGCCCTATCATTGGATATAAAATGTCTGTATGCCTGTTGCATGTTTCCAATAATTGGTTAATAGTTGCACCATTGATGTTAGGTACTAATATTGTTTTTATACCTGCTGCTTGTGCTCTGTCAAGTACCTCATTCAAATCTTCACTGAATTCTTCACCGTCGAGGTGTGCATGAGTGTCTATCAGATTATACATGCTGTTTTTTATTGTCAATTAAGAAAAATGAATATGGAGTTTGCATGATGCCTTAACTCTGTCTTATTGGGAAACAGTTAGTTATCTCTTCCCATGAGATTATTTGCAAAATCTTTTAATATTTGTTTTTTGCACTCTTCTACATCCACATTGTCCAGACTTTCAATTGCTTCAGCAAAAAGTTGCTTGATTTTTTCCTCACATATAGACTTAATCCCCACTATATTATATATGTTTGTAACAGCGGATATTTTTTCTTCAGGCTTATAAATATCCTTACGAATCCATTCCTCCAGTTCTTCTTTTGTCTTACCCTCTGCCATATTCAGAGCATTGATAAGCATGAATGTTTTTTTGTTACAAAGAATATCCCCTCCGATATTTTTTCCGAACACTTCGGGATTGCCATATACGTCCAGCAAGTCATCTTGAAGTTGGAAGGCAAGTCCTATCTTTTCTCCAAAAGTATACAGATTGTCAGCATCCTCCTTTTTGGCATTAGCCAACTGTGCACCGATTTTCAGGGCACATGCCAATAGCAGTGATGTTTTTAGACGTATCATTTCCATGTATTCATTTTCTGTTACATCTGTTCTGCCTTCAAAGTCCATGTCATATTGTTGCCCTTCACAAACTCCAAGAGTAGCCTCTGTAAAAGTGTCAAGAGCTTTATGTATATATACAGATTTATGTTCACACATCAATTTGTAAGCCAATATGAGCATTGCATCCCCTGATAGTATGGCAGTGTTCTCATCCCATTTTTTGTGTACAGTAGGCATTCCGCGTCTCATGTCTGCACAATCCATTAAATCGTCATGCAGCAATGTGAAGTTGTGATATGTCTCCAAACCTATGGCACAAGGCATGATGCTGTCCACGTCTTCTTTATAGAGATTGTATGCCATAAGCATCAATACCGGACGAATTCTTTTTCCTCCGAGAGATAGGACATATTTTATTGGAGAGTATAATTTTTCCGGTTGGCTGTTATATGCAATATTATTGATATATGTTTTGACCTTCTCTTGTAGTTGCTTGTTTGTAAACATATTGTTGATTTGTTATACCTGAACTGTTTTTGTTCTTCTTTATTATCATATTTTAGGCACGATCTACATGGCTTTGCCACTTTCTGCAGCTCATGTAGGTCGTGCCTATATCTTTTCTTCTGTCTGTTCGGAAATTACTGTATTCTGAAAGCCACTGGAACAGTGTATTTTACTCGTACCGGTTTACCACGCTGTTTTCCCGGATTCCATTTAGGCATTGATGAAATTACTCGAATAGCCTCTTTGTCCAATGATGGGTCAACAGACTTCATGATTTCCGGATCTACGATAGAACCGTCTTTGTTTACAGTAAATGATACAAGAACACGTCCCTGTATACCATTATCCAACGCTATATTCGGATACTTGATGTTTTTGCTGAGATATTTCATTAAAGCTTCCATACCTCCAGGGAATTCAGGCATTTGTTCTACGACCTGAAATACAGTTCCTTCATCTGATTCTTCTTCTGTAACCATCGGACCTGTAGCCACCGGACCAGTGTGTTGAGCCACCGGGCCAGAAATTGCTTCAGTTGTAGATTCGGAAGATTCAATAGTTTCTTCCTCTATCTCTGTGTCATCGTCCACAATGTCAAGGATTTCCGCTACTTGAGGAGCCTCTGCAGGTGGAGGAGGTGCAGCTTGGAAGATTGGTTGTGTAATAGGAACAACTTCTTCTTCCATTGCGGCATATGCGGCATAGACAACCGGTTCTGTTTCGATATGTTCACGGGTCGTCCATTCGAAAGCCGCAAACATTGCAGAAAGTGCAATGATGTAACCGATCAGAAGACCAGTACCTTTCTGCCCTTCAAGATCTGCTTTCTTTGATTTTTTGATTTCCATAGATTGTATGTTTTTTTAATGTTTCCCACGATGTGACGCAAAAGTAATACTTTTTTTACTTTTCACATTCACTAATTCGCTTTTTTTTTCCTTTTTGGTGTTATTTTTCTTTTTGGTGACTTTATATAACTTTGATTACATTATTTTTCAGTCTTTTCTTCAGTGACATCCACAATGCTTTTGACAGTAGAAAAAAGTTTCTTTCCGGTGATATATGCCTTGTTGTTGCCTTCGAGCTCTGCCATGATGATATCATCTTCCGTTACAGCATCAGGAGATATTTCGATTTGCTCTTCTTCCATGTAGTCATTGAGCGATTTTTTTAGCAGATTTGTCAGATCCTTGAGCAAGCCTTTGAAACCTTTGTTTTTACGGAAATTCTTGTATGCACGTTTTCTTTTGATATGCGAAAGACGTATATTTCGTCCCGTCTTTTTGATGGCTTTAGCTAAAGATATACATCCGTCTTTTGTATATCCGCAGGCTTTAATTATGGTAGGTTTCAAATGAATAATACCTTGTATGACATTCTTGATTCCCTGGAACATTAGTCGTACAATAGCATTTGATGCCATTATCATCCATTTGGCTGATAATTTACCTCCATTTTTAATGCATTGTCGTATTTTGCGTAACTTTTCTTGTGTGTTATTGTCGTTCCAAAAGACGATACATCGCTTGATGCCTTTTCTGATCAGACGCACAAGCAATATGATGCTTTTGATTATAATCCGTAAAATACTGCGTATCATTTTCCATAACAGAAGCAGCAGAAGTCTGCCTATCTCGGTAAGCATTTCTGTTCCTGTTTTTTCTTCCGTATATTTCTTCTTCTCCGTCATGATAGATACAGCATTTGTTTTTGTTCAACTATCTGATTTGCAAATTTAGATAAAATCAGTGAGCTTTTACATTTGCGAGATAAAGATTTATTTTCCTACGGTACGTGTGCTTCTCACTTCGTGACCGTATGAACGATAATCATCTACCGGAATTTCCACTTCCGGTTCTGACAGTTCTGTATTGTGGGGTAGATGGAACTTCAGATATTTTATACTTAATCCTCTTGCCAGCCACATTTCTTCATAATATGTGCGGATGTTTAGAATCTCATCGGCTATGCCGCTATGGTATAAGTCAAATGTAATCAGTTCTGTTGGCAGGTTGTTGTGGTCAATCATACATTTTGTGTATGTTGCCATGAAGTTGCTGTCTGTTTTTACATGAATTATTCCGTTGTCCGTAAGAAATTTGCGGTATCTTTCCATGAAAAATGTAGAGGTGAGACGTTTTGTCGCCTTCTTCATTTGAGGGTCGCTGAATGTAAGCCATATTTCCTCAACTTCTTCCGGAGCAAACATTTCATGTATGAACTCAATGTTAGTACGTAGAAATGCCACGTTAGGTAACTGTTCCTTAAGGGCTGTTTGGGCACCATGCCACATACGCGACCCCTTGATGTCCACTCCTATAAAGTTCTTCTTCGGATATTTTCTGGCAAGTCCCACAGTATATTCACCTCTTCCGCATCCGAGTTCGAGTACGATCGGATTGTTATTTTTGAAAAAGTCTTTATGCCAATTGCCTTGCATTGCAAAACCCTCTTGTTGGAGTTGCCAGTAAGGACATTCTACAACAAGAGGGTTGTTTGTCATATCTTCAAATTTAGCTAATTTGCCTTTTCCCATATACTTAGGTTATGAAGTTTTTTAGTTATGAGGCTGTAGAATTCTTGTTTTGGTATGCATCGTCTTGACAACAGTGCGTCCTGAATCCTATACCCTCATAACCATAATGTTTAATCAATGACTACTTTTGTCCATCCGTGTATATCCGGTTCTGTTCCGTATTGTATACCTCTGAGTTTGTTGTACAGCTTGGTGCATACAGGTCCCGGTTTTCCATCTTTTGAAAAGATGAAGCTTTTCTTTTCTTCAAGATCGTCAATTCTTTCAATAGGACTTATTACGGCAGCTGTTCCACATGCACCAGCTTCTTCAAATGTTGCCAGTTCATCTTCTGGGATAGGTCGTCTTTCCACCTTCATTCCCATATCTTCTGCCAGCTGCATTAAGCTTTTGTTGGTTATGGAAGGAAGAATGGAAGTCGATTTGGGTGTAATGTATGTATTGTCCTTTATTCCGAAGAAATTGGCAGCACCACATTCGTCCATGTATTTCTTTTCTTTTGCGTCAAGATAGAATTCGCATGAATAGCCCAAGTCGTGTGCCATTTTGTTTGCACGCAGACTGGCTGCATAGTTGCCGCCCACCTTGTATACACCTGTACCAAGCGGAGCAGAACGGTCGAACTCACGTATGATGACGTATGGATTTGTAGAAAAGCCTCCTTTGAAATAAGGACCCACCGGAGTCACAAACATAAGAAATAAATATTCAGTGGCAGGGTGTACACCAACCTGTGCACTTGTGCCAATCAACAAAGGGCGTATATAAAGAGAAGCTCCGCTTTCATAAGGCGGGATAAAACGTTCGTTCAACTGTACCACCTTGCGTACCATGTCTTCAAACATCTCAGTGGATACTTCTGGCATCAGGATGCCGCGGCAAGTGCTTTGCAGACGTGCTGCATTTTCATCCATGCGGAATACACGTACTTTACCATCCGGACATCTGTATGCTTTTAATCCTTCAAACGCTTCTTGTCCATAATGGAGGCTTGTTGCTGCCATGTGCAATGGAATTGTCTCTTCACTGCACACTTCTATTTCACCCCATTTTCCGTTACGATAATAGCAGCGGACATTGTAATCAGTCTTGTGATAACCGAATCCAAGACTGGACCAATCCATTTCGTTCATGTTCTTTGTTTTATTATTGTTTTGTCTTGTATGCATAGTATATACCATACAATGTGATATTTTGTGTTGCAAAAATACATAATTATTTCCCAAAACAGCAAAAAATGTTCATTGATTTTACTTTCTTGTAACCTTGTATGATATATGGGCCATTAAATGAAACAATATATTATATTTGTCCTTCTGGAGTTTTCAGCAGTTGTTTCTAATAATCCTGATAAAAGTTGTTGCTTTGTCACAAATATCATGGAATGCATGGTATATTGGTGATTGATGCTGCATCCTGATTTTGGGTGCATATTGAGTCGTTTCCAGAATATGCCGCTGTCGTAAAGACTATAAGGTGTACTGTATGGGCAGATACCTGACTTACGTATTAAAAAAGATATAATCTACAAAGAGGGCTGAAAAGCTTTGATATAGGCTGATGGGGTTATACCAACTCATTCAGTTCTCTGTTGATTAGTTGTAGCTCATCTCTGACCGCTTTCAGGCGGTCAATTACTTCTATTTGTTTGTTTGTGCCGCCCTTGTCGCGCTTGATCATGTCGCGGGCACCTTGCAGTGTCATTCCCCTTTCTTTCACCAGATGATACACCAACCGTATCTCCTCTATATCCTCTTTTGTATATTGGCGTATGCCGCGTCCCACCTTTCGGGGTGTGATGCTTGGAAATTCCCTTTCCCAATATCGCAGCAACGTTTCCGTGACATTGAACATCTGTGCCACTTCGCTGATGGAGAAGTAGAGTTTTAAGTCTTTGTTGGTGTTTAGTGCCATTTCTGTTTGATAGACAAGTGCCGCACAGGCAACTGGGTGATTGCTGAAAAGATAAGTTGACAGACTGATTGAATAGGGCATATCTTTCAGTCCGTCAACTTATTGGTAATTATTACTTCTTCTCTGGAATATTTTTCAATATTTCGAGCACGTAGTCATAGAATCGTCCCACGGTAGGGATGAGGCAACGCTCGTTTGGTGTGTGCGGAGAGAGCAGGGTAGGACCGAACGAAGCCATATCCATCTCAGGGTAAGCCACTCCGATAATGCCGCATTCAAGACCGGCATGGCATACCTGCACTGTCGGTTTGGCACCATACATTCTTTCATATATTTCCGACATTTCAGCCACAAGAGGAGACTTTGTGTTCGGTTGCCAGCCGCCGTATCCGCCTTCAAACCTTACGTTCATGCCAGCCATAGAGAAGCAAGAGAGAAGAGAGTTGCACAAGTACAGTTTCATGCTATCGCACGAGCTGCGGGCAAGAATGGATATTTCCGCTTTTCCGTCTGCCACATTGATAATGGCAAGATTGGAAGATGTCTCCACCACCTCTGGTATAGTCGGTATATAGCGCAGTACACCATCGTGCGCAGCCATGACGGCATTTATCAGGTTCTCCTGTACCTCCTCTGGCAGAGCCTTCGAAGGAAGGTCGCAAGACTCCATTTCAAGTGTTACACCTTCTTTCTCAATATCTGCAAATTCAGCATTGAATGTTTTGCGGCATTTGTCTACAAGTTCCTTCATCTCTTCTTCTTTGGCTTCCGGCACAAGTATTACAGCCTCTCCGTCACGAGGAATGGCATTTCTCATATTACCTCCGTGCCATGAGCTGAGCCATGCACATTTTGTGTTTACCAATGCGAACAAAACCCTTGCCATGAGTTTGTTGGCATTGGCACGGCCTTCGTTTATTTCAAGACCGGAGTGTCCTCCAAGCAATCCCTTGATGCTGATCTTGTATGCTTTCATTCCTGCCGATTCAATTTGAAGCTCCTGATACTCCATGGAGCAAACCACATCCATACCGCCGGCACAGCCTATTGTGATTTCGCCTTCAGTTTCAGAGTCGAGGTTAAGCAAGTATTTGCCGTTTAATATGCCGGCTTTAAGTCCGAATGCGCCATACATACCGGTCTCTTCATCTTTGGTTATAAGCACTTCTATCGGACCATGCTCTATGGTCTTGTCTTCGATTATGGCCATTGCTGCGGCAACTCCCATTCCGTTATCTGCACCAAGAGTTGTTCCTTTGGCTTTCACCCACTCTCCGTCTATATATACCTGCAAAGGATCTGTTTCGAAATTGTGTTCGCTGTCCTTTGTCTTTTGGGGAACCATGTCCATGTGAGCCTGCAATATTGCCGTTTCACGATTTTCGTATCCCGGTGTGGCAGCCTTGCGTATGATTACATTTCCCGCTTCATCGATGAATGCTTCCGCTCCGTTCTTTTGGGCGAAGTCAACAAGCAGGTTTGCCACTTTTTCGGTGTGTCCTGACGGACGTGGTGTCTGTGTCAATGTGTAGAAATTGCGCCAGACATTTTTTGGCTCTAAATCATAAATTTCCATATTCGTTAAGTCTTTTTATGTATGATGATTGAGACTGGAAGCAAAAACAAAGCCTATGTTTTGTCATATTCCTGCTCATCATTCTGTTTTTTCTTCTTTAATTTACGATGACAGTGTTTATATTAGGATTATCCTGTTTCACAGTCATGCATTTTCCTCGTGTCTGGAGTACTATTGCTGAGTAGATGCCCAGTAATGGCACAAGGGCTGTTTGTACCGTATGTACAATTAGTACAAAGGTTACGGCGTCATTTTCTGTTATTCCATATAATATAAGAATCGTCTTGACTGCAAAATGCCATGGTCCTGCCCCGTTAGGGGTAGGTACAATGACGGATATACTGCCTACAATAAAGGATACAAGTGCCGCTGTTAGTCCTAAGTGCTGTGTAAAATCAAAGCAATAGAATGTGATATAATAATGCAGGAAATAGCTTGCCCAAATAGCAAATGTATAAAATGCGAACAGTTTCTTGTTCTTTACTTTTTTGAGTGAGGTCATACCCTCCTTTATATGACCGAATACTTTTTTCACTCCCGATAATATAGTCATTTTGTGTATGGCTATATACAGGAACACCACCGTCGATATGATGCAGATTGCTGTCACTATATATCCGGTAGCTGTGAATCCGTGCAGTATTTCAAGGATACTTGTTCCGGTCTCGTCAAAGAATGTGCCGAAAATCTTTATCTGCATGAAAAATACCAATAACGCTATAGCCATCACCAGCAGTGAGTCGATGATACGTTCTGTTACCACCGTTCCCAATGCTTTGGGGAACGATGTGTTGTCGTACTTGGTCAGAATCCCGCATCTTGCCACTTCACCTATTCTTGGAATGATGATGCTTAATGCATACGACAAGAATACGGCATGTATGCAGTCGGAGGTGCGCGGATATTCTCCAAGCGGTTCGAGTGTTGATTTCCACCTGAGCCCTCTGAACAATTGGGCTGTCACTCCGAATATGAGTGAAAACATCATCCACCACCAATTCATCTCATGAAAAAAGGTGTGGCGCAGGCTTGAAAAGTCAAAGTCGCGGTACATCCAGTAGAGGATACCTCCTCCGAGCAAAATAGGAAGTACGATGTTGTATGTTTTCTTTATAATCTTGTTAGAGTTCAATGATCAACTAATTAAAATTCGTTATCTTTGCCGAAGTGTTTTTCCGGCATGTCTTTTTCTGAAAGACAATGCAAATATAGCGAAAGACAAAATAAGATTAAAATAAAAGAAACGAAAAAGTGCATAGTACCGTTTTTTGTCATTTCTGTTATGCAGAATATGGTCTGGTATGTTTTGTACTTTGGTTCATACAGTAATTTGAATGATGGATAAAGTAAAGCCTAAGAAATTTCTTGGTCAGCATTTTCTGACAGATATGCAGATTGCAAGTAACATAGCAGACACTGTGGATTTCTGTCCTTCCATACCTGTACTTGAAGTGGGGCCTGGTACCGGTTGCATGACGCAGTTCCTCCTTAAGAAAAACCGTGAGCTGAAGGTTGTGGAGATTGATTTTGAGTCAGTGCCATATTTGCATGAACATTTTCCGGAGTTGGGAGATAATATTGTTGAGGCGGATTTTCTGCAGATGGATCTTAAAAATGTGTTTGGAGGTCGACAGTTTGTGCTTACAGGCAATTATCCGTATAATATTTCAAGTCAGATATTTTTCAAGATGCTTGAAAACCGTGAACTGATTCCTTGTTGTACGGGAATGATACAGAAAGAAGTGGCTGAACGTATGGCGGCATCTCCCGGATGTAAGGCATACGGAGTGCTGAGTATTTTTGTTCAGGCATGGTATGATGTTGAGTACCTGTTTACAGTACACGAGAATGTATTCAATCCTCCTCCTAAGGTCAAGAGTGCTGTCATTCGTCTTACCCGCAATTCGACAGAGGCCCTGGGGTGTGACGAGAAACTTTTCCGCAGGATAGTGAAAACCGTATTCACCATGCGTCGGAAAATGATGCGCAACGGAATGAAGCAGATTCTGCCCAAAGATTCGTCTTTGTTTAGTGATCCTGTAATGACAATGCGTCCGGAACAACTCTCTGTGGCTGATTTTGTTGCTTTGACAAATAGGGTGGAAGAGGCACTTTAGTTTTCTATCATGACTTTGTCACTCGAAAAATATCTTTTTTTTGTAATTGTATGCCAGGCTGAGCCTTACTTTTTTACATGCCTTGATTTTGGGTATGCAAGTCATTTGTGTTTATAAACAAAAAAAGGTAGGGCAACCTGTGTCGGTGTATAAGGGAAAAGCAAAGGTGTATACCATAAGCTGAAAAACAGGACTGCTGTTCTTTATTATTTTTTTACAGCATCTATTTTTTATAGACCACCCTTCTTACAGATTTCTTTTCTTTTCGCAGTCTCCTTTTTACATACTCCTCCCTTGCTTCTCTCCACCTTCCCAAACTTAAGGGAAGCGGCGAGAAGCAAGGGAGGAGTATGCAGTTGAGTGCAGCTCTATTACGCATCAGTTCCGAACTTAAACTTGAAACTTTCTTGGTTCCTGATTTTATATTTTTTTGTATGCACTATAAAAGTCGGAATGGTGCGCAAAATTCTTCAAACAGCATTGTTGTTTTTATAATCAGCACTGCTGATTATAAAAACTGCACTGCTGATTTTATAATCGACAGTGCTGATTATAGAATTTAGTGGGGTGTAAATGGCTTCAGATAACCGTCTTTTCGTTTTTATAGAACCACAAAACTATTTTTTTTTGTTCTTCCGGATTGTGGTATACCTGTGTCATGGTGTTGTCCACAAAGCTTATGCCTGTGCATCTGCCAAATGCGAAATGCTTGAAAAACATACAATGTTTCGGCTCTACAAGTCTGTTATAAGGTTTCGGATTGGAAAAATCATGCTCCATATATCCACGGGTACTAATATTTGAAATTTTCGATAAATAAGGCATTCGGAGAAATGCAATCCGGTTGCAATAGTCTTTTTTTATTTTTGCAAACTGAAAAACAACGTGTTTTTAATAAGATAAAATATATAATAGAATATATAATAATGAATAAAAGATTAGTGTGTGTGGGAATGATGGTCTTGGGACTGTTCATGTCGTGCAGTCATCGTAAAGATGCAGAGGAGGCGGATAGTTATGAGGTGAAAAAAGATAATGTGCGCTCCGATGAGGTCGTTTATGAGAAAGAAGCGGCAAAAGCTGCCGGTGTGACGACGGAAACAATCAGAGGCGGTCTGTTTTCCGGCATTATTCTTGCAAGCGGTAAGATAACCTCTGCTTCGGACGATGAAACAGTAGTTGTGGCAAATGTTTCAGGTATAGTGCATTTCCGCAGGAAAGTATCTGAAGGGATGAAAATAGAGAAGGACGGTACAATTTTTGTATTGTCATCAGAGCATATACAGGATGGTGATCCGGTAAAGCGGGCTGCAGTAGTATATGAAACGGCAAAACGAGATTTTGAACGGGCGGAAAAGCTTGTGGAGGAAAAAATCATATCGGAAAAGGATTTTAATGTCATAAAGGGGGTATATGAAGAAGCACGGCTTGCATACGAAGCAACGGCATACAGCCGGCAAACAGACGGTACGGCAGTAAAATCTCCAATGAACGGGTATATAAAAAATTGTGTGGTCACTGAGGGCGATTACGTGACTGTCGGGCAACCATTGGCTCGTATTGTCAGGAATAACAAATTATATCTCCAGGCAGATGTATCTGTACGTCATTATGCTGATTTTGATAAAATAAAGAAAGCTAAATTCAGAACATCATATTGTGACAGTATATATGATACGGAGGAAATGAGCGGAAGGCTGCTTTCGTATGGCAGAGCTATAAATGACGCTTCCGGTTATATTCCTGTAATTTTTGAATTGGATAATCCCGGTTCTCTGTTATCCGGTTCTTTTGCTGACATATATATCCACACAGATGAAAGGCAGAATGTGATAAGTGTGCCTTTGTCTGCCATTATAGAAGAGCAAGGTGTCAAGTTTGTGTATGTGCAGGACGATGATGATTGTTATCATAAGCAGGAAGTGAGATTAGGCATGTCGGATGGTGAGCGGATAGAGGTCCTTTCAGGCATCGATGTTGGCGATAAAGTAGTGGTACAGGGTGCTGTTCGTGTAAAACTGGCTGCTACCGGAAATGCAATACCGGCACATACGCATAATCATTGAGTGGAGTTGAAAGATAGGATTTTGAGTACTTGATGATTTCAGTCTCATAGCATACATTTTTAATATATGAATCATGTTGGATAAGATAATACATTTCTCATTAAATAACCGTATGGTTGTTATTGCTGCGGCAGTATTGCTTACCGTATGGGGTATATATACAGCAGATAATACGGAGGTGGATGTGTTTCCGGACCTCAATGCTCCGACTGTGGTTGTCATGACTGAGGCAGGAGGAATGGCTGCGGAAGAAGTGGAACAACTTGTCACATTTCCAGTGGAAACAGCTGTCAACGGAGCCGCAAATGTGCGCCGTGTCCGTTCTTCCTCCACGGCTGGCTTCTCTGTGGTATGGGTTGAGTTTGACTGGGATACAGATATCTATATCGCCCGACAAATTGTATCGGAGAAGTTGTCGGCTATTGGAGATGAACTTCCTGTCAATGTCGGTAAACCTGTTCTGGGTCCTCAATCGTCAATTTTGGGTGAGATACTTATCATAGGGGTGACAGCTGATACCACCTCTCTGCTTGATTTGCGCACGTTTGCCGACAAGACCATACGTCCCCGGTTATTGTCTACCGGAGGAGTGGCACAGGTCTCTGTCATTGGAGGCGATGTGAAAGAATATCAGGTTCTTTTATGTCAGGAGAAAATGAAGTATTATGATGTGAGTCTGCAGGAGGTGTTGGAGGCGGTACGTGGAATGAATAACAGTATTAGTGGAGGAGTCATATATGAATATGGCAATGAATATATTGTGCGGGGAAATATTGCTACAGACAATATTCATGAAATGGAGAAAGCTGTAGTCAAGAATGTTGATGGCCTTATTGTTCGGTTGTCTGATGTGGCTAAGGTGGAGATAGGAGCGCAGCAGCCTTGTCTTGGTCTTGCTTCGGAAAAATGTCGTCCGGCAGTGTTGCTGACTGTAACCAAGCAGCCGAATACCGGAACCATAGAGCTTACGGAGCAATTGGAACATGTGCTTCATGATTTGGAAAAGAGTATGCCTTCCGATATTCATATATCAACAGATATATTCCGGCAGTCTGATTTCATTGAGAGTTCGATAAGAAATGTAAGGAGTTCGCTATACGAAGGAGCTGTATTTGTTGTTTTTGTGTTGTTCCTGTTTCTTGCTAATGCACGTACCACTGTCATATCTCTTGTTACGTTGCCATTGTCTTTGATAATATCGTTGCTTACACTGTATTATATGGGACTAAGCATTAATACGATGAGTTTGGGAGGTATGGCGATAGCTATCGGTTCACTTGTGGATGATGCTATTGTCGATGTGGAAAATGTGTGGAAACATCTGCGGGAAAACAGGCTTTTGCCGAAGTATGAACAAAAACGGATTATAGATGTTGTTTTCAATGCTTCGAGAGAAGTGCGTATGCCGATACTCAATTCTACGCTGATTATTGTGGCGAGTTTTGTGCCATTGTTTTTTCTGGGTGGAATGGAAGGACGTATGCTTGTACCTCTTGGTGTAGCGTTTATAGTTTCCCTGTTTGCGTCTACGATGGTGGCATTGACTCTGACACCGGTACTGTGCAGTATGCTTCTTGGACATGGAATGAAGAATGGAGGAATGCCTAAGGAGGCTTTTATCGCTGTCTGGCTTAAAAAGTATTATGCTAAATGGCTGGTATGGACTTTGGAACATAAGAAAATGGTTGTAGGAGGCACTATAACCTTGTTTGTGGTAGCACTGTCCTCATTTTTTACTCTTGGATATAGTTTCTTGCCATCCTTCAATGAAGGGTCGTTCACAATTAACGTAAGTTCTATGCCGGGAATATCACTTGATGAGTCGGACAAGATTGGTAGGCAGACGGAGGAGCTGCTGTTGTCGGTTCCTGAGATAAAGACTGTGGCTCGTAAGACTGGTCGTGCAGAACTTGATGAACATGCTTTGGGAGTAAATGTATCGGAGATTGAAGCTCCGTTTGTACTTGAAGGACGCTCTCATCATGAAGTGCTTCGGGAGGTGAGAGAAAAATTATCTGTGATCAAGGGGGCTAATATTGAAATAGGGCAACCTGTCAGCCATCGTATTGATGCCATGTTGAGTGGGACGCAAGCGAATATTGCCATCAAGTTATTTGGAGATGACCTTAACGGCATGTTCTCAATTGCTAACCGGATAAAGGAATCTATACACTCGGTGGAAGGGGTAGCCGACTTGAATGTGGAACAGCAGGTGGAGCGTCCCGAGATTCGTATTGTTCCCAAAAGAGAACTGTTGGCGAAGAATGGAATTACATTGCCGCAATTTAATGAGTTTTTATCAGTATGTATGGCTGGTGAGACTGTTTCGCAGGTATATGAAGACGGTAGGAGTGTCAATCTTGTGGTCCGTGCTGATGCCGGTAGTGTAAATACAATGGAACGGATGCTCGACATGATGGTGGATTGTCCGGATGGACGGAAAATACCGTTGTCAGATGTTGCTGAGATTGTATCGGCGGTAGGACCGAATACGATAAACCGTGAAAATGTAAAACGTAAGGTGGTTATTTCTGCAAATACGGCGAACAGAGATGTGGGCAGTGTGGTGAATGATATAAGAGACAGGATTGACAGAGACATACAGCTCCCTGAGGGCTACCATATCGAGTATGGAGGTCAATTTGAGAATGCGCGGAATGCAGGACGAATATTGTTGCTTACATCATTGGCAAGTATTGTGGTGATTTTTCTGTTGTTATATGTGCAGTTTAGAAATGTGGTGGAGAGTGGAGTGATTCTCCTCAATCTTCCTCTTGCTTTGATTGGTGGTGTGTTTGCCTTGATATTTACAAGTGGAGAAGTAAGTATTCCTGTATTGATAGGTTTTATATCGTTGTTTGGCATTGCTACGAGAAACGGTATGCTGTTGATAAATCGCTACAACAGTCTGAAACAGGAAGGACGGATGTCCGTGAGAGAGTGTATTGTTGTCGGTTCGTCAGACCGTCTCAATCCGATTCTTATGACAGCCTTGACTTCTGCGCTCGCTCTGATTCCATTGGCGTTGAACGGAGATTTGCCGGGAAATGAAATTCAAAGTCCTATGGCAAAAGTGATTCTTGGGGGACTGTTGACTTCCACATTTTTGAATGCTTTCATCGTTCCTGTAGTTTATGAATGGATAAATGATAAAAATAAAAATAAATGAAGAATGTAATTATATGGGTTATAGCCTTTGGTTTACATGCCGGCATGAAAGCACAGGGCATAGAGTCTGTGCTGGAGAACATAGAAAACAATAACAAGGAGCTTCAGGTGATCAGGCGGAGCAATGAAGCTTTGGTATTGGAGGCGAAGACCGATAACAATCTTGAAGAGTTGTCTGTTGAGTACAGCCCGTTCTATAAGACGGGGGTCAGTGGAACGGCAAGCTCAGAGCTTGTTGTTACACAAGGGTTCGATTTCCCCACTCTTTATGCAGCCCGCAAAAAATCGCGGATGTTGCAGCAAGAAGCACTGAACTTGCAGTATCTTATAGCCCGTCAGAATATTCTCCTTACTGCGAAAAATATATGTTTTGATTTGATTCTTGCAGAGAAAGAAAGGATTTTGTTAGAAACAAGAAGCAGGAATGCAGAAGAACTTCTTGGCCTTTATGAGAAAAGACTGGCAGAAGGAGATGCTACGATTATAGAGATTAACAAGATAAAAATGGAACAGATGGGCATATTTGCCGATGTCTCCCGGAACAATTCTGCACGTGATATGTCTGTGCAGGCTCTTATAGCACTGAATGGCAACGAGCCATTGTCTTTCGATGATTTTCATTATCCGGAACCTTTGGTAGAGGAGGACTATGAAATGATAAAGGCGAAAAAGATGTCAGCCGACTTGATGGTTCGTGCAGCCGGGGCAGAGATGGAAGTGTCTCGTCAGGAAGTAAACGTGAGCAGGCAAACAGGCATACCCAAGTTTGAAGTGGGATATAGACGAAACACCGAACAGAAGGAGGCGAGTAACGGATTTCTTGTTGGTGCTTCTATTCCGATCTTTTCAAACCGCCATAAAGTGAAGGCTGCCAAAGCGCAATTCATTACGGCACAGATGAAGCAGGATGATGTATGTATGCAGGCTGAGAGTCGGATTCGTTCACAATATGAGAATTTGAAGGCTTTGAAATCGGCTGTTGAGGTGTATGATGTCGATTTGATGTATGCAACTTTAGACATATTGAAGAAGGCTGTGGAAGGGGGAGAATTGTCTCTGACAGAATATTATGTGGAGGCGGATGCCATATATGTAAAATTGCAGGAGTATATAAATCTCGAAAATCAATATATGAAGGCATTTGCTGATTTTTGTAAAAATGATCTGTGAGGTCTATTTGTTTATCTGTCACTGTTTTGGGATTCCCATTTTCAATATGATGCAGATGGTAATAGGGTGAAAAAGGTGTATGCCGTTGAGTCCGTGCAGACGCAAGATACCGGCAATAACAGTGAGAGTATGGCGAGAACAATGGATGGCAGTTTGGAAAAGCTGCATTACAAAGTGTCGCTTTATCCTAATCCTACTACATATATATGTGTATGTAGATATTGTCGGTATGACAAATGAAAGCAAGTTCCGGTTGGATGTGTATGGAGCCGAAGGCAAATGTGTTTTCTCCTCGGAAACTTGATGATAAGGTTTTTATAGGCTGTAAAATCTATGTTTATATATACAACCTCTTTTTCTGTAAATAAGCTCAAAAAATGTGTCTTACAAAGGGGGCATGATTATCATCTTATTAATTAAAATACAGGAAAATCTTGTGTTTATGTAATTGTGATAAAAGCATAAAAAAACAATGACGTGTTTTTGTTGTGACGAAAAAGCTGTATCTTTGCACAAAATATGTAAAAAAAGATATGGACGAGAACAAAATATTAGTAAAAAGCATTATTGAAGGTATTCAAGAGAAAAAAGGAAAGAATATCCGTGTAGCGGACTTGACAGGTATTGAGGACACTATCTGCAAGTTTATTGTAATATGTGAAGGTAATTCACCAAGTCAGGTTTCTGCTATATATAATTCTGTGAGGCAGACCGTGATAGACAATATGAAAGTAAAGCCTATCGCTGTAGATGGTTTGCAGAACTATTTTTGGGTGGCAATGGACTATGTAGATGTGATAGTTCATATATTCCTTCCGGACATGCGTGAGTTTTATGACATTGACCATTTGTGGGAAGATGCAGAAATGACCGATGTCCCCAACATTGATTAATGTTTTTTAGATAGTTTGTATGAACGAAAACGGAGAAAATCAGAAGAACAAACAGCCGAAATTCAATTTCAACTGGTTGTACATTATGCTTATTGTCGGACTTATATTCATGATCTTTACGAGACATGACGGTAAGTCTACCAAGACTATTGACTATTCCACTTTTAAGGAGTATGTGAACAAGGGATATGCCGGTGATGTTGTCATAAATAAAGATGAATTGACCCTTGAAATGTTTATAGATGGTCGTTATGACCGTATCGTTTTTGGAAACGGAAACAAAAAAGGGGTGAGCAGAGCTGTCAAAGTGGAGTTCGGCTCTATTGACAAGGTTGAGGATTTTCTTGAAGAACAAAAAAAAGAGGGACATTTTTCAGGTAAAGTTGAATATGAAACTCAGGATGACCTGTTCATTAATATTATATGGCAGATTGCACCATTGTTGATTATTGTGTTCATCTGGATTCTCATTATGCGCCGCATGGGTGGTGGAGGAATGTTGAATGGCGGAATATTCAATGTCGGAAAATCCAAGGCCCAGCTTTTTGATAAGGATTCCAAGAATTCGAAAGGGCGGATTACATTCAAAGATGTAGCCGGACAGCAAGGTGCTAAGCAGGAAGTACAGGAAATTGTTGATTTTCTGAAGAGACCGGATAAGTATACAAATCTGGGAGGAAAAATACCAAAAGGAGCATTGCTTGTCGGACCTCCGGGAACAGGTAAAACTTTGTTGGCAAAAGCTGTGGCAGGAGAAGCGGAAGTGCCGTTTTTCTCTCTCTCCGGTTCTGATTTTGTTGAAATGTTTGTTGGTGTGGGTGCATCGCGTGTACGTGATTTGTTTGCACAAGCCAAAGCTAAAGCCCCATGTATCATATTTATAGATGAAATTGATGCAATCGGTCGTGCAAGAAGCAAGTCTGTAAGTATGGGCGGGAATGACGAACGTGAGAATACGCTTAATCAGTTGCTTACGGAGATGGATGGTTTTGGTACGAACAGTGGTGTTATCATATTGGCTGCAACAAACCGTGCTGATATTTTGGATAAGGCTCTTCTGCGTGCCGGACGTTTTGATCGTCAGATACATGTGGATTTGCCGGACTTGAATGAGCGTAAGGAAATTTTTAACGTACATTTGCGTCCTGTAAAAATTGACGAAAGTGTAGATGTTGACATGCTTGCAAGACAGACTCCGGGATTTTCCGGAGCGGATATAGCCAATGTTTGTAATGAAGCTGCACTTATTGCTGCTCGTCATGACAGTGAATGGGTTACAAAGCAGTATTTCCTTGATGCCGTTGACCGTATTATAGGTGGATTGGAGAAGAAGACAAAACTGTTGACAGCAAGTGAGAAGCGTGCTATAGCCATACATGAGGCTGGACATGCTACCATATCATGGTTCTTGGAGTATGCGAATCCGTTGGTAAAAGTAACGATTGTGCCACGAGGACGTGCACTTGGGGCTGCTTGGTATATGCCAGAGGAGCGACAAATCAACACCAAAGAGGAGATGCTTGATGAGATATGTGCTACTTTGGGAGGACGTGCAGCTGAAGATATCTGTATAGGGCGCATATCGACAGGAGCTATGAATGACCTTGAAACTGTAACTAAGCGTGCATATGGGATGATTGCGTATGCCGGAATGGGTGAAAGCCTGCCGAATCTGTGTTATTATAATAACGAGGAATATTCTTTTGGCAAGCCTTACAGTGAACATACAGCACAACTTATTGATGAAGAGGTCAAGAAACTTATTGCTGTGGAATATGAACGTGCGAAGAAGATTCTTTCAGAACATAAGGAAGGTCATGCACGGCTTGCACAGATTCTGATAGACCGTGAAGTGATTTTTGCAGAGGATGTGGAAGCTATATTTGGAAAGCGTCCGTGGATTTCTCGAACTGAAGAAATTTTGGCAAGTTCTTCTGATACGAAATCATCTGAAGATGATAAATCTTCGACAAACCATACAGATGAGAATGCTGACATTATACGTCAGAAAGCTGTAGAGGCGGTTATTGAGAAAGCCAAAAAGACAGAACAAGAAAGTCATGGGAGCTCTTTGGATAAGAAAACTGATGAAAGTGAGTAAGAACTGAAAAAAGGAAAGGGTACATAGGTGAGGGGAAGGCAATGAACCTGTGCTTATGTCCCCTCTTTTATTGAGTGTTTTTGTAACTCGTATTTGTTGAAACAATGAAACAGTAAATGCTGCATTTTTGTAGCACTGTATATTTTGAAGAATAAAGCAATGAAAAGAAATCTAATACTGCGCAGTATTACCGGTATATTGTTCGTTTTGGTTGTTGTGGGATGTATACTTTATAGTGTGCAGACCTATTGTCTGCTGTTTGCTGTAATAACAGCTATGACCACATGGGAATTCTGTTCTATTATCAACAAGAATCTGCATACACAGATAAATAGATTCATTACTACTGTATCTGCTGTATATTTGTTTTTTGCTGTGATGGGATTTAACCTGAATATTGCCGGATCGGAGATATTTATTCCATATCTCATTTCAATCATCTATCTTTTTGTATCTGAATTGTATTTTGATAGGGAGAAATCAATATACAATTGGTCATTCACCATGATGGCGCAATTGTATGTGGCATTGCCGTTGTCTATGCTTCATGTGATATCTTTTTTTGCCGTTCAGGGCATGGCAGGGCAACCTCAAGTGGTATATAGTCCGGTTTTTGTCTTGGCGGTGTTTATCTTTCTTTGGTCGAGTGATTCCGGTGCATATTGTTTTGGAAGTATGTTCGGAAAGCATAAGTTGTTTCCGCGTATATCGCCTAAAAAATCGTGGGAAGGCTCCATTGGAGGTGCGATAGTGGCAATTGTTGTATCACAAGTTGTGGCATCGTACAGTATGGATATGAACAGTAGCAATGATTTGTTGAATAGAATGGCTTGGGGAGGGCTTGCTGTAGTAGTTGTTGCTTTCGGTACTTGGGGAGACTTGGTGGAATCGTTGCTGAAACGCAAGCTTCTGATAAAAGACTCAGGTAACATATTGCCGGGCCATGGAGGTATGCTCGACCGTTTTGACAGTTCGCTGTTAGCTATTCCGGCATCTGTAGTATATATTTATACTGTGAACAATGGTGTATTTCAGAATATGTATGATAAAATACTCCAATTAATGGGTAAATAGAAGATGCAAGTCACCAACATAGGGGATAAACTGTATTTTTCATATTGGAAATGATACAATTTTTCATGAAAAATATGAAAAATCAATTTTAATTCCTAAGTTTGCGGTGCAAACATTGTAAAAATACCGATAGGTATATGGTGTTTACAAATGACGATTAACAAAAATAAAAATAATATAGTGATGACGGACATTCAGAATGCCAATGAAGAGGTTCAGAATGAACCATTGGCAGAAGACTTAAATGTGGCAGAACCTACAGTTGAAGTTGCAGTAGAAAATGTAACATCTGAGGAGAATGAAGCAGATGTAAGTGCAACGGAAGAGGTGATAGCTGATACGGAAGAAAGTAAGAAATCTTTTTCACCTTTGCAGACAAAGGAAGCGATTATCGACCGTCTGAAGCAGTTGGCTGAAGAGGAAGAGATATCAAGACAGGAACTTGATTCTCTAAAAAGCAATTTCTATCGCCTATTGAAGCTGGATGGTGAACAAGAATATAAGACATATATAGAAAATGGCGGTGAACCTGACAGTTATATGCCTGCTCCTAATGTGGATGAGGTTGCATTTAAGGAACAGATGGCTGTCATACGGGAGAAACGAGCTGCCATAGCATTGGAGCAGGAGCGTCAGAAGGAGGAAAACTATCAGAAGAAGCTGGATATAATAGAAAAGATAAAGCAACTTTTGGCTAATCCGGATGAAGTGAATCGTGCATATAATGATTTCAAAGCTTTGCAGCAGGAATGGAATGAGATAAAGAATGTTCCAGCTGACAAGGCTACTGATTTGTGGAAGACATACCAGCTCAATGTAGAGCAATTCTACGATACATTGAAGTTGAACAATGAGTTGCGTGCTTATGATTTCAAGAAAAATCTGGATTTAAAGACTGAACTTTGTAAGAAGGCTGAAAAACTTGCAGAAGAGACTGATGTTATTTCTGCATTCCGACAGCTCCAGCAATTGCATCAGGAGTTTAGAGAAATCGGACCTGTATCGAATGAATTGCGTGAAGAGATATGGACACGTTTCAAGACTGCCTCTACTGTTATCAATAAGCGTCATCAGGAATATTTTGAGAAACGCAAGGAACAGGAACAGGAGAATCTTGATCAGAAGACTGCTATTTGTGAGATTATAGAGGGAATGGATCTTACCGCCCTTAAGACTTTTGCAGATTGGAATGCTGTTTCAGAACAAATTACAGCTCTTCAAGCAAAGTGGAAGACTATCGGTTTTGCACCGCAGAAAATGAATGTTAAGATTTTTGAGCGTTTCCGCACTGCTTGTGACAGTTTTTTCCAGCAGAAATCAGAGTTCTTCAAATCTGTGCGTGACAGCCTGAATAATAATCTTCGTTTGAAGCGTGAACTTTGTGAAAAGGCAGAAGCTTTAATGAACAGTACAGAATGGAAAGAAACAACTGATATTCTTGTTGCACTTCAGAAGCAATGGAAAGAAATAGGTACTGTTCCAAAGAAATATAGTGATACAATTTGGCAAAGGTTTAATCTTGCATGTGATACATTCTTTGCTGCGAAAAAGGAAGCTAATTCGTCCCAGCATAATGAACAAACTGAGAATATGGCAAAGAAGAAAGCTATCATTGAACGTCTTGCTGCTATTAATCCTGAAGTGGAAGAGGGTGATTATCGAGGAAAGCTTCGTGAGGCACAAGATGAATGGAGCTCTGTAGGTCATGTACCGTTCAAGGAGAAGGATAAGCTTTATAAACTTTTCCGTGAGCAAATGGACCGTCTGTATGGGGCTTTGAATGAAAATGCTTCCCGTAAACGTATTATCCGTTTTAAGAATGAAGTCAATGATGGAGATGGAAGAGTACGTGAACGTCTGCTCAGACAGCTTGAGATATTGAAGAATGAAATCAAAACTTATGAGAATAATCTTGGTTTTCTTACTCTTTCTTCCAAATCAAAATCTGGTAACAGTCTGGTTGAGGAGTTGAATAGAAAGATGGACAAGCTGAAAGCTGACATGAAAGAGATAAAAGAAAAAATAGCTGCTCTTGACGAAAAAAAGAAAGAGAACGCAGAATAAGTCTATGTATTAATTGATAAGATATAAAACAGGGGAGTGCTTATGATTGAAATGCACTCCCCTGTTTTTATTATACAGATACAATTCCTTTTATGTGTGGCCAGGGATTATAATCTTCGAGCGTAAAATCTTCGAATTTAAAGTTGAATATATCTTTTACATCTGGGTTGAGAACCATTTTAGGAAGAGGACGCGGTTCTCTCGTCAATTGTAACTTCACTTGTTCTATATGATTGGTGTATACATGTGTGTCTGCTGTTGTATAAACAAAATCACCGGCTTTTAATCCTGTTACTTGTGCTACCATCATGAGAAGGAGCGAATAAGAGGCAATATTGAAAGGTACTCCTAAAAACGTGTCCGCACTTCTTTGATACAATTGCAAACTAAGTCTGCCATTTGCTACATAGAACTGGAATAGGATGTGGCAAGGGGGGAGGTTCATGTTGTCAAGATCAGCTACATTCCATGCACTGACAATCAGGCGACGTGAATCCGGAGTGTTTTTAATGTCTTCGATGACACGCTTTATCTGGTCTATATGTTTGCCGTGATAATCAGGCCAAGAACGCCATTGATAGCCGTATATATGTCCGAGATTACCGTTTTCATCAGCCCATTCGTTCCATATTCTTACTCCGTTATCTTGTAGATACTTAACATTGGTGTCTCCGTTGAGAAACCATAGAAGTTCGTGGATAATTGATTTCAGATGCAATTTCTTTGTGGTGAGCAAAGGAAAGCCGTCTTCAAGGTTGAAACGCATTTGATGTCCGAATACACTAATCGTACCGGTTCCTGTACGATCGCTTTTTTCAATACCATTATTCAAAATATGGTTCAATAAATCCAGATATTGTTTCATAGAGGGATTTTATAATTCTTTATCTAATGCAAATGTAAGAAAAATAAGTCAAACATTCTTCTATATGTGTTTTTCATGTCAGATTTTTGACATAACTTTGTTTATGTATTTACAAATACTAAAAGGATATATGACAAGAATTGGATTGTTGTCGGATACTCATTCGTATTGGGACAATAAATATGAGACATATTTTTCGGAATGCGATGAGATATGGCATGCTGGAGATTTCGGCTCTGTGGAGATTGCAGACCGGCTTGCTGCATTGAAACCGTTGCGTGCTGTGTATGGCAATTGTGACGGAGGAGATTTACGTTATCGTTTTTCCGAAAAATACAGATTCAAGTGTGAAGAGGTGGACGTGTTGATGAAGCATATTGGAGGATATCCGGGACGTTATGATTCTTCTATACGTGCCACATTGTTTGCACGACCTCCTAAATTGTTTATCAGCGGACATTCCCACATCTTGAAAGTTTTGTACGACAAGACGCTTGGTTGTTTACATATAAATCCTGGAGCTGCAGGTCAGCAAGGATTTCATAAAGTTCGTACTTTGGTTAGATTCTCGATAGACGGAAGTGAAATAAAGGATCTTGAGGTTATAGAGTTAGGAGATACTCAAAGAGCTGCAATGTATCTTGGATTAAGATGACAGAACGGAAAATTATTCATGTGGATATGGATGCTTTTTTTGCGTCTGTAGAACAGAGAGACAGACCGGAACTTCGTGGAAAAGCTATTGCGGTTGGGGGTGACGGAGAACGTTCGGTTGTGGCAACGGCAAGTTATGAAGCTCGTCAATATGGAGTGCATTCTGCTATGTCTATGGCAAAGGCTAAAAAATTATGTCCCCATTTGATCGTTGTGGAAACCAGAAAAAAACTGTATGAAAGCGTTTCTGCAGAAATACATGGGATTTTTAAGCAATGTACAGACATAATAGAGACATTGTCCATAGATGAAGCTTTCCTTGATGTGACAGAGAATAAGCTGGGTTGGGATAATCCGGTGGATATAGCTTTGTATATAAAAGCTGAAATTTATAACAAATTACATTTGACAGCCTCGGCAGGAGTCTCGTATAATAAGTTCCTTGCCAAGATTGCGTCTGATTATAATAAACCGGATGGTTTGTTTGTCATATATCCGGAGCAGGTCGGAGATTTTATGTCTGGATTTCCTGTTGAAAAAATATGGGGGATTGGTAAGGTGACAGCAAAACGTATGCATCAGTTAGGTGTATATAATGGTATGCAGCTGCGTGCGTGCTCTTTGGATATGCTGATACGAGAGTTTGGCAAACAAGGTCATCTGTATTATAATTTTGTACGCGGTATTGACGACCGTCCGGTGGTTGTCAATCGGGTAAGAAAATCTGTAGGATGTGAACGTACTTTTGAAAGAGATATTAGTAGGCATTCTGCTGTAATTATCGAACTGTATCATATTGCTTTGGAGCTTGTTGAACGGATTAAGGAACAAAAATTTCGCGGATGCACCCTGACGCTGAAGATAAAATTCAATGATTTCAAGCAGGTGACACGTAGTGTTACAAGAGAAAAGCCTTTTGTCTGTCTTGAAGAAATTCTTCCACAAGCCAAACTTTTGATTCACAGTGTGGATTATAGGACGTATCCTATACGTCTTCTTGGACTAACTGTATCTGGGCATGGAGAGTGTATACAGAAAAAAAGTGAATGGAGACAATTGGTAATAGATTTTCCAAAGTAAAATGTATTTATCATTCGGATGCAGAGATAATGTGTTGTCTCTATATAATGCAAACAATAACTTTACAAAATATCTTTTCTTTTAATCCTGTTTTGATTAAATACATAAAAATCATTATCTTTGCGCAATCATTTAATGTTTATATATGAAAACTTATCTTGTAACAGGTGCTGCCGGATTCATCGGAGCTAATTATATCAAGTATATTCTTGCAAAGCACGATGACATTAAAGTTGTTATACTTGACGCTTTAACTTATGCAGGTAATCTTAAGACCATTTCTAAAGACATAGATGGGGAAAGATGTATATTTGTTCGTGGGAATATCTGCGATGAGGGGTTGGTAAATCAACTATTCAAAGATTATCAATTTGATTTTGTTGTAAATTTTGCAGCAGAGAGTCATGTTGATCGTAGTATTGAAAATCCTCAATTATTCCTTCAGACAAATATTCTTGGTACACAGAATTTGCTGGATGCTGCGCGTAAAGCATGGGTGACAGGGAAAGATTCACAGGGATATCCTACATGGAGAAGTGATGTGCGTTATCATCAGGTTTCTACTGACGAAGTGTATGGTTCTCTTGGAAAAGAGGGCTTCTTTACTGAAACTACTCCGCTTTGTCCTCATAGCCCATATAGTGCCTCTAAAACCAGTGCTGATATGATTGTTATGGCTTATCGTGACACATATAAAATGCCGGTAAGTATTACTCGATGCAGCAATAATTACGGTCCTTATCATTTTCCGGAAAAGCTGATCCCGCTTATTATTAATAATATTCTTGAGGGAAAGCGTCTTCCAGTATATGGTGATGGCTCAAATGTTAGAGATTGGTTGTATGTCGAGGATCATTGTAAAGCCATAGACCTTGTTGTGCGTGAAGGACGTGAAGGAGAAGTCTACAATGTTGGAGGACATAATGAGAAGACAAATCTTGAGATCGTTAAGCTTACCATAAAGACTATTCACGATCTTATGGAGACTAATCCTGAATATCGTAAAGTGTTGAAGAAGCAGGTGAAAGGTGCTGACGGTCAACTTTCAATAGACTGGATTAATGACGACCTTATTACATTTGTGAAGGATCGTCTTGGACATGACCAGCGTTATGCTATAGATCCGACAAAGATAAAGGACGAATTAGGATGGTATCCGGAAACTTGTTTTGCTGAAGGCATTGTGAAAACTATTCGATGGAATCTTGAAAATCAGGAATGGATTGAAGATGTAACAAGTGGGGACTATCAGAAGTATTATGATAATATGTATGGAAAGAAATAATCTTTCTGATCTGTTTATTGCATATTGGTAATACATAAAAAGAAATAATCCAACTGGAGCCAAAAAGTTTGAAAATAACTTTTTGGCTCCAGCTTTTTAGATATATGCAGTGGCTATTTCATCATATCGTTATATGTTGGTAGCATAATCCTTTTATTACAATGATAAGACAGGTGTTTTCTGTTTGCTCTATATTATAATAGCGGATCTGTAGCAAGGTTTTCCCCTTCCCACAAATCCGCTGCTATTATCTCCTGTTCCTGTAATAGGAACTTAGATAGATATGTTATGCAAGATATCTATCAGGTTATGGTCTATTTGCTTATTGTCACGTATGGCACGAGAGAATGGTACATACACAACTTCTTCATTGTCTATTCCGATCATAACGTTACGTAGTCCCTTCATTAGAGCTTGTATACTTGCTGCACCCATACGGCTGGCAATAATACGATCATGAGCTGTAGGATGACCTCCGCGCTGCAAGTGACCAAGTATTGAGATGCGTACATCAAGTTCCGGAAACTGATTCTTTACAAGCTCTGCATAGTGCATGGCACCTCCAAGTTTTTCGTTTTCTGCAACGAGCACTATGCTGCTTCCCTTATTTTTACGGAATCCGTTTTGTATGAAATGGTTCAACTGATCTTCTTCAATCTCTACACTTGGAACAATTGCCTCTTCACATCCAGAGGCGATAGCTCCATTAAGGGCAAGAAAGCCGGCATCATCACCCATGACTTCAACAAAGAAAAGACGTTCATGCGAAGTGGCTGTATCACGAATTTTGTCTACAGTCTGCATAATAGTGTTGAGGGCTGTATCGTAGCCGATAGTAGTGTCTGTTCCGCAAAGATTGTTGTCTATGGTAGCTGGTATGCCTATGCAAGGCACATCATATTCTTGTGCAAAAATGCGTGCACCGGTCAGAGAACCGTCACCACCTATGATAACAAGCGCATCAATTTCTTCTTTCTGCATGTTTTCAAAAGCACGCTTACGTCCGTCCGCAGTAAGAAAATCTTTGCTTGGAGATGATTTTAAGATTGTACCTCCTTGTTGGATTATATTGCTGACATTCTGTGTCTTGAACTCTTGGATCTCACCTTCTATTAGTCCCTTGTAGCCGCGGAAAATAGCCTTTACGCGAAGACCGTTGTATATGGCTGAACGTGTCACAGCACGAATCGCACTATTCATCCCCGGAGCATCGTTACCAGATGTTACTATTCCTATACATTTGATTTCTGCCATATAATTTGTATATTTATATAAGTGAACTTTGCAAAGTTAGAAAATTTTATCCACGGAAAGGATTGGTACCGTGGATAAATTCGTAATATACATTGATTTTATGTGATTATTCAATATTGAAATGTTGCTGTATTGCAATTTTGCAATCTTCCATAAGCCATTTGGGAGTAGAAGTAGCTCCACATATTCCTACAGAAGATATGCCAGAAAACCATGAGAAATCTATTTCAGAAGGTTCGTCTATCATCCGGGTATTGGCATTCACCTTGCAGCATTCGCTATACAATACTTTGCCATTGGAACTTTTTTTTCCGCATACAAATAGTATCAAGTCATGTTTTTCTGCAAAATTGCGAATATTAGGCATACGATTGGCTACCTGTCTGCATATTGTATCAAAGGAGTTGAATGTTGCTCCTGATTTCATATTATTGCTGATATAACGGACTATATCTCTGAATCCTTCAAGTGATTTGGTTGTCTGCGAATATAATCGGATATTACGGGTGAAGTCAAGTTTCCGGGCATCTTCAAGGTTTTCAATCACAATGGCATGTCCTTCTGTCTGTCCTACTAATCCGACAACTTCTGCATGTCCTGATTTTCCGTATATGGCAATTTGTGTGTTGTTGTTTACGTCAGCATCGTAGTCGGCTTTAATTCGCTTTTGTAAATTAAGCACGACGGGACATGTGGCATCAATAATGCTTATGTTGCATTTTGCGGCTATCTGATAAGTTTCTGGAGGTTCACCATGAGCACGCAATAAAATTTTGGAGTCATTAATTCTGTCTAAATCACAATGTTCAACAGTGACAAGTCCAAGATTCTTGAGCCGCTCACATTCACGTCCGTTATGTACGATATCTCCTAAGCAGTAAAGTTTTTCGCCGGATGAAAGTTCCTCTTCTGCCTTGCGGATAGCCGTTGTCACTCCGAAACAGAAGCCGGAACCATTGTCTATCTCAATATCAAGCATATAAAAGCTTTTTATGTCATCAGTCAAATATTCAAGTTCTCAAAACTATAATATATTCATTTGTTGCCTGTTCGTTCATTGAACTTGGTCATAAGCCACTGTTTCTGCTCTTCAATGGTCATGTGACTGTTGTCAAGCACCAGTGCGTCTTCAGCCTGACGTAACGGGCTAACAGTACGGTTTTGATCTATTTCGTCCCTTTCCTTGACATTCTTTATGATATCATCCATACATACGTTCTTTTCTCCTTTTGCAAGCAATTCGTCATAACGACGCTTTGCACGTATCTCTGCCGATGCGGTCACAAATATTTTCAGTTCTGCATTTGGAAAAACTGTGGTGCCGATATCACGTCCATCCATCACAATACCTTTTTCTTTTCCCATTTCCTGCTGTTGCTGTGTCAAGGCATTGCGTACAAATGAAAGTGCAGCAATCGGGCTTACATGCTTAGACACACGCATCAGTCTTATCTCTTTCTCTATAACCACACCATTCAAACAAGTCAGAGGACGTTGTGTGTCCTCATCAAGAATAAAAGATATTTTTATTTTGTCTTCTTCTATATCTGACATTAAACGGGCTTCATTAATGCCGCCATCGTCTGATATAAGCCCGTTTTCAAGTGCATAGAAAGTTACAGCCCTGTACATTGCACCACTATCGATGTAAATATACCCGATTGTTTTTGCCAAATCCTTTGCCATTGTACTCTTTCCGCATGATGAGAGTCCGTCTATGGCTATTACTATTCGTTTCATTCTCATTCTATTTTATATCACTTTTGAATTTTTCAAATCAAGCTCACCATCAAAATGTCTATAATGAAAAAGAGGCATTGACCATTACGGAAGATGCTGCTATATGATATTTCCCGTACGCAATACCTATCTTGAATTTCTTTATAGCCAAACCTCCTCCAAGTGAGAAGCCTGCCCAATGGCTGCTGTCATTCACTTTCATTTCGTATGCGCGGCGAAAATTGTAACCGACAGCTATCCATGTAGATGAAGAAGGAAATATATCGGCTCCTAATGACAGATGGTTGACTAAACGTTTCCCGAAACTTTGTTCTTCTCCCGATGTATTATAAAAATAATCTTTGCTCCAATGTGTCAAATCGGAAAATGTCAAAGAAACCCGTATCGGCGCATTGGCAAAATCTTTGCTTATTCCAAATACAAGATTAAAAGGCAGACTTTCCGATTCGTCTTGCAAGGCATCTACTTGTCCGCCAAGATTTTGTGCCACGAGTCCCAGAGAAAGCCCTCTGTCTTCATCAAAATAGTTAATGCCAAGATCTACCCCTAAACCTATTGAAGAAAAGTCTCCGTAGTTTGATAAGAGTATTTTACCTGCTACAGCACCAGACCATCTGTCATTAAATAAATAGGCATATACTCCCTGTAAACCTATATCACTTGCAGAAAAGGTGCCGTTTTCATCTCCTTCAGATGATGTCTCAGTAAAGTCCCCATAATTCAACACTTGTGCGCCGATTCCCCAAGTGCCACGTTCACCTGTTTGTCTGGCAAATCCTGCACTTAATTTGCTTGTACTTGAAATATAGGACATATAATTGAAATTTAATGTTTTATCCGCAACGTTTGTGAGTAATGACGGATTTGAGAACATTAATGTTATATCATCCTCTATTATAGAAACATTATTTCCGCCGAGAGCCGCCGAATGGGCAGAAGTCGGAATCTTCAGAAATTCGTATGCAGAATTGCCTTCTTGTGCTATTCCTGCAAGCGAGAACATCAGCACGCAAAATGTTACTACGGTTTTCTTCATATACCAATATTATAAGAATCTGCTGAACTACGACAGTAATTCGCAAAACTGTGGTAGTCTCTTGATTCTAATTTTTTCTTATCTGTTCATAATAAGCATCCAAAAGGTGTTTGGCAGCAACAAAAGATGTCACATGTCCATCCAGTACTTGTTTGGATAAAGTGCCAAGCATATTCTTTACTGTCGGATTATAATAAAAATCATCACGGAGATGCTCATTTATGCTTTCATACATCCAATATTTCGACTGTTCATTTCTGCGGTATTGGAAATATCCGTTTTTCTTTACTTCATCAATGTAGTCGAAAACCATCTTCAATACTTCGTCAATGCCAATCTCGTAAAATCCTGAATAGCAAAGTACTTTAGGTTGTACACCGCTATCTGGTTTGGGGAATAGATGTAATGCATTACGAAAATGGGTCGCAGCGAGTTGTGCCTTGTCCACATTGTTGCCGTCTGCTTTATTAATGACAATTCCGTCGGCAATTTCCATGATACCACGTTTGATACCTTGAAGTTCATCGCCTGTTCCTGCTAATTGAATAAGCAAGAAGAAATCCACCATTGAGTGACAAGCTGTTTCACTCTGTCCGACTCCGACTGTTTCTACAAATATATTGTCATATCCGGCTGCTTCACAAAGAATAATTGTCTCTCTTGTCTTTCGTGCTACTCCGCCAAGCGAACCTGCAGTCGGACTTGGACGAATAAATGATTTAGGATGTACAGACAATTTTTCCATTCTTGTCTTGTCACCAAGAATGCTCCCTTTCGTCTTTTCAGAACTTGGGTCTATTGCAAGGACCGCAAGTTTTCCGCCATAATTTTCGAGTAAATGTATGCCAAAAGCATCTATAGATGTGCTTTTGCCTGCACCAGGTACACCGCTGATGCCTATTCTTACTGAATTGCCGGAGTAGGGCAGACATTTTTCTATTACTTCCTGCGCTAATGCTTGATGTTCCGGAAGTACACTTTCAACAAGTGTCACAGCCTGACTCAGAATTGAAACATCGCCTTTGATAATTCCCTCAACATATTCCCCGGCTGAAAAAAGTTTGGCTCTTTTCTTTCTGAATCTGCTGAGATAGGGATTTACTATTGCAGGTTGAACAACTCCGCTGTTCACTGTAAGTCCTTTATATTCTTCACTGTTTTCCGGATGTTCCATTTTTTCTGAATTATAATATATTTATATTTTAACTTTTGCGAAGATACGTATTTCTTTCTGTTTATGGAAAAGCACACTTGAAAACATACTGTACCTTGTGCAAAAACATCATGTCAAATAGTAATCTCTATATAATTGCATTCATCATCAAGAATGCAACTTTCGTAAAATCCGTCACCCGTTATGCGTGGGTTGCTCATTACCTTGTAACCATCGCGTTGCATGAGTTCTGTCAGTACATCAACCTTTTCTCTGCTACCTACGCTAAAAGATATATGTGAGTATCCAGATCTGAATCCGCTTTTATCCACATTGTATGTGTCCGGACGATTCATTATTTCCAGTTTTGCACCGTCTGAAAACGTGAGCATGTATGTTTTTAGCCCGGTCTTCGGATTATGATACAGGTTACCGCATGTGGCATCAAAATATTTGATGAAAAAATCTTTGGTTTTTTCCAGATTGGAAACAAACATTGCGACATGGTGTATCTTCATATTCTTTCGTTTATTTATAAAGAAAACTCCTTTTATTCATATTTCACACTTATTGTCTCTTTGGGGTGTTTGGGATCATTGGTGATAATAAGCACACGCGGTTGGTTCTTAGACATATTAAGATATTTGGCATGAAGGACTATTTTCATCGTGATACTTTCTCCGCTAACCAGCTCTTTGCGCGGCAAACTCACTGATAAAGCTTGATTGAACACCTGAATGGCATTAAGTTTCAGCATACCCTTACCTCTGTTGGTGATTTTCACTTTTCCTGTCAGCTTTGACTTGCTTCCAAGCTTTCCCATATTAAGCTCTGTCGCTGAGATGGAAAATTCCGGTTGTAATAATGTGTTGTCTGATTGTGCAAACTCTGGCAGGAGGACAGCAGAAACAGCTATCTCATTATCTGTGCCTACTTTGTCGCCAGAGAATCGAGATAAATATATTGAAGTCTGGTTCAGTCCCATGTTCACAAGCTTGTCGCCATGTAGCGTCAGTTTGATTGTTCCCCTTCTGCCTCTGGCAAGCATGGCTGGTTTTGCTTCTGCTGTTATATAAGGAGGAAGGTGCATAAGTTGTGGAGTATATACTTCTTGACCGTCATTTAAGATGTCGATGCTGAAAGATACTGAATCCCCGGCATTGGCATCCGGAAATTCCACATTATTGGTGCTCAGACATACATCACCTATACGGAACGGGTATATATCTGTTACTGTCAAACGGTCGCCTGTCGTGACAAGTCCCTTCATACGAAGTCTTATGGGCTTGTCTGCTGCATTCGTATGCACTTCTATTATGCGGTCAAACCGTCCGAGAAGCATGGCGTCATAGGTAACGGATATTTCCCCTTCGTCTCCTTTGTTTATCTCTCCTTTGGTCCATTCCGGCTGCAGGCATCCACATCCGGCATCCACATCGTTGATGACAAGAGGAGTGCGTTCTTTATTGGTAAATTTGAATATTGCAGTAACCGGCTTGTGCCAAAGAGTGGAGTTGGTCGTTACTGTTGTATTGGCAAATGATATTTTTTGTGCATACATATTTGCTCCTATCACAAGAAACGCAAGTGGCAATATATATTTTCGTATCATGATATGAAGATTTTCTTTGTTGACAAGACAAAGATATGAAGATTTTCTATTACTTTGCACAATATTCCTATAACATTTAATGATTATGCCATTACTTTCAGACATTTTGACAAACTCTGCAGATAGAGTGTTGGACGTCCTTAATGTTGTTAACAATTACCTTTGGACATATATTGTCATCACCATTCTTGTTTTTTGCGCAATCTATTTCACTATCCGTACAAAAGGTATGCAGTTTCGTATGCTTGGCGATATGGTGAGGATAATGTGTGGCAAAGACAAGAATGCTGTGCGTGTTTCTGATGGCAAGACTTCCTACGGCCAATCGGATATAGGGTCGTTCCAGGCTTTTGCCGTGTCTTTGTCGAGCCGTGTGGGAACAGGAAATCTTGCAGGTGTCGCTTCTGCCATATTCATTGGAGGACCTGGTGCCGTGTTCTGGATGTGGGTGATGGCTTTGTTGGGCGCGTCTACAGCTTTTGTGGAATCCACTCTTGCCCAACTTTATAAAAAGAGAGGAGAAGACTCCTATTATGGGGGACCTGCATACTATATGCAGACCGGACTTCATAAACGGTGGATGGGCATTGTATTTTCAGTTCTTATCACTGTGACATTTGGTATGGCAAACCAGACGGTTCAAAGTACCACATTGTGTGATGCTTTGTCCGACTCTTTCGGAATAGACAAAGCATTGGTCGGGATTGCTGTGACAGTCTGTACACTCGTGATAATTTTTGGAGGTATAAAGAGGATATCCCATTTTTCAAGTATTGTAGTTCCTTTCATGGCTGTCGGATATATCCTTCTTGCCATTTATGTAGTCTTGACGAATATTATTGCTATACCAGATGTCTTCAGACTTATTTTCAGTCAAGCTTTCGGTATGGAACAAGCTGCTGGAGGAATGGTCGGTGCAGCCGTTATGCAGGGAGTGAAGCGTGGACTGTTCAGTAATGAGGCGGGAGAGGGTTCCGCGCCTAATGCCGCTGCAATAGCAGAGACGTCACATCCTGCCAAACAAGGATTGCTGCAGGCACTTGGCGTGTTTACGGATACGCTTGTTATATGTACTTGTACAGCTTTCATTGTAATCATATCCGGACTTTATCAAAGCGGTGCTGATGGCATAATTCTGACTACATTAGCTATTGAAAAAGAAATTGGACCTGTTGGGCGATATTTTATTACTACTGCTATTTTCCTTTTTGCCTACAGCACTATTATTGCCAATTATTTTTATGGGGAGACCAACATACGTTTTATTACCCGCAAACGATGGGCTGTCAATGTGTTCAGAATCATTACGGGAGGTGTTGTGATGCTGGGCTCTTTGGTAGCTTTACAGACAGCATGGAGTCTTGTCGATATCGTCATGGGGCTTATGACGCTGTTCAATTTGACAGCCATACTATTGCTCTCCGATAAGGCATTCCGCTTGTTGAGGAATTATATCGACCAAAAGAAGTCTGGTGAAGAGCCTGTGTTCAGGAAAAGCATGATGCCGGATATTGCGGACGATATAGAATGTTGGGATTAATAACCGTTGAGCATAGACAAATGAGATTTCATCATTTCTTTTGCATTCCTGTCATCTCTTGTATTTTTTATCAAATAAATTCTAAATTAGTATGCGTTTATCCATCATTGTTGCCATCGCAAAAAACAATGCTATAGGTCTTGGTAACAAACTTATTTATTGGCTTCCCAATGATATGAAGCGTTTCCGTGCTCTTACCACGGGGAATACAATAATCATGGGAAGGAACACCTTTGAGTCATTGCCGAAGGGGGCATTACCTAACCGAAGAAATATAGTGTTGTCGAGAACTTCTGCGAAGGATGCTTTTCCTGGGGCTGAATGTTTTGCCTCGTTGGACGAGGCTCTCGATGCCTGCCGTGATCAAGACGAGGTCTTTATTATTGGCGGAGCTTCTGTTTATGAACAGGCTCTTCCTGTCGCTGAGCGTTTGTGTTTGACTTGTGTGGACGATATTCCTTCAGCAGCCGACACATTCTTTCCTGAAATAGACTATTCTCATTGGAAGGAGGTTTTTCGTGAAGAACATGGCACCGATGAAAAACATGCCTGTCGTTATGCGTTTGTTGATTTTGAAAAGATAAGTAGGGACTGAAAAATATGTATACAGGCTTTTCTGTCGGTCATGATAGGGAAGCCTGTACTATATATATGCACAGCTTGATTTTGATATGAGGAAATTATTGGTGTTTCCTTATGAGCATTTATACCCTGTTCTTACATCGGGAAAAATGCTTGTCTTCTGAGGATGATGTGAAATTAACATTTGAAACATTAATTTACATTTTATAAATTGATTGAAATCAATCTTTTATAAGTAATATACTGTAAATCAGTTGTATATAAGTTTATGTAAAAGCTGCTGTCTTTTATTCTTAAATCTGATACTTCTATGATAAAATAGAATATGTTGATTATCAGCTTGTTATTTCTTTTAGCCCCCCCAATATGGCATTTTATCTCATGGAAATTGATTTTTGTACAGTTTTTTATCTCAAATATGAATTTATATATTAATTAACATTTTTCGGAAAGCCCTGTTTGGGAATTACTAAAACAGTGTTTTTAGAGCCATTGTGCAGTGAAAAAATTTTTTCAGTGCGCTGAAAATTTTTTTTCACCGCAGTGTTTTTATTTTTTCACTGTATAGTTTATTTGGGAAAAACAGCTTATTTGATTTGTATTTTAATTCTATTAATATAATAAATGTGAATATTTGGTCCTAAAATGTAAGGGTATTTTACAATTCAATCTCTTTTTATGTAGACGAAAAAAACTGCGTATTTTCAGAAAAAAATCTTTTCTTACTATAAATACGTGAATCTGGAGAATTTGGATTTTAACATTTAAGATGACTTCAAACTGAGATTCCTGAGTGGAATACAGCATTGAATATGCAGATTTTGTCCATTTGATTCACCGAGAAAAATGCTTTAATGAACAAGTTGGAGTAATATGTCATTATTGTAGGCAAATTCGGACGGATAGGTTGAAATTGAGAACTTCAGGATGATATCCAATAATATGATATGTAGGAAACCTTATTCATATTAAAAGAAGGTATGATTAACTCTGCATCATCATCTGAATTGATAAAATAGTCTTTGCAATTGATCGGTCTGTCGCTGACACGTTTCTTCCATTTTTCAATATCCGACTTCATGGTGTTACTTACGAAAACTATCTCTTTTCCTTCAAAGAAGTTTGCAACATCAGGTAAGGTGTATAAATAGGCACTGAGTACTGAGATGGTACGGAAACATCATTTCTCGCAGGACTATTGTGCCGTTAAGTCCAAAAAATGAATCAAGAAGAACACGACATTTTGCAGCTTATTCCTTTACTTTACCTTGCTTGATGAGTTCTTCTCTTATCTTAAACAAAGTGCATATAAATCCTGCGAAATTCGGATTGTCATATTGAGTAGATGCTATATGCGTAAACTGCTTTAGGCTTTTTTTCAAGTCTGTGATGTATTGGGCTTTGTCGATTTGCAACTCATTTTCATATTTATGATTTTCAAACCATTTTACAAGCTCTTCTGTTTCCTCTTTAGTATAACGGGGCTTAAAATCCATAGTTGTGCCATTTTAATTTGGTGCCAAAGTTACATTAAAAAAATGAGAGGAAATGAAGTTGCTTGAAATTTTGTGGATATGCATAATTTTATTTTAGTTGTTTGGGTCTTGTTTCCACTCAGTTGTATTTGTTGTATAGTACTATTATTTGTTTTTGTTGGTCGATTGATTTATAAATTTTATATTTGCAGACAAAATAATAACGTAGGCATGTGGATGCCTCTGTATATATATTTGTTTTTCTAAGTGAAATTTTGTTTGTTGATGTACTGATTTAATACTTTGAGTAATAGCTTATTCTGTATAAAGTTATTGTCTGTAAAGGAAAATGATGCACTTACGGACTGTTTGCATAAGTACAAGTGCCGAACATGTCTTTACAACAGACAACAATAGATAGAATGAAGAATCTATGACTTGTTTTATGAGAAAATGGATGAGTAATATTTGCAGATTCTATATTGAAGGTTTCCGCAATATGACTATAGGAAGAACATTATGGGCGATTATACTTATTAAGCTGTTTGTGATGTTTTGTGTTATCAGGGTGTTTTTTATGCCCGACTTTCTTGATTCCATAGCATCTGATAAAAGCGACTATGTGAGTGGTGAGCTTATAATCAGAGCAGAGGAACCGGCTGACATTTGATTTTTTTACTATAAAGTTAATTTTTATGATTGATACTATCGATGTGTCCATGATTGATTGGTCGCGTGCACAGTTTGCACTTACGGCAATTTGTCATTGGCTTTTTGTGCCGCTTACCTTAGGTCTGGCGGTTGTCATTGGTATAATGGAGACAATATATTACCGGACAGGTAATGAGTTCTGGAAAAACACTGTGAAGTTTTGGATGAAGATTTTCGGCATCAACTTTGCTGTAGGTGTGGCTACAGGTATTATTCTGGAGTTTGAGTTCGGCACCAATTGGAGCAATTACAGTTGGTTTGTCGGTGATATATTCGGTGCTCCTCTTGCCATAGAAGGTATACTTGCCTTCTTTATGGAATCGACATTTGTGGCTGTGATGTTTTTCGGATGGGATAAAGTCGGCAGAGGCTTTCATCTTGCCTCTACATGGCTCACTGGATTAGGGGCGACAATCTCTGCATGGTGGATTCTCGTAGCCAATGCATGGATGCAAAATCCTGTCGGTATGGAATTTAATCCTGATACGGCACGTAATGAAATGGTCGATTTTATAGCTGTAGCTACATCCCCAACAGCTGTATGCAAGTTCTTTCATACGGTTTTGTCAAGTTGGATTGTTGCTGCAGTCTTTGTGGTGGGTGTCAGTTGCTGGTATTTGATAAGGAAAAAGCATCGGGAGTTTGCCGTTGCGAGCATAAAGACAGGTGCCTGGGTTGGGCTTGCCGGAGCGTTTATTGTTGCATGGACTGGAGACTGTTCCGCTTTTCAGGTAGCTCAGCTACAGCCTATGAAGCTGGCTGCAATGGAAGGATTTTATGAAGGTAAAGAAGGAGCCGGACTTGTTGCGTTTGGTGTGCTGAATCCTGAAAAGAAAACGGCGGCAGATGGCATTGAACCGTTTCTGTTCCGTATAGAGATACCGAAAATGTTGTCTCTCCTTGCAGAACGTGATGCAGATGCCTTTGTACCGGGAATAAATGATTTGCAGGAAGGTGGCTATCAGCAGAAGGATGGGGTTGTGGCTCTTTCTGCAGAAGAGAAGATAGAGCGTGGAAAAGCCGCAATAAGGGCTTTTTCAAACTATAGGGCAGCTTGTAAATCCGGTGATGTCAGATTGGCGGAAGTGGCATCCGGAGAATTGAAAGAGAATATGTCTTATTTTGGATATGGATATATAAAGGATTCCGAAGAGCTGGTACCTTGTGTGCCTCTTACATTCTATATGTTTCGTGTAATGGTAATATTAGGAGGCTATTTCATCATTTTCTTTGCTGTAATACTGTTTTTCGTATATAAAAAAGACCTTATGGCTGTGTCTTGGCTGCAATGGGTCGGAATAGGGACAATTCCGTTGGGCATTATCGCATCGCAGGCAGGATGGATTGTGGCTGAGTGCGGAAGGCAGCCGTGGGCTATACAGGACATGCTACCGGTAAGTGCAGCCATCTCAAAACTGGACGTAGCTTCTGTACAGACTACATTCTTTATTTTTGTTGCTATGTTTGTGGTGATGTTGACGGCAGAAATAGGGATAATGTATAAGTCTATTGTCAAGGGACCGGAATTTTAATACTTATAATCTGCAAATTTTAACAATACGTTATGGAAACATATATCATATTACAACAATATTGGTGGTTTTTAGTCTCTCTCTTGGGAGGTATTCTTGTTTTTCTCATGTTTGTGCAGGGAGGAAATACATTGTTGTTCTGTATTTGCAAGACGGAAGACCAAAAAAGGATGTTGATAAATTCAACCGGTCGTAAGTGGGAATTTACTTTTACGACGCTTGTCACATTCGGAGGGGCGTTTTTTGCTTCTTTCCCTCTGTTTTATAGTACATGTTTTGGTGGTGCATATTGGATTTGGATGATAATTCTCTTTAGTTTTGTCCTGCAAGCTGTCAGCTATGAGTTTCAGTCGAAAGCTTGTAACCTTATAGGCAAGAGGGCATACCGAATATTCCTTGTTGTCAACGGAGTGTTGGCTCCGCTCTTGTTAGGAGGTGCTGTTGCCACTTTCTTTACAGGATCGGACTTTTATATAGAGAAAAGCAATATAGGAGTTGTTCAGATGCCGGTAATAAGCAGATGGGCAAATGGATGGCATGGATTGGAACTGTTATGCAACCCGTGGAATATTGTATTGGGACTGGCAGTCCTTTTCTTGGCAAGAGTCTTAGGTGAGCTTTACTTTATCAATAATATAGATGACAAGGATATAGTATGTCGATGCAGACGGATGATGAAAACTGATGCTCCGGTGTTTCTCCTGTTCTTTCTGACTTTTGTCATAAAAGTGCTGGTGTCTGAAGGTTATGCTGTATGTCCAGATACAGGCACTGTATATATGGAACCATATAAATATTTGAATAATTTTATGGAAATGCCGTTTCTGTTATCTGCATTCTTATTGGGTATCATATTAGTGCTTGCAGGAATATTGTTTACGGTGTTGAAGCCGGCATTTGATAAAGGTATATGGTTTGCAGGATTCGGTACTGTGCTTACAGTGCTTGCCCTCTTGCTGGTTGTCGGCTATAATGACACAGCGTACTACCCGTCAAATTGCAGTTTGCAAAGTTCTTTGACTTTGGCAAACAGTTGCTCCAGCCAGTTTACTTTGACGGTAATGTCTGTAGTTTCCTTCCTGATTCCTTTTGTATTGGCATATATAATTTATGCATGGAGAAGCATCGACAAAAAGAAAATTGATGCGGAAGAAATGAGCGGTGGCAGCCATTTGTATTGATGCTATTCCCTTTTTATAAAGGTCGTAATAGGTCTAAATAAAGAATTGAATATGTTTGAATGTATTTCTAAAAGTATTAACTTTGCACGTCCAAAAAAAGAAACAACTTTTTAACATAAACATTTTTTCAACTTTTCAAATGAAGCTGTATGCAATGGCTAATTGATTTATTTACAAATGGCGGTTCTGTAGCGCATATTATTCTGCTTTATTCAGCCGTAATCTCAGCAGGAGTACTTTTGGGCAGACTGAAGATTGGCGGAGTATCGCTTGGAGTCACATTTGTTTTGTTTGTCGGTATTGTTGCCGGACATTTTTTGCATCAAGGACAGGTTCTGAACGGTAATACTCCTGAGCCGTTGAGCGTCATGAACTTTGTGCAGGACTTTGGTCTTATTTTATTTGTTTACTCTATCGGTCTGCAGGTTGGACCTTCATTTTTCACTTCATTCAAGCAGGGTGGTGTAAAAATGAATCTTATTGCAGGAGGTATCATTATGCTGAATATAGTGGTGATGCTTGCTCTTTATTATGGGTTCATGGATACGTCAGACCCTCAGGCTTTGCCTATGATGGTCGGTGTGCTTTGTGGGGCTGTAACGAACACTCCAGGACTGGGTGCGGCGAATGCAGCTATTGAGCAGATAGCAAACCAGGATCTGAATGCATTTGGAAATAGTGTACCGGTCATTGCTAACGGATATGCATGTGCTTATCCTCTTGGAGTGCTGGGCATTATCGGATCGATAATCATATTGCGTTTTATCTTCAAGATTAACTTCAAAAAGGAAGAAGAGAATTTTACGGAGCAGAACAGCAATTCTGCAGCGATGAAACCCCATTTGATGCATCTTGAAGTGGTGAATCCTTCAATGGACGGTAAAACTATTTTACAGGTACGTGACTATCTTGGACGTGATTTTGTTTGTTCAAGATGTCTGCATAAGGGACATGTGGTATTGCCGACAAAGGATACACAGCTTTATATCGGTGATATGCTGTACGTTGTATGTGCAGAAGAAGATGCCGAAGCTATTATTGCATTTATTGGTAGGGAAGTGGAAGTGGCATGGGACAAACAGGATGTGCCAATGGCTTCGAAAAAGATACTTGTTACGCAAGAAAAGGTCAATGGAAAGAGCCTTGGCAGCTTGCATCCAAGCAGTTTGTATGGTGTGAATGTGACACGATTGTTCCGTTCTGGTATTGAACTTTTTGCGCATCCCAATGTGACTCTGCAGGTAGGCGACCGTATCACTGTTGTCGGACCGGAAGACGCAGTGGAGCGTTTTGCCAACAAACTTGGAAATCAAAAGAATCGTCTTGATAAACCGAATCTGCTCACTATATTTTTTGGTATTTTGGTCGGAATCATCTTTGGAAGTCTACCTTTCAGTATACCGGGAATGTCTATGCCTGTAAAGCTTGGACTTGCCGGAGGACCGCTTGTAATAGCCATTCTCGTGGGACGTTTCGGATTTAAGTTGAAGCTTGTAGCATATACAACAAACAGTGCGTCGATGATGATACGAGATATCGGTTTGGTATTATTCCTTGCGAGTGTGGGTATAAAGGCTGGAGGAAACTTTATTGAGACCGTAATGAATGGTGGTCTTATGTATGTCCTTTTCGGATTTTTGATAACAATTATACCTCTGCTGACAATGGGTGTCATAGCTCGGTTGTATTATAAAGAGAATTATTTCTTGTTGATGGGTATTATGGCGGGTTCTACTACAGACCCTCCAGCATTGGCTTATTCAACGGCAACTGCAAATAATGATATTCCATCTGTAGGATATTCAACAGTATACCCTTTGTCCATGTTCTTGCGTATAATTACAGCGCAGATTATAATCTTGCTACTTTGTTCCTGATAAGGGTGTAGTAAGTAAGGATATAACAGAAAATGTGTGGGGATTATTTGAAGATCAGAAGATGATTATCGTAATAAAGTGATAGAATCTTGAACGTCATAAATTGAAAATGACAGAGTATTTGAAATTTGCTATACATGAACTTACGCAGTCAGCAGAGTTGCCTCTGCTGGCTGCTTTGTTACTTGGTATTTTGGTTGCACTCAATCCTTGTCAACTGGCTATCAATGTATCTGCGCTGACATATATGAGCCGCAAAGCGGGAGGGAAAAACAGACTTTTGGTGAAAGGGCTTATATATGCTGTCGGAAGGGTTTTTACATACACTTCACTTGGATGGATACTGATATATATTACAGGGAAAGGATTCGATATTGATTTTATACGTTCATTATTGAGTCATGGAGAAGATATTCTTCCATATATTCTGATATCAATTGGACTCTTTTTGCTTGTAAGAGTCTTTTGCCACAGGCATAAACATGGTGGCAGTTGTCACCATAGTGGGCAGGCGATTCGCCGTAGCGGACCATTGGGGGAATTTTGCCTTGGAATGGTGCTTGCTCTGGCTTTTTGTCCGGAAAGTGCGATATTCTATTTTGGTATGATGATTCCGTTGGCTCTGTCTTCTTCTGCAGGATATGTAATCCCCTTTGTATTTGCAATTGCAGCAGCTGTGCCTGTTGTGCTTATTGCATGGGTGGTTTCTTCTGCTGTGAATGGTGTGCGTAATATGGAACACCGTGTGGAACGTTTTCAGCTCTGTTTGAATCTTGCTACTGGTATTATATTCATCTTGATTGGTATTGGGTTTCTTTTTTAAATCCAATCTGTTGTGATGACGATGTCTTTCCGTTTGTGGAAATGGTTGATATTTCCGGATACACTTTTTCTCCTTAATATGAGTCAAAATATATCCAGTGTGAATATTTACTGAATCTTATTTGTGTGGTGTTTTCCAAATCAGGTTATTATACTTTCAAGGTGGTGAAAACAGTTTTCTATGTTTGAGATGAAATAAACACAAAAGAGGTGGACATTCAATGATGTCCACCTCTTTTGTGTTGGGATACCTGGGCTCGAACCAAGAATAACAGGACCAGAATCTGTTGTGTTGCCAATTACACCATATCCCAAAATGCAATTTTTACAGGCACCGCCTGTAAGGCCTTATTTGCGTATGTTGGGATACCTGGGCTCGAACCAAGAATAACAGGACCAGAATCTGTTGTGTTGCCAATTACACCATATCCCAATTTTAGGCTTATCATGCACTTCCTCCGAATTGCGGTGCAAAGTTATTGCTTTCTTTTGAACCGTCAAATACTTTTTCGTACTTTTTTCTGAAAAAATGCAGATTTTATTAAAATATGTGTCTGATGGCCGTGTTGTAAGGTTATTAATAAAATAAAATGTCTACTTTTGTACAAACTTATAAACACGAATGTATATGCAAAAGGAAAGACCATTGATTTTGATTTCTAATGATGATGGGTATACGGCTAAAGGTGTCAATGATCTTGCAGAAATGGCAAGTTCCTTTGGTGATGTAATTGTTGTGGCTCCTGATAAAGGACGCTCTGGCTCAGCTATGGCTATAACCAGTAGTGAACCTGTCAGAGTGGAGTTGGTGCGTAAAAGTGATAATATTGAAGTTTATAGTTGTACAGGAACTCCAGTTGATTGTGTAAAACTTGCATTTGAGAGTATTGTATCGAGAAAGCCCGATCTTGTTCTTTCTGGTATTAACCATGGTGACAATTCTGCTGTGAATGTCCATTATTCCGGTACTATGGGAGTTGTGATTGAAGGTACAATGAAAAAGGTTCCTTCAATCGGCTTTTCAAGTTGTTATACTGATCATGATGCTTCGTTTGAGAATATGCGTCCTGTTGTTGAGAAACTTATTAAATATGCACTTGCAGGCAACCTTCCAGAAGGAACTTGTCTCAATGTCAATGCCCCTGCATGTTCTGAGTTTAAAGGTTTGAGATTATGTAGAATGGGAAGAGGAGAGTGGTGTAATGAATGGGAAAAACGCAGGCATCCACGTGGATGGACTTATTATTGGTTGACTGGAGAATTTTGCAGTTCTGACAGTGATGACGATACAACTGATAAATGGGCTGTCAATAACGGTTATGTGGCTGTAACTCCAATACGTCTTGATATGACGGATTATGATTTCAGATTCTCTTTCTCTGATATTGAGTGTTTTTAATTCTACGATTTTTAATTCTACATATTTGAATTATGAGATACTATCTGATTGCAGGCGAAGCTTCCGGTGATTTGCACGCTTCCAATCTGATGAAAGCATTGAAGAAACGTGATATCAATGCTGAGTTTCGTTTCTATGGAGGTGATAAGATGGCAGAAGCGGGAGGTACTCTTGTTAAGCATTATCGTGAGCTTGCTTATATGGGGTTTATTCCGGTGCTTTTACATCTGAGAACGATTCTGTGTAATATGAGTCAGTGTAAGCAGGATATTTCCATGTGGCATCCGGATGTGGTGATTCTTGTTGATTATCCCGGTTTTAATCTTGATATAGCACGTTTTGTTAAAACACATACAGATATTCCGGTCTACTATTATATTTCTCCAAAGATATGGGCTTGGAAAGAATATCGTATTAAGAATATAAAACGTGATGTGGATGAGTTATTTTCTATACTTCCTTTTGAAGTTGATTTTTTTAGAAAACATCATTATCCGATACATTATATAGGCAATCCGTGTGTTGATGCTGTATGTGCTTTTAAGAACACAAGCGAGGGTAAAGAGAGTTTTACTGATTTCTGTAAGGCGAATAAATTGAGTGAAAAACCTGTGATAGCAGTGCTTGCAGGTAGTCGTAAGCAGGAGATAAAAGATAATTTGCGGAAAATGCTTGAGGCAGCTTCTTTTTATGATGATTATCAGATTGTCATAGCCGGAGCACCTGGGCTTGAGGCGGAGTTCTATCAGAAATATATTCCTGCAGAAAGCAATGCCGTATTATTGTTCGGACAAACATATCGTTTACTTAGCCATTCTGTTGCTGCCCTTGTTACTTCCGGTACAGCAACTCTTGAAACTGCTATATTTAAGATTCCTCAGGTTGTGTGCTATTATACAGCTTGTGGACATTTAGTATCATTTCTTCGTCGTGTCTTTCTGAAAGTTCCATACATTTCTCTTGTAAATCTTATAGCAGGTAAGGAAGTTGTTCCTGAGCTTGTTGCTGATCGTATGACATTGAAAAATCTTGTCAGCCATCTTGGACATATCCTTCCAGAAGGAAAGGAGCGTGCTATGATGTTGGCGGAATATGATAGAGTGAATAATATTCTCGGAGCTGAAGGTGCATCAGAACGAGCTGCAGAAATTATCAAGAATCTTTTGACCTCCTAAATATTTCTTTTAATTTTTCTTTCTTAAAAACATGAATATATATTTTATACGCCATACATCGGTTGCTGTTCCGAAAGGGATCTGTTATGGTCATACTGATGTGTCGCTTAATCCGACTTTTGAATCTGAAGCTTTAGTTGTACAACAAAAGCTTGATGGATTAGTTTTTGATAGAGTGTATACGAGTCCTCTCACCCGTGCTAAGTTGCTTGCTTCATATTGTGGATATCCTGATGCCAATCCCGATGACCGTTTGCAGGAATTTAATTTTGGTGAATGGGAGATGCAAGATTATGATAGGCTTTATGCTGAAGATGCGCGTTTTAAGCAGTGGTGTGAGGATTATGTCTACATGCATGCGCCTGGTGGTGAATGTTTGCTTGATATGTTGGCACGTGTGAACAGTTTCATTGATGAGGCCCTTTCTTCCGGTTGTGATCGTATTGCTGCATTTTGTCATGGAGGGATTATTGCTGCTGCCATGCTTCGTAAAGGGATGACCACATATCAGAATGCTTTCAGTGATGTTCCGGCTTATGGGAGTGTGGTGTGTATTAACTTTAGTCAGAATGAAAAAAATAAGGGAATATGAAACAGATGCTTTTGTCGTTGCTCATATTTGGAGGAACATTTCTTTTGTGTCATGCAGAGTTTCATACCTACGATCTTACATGTGAACAGATGGAAAACCCGGTGGGGGTTGATGTGGCAGTTCCTCGATTCAGTTGGAAGATGCACAGTACAGTCAGAAATGCTATACAGACGGCTTATCAAATCATGCTTGCAGATGCACCGGAACTGTTGGATGAGGATAAGGCAAATGTATGGAATAGTGGAAAGGTTGATTCTGACTGTTCGTTGCTGATTCCATTCGAAGGACGTCAGCTTCTTTCTTCTACTACATATTATTGGAAAGTAAGGATATGGAATGGGCAGGGTGAATGTTCGGAATGGAGCAGAATATCGTCTTTTACTACAGGAATGATGAAGGAAGAGGATTGGAATGGTGCAAAATGGATTGCGATGGAAAAAGACGGTGAACATATTGTTCCTCTTCTTCCTTTTCTCAATGAAGAGCAGCATGAGAAAGCAAAGGATGCAAGAAATTACAAGATGCCGATATTCAGAAAACAGTTTTCATTGCCAGATAAGGATATAAGGCAGGCTGTCGTATATGTGTGTGGACTTGGACATTTTGATTTGTTGCTTAATGGAGAGAAAGTTGGTGACCATTTTCTTGATCCCGGATGGACTAAATATGATAAAGAGGCTCTTTATGTTGCTTTTGATGTGACAAATAGTCTGCATAAAGGTGATAATGTTCTGGGGGTAATGCTGGGTAATGGTTTTTACAATGTTCCTGATGAGAGATATTTCAAGTTGGCAGGCTCTTTTGGAGCTCCTAAAATGAAGTTGAATCTTATGGTCCGTTACTCCGATAATACGGTTCGTTTTATTGTGAGTGACAAAACATGGAGAGTGGCAGAAAGTCCTATAATTTATTCAAGTATTTATGGAGGGGAAGATTATGATGCAACGCGGGAATGGAACGGATGGAATTGCTGCGATAAAAACTTTGATGATAAAGAATGGAGAAAAGCCTATGAGGTTGGACAAAACATAAAATTAAAAAGCCAGCTTGGAACTCAGTTGACAATCAGTAAACATATTCCCGCTGTATCCATATATAAGAATGAGAAAGGAAATTGGATATATGATCTGGGACAGAATTTTTCAGGTATTATCCGTATGAGGACCAAGGGTAAGAAAGGATATTCAATAGTGTTCCGACCTGGAGAACTGTTGAATGCGGATAAGACTGTGAATCAGAGTGCTTCCGGTACACCATATTATTTCAAGTATACATTGAAAGGAGAAGGCATCGAGGAATGGCAACCACGGTTCAGCTATTATGGATTTAGATATGTTCAGCTTGAAGGGGCTGTTCCTTCGGGATGTGAGAATCCGGACAGTTTGCCCGAGATTATAGAGTTGGAAGGATTGCATACCAGTTGTAACCTTCCTGAGTTTGGCAATTTCCATTGTTCAAAGCCTATGTTTAATCAAATTTATAATTTGATAGACTGGGCGATACGCAGCAACATGGCAAGTGTCCTAACCGATTGTCCTCACAGAGAAAAGTTGGGCTGGTTGGAACAGGCATATCTGATGCAATATTCTATTCAATATAGATATGGCACAGCATTATTATATAGAAAGATGATGGCGGATATGGCTGCTTCTCAATTGGATAATGGTACGATTCCTACTATTGCACCTGAGCTTGTACGTTTTGATGGAGGGTTTGAAGATACTCCGGAATGGGGTAGTGCATTTGTCATTTCACCATGGTATATATATAAATGGTATGGTGATAGTAGTTTGATTGAGCAATATTATCCAGCAATGAAAGAGTATGTCGGTTATTTGGGCAGTAGAGCAAATAATCATATTGTGGCTTATGGACTTGGAGATTGGTATGATATTGGACCTAAAAATCCCGGATATGCACAGTTGACTTCAAACGGTGTGACAGCCACAGCTACATATTATTATGATGTGGTGTTGATGAGTGAAATGGCAAAACTTTTGGGAAAGACTGAAGATGAACATTATTTTGTGGGGCTGGCATCAGAAATAAAAGAAGCATACAATGCTGCTTTTTTCAATTCTGCTAACTTTACTTATGATCGTAACAGCCAGACAGCGAGTGCGATAAGTTTGTTTATGAATCTTGTAGAACCTGAAAATAAGGAAAAAGTGTATGATAATCTTGTCAAAGATATTGAGGGCAGAAATAATGCCTTAACAGCAGGAGATATAGGATATAGGTATGTGCTGCGTGCTTTAGAAGATGCCGGTGCCTCTGATTTGATTTTTAGGATGAACAGCAAGTATGATGTTCCTGGGTATGGTTGGCAGTTGGCACATGGTGCCACAGCACTGACGGAATCGTGGCAGGCTTATGGTTTTGTTTCAAACAATCATTTTATGCTTGGACACCTGATGGAATGGTTGTTTGGTGGATTAGGCGGATTAAAACAAGCTGATGGTTCTGTTGCTTACAAATGTTTATATATAGACCCTCAAATTGCGGGCGATGTGAATAAGGCTGCCACAACTTACGAATCTTCTTATGGAAGAGTGGAGTGTGAATGGAGTAATTCTCTGGAAGTATATACATTGAGGTTGGTAATACCAGCCAATGCTAAAGCTATTGTATGTCTTCCATCTGTAGATGTTTCCCGAATCACAGAATATGGTATGCCGATTGACAAGCGTAATGGTATCAACTTATTGAATACAGAGGAAGGCAAGAGCAAGTGGCTGGTCGGTTCCGGAGAATATCTGTTCAAGGTTAGAAAAGGTTAGAGTTGGATATCTCATCTTCGAATATTGTTTTAGAAAAAGCTATGTTCATTGCACAATAAATGTTGTGCAATGAATATAGCTTTTCTTTTTAGGGATACTATTGTTGTTCGGCAAATATGTTAGCTGTTATTAAATAGCCTATGCCCTGTTTCAAATTCCATAGAATCAGAACAAGCTTCAGATAGCTTCTGTATTTTTGTGTGTTCCTTTGAACATTTTTATCTTTTTTGTCATTTTGTTGATAAAGTTCACTTCAGAACTTGGAGAGGCTAAGACCCATAGCTGTATTAGATTGTTTTTTTTGACAAAGAAGTTTAAATAATGGAACATCATGGACTACTCATTGGTTTGTCACTCATCGGATGCGGACTTCAAGCACACGAGAGATACTCGTCACCGTGTAGTGACTGTTGTGGCGGGGATACGGTTTGTTGTTGTATGGTTGTCGATAACGATTCTATACTTCATTTTGATTCTTCAGAAGCTTTTGTTACTGATGCTACTGGATATATTATCAATGGTTCGGACCTCCCGTTGTCAGGTGGTAAAAACACATCTGAAATATTAAATTTTATTCCGGGGGTGGAAAGCTATGGAGAAGGATATACCGTTAATGGGCTGCCTGTAACAGAAATTCAGATTAATGGATTGGCTGTGCGAGGTCGGGAAGAATTGGAAGCTGTTCCTTCTGATTGTATTGCGACCATTGATGTTGATTATATATCTGGTAGTGACAAGAATGTGAATATTGCCGGTGGTGTGATACGAATCAATCTTAAAGAACCGGAGAGTAATCCGTATTATGGGAGTTTGCAAGCCTCTGCTACATTTTCACCCTACTATGGTGCTGTAGATGGGCATGTGGGAGGTATGATGCTGGTTAAAGGTCCGCAATGGAGTTTTTATAACATGATATGGCTCAATCACGATTGTTCAAATGCAGAAGAAGAGGAAGAGTATAATTATACTATATACGAAAAGGAACAGATAACCAGACACTTCTACAATTTCTCCTCCACACGAAATGATGCTCTTATGGTGAAAGACCGTTTTAGTCTGGTATACAATGTAAATGACAATAATAGTATAACGGCAAATATGTACTTTTCCAATGTCCGTACATGTCCGGAAACGATAACAGACGGATACGATGACATGTCGTATGCTCATACTATATTGCGAAAGAATATCAATGAGAATGTGTATCTGGGAACATTAAAATATGTATGTTCACTTGAAGAGAATAATGCTGTATTTGAAGTCAGTGCTGACTATATGCATACAGATGAGAATACAAAGGAAATGATGTCTGATTTTTTGCAAAAAAGTGAATCTTCAGTTAGCCTTGTGCATGATGAAGGGAAAGAAATGTGGACAGAGACTTTATGGAAGAAACGCACAGACTTATGGAGTGTTGGCACTTCTTTCTCACGTCAAATAGCAAATGTCGGTGTATTTAAGGTTGGAGCTTCTGCCTCTGTGGTGAAATCAGTTGTGTCTCCCGGATATGGTGCAGATGCTATAGGTAGAACTGAAACAGAGGGGTTTACTCCTTTTGTCTATGCGACACTCACAGGGAAATGGAAGTCTGTGAGTTATATTTTGGGTATTAACTCTCAATGGAATAGGATTGGGTTTTACGATAGAAACAAAGACCATAAAGATGAGAACCGACAATGGTGTCTTAATCCTACTTTTCAGTTGCTTTGTCCATTGAATAAGGATAAGGGTCATGCATTGAAAATTGCATATAAACATACTATGGACAATATACCCTATGATGCAATCAATACGGAGTTGAGGCATTATAATGCTAATAGCTATGTGATTGGTAATCCGTTTCTTACATCCTCAAAATCAGATCTTGCAATGGCTGTCCTGTCTCTTTATAGAGGAATGTTTCGCTTTACCGGATATTATGATAGAGCAACAGATGTGATAAAGTATGCTACATATCAGGATTCGGGAGGTAGCGATGTGTTCTATACAATGCCTGTCAATTGTAAACTGATTGAATCATGGGGATTTGCTGTAGAAGCTAATGTTGCTCCTTTGTCTTTTTGGAAAATGAAAGCAGCGGCAATGGTCAGACTTATGAACGAGAATGCTGTCATTGGCGGACTTGGTTTTTATGGTACGAATCAAAGATATAATTTGGGGATAAACAATGATTTTACATTGGGCAGGAACTTTGGCGGAAATGTTTGTATTGATATCGAACCCGCATTCAGAAGTTTGGATAGGAAATACCATACAGCATTGAACTTACAATTAGGTCTATATAAAATGCTTTTCAACAATAGATTAAATCTGGCTCTTAACATTAACATATTTAATCAGACAAGAAATTTCGATACGGAGGCATCTGTATTCAATCTGAGTCATAAAGATGTGACTCATGGGCAAAGAGCAAAGATTTCAGCAATATGGAAGATTGGTCGATAGGTTCATTGCTTTAATACTGTGAATATGCCGGATTCCATGTGTGTTATGTTGAATAGGAAAGGATTGAGGTATGTAGCAAAGAAATAGATTGTATGTATATTTTCTTGGTGAACAGTAGATTTGCATTTGATGCCGTGGAGATGTTCGGTTTTTCATATTCGGATTTGCACATTAGCCTGAAACAACAAGATAGTAAAGATTTGAATCTTGTTGTTTCAGGCTAATATATAGAGGTATCCTTTTTCGGATGAATATCAAATCTGATGCATTTCTCTTGATGTATCAGATGTTAAGAGCTGATTTTGCGTATTCAAGCAGGAATTTTGCAGTTTTCTCAAGTCCAAGTACAGAACTGTTCACGCAAATGTCGTATGCACGGCTGTCACCCCAATTCGTCTCACTGTAGAAGTCGTGGTACTTACTGCGTTGGTTGTCTATTTTGTCGATTATTTCTATTGCCTGTTCACGACTCATTACTTCGCGGTCACTGACAAATTTTACACGTTCATCAAAGTCGGCACGGACAAATATACTGAGGTGTCGTGGATGTTCTCTCAGTATATAGTCTGCACATCTGCCCACGATTATACAATTTTCCATTTCAGCCTTTTTTCGGATAATCTCTGTCTGAATTTGGAAAAGAGATTCATTGCTGACACTGTTTGTGTAAAAATTGCTCAGTGTTTCAAAAGGTGAGCTGAGAGAGCGCACAGCAGATGAAAGAAGCCCTTTGTTTGACACTTCGTCTGCTTTCTTGAACACTTTAGGGTTTAATCCGCTTTCTTCTGCAGCCATTTCTATGAGACGGCTGTCATAAACCGGAATGTTGAGTTCTTTAGCCATCATCTGTCCGATAGCTTTTCCGCCGCTGCCTAATTCACGGCCGATTGTGATTACATAGTTTGACATAAGTGTTAGTATTAAAGTGAAATAATAAATATTTTTACATTATGTAAGTTTTCGTTTCTGATGAATTGTGAGAAGTACATTGGAGAGTGTCTCTTTCTCTTTTAGGAAGTTTCTTTACTACTTCGTTATAGGAATGATCAATCAGACTGAATATCAATGCGTCCTCAAGCTCGTTTTCATATATGTTAATCTGGTTCCAGTGCTTTTTGTTCATGTGGAATGCCGGAGTTATGCTTGGATACTTGTCTCTTAATTCAATTGCATATTCAGGATTGCATTTCAACACAAACCATTCACTGTTTTCAAGAGAAATCATAGCAAAAATTTTGTTGCAGACGCGAAACACAAGGGTGGTCTCATCGAAAGGGAAATCTTCCGAGCTTGCAGCCTTGTTCAGGCAATAATTGCGTATGTCCTCTATGTTCATAACTGACTTTTTTGTTTATGCTGTTATAAGTCTAAGTCTGTATTTTTGAATGCTCCGTGTTTGTAGAAGTTCCACAACATGACTGAAGCAACAATGATAGCAATTCCATCGCTGATAGCTATACTTATCCATACTCCGTTTGTGCCGAACATATCAGGAAGGATGAGAAGCAACGGAACAAGAAATAATAATTGTCTGCTGACAGACAAGAAAATACTTCGTTTTGCCATACCTATACTCTGGAAAAAGTTGCCTACTACAATATAGAAACCTACAAGAGGATTGCACAGTACTATTATTTTCATTCCTGAAGTGGCAAGTGAAGTCAGTTGAGGGTCTTCTGTGAAAAGCATGACCGGAAGATGAGGGAAAAATTCACAAACAATAAAACTGCATGTCATTACCACGCTGGCATAGAGAATTGAATATTTGAGTACCTGAGTTACTCTGTCAAATCTCTGAGCACCATAATTAAAGCCTGCTATAGGTTGCATACCCTGTGTGATTCCCATGGATATCATTACAAATATGAAAGTGATTCCGTTGATAATGCCGTATGCGGCTATCGAAAGATCGCCTCCGTGTTTCTGTAGCCCCTTATTTATGAGTATTACGACAAGGCAGGCGCATAGCTGCATGCAGAAGGGGGAAAGTCCTACGGTCAGCATGTTTCTGACAATGCGCTTTTTAAGCTTATATATGCCGCGCCGCAGATGAATGACTTCGTTCTTGTTACTCAGTGTCTTCAGTACGAAGAGGAGTGCAATGAATTGTGCTATCACAGTGGCACATGCCGCACCTTGTATCCCAAGATTGAATGTAAAGATAAAAAGAGGGTCCAACACTGAGTTTACGATCACAGTCGTTATAGTGGCATACATTGCGATGTTCGGATGCCCGGTTGCCCTTAATGCACTGTTGAGTCCGAGATAAAGATGGGTAATGACATTTCCGAGCAGTATGATCAGCATATAGTCGCGCGCATATCCTACTGTATTTTCACTTGCTCCGAAAAACAGAAGGATAGGGTCGATAAACAAGATGGCAATAAATCCAAGTACAACTCCGATGATGATATTGAGTGATACCACATTGCCCAGTACATTTTGTGCTGTGGCATAGTCTCTTTGTCCGAGTTTTACAGATATCAGTGTCGAGCCTCCTACTCCGATCATTGCGCCGAACGCAGCAGAAAGATTCATGATTGGAAATGTGACAGCAAGCCCGGACAGAGCCAATGCACCTTCAGCTCCACTACCGATGCGTCCGATGAATATACGGTCAACCATATTGTAGAGTGAGGAAGCTGTCATAGCTATTACAGCAGGAATAGCATACATCATCAACAACTTGCTTATCTTCTCCGTTCCTAATTCTTTGGGTGATTTTTGTGTCATCAGTCTTTTCCTTTCTTTTTATTGAAAAAACATTGTGCCATGCGGCATTTTGATAATGCAAAAGTACATAAAAATCTCGTGATTCTTACATCAACAGAAGAAAGAATTGTTTTTTTCTTTAGAGTATATGCGGCATGTTTGCTTATATTTATGATATTTATGGTGTGTTGGTTGGCTGTGTCTCTTTTTCTTATGCAGATGTTTTCTTTCTACTTTATAGAAAGTTCTATAATCTCATAAATTATAGCTATTTTTGTAGTTGAATGCCATTGCAATAAGCGCAATGACAGAGATTACATTTTTTATATTCAGATAGGTTTTATGTAAAGATGAATTATGAATAATCATAATGAAACAAATCCGTGGGAAGAAATCCCATTATCAGATTACGAAAACCACATGAGGCTGAAATCTGTACGACAGTTGCAGACCATGAACAAGATGATGCGCAGGCAGTTCTCCCTATGTGATGCTGACACCGTAATGATATTGGGTGTTGCAGGAGGTAATGGGCTGGAGCACGTTGCGGGATGTGGTTTCAAGCAGGTGTTTGGTGTGGACATAAATCAGGATTATCTCCTACAATGTGAGAAACGTTATCCGCAGTTGAATGGCATATTGAAATGTGTATGTGCCGACCTCGCGATGTCAGGTACGGTGCTTCCTCGTGCTGACCTGCTCATAGCTAACCTGTTGATTGAGTATATTGGCTACGAATGTTTCTGCCGGACTGTGACAAAAGTATGTCCTCAGTATGTGTCATGCATTATACAAATCAATGTGGATGACGGTTTTGTTTCGGATTCTCCTTATCAGCATGTGTTTGACGGGTTGGAGCGGGTACACCATCAAATGCAGGAGGAAGAACTGGTTTCCTCTATGCTGGCAATTGGTTATCGGCTAATTGATAAAGTGGAAGAGCCGTTGCCCAATGGAAAGAAGCTGGTGGAGATGGATTTTTTATATTCTGTTGAATAGAGATGTGTATGAGAAGGGCTTTTCTTACTGATTAGGTTACAACTTTATTCCTCAGCTTTTCCTTAGTGGCGGCATGGGTGCGAATTACCTTTTGCAACTTTTCGGATTACTCCTTGAACCATTCTCCAATCGGTTTTCAGTCGATGGATAGAACCTGTTTTGCCTTGTCAATAGAGGCTTTCTCCACCTTGAAATCAGTCTTTACTGTAGTGAACTTCCGCCTGTGTATTCCTCCATTACAAAACGACACCTCCTCTGATTTAGAGGAAGTGTCTGATTGCTTTGTTTATCCTAAAGAAATATATTTTTTACACTTGCAAGTTGAATTAGCTTGCTTTGTATAAGCCAACTCACAGAAAGGGTCTTTTATCCTCCCAGTTCAAGTCCGAATTCTTCTTTCAGTTTGAGTAATGCCGGATTTTGTTCACACATCATGGTGAACTGTTCGAGACGATTGTATGCTCTGCGTTTCTCTTCTATTTTTCGTTGTCTTACAAACATCTTCACAGATTTATTGCCAAGTTTCTGGCGGAGAAACTGTTCTATGCTTGGAATGAATTTGAGTAATTGTCCTTCTACAGTAGGATTGTCGGCAAGTACTTCGAAAGAATGTCCATCGTCAAGCAGTTCTGGATCAATATTGTTCATGCGGGTTGCCATCGCTATGTCTTCTTGAGGAAGAGAAGAGGCAAATTCCCTCCATGCAATGCGTAGATCATTGTTGTTGAACTGTTTGTCCGACACGGTATCGGATGGTGCTTGTGTCTTTCCTTCTACATGCTTCTCTTCCGGAGCTATTGATGTAGACTGAATAGCATTTACCATCGTTTGGCGGATGGAGAAGCCTGTGCTACGTGTCGGGGCTGCTGTCTTCGGAGCTGCCGGGGCAAGTTTTGGCTGTAGAACAGGTCTGTCTTGCATTGCCGGAGCCGTTGTACTTACGTTGTTGTTCGCTGCTATATTGGGTTTATTGGTGGCAATGTCACTGCTTTGAGTTTTTTTTGCCGGAGCAGACTGCGGCTGTGCTGCGTCTGTAAATATGGGTTTAAGCTTCTTTGTAGGGCAAAGCCCGGAAGAAGGAACATCGTCTCCTTGTGAAAGTTGGGCAACCTCTATCAGTGTCAGTTCCACAAGCAGACGTTTGTTGTGGCTTTGCTTGTAAGCGAGATCACAATTGTTGCACAGTTTCATGGCTGCATATAAAAACTTTGGCTGACAGCGTTGCGCTTGTTCGGCATATCGTTTCTTTACATCATCAGCGGTTTCGAGCAGGCTGATAGTTTGCACGTCACGGCTGACAAGTAAGTTGCGCAAATGGGAAGCAAGTCCTGTAATGAAATGCTGTCCTTCGAATCCCTTGTTGAGAATTTCATCAAGAGTGAGCATTATTTCTGTGACCTTTCCTCCAAGAAAATAATCTGTTAGTTTGAAATAATAGTCATAGTCAAGTACGTTCAGATTGGCAATTGTGCTGCTATAGGTGATATGTCCTCTACAGAAAGAAGCTACCTGGTCAAAAATGGACAACGCGTCTCGCATGCCTCCGTCTGCCTTTTGGGCAATGACACCAAGTGCTTCCTCTTCAGCCTCAATGCCTTCATTCTGTGCTACATGTCGCAAATGTGCCACAATATTCTTCACATTCATTCTGCTGAAATCATATATCTGGCAACGTGACAATATGGTAGGCAGCAATTTGTGCTTCTCCGTTGTGGCAAGAATGAAAATGGCATGACGTGGAGGCTCTTCAAGTGTTTTAAGAAAAGCGTTGAATGCTGCTGTTGACAACATGTGTACCTCGTCTATAATGAAAACTTTGTATTTGCCTATCTGTGGCGGTATGCGTACTTGTTCTATCAGCTGACGTATGTCATCGACAGAATTGTTGGACGCAGCATCCAGTTCATGGATATTGTATGAACGTTGTTCATTGAATGCTTTACACGATTCACATTCGTTACAAGCCTCACCTTGTGGTGTAGGATGTAGACAGTTTATGGTTTTGGCAAATATTCGGGCGCATGTGGTCTTTCCGACACCACGTGGTCCGCAAAACAAGTAGGCATGTGCCAGATGTCCTGAATGTATGGCATTCTTCAGTGTCGTAGTAAGCGATTCCTGTCCTACAACAGTGTCGAATGTTGAAGGACGGTATTTTCTTGCCGATACTATATAGTTTTCCATTATTATCTCACATTTGTTTCGACAAAGATACTAAGAATTGTTTATAAGTTGTAACTTTGCCGTATAATGATATTGGTTACAGACTGATAAATTTTAAATCAAACTATATATTATGGCAATATATCCTAAACTTATCACGGATGCATTGGCTACAGTGCGATATCCGGGCAATGGAAAGAATCTTGTTGAGGCAGAGATGCTGGAAGATGATTTGCGTATAGACGGTATGAAAGTGAGTTTCTCAATTATATTTGACAAGCCTACTGATCCGTTTCGCAAGTCTGTGCTGAAAGCGGCTGAAGCGGCTATCCATACATTTGTGGGCAAAGATGTAGAGGTTATGGTGAATGCCAAGTCAAAGACTGAACTACCGCCGGAACCGGACAAGCTCTTGCCTGGAGTGAAGAATATAATTGCAGTGTCGAGTGGTAAAGGTGGTGTCGGCAAGTCTACTGTTACCGCAAATCTTGCTGTCGGTCTTGCCAAGTTGGGATATCGGGTGGGGTTGCTCGATACTGATATTTTCGGACCTTCCATGCCTAAGATGTTTCAGGTTGAGGATGAACGTCCTTATGCTGAAAATGTCAATGGGCGCGACTTGATTGTGCCGATAGAAAAGTATGGGGTTAAACTTCTGTCGATAGGTTTCTTTGTCAGTCCCGAACAGGCAACGTTGTGGCGTGGAGGAATGGCTTCAAATGCGTTGAAGCAACTGATTGGCGAGGCAATGTGGGGAGAGCTTGACTATTTTATACTTGATACTCCTCCAGGAACGAGTGACATACATCTTACACTGCTTCAAACACTTGGCATAACCGGAGCTGTAATTGTGAGCACTCCTCAGCAGGTTGCGTTGGCAGATGCGCGGAAGGGAATCAACATGTATCTCAATGATAAGGTTAATGTGCCGATTCTCGGATTGGTTGAGAATATGGCATGGTTTACTCCTGCGGAACATCCGGATGAGAAGTACTATATATTTGGAAAAGAAGGGTGTGTCAGTCTTGCGCAAGAGCTTGATGTTCCTTTGCTTGCACAGATTCCTCTTGTACAAAGTATATGCGATGCCGGAGATAACGGTATGCCGGCTGTGCTTGATCCTTCTTCGCCTACAGGAATCGCGTTTATGAGTCTTGCAGCCAAGGTGGTGACTCAAGTTGACAAACGTAATCTTGCTGCACCGAAAACAAAAAGAGTGGAAACAAAGTGATGTATCCCCTGTGGATAAAGATTCTTCTTTGCTGATATTGACTTAATTAATATGAGAGGCATGGTTTTCATGTCTCTTTTTTTATTTTTATCGTTTATGATGAACTATCTTTCCGCTTTTTGTGTTTTGGGAATATGCAGATAAGGAAAATATAGGATTCTGTTTTTCCTTCTGCGTAGTTTATTCACTAACGTTAAAAATTAAGTATTATGTTTTTCCTTTGGTTTATCATTATTGGAATTGTAGCCGGATTCATTGCCGGATATATTATGCGCGGAGGCGGTTTGGGGCTATTCCTGAATCTGCTTGTAGGTATTGTTGGAAGTATTCTGGGAGGATGGATATTCAACCTGTTTGACATCAATGCAAACGGTTTGTTCGGAAGTCTGGTTTCGTCCACTATTGGAGCCATTGTCTTGCTTTGGGTGGTTTCATTGTTTAAAAGAAATCGGAAGGACTGAGTTTGAATTTATTGTTTTATTAACCTAAAAATATTGAATATGAAGAAATTTTTTATGGCGGCAATAGTTTGTGCCGCAGGTCTTACGTTTGCTTCTTGTAGTTGTAATGATTGTAAACATGGGTGTAAGAAATGCAGTTCAGACGACTGTAGGATTGAGCGTATGAAAAAATCGGCTGATGATGCAGCTAATGATGCTTCCCGTAAGGTCAAGAAGGCATGGAAAGATACCAAAAGAGAAGTGAATAAGGATACACGCAAGATCGGAGAGGAAGCGAAGGATTTTGCTGACAAGATGGATGAGACCCTCGATAAGGGTGCGGAAAAGACAAAAGAGGCTTGGGACAAGACAAAGAAAAACGTGAAGAAAGATACTCAGAAGATAAAAAAGGAGATGGAGACTTTGTAAATTGAAAATTGCCGATTGAGAATCTCGGATATGGATTCCCAATCGGCAATTTGTATGTTTAACAGAAACTTAGAACAGTTTCTCTGGATAAACACCGTCTTTTACAAGCTGTGCTATGCGCTCAACAGTTGCTTCACGGTCTGCTGCATATGTCACACCGAACCATTTGGATGTAGTATCGAGAACTTCCACTGTAGATGTACCGTCATTGATGAGTTTGTTTACCATGAGTGGGATAAAGAACTCCGCTTTCAGATTTTCCATATTCTTAGGGTCAGAAAGGAACTCCTTGAAGTAAGCTTCGCTATGTTCAAAATAATCAGGAGTGAATCCCCACATATTCATACTTACTGGTACATTGTCTTCAACAGGAATCCAATTTCCTTCTTCATCCTTGTAGCAGATAGGACCGTCAACACGCATGATTTCAGTACGTTCGACAACGTCTGTCAGATGGTGCTTGTCATTGTATTCACAAATACCACGTGCGACGGAACCGTTTTCGCTCAATGTGTTGCAGCAACGGAAACCAACCATTGCATATGTGTTCTTGCTGTTTTCAGGAAGTTCGCTGAGGAATTTTCCTACTGTAGCAAATGCATCGCGTCCATAGAAGTCGTCACAGTTGATGACACAGAAAGGCTCTTTGATGGCATCTTTTCCCATGAGCACGGCATGATTTGTTCCCCACGGCTTTACACGGCCTTCAGGGCACTTGAAACCTTCCGGAAGAGAGTCAATGCTCTGGAACACTAATTCACAAGGAATCTTGTCTTCGTATTTAGAAAGAATCTGAGTACGGAATTGCTCTTCAAAATCTTTACGGATAACCCATACGATTTTGCCGAAGCCTGCCTGAATTGCGTCATAGATAGAATAATCCATGATAGTCTCACCGTTAGGACCAAGTCCGTCAAGCTGTTTCAGACCACCATAACGGCTGCCCATGCCGGCTGCCAATAGAAACAATGTTGGTTTCATAACGTTAATTTTTTTTGTATAGTTAATGTCTTTTAGTTCTTGTAAAACCAGAATGGAATGATTATTAGGCTATAAATGAATTTTATAGAAATGATAATCGTTTTTCTATCTGTTTGTAGAACTGTTCTTTCTCGCAAAGTTAAAAAAATATAGCGATACGAATATATTGTTTTGTCAATTTATTTAAACGTCATTTAATTTTATTACGTGAGTTCGGGATAAGGACAGTCCGGAACAAGTTGACCCGACAGTAAAAAATAAAGTTCCGGTATTTCTGCTTTTCCTTGTCGACAAAGGATTTGACACTATTCCGGACTGAGGCATAGCAATGTCTGTGCTTGTTGCTGGCTTCTTTATTGTATGTACCCTAAATTGTATGTACCCTAAAAGTCGGGAAGGTGCGCGAGATTCTCGAATCGGCAGCATTGATTTGAAAATCCTGTGCGACGGGTAAAAAAAAATCAGTGGTGAGAAACCTTATTTTCAGCGTGAAAATTTCTTCAATCAGCA
>JAAGKN010000167.1_pt1 | contig 163337 bp, 176 predicted proteins | sample 6206371 | NCBI WGS metagenome assembly JAAGKN01 (sample SAMN11533720, study PRJNA540317) | gut metagenome | isolation source: fecal pellets from male and female animal of same cohort | host: Peromyscus leucopus | place: USA:CA | collected 2017 | reverse complement strand
TCTGGATTCATTGTAGTTTCCCATAGTTGATCAGCGCTCATTTCACCTAGACCTTTATATCTTTGAACATCAAATGATCTAAAGTGTGTTTTTAATTCTTCTAGATCTTGTTCATTCCAAGCATACTCAATTTGAGAATTAGTTTTATTACTAATTCTAAATAAAGGAGGTAATGCTACATATACATGGCCCTTTTCTATCAATGGTTTCATGAAACGATAGAAGAAAGTTAAAAGTAAGACTTGAATGTGTGCACCGTCTGTATCGGCATCAGTCATGATAACTATTTTGTCATACTTTAAATTTTCAATTTTAAAATCATTACCGATTCCTGCGCCCAAGCAAGAAATGATTGTACAAATTTCTTCATTTGCTAATAAATCACGAAGTCTTGCTTTTTCAACATTAAGAATCTTACCTTTTAAAGGTAAAATAGCTTGATGTTTTTTATTTCTAGCCAATTTAGCAGTACCGCCTGCTGAATCACCTTCGACTAAAAATAATTCATTTTCGCTATATTGTTTAGATTGAGCAGGAGTTAACTTGCCTGACAATAATAACGCTTGATTAGCATTTTTTATTTTCTTAGTGTCTTCACGAGCTTTTTTAGCTGCAATTCGTGCATCTCTAGAAAGCAAAGCTTTCTGAATGATCTTAGTAGCATCTTTTTTATTTTCTTCTAATCAATAGTTAAATCTTTCACCAAAGAATTTTTTAACAGAGGCAGTTGCTTCTTGAGTAAACAATTTGTTTTTTGTTTGGCCTTCATAAGCAATGATTCTTTCAGGAACTCTAACAGAAATAATGGCAGTTAAACCTTCACGAGCATCTTCACCCTCAAAATTCTTATCTTTTTCTTTAAGTAAATTTCATTTACGAGCATAATCATTTAAACATTCGGTTAAAGCTGATTTAAATCCGGTTTCATGAGATCCACCTTCAATTGTCTTAACTGAGTTAGCAAACGAAATAATAATATCATTTGGATCAGTAGTGTATTGTAAAGCAATATCAATTTCAATATTATTGCTTCCTACACCACTAAAGTTAGCAATACTTGTGATCGGAGTTTTAACTTGGTTAATGAAACTAACGTATTCACTAATTCCATTTTTTGAGAAATATTCATTAGTTTCATTATTAATTTTGTCTTCAAAAGTAATTTTTAAATTTTTGTATAAAAATGAAGATTCACGAATTCTCTCTTTAATTACTGAAGGATTAAAGATAGTACTCTTAAAAATTTTTGGATCTGGTTTAAAACTTACAGTAGTTCCTGTTCTATTAGTTGTTCCAATTGTTTTAGCAGGTTGAACAATCTTTCCACCATTCTCGTATCTAGCTTCTACTATTTTGTTGTCACGGTTGACAGTTACAACTACTCATTCACTTAACGCATTTACAACTGATGCACCAACACCGTGTAATCCACCTGAAGTTTTATAAGCATTATCATCAAACTTACCACCAGCATGTAATACTGTAAACACAGTATCAATAGTGGATAAATGCGATTGAGGGTTAATTCCAATAGGAATACCACGACCATTATCTTTAATAGTAATAGAGTTATCTTTTTCAAGTGTAACCTTAATTGAATCAGCATTTCCTGAAATTACTTCGTCAATTGAGTTATCGAAGATTTCTCACACCAAGTGGTGTAAACCATGTGTATCGGTAGAACCGATATACATCCCAGGACGTTTTCTAACAGGTTCAAGCCCTTCAAGGACCTTTATATTTTCATCTTTATAGCTCTGCATAAAAGAATATTTTCTAATTATAAATAATTAAATAATATTAATATGCAAATTTTTTAAGATTTTAAAAGCACATTCTTCTAATGATTTGTCATTAGAAGCAACACATTTCTTGTTAATAATGATTGGAGTATTTGGCTGAATACTTTTAGCTATACAAGTATTAACTAATACACACATATTAGTTAATAGTCCGCATACTTGGATTTCACTAAATTTATTATTTTTTAAATAACTCATTAGTTTGGTAGACCCAAAAGTATTTTTTTCAAACACTTTTCCTTTAGAAGTATATTTATTAATTTTTCCATATACTTGTCAGCCATCACTGTGTTTGATAGTATGAACAATTGGAAGGTTTTTACCTTCAATTGTTTTTAAATAATTCTTATCGTGAGTGTCTTTTAAAAAGACTATACAATCTTTATTCTTTAAATAAAGTTTGATTTGTTCTTCAATTGGCTTTTCTAATACTTTTGCTTTTGCGAATCCAAGTGCCCCAATAACAAAATCATTTTGATAATCTACAATAATTAATAATTTTTTCATATTTTGATATTATAAGATACATAATTAATATATGATTTATCTCTATACAATTATTTTTTGTTTAATTGGGTATTTAATGGGTAGCATGATCTTTGGTCAGTTCATTGCATGAGCGAACAACAAAGATATGACTACCATTGGTTCTACCAATCCTGGGGCTACTAATGTTAAACGTAAATTTGGATTCGGAGTTGCTTTCTTAGTTTCTTTTTTAGATGCATTTAAAGGTTTAATAGCAGTTGTTATTTGTGTTGGGATTTATAGTGTTACTATTTATAAAATAAATAGTAACCATGATTTATATTGCTTAGTGTATCTAGCTGGAACATTTGCTGTTATTGGTCATTGCTTTCCTGTCCATTTTGTGTTTGGTTTATTATTCAATAAATTTAATTATGAAAAAGTAAGAAAATACAAAGGTGGTAAGGGAGTTTCTACTACTGGTGGTGTGTTGTTCTCAGTTAGTCCATACCTTGGTTTAATTGCTTTTTTAACTTGATTAATCATTGTATTAATCACTAGATACGTTTCATTAGGTTCATTGTTATGTATGCTTGTTGCTACGTTATTCGTATTTATTCCTAATGTAGGAATGTTTTATATTTTTGATCACTCTTTAATCTTCCCAAATAGCTATTTAGATTATTCGTGGTACGGTGCATATACAGATGAATTATGATTAATAATAGGAACATTCATATTATTAATGGTCAACAATATCATTCTTGTTTGTAAACACCGTCCAAATATTATTAAGTTATTAAATAATCAAGAAAATAAATTATTTTAATTATTATGAAGCAGAAATTTAATTTTAAATTTAATAGTAAGGCAATTCAAAACGGTTTTTACACCGCATCTTATTTTCTTAAAGCATCTAAGATATTAAATAAATACAAACCAAATGATGTGGTTTGTATGCAATTCACTCACTTTAGTAAAGATTCTGTTAAAGTCTGTGGCATTGAAGAATCAGTCGCTTTGCTAAAATCTTGTTTATCCAAACAAGTTTTAAAAGAATTAGAAGTATATGGAGTACAAGATGGTGATCTTGTGGCAGGTAAAAAACCAGTATTACTAATTTTTGGTAAATACCAAGACTTTGGTAAATATGAAAATATTATTGATGGAATCTTGGCTCGTAGATCTTCGGTATGCAACAATTGCTATCAAATGTTGAAATTAATTAATGCTAATCAATTAATTTACATGGCAGATAGAACTGACGACTATATGGTTCAACCATATGATGGTTATGCTGCGTATGTTGGTGGTATTAGAAATTTTGTGACTGACGCATCTGTATCGTTACTTTCAGATAAGTCCGAAATAAAGGTTACTGGAACTATCCCTCATGCATTAATCCAAGAATTTGATGGTGATATTAATCAAGTAATGAAGGCATATTCAAATGAATATGGTCGTAAAAATATGATTGCCTTGATTGACTATAACAACGACGTCAAGAAAGAAATACAAGTTCTTTCTAAAAATTTTAAAGACACATGAGCAGTTAGAATAGATACTTCTAAAAATGTATGTGATGTATCTCTTAAACAAATCCCTAAGAATTTTGGGGTAAGCGACGAACTAATTAAATTCACAAGAAAGACTCTTGATAAATATGGAATGAAAAAAACAAAAGTAATTGTTTCTTCAGGTTTAGATCTTCAAAGAGTTAAAGAAATTAAAGAACGAAAATTACCAGCAGATTTCTTTGGAGTTGGAAGCTCTTTAATCACAAGAAACATTCACTTCACAGCTGACCTAGTTTTAAAAAATGGTCAACATCAAGCTAAGTTTGGAAGAAAGTTATTTATTAATATAAATAAGAAAAATACTTTAAAAAAATACATTTAATTTCACATATAAATATTTATATATGGAAGAATTTGTAACTAAAGTTTTTACGCTAGATAACACTAATAACAATACTGTAGAGTTTAATTCAGCTATTGAACAGCCTGCTTTAAATTCTACTCAAATCAGATTAAGTCAACCGGCTATTCATATCCAAGAACCAATTGTTAAAGGATCAAAAAAAATTAAGAATGTAAATCCTTACTATTCTTATTTCCCTGACTTCTACACAAAAGAATTGAAGAAATCTTTTGTAACTAGTCTTGTGTGAGGATTCATGTTATTAATCATTACTGCATTATGTGCTTTCTTTACTGAAAGAATAATTACTAGTCCTGTTATTGATAACCGGGCTATTCTTACATTGATTCCAATCACGGGGTTAGTAATCTCTCTATTTGTTTTGTATCTTGTGAGATACTTAAACTTCAAAAATGAGGCTAAAACAATTAACTTTAAAGATGAAAAAGTTATTTCAACTAATGTTACTAAGGTTTACAAATCATTAAAAACAGGTTACATTAACATTAACTGAATGTCATTATTGTCTTACACTATAAGTTTATTAACTCTATTAATTAACTGTATAGTTTGCTATTGCATGTATGATGCAAGCTTTGGTGATGTATATACACCTATACATGAATCAAATAACTATGCATTTGCATTTGTATTCTGAATTGCAGTAGTTGCAGTTATTGTTACATTTATAATGCAAGCTTCTTTATTACTAGAATCTTACATAAGATATAGTAGAATTGAAAACTTCTATAACTTCTGCATTGTTTCTAATGAAGAATTAATATTACTTAAGAAAAAGAAAAACCGTCGTGATATGTTTATTTATCTTGCAATTGTTTGCACAATTATCTTAATTGGATGGTTAATTGTAAAGCTTTGCTTAAGAAGAAAAAAACAAACAAAGGTAGTTGTTAATGCATAAAAAAAATATGAGCCAGGTTTGACTCATATTTTTTATTTTAGTTTATATTTTAAGACCGCATTAACAGCAATCCTGTTATCTATTTATTTTTCTTTTTGCTGTATGAAAGATTACATTTAGCAACAAAGAATCATAAATATTCATTGTATAAAATTCAAACAGTAGTTAGCCCACAAATTATTGATCCAATAACTACAAAAATAATTGCAACATCACTTAATACAAATTTTCCCACTCCAGTAGAACTAATAGCAATGTCAAACATGAAACATTGAATAGGATCTGCTGTTTGATCAAATTTTTTGCTTGGTTTAGCAGCAAGACCAATTATTAATAAAATTAATAAAGTCGCCATTATTGCTATTAGAGATCATCTAATGTTTGCTAATGATTTCATTTTACAATTTTTAGCGCAATAAACGTTTTGTAAAATTAAACTAATTGCAGTTAAACAAAATAAAATCATTGAAACATAAGCAAAAGCATTCAATTTAAAGTCTTTATTTAGATCTTCCTCTACTTTTGCTGTTCAAGTCCAAAAACCTAATCTCAAAGAATCATTATGAATGCTGCTTGTAAAAGCTCAACAAAATATTAAAATGAATGTTATTAATAGTAATAAAGATGAAACTATAGTAAAAAAATTAAATTTTTTTACTTGAAAAATTTTGTTTGTTTTATTAGCCATTTTCTTCTCCTTCCTAATTAATTGCATGACAAAAAAATCTACTAGTGCATAATGCACCTAGCAGATTAAAAACTAGTTTTAGTTGAACCTAATTTATATATATATATATATTCAAATTCTTTGTCATGTTTATATTATATATACTTACTTAATAACATTGATAATTAATATTTAAAGTGCCATTCCAAATTATTACGTTTAAAGACATCAAAAACAAATTCATTAAATTTGTGTTGCTCTTCTCAATGTTTATAGTATTTAATTCTAAAATTTTGAACCAGCTTGGCTTTTTATCAACATTTGGTGGACTAACAAGATCTTTTCTAAAAGACATAGGAAAGTTGTCTTCTCTAATTTACTTTTATTATTATTTGAGATTCCTGCTTACTATGAATCTCATCTACTAATTTAATTAAATTAGGATTTTTGCAATTACGTTTAGTTATGTCTAAAAGATAAAGCATTTGTTCTTTAGACAGCAATCCACAAATTTTGTTAGATAAAAGTTTTAACTTTCCGCTCATAATGTACATTTTTTTCCTTCATTATTTAATACTTCAATTTTTTCGATCAAAATTCTTAATTTAAATGTTAATTTTTAACATGTATTCTTACTATGTAAGAATAAATATTTTTACTATTTGTAATTTTTCAGACATTAAATACAATTTTTGTATAATAAGAAAGCATACTATGAAACTTATCCATGCACAATATTGTGCTGTGTTAGATACTAAAAGTAGTAATGCACTAGTAGTAGCAGCTTCAATTCTAATAGTTCTATTAGCTATCCTTGTTGTGCTATTGATCGTTAAATTCATTAATCGTAATAAAACTCTTAAAAATGCAGATAATGCATCTGATAAAGCTCAAGAGCAGATGCAACAAAAAATCTCATTGTTAGAGAAAAAAAGTAAAACTCTTGATAAAAAACTTGAAGAAATTTCTGGATGTTCTAAGCAAGAAGCAAAACAAATACTAATTGCTAATTTAGAAAGTGAACTTTCTAAATACATTAACCAGAAAATTCATGATGCAAATCTTGAAATCAAGCAAAACCATGTCAAATATGCTAAACAATTAATTGTTGAAGCAATGGAAGCAGTTGCAGAAGAATCTGTAGCTAACCACACAACTTACACTATTAATCTTAAAAGTGAAAGTGTTAAAGGTCATATCATTGGTAAAAATGGTAAAAACATCACTTCCTTTAAAGAGATTACTGGTGTTGATGTAATTATTGATAAAGAGCAAACAATTACTCTTTCTTCATTAAATCCTAAGAAAAGGGAAATTGCTAGATTAACAATGGAGAAATTGTTAACCAAGAACATTGACCCATTAACTATTTCACGAATCTATGAAGAACAAAAGAATGTGTTTGACAAAACAGTTTATGAATATGGCATGAATGCTGTAGAAACTGATTTAGAAATCTATGATTTGCACAAAGATTTATACCCTTTAATTGGAAATCTATACTTTAGAACTTCATTCTCTCAGAATGTGCTTGCACATTCTATTGAAGTAGCAAGGTTATGTGAAAACATTGCTAAACAACTTGATTTAGAACCAGTTAAAGCTAAGAAAATAGGCTTGCTTCATGACATTGGTAAATCAGTAGATTATGAAACTGATTTCGATCATGTGGCTCAAGGCGCCGCAATTGCTAAAAAACTTTGTAATGATCCTGATTTAATTAATGCAATTGAATCTCATCATAACCAAGTCCCAACAAACAACATTTATTCTTGAATTGTCAAAGTAGCTGATACTATATCAGCTGCCCGTCCAGGTGCAAGAAACACTACAACAGAAGAATATTTAAAAAGAGTCGAATTGATGGAAGATATATGCTATGAAATCGAAGGAGTAAAAGAAGCACATGTCTACCACGCTGGAAGAACATTATTAGTCTTTGTTGATCCACAAGTAATTAGTGATGATCAATATGAAAAAGTAGCTTACGATATACGTAAAAGACTTGAAGAAAATGACTTTACAAACTTCTACCAGATAGATATTACAATTAATCGAACTAATACTTTTAGTACTAAAACAGCTCCAAAAATTAAGCAACTATCAATATAGTTGCATTTTTGTTTTAAGCACAAACTTAAAATTATTAATATAAAACTAATAAAATACATTTAATAGTTTAATGTTTTATTTACTTATATAATTAAAACATATGAAGCTAAGAACATTGACATATTCACTTATTGCTACTACATTCGTAGGGGTTACTGTAATACCAGAAACAATTCAAACTACTAAAAACATTGAAGTAAATAATGATTTACAAAATAAAAACGATGTAACATCGCCAATAACTGCCCCTAACCCATTAAAAGATCCATATTTAATGATGGATTATTTCTTGCCTTCTTATTCAAATGCAGCTGCAGATTTTGTTAAGCCAGTAAGCGATACTGTTAGTGATAAATGATTGTATGATTTATTTCCAAGACTATATATAGAAGATCCAAACAATAAAGGTCAATTATTATCAGCCACTTTCAAACAAATCTTTGTTTCAGAAGATGTTGCTGAAGCAATAGCTTCAAAAATTAATACGCACTTTACTGCTGATTCTCCTATTTTAGATATTGAAGGAGCTGAAATTAAGCAAAATTATTTAACAAGCGTGGGTGAACTGGATTTATCTGGTTGCTTATGTGATGCAAGTTCATCAAATTCTCCTGAGCAATTATTAGCAGCGGTATTTTTAAATCCATGATTGTATGCAAGCAAATTAGTAGATGATGGTGGTTTGCCTACTGAATACGCTTCTTCTTATTGCAATGTTGATCAAATTGATTTAAGTGTTGATAAGCTTACTTCATTCCCAGTAAATGTTTTTAAAAATTTAATTGAAAATAGTTCAAATACACGACAAAAACTAGAAATTAATATTGACCATAACCAGATTGCTATTTTAGATACAAACCAATTTGGTCAAAATACCAATTTAAATGTTGTCATAAATGCTGATAGTAACAGAATTAAAAAAGAAACATATCAAAATTTTGAAACTGATATTGCTGGAAAATTCAAGAGTTTTAGTTACAAATCTCCATATGAGTCTTCTGGCCAAGACCAACATGATTTCTTCTACCAAATAAATCCAAACGATGACTATTTCTTTACTATTTATATAGAAAAGAAATATGGCCAAAATCAACGTTGAAGAAAAATTTTATTAAATGATAATAAGGGAAAGTTAATTCCAAATTTAATTGAAGAAATTGATAAATTGAATTTATATTCAAATCCATTAGGTTTGGCTTCATGCCCTCAAAATCTAACAGTCGATTACAATGATTGATCTGGTAGATTAACAATTAATGTTGCTCCTAATGATTTTAGTGAACACAAATCATATGTAGAAGACGTATATGTTCACTCAATCACTTGACCATTTATCATTTATGTATTAATTATCTTTGCTGGTGCTGCATTCATTTACAAAAGAGCTAAAAGCATTGTTAAACAAAATAAAAAGAAATAAAAATATTTCTTAATAATAAAAAAACACTAGGCATTAACCTAGTGTTTTTTACATGGTGGAGGGTAAGGGACTCAAACCCTCAACCTTCTGAGTGCAAATCAGATGCTCTATCAATTGCGCTAACCCCCCATGGAGGTGGATGTGTTGGTTTCACATCCGGTTTAATTTTTAATGGTGGGAGCAAATGGATTCGAACCATCGACCTCACCCTTATCAGGGGTGTGCTCTAACCAACTGAGCTATACTCCCATAAACAAAAGAAAATAATTTTGTTTAACGCTTTGTGAATTGTGGACTTCTACGTGCACCGTATTTTCCGTATTTTTTACGTTCTTTAGCACGTGAGTCACGAGTCATCATTTTCTTTTTCTTTAATGCTGATTTGTGATCTGCATTAGCTTCTACCAATGCACGAGCAATACCTAATCTAATGGCACCAGCTTGACCATTGAAGCCTCCACCTGTAACTTTAACTTGAATGTCAAATTCTTTTTTAGTGTTAGTAATTTCAAGTGGTTGTTCCATGTCTTGAATTACTAATGCGTTAGGAAAGTATTCCTTTGGAGTTTTACCATTAACAGTAATCTTTCCAGTCCCTGGAGTCATAATGACTTTGGCAACTGAAGTTTTTCTTCTTCCTAATCCTTTGTATGAAACTTTATCCATTATTATTTGCTACCTTTCAAGTTAATTTTTATTGGTTTTTGAGCTTCGTGAGCGATACCTTCATCAGCATATACGGTTAACTTAGCTAAGATGTCTTTAGCTAAACGGTTTTTAGGTAACATTCCCTTAACCGCTGTAGTGATTAATTCAACAGAATAGTTTTCAATCATTTCTTTACCAGTTCTTGTTCTTAATCCACCAATGTATTGTGAGTGTGTGTATCACTTTTCTTTTTGGGCCTTATTTCCAGTTAAGATAACTTTGCTTGCATTTCTAACAATAACATAATCACCACAATCTACATTTGGAGTAAAATTAGGTTTATTTTTACCACGTAGAATGTTTGCTACTTCTACTGATAATTTACCTAAAACAACACCAGTAGCGTCAATTTCATATCATTGACGTGCTGATTTTGCTTGTTCTTTTTTTAACATTGTCGTTTTTTGCATTGTTATCTCCTTAAAATAAAGTATTTTAAATTATATAATCTAATATTCTTTTTTGTACATTTTTTGTCCATTAGATATTATTTCTTCTTTTTCAGCTAGTCCACTACCAGCAGGAATTAAGTTACCTAACATAACATTTTCTTTTAAACCGTGAAGGCCATCAACTTGTCCTCTTACAGAGGCATCAATCAAGATTTTCTTTGTGTCTTGGAATGAAGCAGCTGATAAGAATGAGTCAACTTTTGATGGAACAATATCAAGACCAAAGATCAAGTTGCAAGCAGTAATTGGAGTTTGACCATTGCTGATTAAATCGATGTTTGCTTGAGTGAATGTATTGATGTCAATAATTTGACCGATAAAGAAGTTAGAATCACCACGGTTAAGAACTTTAACCTTGTTTGTCATTTGACGTAAGATAACTTCAATATATTTGTCAGAAATTTCAATACCTTGAATACGGTATACTTTTTGAATTTCTTTTAACATATAGTCTCTTGCAGCAGCAATACCAGCAACTTGTAATAATTCATTAATATCAATTGAACCATCTGTGATCTTATCACCTGGGATTACTTCATCACCAACTTTAACTCTAAAGATTGAGTTAAATGGTACGATATATGATTCAGTTTCATCAATTGATTTATTTTTAATAGTTACTTCATAACCTTCATCAGTTAATTTGATGTCTGTAATCTTACCATGAATGTGACTAATCTTAGCACGTTCTCATTCCTTTGGAGGAATAACGTCAAAGATTTGTTTTAGACGTTCAAAACCTTGAGCAATGTTACCTTCACCAGCAGCACCACCAGTATGGAATGTTCTCATGGTTAATTGAGTACCAGGTTCACCAATAGATTGAGCAGCAATTACACCAATTGCTGTATTGATTTCAATTGGTTTGTTTGTAGTCAAGTCATTACCAAAACACTTTCTACATACACCATTTTTACATTTACAGTGCATTACTGAGCGGATTTCAACTTGTTTAATTCCACAAGATTCAATCTTTTCAGCCATTTCAGGAGTAATAATTTCGTTTTTACGAACTAATACTTCATTAGTTTTTGGATCATAAACGTCGCTCATTGCAAATCTGTTTGCAATACGACTAGCTAATGATTCAATTACTGATTGGTCTTTTGTATTAACGATAGCTTCTACAATTAATCCCTTAGTTGTGCCACAGTCGTCTTCTGTAACAGTGATTTCTTGAACAGCATCAACTAACTTACGAGTCATATAACCTGACTTAGATGTTTTCATCGCAGTATCTGCCATACCTTTACGGGCACCATATGATGAGTTAAAGTATTCAGAAATACTTAAACCTTCTAAGAATGAGTGTTTAATAGGAACTTCGATTGTATCACGAATAGTTCTATTTTTATTCTTTTGGTCATAGTTGAATGATTTTGACATCAATCCACGCATACCTAATAATTGAGTGAATTGTGATACGTTACCACGAGCACCTGAATCAGCCATAATCACAACTGAGTTCTTAGCATTCGCTGGATCTTTCATGATTCCTTCAACGTCTTTAGTAACTTTATCTTTTACACCATTTCAAAGTCCAATAACTTTTTTATAACGTTCATCATCAGTTAATAAACCTTTTTGGAATTGGTATTTTAAACGACTAACTTGAACTTCTGCATCTTTAAAGTATTGATCTTTATTATCATAAATAGGTAAATCAAATGCAGAAACGGTTGCCGCAGAAATTGTTGAATATTTAAAGCCGTTAGCTTTAACTTTATCCATAGTATCAGCAACAATTTCTACTGGATAATTACTGTGTAAGTATGTAATATTTTTTTGAAGAGTTTTTTTAGTAAATGGTTTTTTAGGGGCTCAGTTACTAATGAATTCTCTTACATTGTTACCACTTGGAACAATATCTTGATTGTCAAAGCAGCCCATACCGTTTGGAGTGTTTACATATGGAGCATCAGCTGGAAATGCTAAGTTAAAGATAATCTTACCAACAGTAGTAATTAATATACCTTCTTGTGGGAATTTCTTTTGAGCAAATGCAGATGTTGGAATACCGATAACAGCATGAGGAGAAACTTTCTTTAAATCATATGCTTTAATTGCTTCAGCAATTGATCCAAAGATTACACCTTCGCCTTGTTCATCTTTAAATTCTTGAGATAAATAGTAAGAACCTAAAATCATATCTTGTGTAGGAACGATAATAGGTTTACCATCTTTAGGACCTAAAATATGTCATGAAGCTAATAGTGTTTCACGAGCTTCTTGAATAGCTTCTTTTGATAAAGGAACATGAACAGCCATTTGGTCACCATCGAAGTCTGCATTAAATGCAGTTGTAACTAATGGATGCAATCTAATTGCCTTACCATCAATCATTTTAGGTTCAAACGCTTGAATACCTAAACGGTGAAGTGTAGGAGCACGGTTTAATAAGATTGGACGTTGTTTAATTACTTTTTGAACAATTGGTCAAATAACATTTTCTTGCTTTAAGATCATCTTTTCAGCAGTTTTGATGTTTGAAACAATTGGTTTAATTTCATTTCCAAAGTCATCATATTTTTTAATTAATTCATGAATGATGAATGGTTTGAATAAGCTCAAGATCATTGTTGAAGGGATTCCTGCTTCATACATTTTCAATTCAGGACCTACAACAATAACACTACGACCAGAATAGTCAACACGTTTACCTAATAAGTTTTGTCTGAATAAACCTTGTTTACCTTTTAAATGATCAGATAAAGACTTCAATGGACGCTTATCTTTAGCCATTGTGTGTTTATTTCTTGCAGCATTATCAAATAGTGCATCAACTGCTTCTTGCAACATACGTTTTTCGTTGTTAAGAATAATTGTTGGAGCATTTAATTCGATAATTCTAGCTAAACGTTGATTTCTAATAATGATCTTACGGTAGAAGTTGTTAATATCACTTGTAGTGAATTTACCACCTTCCAATTGAATAATTGGACGAGTGTCAGGTGGAGTTACAGGAACAACAGTTAAAATCATTCATTCTGGTTTATTATTCGAATCAATAAATCAGTTGATTACTTCTAATCTACGCATTAACCTTCTAAAACGAGCATTAGAAGTGTCATAACGAATTAATTCTTTTTCAATTTTCTTCTTTTCATCTTGAAGGTTGATTTGCTTTAGCAATTCAAGAATAGCTTCGGCACCAATTGAGAATCTAACACCTAAGTGTTTATGGATTAAACTAAATACATCTTCAATAGAGAATGGTAATGCACTATCTTTTAATCTGTCATAGAATTCAGATGCACGAGCAAAATCTGGGTGAGATTCACCAATCTTATCTTTAATTTGACCTAAGGCTGTTCTTAATTTACCACGAGAAATTTTACTTGCTTTAGCATCAGTTAAATCAATAACTTCTTTTTTCTTGAAAACTTTAGAAGTTCCAGCATCTAATACAATGTAACTTACGAAGTAAATGATTTGCTCGATTTCTTTAGAGTTAATATCTAATAATAAAGAAATTTTAGATGGGTTTGGAGATTCTTTAGCAAATCAAATGTGAGCAACAGGAGCAGCTAATTTAATATGACCCATACGTTCTCTACGAACAATAGATTCAATAATTTCTACACCACACTTTTCACATCTTTTACCACGGTATTTAACTTTCTTATATTTACCACAGGCACATTCGTAATCTTTAACTGGACCAAACACTACTTCATCAAATAAACCTTCAGGTTCAGGCTTTAATGTTTTGTAGTTAATAGTTTCAGATTTCTTGATTTCACCATGAGATCATGAAAGAATTTGTTCAGGGGAAGCAATTGATAATTGCAATGATTTAATTTTAGATGAATTTGACATATATATGATCTCCTTTAATTAAAAATTGGTTTCAAAACTACTTGAATCTTCGTCTTCAACACTTGTTAGTGTGACAGATTCATTAGAATCTGAAATTCCTTTCATTTCTTCATCAGAAATAACTGATGTAAATTTATTAATGTCTTCAACAGAACCATCTTCTTTAATAACATTAATATGTAAGCATAAACCTTGTAATTGTTTAGTTAACAATTTGAATGATTCAGGTAGTGATGGAGTTGGGAATGGTTTACCCTTAACAATTGCTGTATATGTTAGGTTACGTCCCTTAACATCATCAGACTTAATTGTTAATAACTCTTGTAAGTTGTAAGCTGCACCATATGCTTCAAGTGCTCAAACTTCCATTTCACCAAATCTTTGACCACCGTTTTGAGATTTACCACCAAGTGGTTGTTGAGTAATCTTAGAATATGGACCAACTGCACGAGCATGAACTTTGTCATCAACCATGTGGTCTAGCTTCATCATGTACATTACACCAACTGTTGTTTTAGCATCAAATGGTTCACCGGTTTTACCATCATATAATTGGAATTTACCAAGAGTTTTTTCTGCATCAATTCCAACTTCTTTATAAGCATTTTTAATATCTTTGATATTAGCACCAGCAAATACTGGAGTTGACGCTTTATAGTTTAGATCTTCAACTGTTAAACCAACAGATTTTAAGATTGATAGTAATTGAGCGTTAGTAATCTTTTCAGAAGCTTTTTCAACACTAATTTCCTGATGTTTAACATAGTTATTAATAGCGTTCATTAATAATTTTGCTTTAGGTTCTTCTAAGCCTAATTCACAAGATACTTGTGAAATTGGTGCTTTATTTACTGCAAATTCAATGGCTTTTTTCATACCAATTTGTCTTAGGGCATAACCTAAGTGAATTTCAAAGATTTGACCGATGTTCATACGACTTGGAACACCTAATGGGTTTAATAAAATATCAATTGGAGTACCATCAGCTAAATATGGCATATCTTCAACTGGAACAACAATTGAAACAATACCTTTGTTTCCGTGACGTCCTGACATTTTATCACCGATTTGGATCTTACGTTTTTGAACAATGTATACCTTAATTAATTCAATTACATCATCATCAAGTTCATCATTATTAAATACTGAGAATCTTTGGATCTTAGCAACTGTACCTTCTCCACCGTGAGGAACTTTTAGAGATGAATCTCTAAAGTTCTTAGTTTTATTACCAAAGATAGCTTGCAATAATTTTTCTTCAGCAGTGTAATCAGTCTGTCCTTTAGGAGAAACCTTACCAACTAAAATATCGCCCTCTCTAACTTCAGCACCAACCATGATGATTCCATTTTCATCTAAATAACGTTTTGAATCATCAGAAACATTTGGTAATTCACGAGTGATTTCTTCATCACCGTTCTTAGTTCTTAAACACTTAATTGTGTGTTCTTCAATACTAATAGATGTATATACATCTTCTTTTACTAATCTTTCAGAAATGATAACAGCATCTTCGAAGTTGTAACCATTTCAAGTCATGAAAGCAACTAATGGGTTTCTTCCTAACGCTAATTCACCATTGTGCATTGCTGGACCATCAGTTAATGTTTCACCTTCTTTTACTTTTTGACCAACTTTTACAAGTGGTGTTTGGTTAATGCAAGTGTCTTGGTTAGATTTACGATATTTTACAAGTTTGTATGAATCTTTTGATCCTGATTCATTTTCAATAACAATCTTGTTGCCATCAACGTAACTTACAACACCAGCGTTGTTTGCTGTCACTGTAATACCAGAGTCATGAGCAATTTTATATTCATTACCAGTACCTACGATTGGTGCATATGGATGAATTAATGGAACAGCTTGACGTTGCATGTTTGCACCCATCAATGCACGAGCAGTATCATCGTGTTCTAGGAATGGAATGCTTCCAGTAGCAATAGAAACTACTTGTCTTGGAGAGATATCGATGTAATCAATCTTATTTGCATCATAAAGTTCTTGAGATGAACGGTATCTTGCAATAACTTTAGGAGCAACAATTTTACCTTTTTCATCACATTTAGTTGTTGATTCAGCAATAACATATTCGTCTTCTCTTAATGCAGTCAATCATTCAACTTCTTTTTGAACAACACCTTTAACTACTTTGTGGTATGGACTGATTAAGAAACCATTTTCATCAACTTTTGTAAATGCAGCTAATGACATGATCAATCCAATGTTCATACCTTCAGGAGTTTCAATTGGACATATTCTTCCATAGTGAGAATAGTGAACATCACGAATGTTCAAGTTAGGGTCTTCACGAGAGATACCACCATCACCCATCGCAGAAATACGACGTTTGTTAGTTAATTCAGATAATGGGTTTTGTTGATCAATAAATTGTGTTAATTGATAAGAGTTGAAGAAATTCTTAATGATAAGTTGGAAAGCTTTTGTGTTAACAATTGACTTAATGGTTGTTTTAGCAGCCATTTTAGCTTGTTGTTCATCGTTAGCAGTAGCTACTGAAATAGAAGCTAACTTATCTTTAATGTGTTTTTCAACACGCGCCATTCCGATTTGTAACTTAGATTTTAATTGTTCGTGGATTAGACGTAAACGCTTGTTTCCTAAGTGATCAATGTCATCATAAGAACCAATATCGTGTGGTAAGTTAATTGTGTAAGAAATAATTGAAACAAAATCAACTAAAGTTAAAGCGTTTGATTTAATTTCACCATGACAACCAATGATTGGAGTATAAACATCAGTTTGGTCATTGTTTGTGTAAACACAAATTGTTTCAATAAGTTTTGATTGTTTCTTTTCACAAGCGACTTCGCTATTTAAAGCAACTTCATCAAGAACTTTTAGAGTACCATCAGATAAATGTTTTTTAATGATATCTAATTCTTCTTTGTTGATTAAAGTATCTTTTTTTAAAAGTACTTTACCCGATTTATCTAATAAGTCTTCTGCAAGTACACGGTGGTATAAACGTTCAGAAATTCTTAATTTTCTTTGAAGTTTATATCTACCAGCGCCTGTTAAGTCATATTGACGATTAACCATGAAGTGGTTTGCTAGAACATCTTGGTAGCAAATTTGGTTAGTTGCACTTGAAGCATATGCTTCAACTGAACGAGTTGAAATTGACAACAAACCAATTAAGTCCTTAGCAGCTTTTTCAGTGATGATTGTATCAAGTAAAAGTCTTAAGTTTCTTTCGTGAGCCATTAATTGGTTTAAAAGTTTTTCAACATCTGATTTTTTTACACTTGAATTTTCAGTGTTGAATTCTTCAAATAATTGTTCATATTTAGTACGTAAATTAGCTGTTTCAACTTTTTCAGCTTCATACTTTGAAATAGCATCTTTTAACTTGTTGTCAATTGGAGAACCATATGCAGCAATCTTGCTATTTGATTTATTTGCAGCATTAATTAATTTTCTAAAAGTGAAAATTTCAAATTCTTCAAGAATAGCATCATGGTTGTATGCTTCAGAAAATAAAGTGTTAATGATGTAATCATCATCTTTGAAAATACGACGAATTTCATCTTGAGTCATACCAAACGCTTTAAGCAAATGAGTAGCTGGGAATGTAGGCGCATTATCACCTAATGAGTTTCTCATTGTTGCTTTAACAGTGTGGTCACTTTCATCAATTCAGAAATTCATTAAAGTTCCACGTGAAGGTAAAATTTCACAAATGTAACCTTGGTTGATTTTCTTTTTAGTGTTTAATTTGATTTGTGACTTAGACAAAATGTAAGCACCTGGAGATCTTACAATTTGTGAAATAACAAATTTTTCAATTCCATTTACGATGAATGTACCTTTGTTGGTCATTACCGGAATGTTTGCAAAGAAGACACCTTCGCAGTTGTTCTTCTTAGATTTCTTTGCACGTTTAATTTCACCAGTTTCATTGTTTACAAGTGATAAATCAACGTATAAAGCTTTTTCATAAGATTTACCTTCGTTTCTAGCTTGCTCTTCAGTTCTTAGAGGTTTTGCAAACTTCATGCCATTGTAAATAACTTGGTATTTGTTATTCTTGGCATGTTTAACTGGGAAATAGTTCTTAACTACTTCTTCCAATTCAGTTTCTAAGAAACGATTGTAACTCTTTCTTTGAATTTCAAGTAAATTTGGTTCTTCAAAATCAACTTTGATTTTTGAATAATCTCTTCTTGATGACAAGTTTGAGTACTTGATTTGTGGTTGGTTGTTTTTTGCCATATTCTTCCCTTCAACTAACAACACTTATCTTCTATACTATATATATAAAAGAAAGTATATTGCTTATCAATTATAGTATTTTTATAAAAATTTTGCAAATTTTATGAAAAAATATTAAAAAAAATACAAAAATTTTTACTAAATTTATGAAGAAAAAAACGCAGATTTTAACCCGCGTTTTTGACTAATTAATTTATAATTAATTTTTGACGTAATAAGGCAATTCTATGTATCCTGTAACTATGCAATTCGGAATCTTTGTTGCATCAATTCAAACGAGCTTAGTATTGTAATTAACACTAATGTTTATGAAAGAATAAATATTGGGGAATTCATTATTCTTTTTAGATTTCAAATAGTTTAAGACATCATTACTTATTTGGTCTAAATTAGGTTCAGATGCATATTTAGGAAACTTCATTTTTTTGAATACATTTTGTAGATTAATTTTGTTACAAATATCAAAATATTTAATACTTATATTTCCTGTATATCTACTAGATGTATCAATGGTAGTAACATTAACAAGTTTGTTGACTTTATCAACATTTAAATCAATTTCGTTAAGAACATATTTTGTTGTCCTATCTAGGAAACTGCCTAAGTATCCGACAATTTCAAAATCTGTCGGATGACTTCTAACTTGAAGTGGTTTTTCTTTAGAATCCTTAAAAAGGTATTCAATATTTAACTTTTTATCTACATATTCATCAACTTTGTTGTTGCTTCCAAAACCAAAAAAGTTAAGTGTCATCATTGAAATAAGATTAAAAGTTCCTGTCACACAAACCAATTTTCTAATAATTTTATTAAATTTCTTCATTACTATTTATTTGCGTTAGCAATTTGGTAATTAAATGAGAATGATCCTTGTTTGAAGTGACTTGAATTTTCTAAAATAGTGAATTTAATAGTGTCATTAGTAATTTCTACGTCAACTTCATTTTCACTAATTCTGATTGGTGATGAATTAAATCTTAAAAAGTTTTCAGTAAATAATAGAACTTCTAACTTTGAAGGGGTTTGAACAAAGACATAATTGTAATTAATGTTTGTTAGTTCTTCCTTAAGATCTATTAACTTTGTTTGAGCTAAACTATACGAAATATTTGCTGGTGCATAATATGGGTTTAAATCATTCAAAGATAATGTTACGGTATTATCATCATTTACTATGATTTGACAAGAGTTGTTTGTAAATACCAGTTTAGAGAATAGCTTAGTGTTTAGCAACATTTCTTTAAATTTTGCGACAACGTTTTCACTATCTGGTGCAATTCTATAAACAACATTAGAAAGATTCTTTCATGCATTCTTAAATGCTGTTTCGTTTTGAACAGAAGGCTTATTAATCTTAATATTAAACTCAATTGGGGATTGGTTTGAATCATAGATTCAACTACCATCGTTTGGAACTAAAGCGATTTTGTATTGATCATTCCCGTATGTACCATTTACTGGATTTCAGAATTTTTCTCATTCAACATTGGTACTATTTGAGTAAACACCAATGTTGTTGTTTGTAGTGTAAGTACCATTAGTATTTTTAACGGCTCAATCTATATATGCTGTTTGGTTTGTTGAAATTGCTAAGTGAACATTATTAATGTTTAATGAAGGGTTTTGTTCTTTTAATTTTAAAAGAACATCATAGTTATTTACTGCATAGATAGTAGTATTATCAAATACTAAGTTCTTGTTAGTAAAATCCTTAGATAAAGTGTTTAACGATTCATTTACAAAGTAATAAAAGTTAAATGATCCAGTATACCTACTACTAAATTTGTTAGCAGAAATAACAACTTTTTGTCATTTTCCTCTAGATGTTTCGTATCCTTTTTCAAATTGACATTCTAGCTCATTGATGATTGTTGGATTACTATTATCAACAGCATTTAGTTTTTCTTGTAATCAAACCAATAATGAATCAGCATCTCATGCATAGAATTCTTTATCAGATTCAACTAATCCTGGACCTTTACATTCAGCATAATTTAAACTGTTAGATTTCTTAATTTCATTAAATTTTGTTATATCTTTTACTCAATTTACATTTTTATCTTTTGATTGACCAAATGCCGAAAAGACAGTAGAAATATCTTTCTTATTTAATGTATCCGGACCGAAGTAAGTAAAGTTTAGTATCTTTGCATCTTTTTTAATTTGACTTTCTTTAGTTTTAATTGATTTTTTCTTCTCTTTAGATGCATCATCATTATCTATAGTCTCTTTTTTTAGATCTTGTGCTTTTTGTTGTTTAGGCAGTTGATCCTTTTTATCTTTTGCCTTAGATGTTGTTTCATTAATTCCTGGTTTTGGTAATGGTGTAACTGTTGGTTGTGAATTAGACGTTGCATTTGTCCTATTATTGTTTAAGGAAGCATTAACCGCAGCTCCGGTCCCAGGAATCCCTGCAGATAACGTACCTAGCAAAGCTAGACGTCCTAATTTTATTAATTTTCTTTTTTTCATGTTTTTCTCCTATTTTGTAATTAATTTATATATTAGTTGTTTGTCTAGCTTCGAATAGTGTGATTGTTCAGATTGATTGTTAGTAAAGCGAATTGTATCATTAGTAATTGAAACATTTATTTCCTTTCAATATATTTTTTCACTTTTATTTAGTGATGTAATAATTCCTATTACTTCATCAACCTCTGGCTTTTGATAGAACAATCCATCAAACATGTTTGGTTTTATGTATTTTTCACAAAAATCAATTTCATTTGTTTGATTAGATCACCACATAATTTTGTATGTTGGTGGATCTGCATTAGATGAATAATATGGTAATTTATCATTAATGCTCATCGATAGTGTCTGGGTTTTGTTTTTATTATGCGTTTCAATTTGGAAGTTTACACCTTCTGGATAAGCCCTACTCATTTCAAGTAATTTAGTACCTGCAAAATATTCTCTTAACATTGTTTCAATGTTTTGGTGATCTGGAACGATTTTAAAGTTAGTTTGATACACAAACCCTTTTTCAACAATAATATCATTAATATTAGGCCTGTACAATTTTAAGGTAAAATTGATTGGTTCTTGTTCGTTGTAAACAATATTATTTGTAATAGGTGTAAGTCTTAAACCAGCATAACATTGCTGATCTTGATTTCATAGTTTTTGAAATAATTTAGGGTTGTTCCCATGAACTCCAAAGGTGTTAATAGAATCATCGTCGGCTCAATCTACTCAATTATTTGATTGATCATTGAATTGGATTTTGATAGATTCAATATCAACATTGGGATTCAATGATTTTATTGCTTCTAACAACGTTTTTTCTCCAATAGATTTTTTCTTATTTAATATTTTTGTTGTTTCATAAGAAATGTCGTTGTTTGAGAAATCTTGTTTAAGGCTTCTTTCAGTTTTTACTGCTCTTGCTTTAGCTTTTGTAGCAGAATCTGCTACATAGTAATAAAACATAAAACTACCAAAATAATTCGCTGTTTTAGAGTTACCACTAATTTCAATTCCTACCCAAACATTTTTCTTATTTGAATCTATAGGTTTAATGTAATTAACATCAATATCTTTAGATGTTAATTTAGGATATGGTTCATAAATATGATTCTTTTTAATTTGTTCATTTAAGAACTGTAATAAAGTAGTTTTTGTGTAGTAACTATTTACTACTAAATTAGATCTATAACCAGCACCACTAAATGGCGGTTGATCAGTTCAACAATTTTGTTGATCCATTACTGGATTAGCATTAGTTGAAACATCATCTAACCAAATAGCATCAGCGGTGTCATAACCTAGATCTTTTTTCTTAAAAATCTCTGAGATGTCAGAGCTAATAGTTTGTTTATTTTCTTTGGAACATGATACACATGTTATTGTTGCTGTACTGCTTGATAATACAAACAAATTCATAAGCAGCAGTTTTTTCAAATGCAAATTCATACAAATACAAAATAAATATAATTAACTCAATTATACACAAAAATGAAAAAAAATTCATTTTATTGAATATTTTACAAATAACTTACTGTAAATTCACCATAAAATCAGCGATTATCTTTGATTCTAACAGTAACTGTTTTATTGTTTTTGTTCAAAACAAATTGATAGTTTCCATCTTTATAATGATCTTTAAAATTAGTTGTTGCCTGACTAACAATTAGTTGTTCCATGGTTTGAGGAGTAATCTCTTGTAAACTTGTTGCATCTACTTGTTTTGGCAAATCATGTGAAACATATGGAATGTAATTAATTGTTGGACATTTTGCTTTTCAAGAATTATCGTTTTTATAAAAAGGATAAAGGTTCTCAGTAACATATAATTTTAAATTATCTGTTGATCCTGCAATTACACCATTATCACGTTTTGCGTCATTTTTTTTGAAAAATTCATACTTAAATGATGAATTAAATAAATACAATGATGAACCACTTTGGTTTCCCATCCACTCTCTTGGTAATTCAGTAACTCTAGATGGAACTCTGTAATTACTTACTGTAGTAATTCCATAAAAAGCATCTGAATATACAGCTGAAGAGAATGGATAGTCATCATCGTAATAATCACTGCCTCTATTAGCTCACAAGAAGTCTGTGAATGATTGTGCTCTCATAGCATTCTTACCTAAATACGATAATGTGTATGGTAGAACAAGTGTTCCTGTAAGTTTATATGAACCTTTTGTGTAACTTCCTCCATAATAAAATGCACCAAAATCATTTAATGCATTTGGAAACACAGTTACAGGAAGATCATATGCACCTAGAATTGCTGAAAGTTCATATTTTGTATTCGATAAATTAACATGATGACCAATTTCAAATCTAGAATCTGATGCGCCATTCATTGTAATGTATGAATCATATATTCCTACTTTATTTGAATATGGATTAATTCTAGCAAAAAGTATAGTTTTATTTAAATCATTACATCCTGTAATGCTTCATCCATATTCTGAATAATCTAATTTTGTTAAATCATTCATAGTCATTGATCAACTCTGTGGAACTTTATAAATTCCATAAAGAGTCATTGCTGTTGGTAAATAATACAAACTAGTAGCATATGGAGTAATAGTCATTGTAAATGTTTTATCTGCTGCAAACGTTGTATCAGAGAAGGCAATTGTATAACTATCCATTGGGAAAGTAGCAATGTCAATATCATTAGCTGCGCAAATTATTTCTATGGTTCTTTGAAATACAAAATATGAGTCAAGATTAGACTGAACTTGAGCATTGTATAAAATTATTCTATTACTTGCTGATGTACCAACTTTAGTGATTACATCACTAAAAAGTTTACGAGTATCTTTTAAATAGAATACCACTGATGTTATATCTGTGTAATATGTACAATCACTCTTAGGATAAATAGATAGTTGATACTTAGTGTCAGATATTCTAATTGCATCTGATACCATAAAATCTACTGCTTGAGGTTTAAAAGCAGGAAATTGAGCAACTAGAACAGAAGTCATTTCATCACGACTTGGTAGTTTAGTTCATTGACTAGTTGCTGCAGAAGAAGCTACAGTTAGTGCTGTGTTTAACGGAATTTCTGAAGTTAATGTTCTACTGCTAGTAGGAGTTTCAATGGTGTAATTGATTACGTGCGTTCCTGTTACTCCACAATAAGCTAAATCTTCAGGCAAAGCAACTGTAATAGTCTTAGCAGATGAATTAACATTGCATGTTAAATAACCTATTTTGGATATAAAGTTAATTTATATGTTAATCCTGTAGATGTTCCTGAATACGCAAAGATATCGTCATCGTCAAAATCAACAGCATTAACCGCCAATGTAGGAAACTGAGTTGTCAAGGCATTAATAACTTTTAGTCTTGTAGGAACATTATCTCAAATAGTAGCTTCATTGTTTTTAAAAACTGTGTTATTAGGAATTACTGAAGTCAATGCAACAGGAGTCGCTGGTGGAGTAACGTAAGTAAATTGAGTAATAGCTTCTCCTGTAATACCGCAATACTTAGCTTCATCTGATAATTTAATAGCAATTGAATTGTTACTATTATTTGTCTGGTATGACAAATAGCTAATTACATTTGAATATTGTGGATAGTTATTGTTGTTAGTTAAGTAGTCAATAACAGAATCTTCTATATCTTGATATGAAGGAGTAGCATAAAATGCAGGTTTAAAATCTTTGAAAATTTCACTTAGATTAATATTATCAAAAACATTCGAGAAACCAAATGTATACTCACCAGTGTATCTTTGCGAAGTACTATAAGGACTAATAGTAACGGTGTTATTTTTTGAATCAACATTTACTTCTAATTCATTGACTAAGTTAACATATTCTGAATATTGAGAATTCTCATTTAAATAACGAGTAATATGTCCATAGACATCATCATTGGTTGGTGTGAAATCTCTTATTCCTAGTAATGCTGGTAACCCAGGACTAGAAAAAATAGTAGAGATATCAACTTTACTTACAAAATTTGAATTCCTTTTTTGAGGTTGAGATAAAACCGATTGTTGGATGCTATTAGTAAATAAAACACTAACAAATAGACTACTGCAGAAAAATGCAGTAGTAATTGATTTGAAAAATGCTTTTAATTTTCTAATATTTATCATTTTTATAATTATTATTTTAATAAATTTTATTTTATAAATAAAAAAATCAGCAAGTAGTTTGCTGATTGTTATATTCTACAATGGTGGAGTGTGAGGGGATCGAACCCCCGACCCTATGCTTGTAAGGCATATGCTCTCCCAGCTGAGCTAACACTCCATTTGGTGACCTGTACGGGATTCAAACCCATGAATGCACGCGTGAAAGGCGTGTGTGTTAAGTCACTTCACCAACAGGCCATTAATGGCGGCCACAGTAAGGATCGAACTTACGACCAACCGGTTAACAGCCGGTTGCTCTACCGCTGAGCTATGTGGCCAATTGTAGATTAATTATAAATATATCATATTTTCGACAAATTAAACAAAAAATAAAAAAGCCCGCTAAGGCTTTTCTATAAATCATGATATTTACAAATCTAATTCTTTATTAATTCATGCAATTGTTTGTTGACCCTAAAATAATCGTTTAACTTTTTCATCTATTTATCTAAGTTTTTCAAATTTGTTTTTAAATCTAAAACACTTATTTAAACAAACTATAAATTATTCAATTGTTGCTATTCTCTTATGTGTCAATCTATTTGATCAATTCTAACCTAGAACATTCCAAATGAATTTTCAAATAATTGAATAGTTTAAAATCTCCTTTCAATTGCAGAACGAATATCAAATTCAATCTGTAATATTATTAGACAACAAAAACATTAATATTTTTCAAAATTTTTTCTAAATAATGTAATTATTTAATATTTGTGTAAATATAAAATATACTTATAATAATATTCACATAATACTAAGGATTTTTTATGAAAATTATTAAAAATGAAATTGATGGTAACTACACAAATTTAACAGTAGAAGCCGACCAAAATACTTGAAAAGATCTACAAAACAAGACTTTTAACAAATTAAGTAAGAGTTTAAACATTCAAGGTTTTAGAAAAGGACACATTCCATTAGCGGTAGCTAAGCAAAAAATCTCTGAAAGAGAAGTAATTGCTAATGCTGTTAACCCAATGATTGATCAACTTTATAAAGATATCAATCAAACTAATGAATTTAATAAAGATAAAATTATCATTGATGCATTAAGTGTTGATGTTAGAGAAGTTAGCAAAGATAAATTGGTTGTTTTATTCAAATTTGAAAACTACCCCGAAATCACTATACCTGACATTAAATCATTAAAGGTTGCATATACAGCTCCATCAGTTTCTGATAAAGAAATTGAATTTGAAATTAATCGTATGACAAAGAATGACTGAATGTTAGCTGATAAAGATTCTCAAATTATTGCTAAAGGCGATATGGCTAACATTGACTTTGAAGGGTTCTTAGATGACAAACCGTTCCCTGGAGGAACCGCAAAAGCATTTGATCTTGAAATAGGCTCTGGATCATTTATCCCAGGATTTGAAGACCAATTGCTTGGTCTTAAAAAAGGTGATAAAAAAGATATATTTGTTACCTTCCCAAAAGATTATCATGAAAAATCTTTAGCTGGTAAAGAAACTAAATTTGCAATTACAGTTAATGAAGTTAAAGAAGTCACTAAGCCAACTATTGATGCAGAATATGTTAAGAAATTCAATTTCCCTAATGTAACTACATTAGATGAATTTAGAAAGCACATTAGAAGTCAAATTCTTGAAATGAAGAAACTTCAATCAAGAGATCAAATTGTTCCTAAAATTTCTGAAGAACTAATTGCTAACACAAAAATTAGTTTTTATCCTGAATCTTTAATTAAAGATGAAAGAAATAGAATGATGTCAGATGTTCAAAAGAAAGCTACAGATGCTAAAAAATCAACTGACGAATACATAAAAATGATAGGATACAAGAACACTCCTGACTTTGTAAAGGCAATTAATGAATCTGCTAAGAAAAACTTAACTTTAGTATTAGCTATTGAAAAATTAATTGATCAACTAAAGATTCAAATTAGTGAAAAAGAATTAGATGAATACTTTGAAAAAGTATCTAGATACTATGGAGCTCCAGTAGCTGAAATTAAAAAGAATTTCGCTAACAAAACTGAAGGCTTGAAAGTTTATCTAAGTCAACAGAAATTATTTGATGAAATTATTAAACAAATTTCGTCTAAATAAATTTAACGTCTTTAATATCTTCTTTAAATTCAGTTAAAAAGATTTGTTTTACTCCATCATCAAAAGTGGTGGTAATAAATGGGCAACCGACACAAGCTCCTAGTATTTTAAGAGTTAGGATCTTATCTTTATATTCTACGAATTCAATATCACCACCATCAGCATTGATATAAATACGTAATGTTTCTAACATTTCTTTGATTTTGTTTACAACTTGTGTTTGCTTATTTTTAGCCATATCTTAAGTATATAATATTTTCATATGGATACTTTGGAACAATTTTTTAAAAAAGGAAAAACATATGAATGCACAGTGGTTAAAATTAACCCTACATATGTAATTCTTCAAACCTCAGGAATTGCAGGAATTTGCCATATTTCTGAAGTATCTGATTACATTGTTAAAGATATCAACACTTTTTTTAAACTAAATCATAAATACCAATTTGTATTATTAGATTTTGATGAATCAAAATCGTTATACAACTTTTCATATAAGCGAATTAATCCTAAGTTGTTGAAAAATCACAAGAAAATTATTCCTTCTGCTTCAGGATTTGATAATCTCTTAAAAAATACAATGGATAAGTTGTATAACAACAAATAATTAATGCGCTCTTAGCTCAACTGGATAGAGCATTTGGCTTCGGACCAAAAGGTTGTAAGTTCGACTCTTATAGAGTGCGCCATTAAAATAAAACTCCCAGCATTTGTTGGGAGTTTTTATGTATAAAAATTGGTTATTAATAGATGTTAATTAACATTTATTGTGGTATTTGTCAGCCTTCAAATGTACAACCACCACGACCTTGATAAATTCCTGATTCATCTTTATTTTGAAATCATTCTAATAACTGCGACGAAGTGTATGAATTAGAGGTAGATTTAATTATTCCATGATAATTTGGAAGATTTACAAATGAATATTCTTGTATTTTACATCCACTTCAATTTGCTGGTAAATCATTTCAAACAATTTCTTTTAATGATGTGCAATATTCTATTGCATAATTACCAATTCAGTTCAAATTTGCAGGGAAAGTAATAGAAGTTAATGAAGTACATAATTTAAATGCTCCCTTTTGTATTGAATTGATTTGATCTGGTAATGTAACAGAAGTTAGTGAAGTACAATAAGTAAATGCATATTCCTCTATTCTTTGTAAACTATTAGGAAGAGAAATAGAAGTTAAAGAATTACAATAAGCAAAAGAAGAATGTCCAATAGAAGTTAAACCTTCAGACAATGTAATGGAACTAAGAGTTGAACATTTATAAAATGCTTCCTTACCAATTGACTCGATTTTTTGTGGTAATGAAATTTGAGACAATGACATACATGAATTAAATGTTCCAGTTTCAATTGAAGTTATCTTGTCAGGTATTGAAATGGAGGTTAGAGATGTATAAGTAAATGCATAATTACCAATATATTGTAAACTTTCAGGTAAAGAAATTGATTTTAAAGAGTAACAATAAGCAAAAGCATACGTATCAATTGACTTTAAACCATCGGATAATGAAACAGAAGATAAATTAATGCAATTATAAAAAACATTTTCTCCAATTTCAGTTAAACTGTTAGGGAGTGAAATAGAAGTTAAAAAATCACAGTAAGCAAATGCATAACTACCAATAGATTCTATTTTAGAATCTGCTGCAAAAGATAAAGAGTGGATGTAATTTGGAAATCTATTTCTAGACACATTAAAAGCACCATCAGATATTTTTGTACAACCATTTGGGATCACCATTGCATTGCAATTACTATATTGATCCATATTCATTAAAAATTCTTGAGTAAAACCAGTAATAACTTGACCCTTGTTGTCTCATTCATACACATCATCAGGCAAAGCAGTCACTGGTTATTGCGAACAAGATACAGATACAAAAGGAACTGTAGATACAACCCCTAATCCACAAGTAACACATGCAATTATTTTAATTAATTTTTTATTCATAAATACCTCTATGTTTTTTTATATGTCTATTATACTACATAAAATAAAAAACCACCACACAAAGTGGTGGTTAATATTATTTAACTAATGCAAGAATTGCTTCTTCAGTATTGTCGCCTTTTCTAGTTCCTAATTTAAGAACTCTAGTGTATCCGCCCTTACGAGTTTCATACTTCTTAGCGTAATCATTGATCTTAGCAATCAATTCATCAACTGATTTATCTTTAGTAGGAAGAATAATAGATCTAATTGAGCGGTTAGATGCTAATGTATTTTTCTTAGCTAAAGTGATAACTTTATCAACATGTTTTTGAGTTTCTTTTGCTTTAGTGATTGTAGTAGTAATTTGACCATAAGCGAATACATCACTTACTTGTTGTCTAATTACCATTTGTCTTCAAGCAGAAGTTTTTCCTTTTTTATTTATAAAAGACATAAATTTCTCCTTCCACTAACCTATTCTTCTTTAAAAGATAACTTACGTTCATTCAATTTTTCTTGAATTTCACGTAATGATTTCTTACCCAAATTGTTGAATTTTTCAACTTGAGCTTTAGTCAAGTTAGTTAATTCTTGAGTAGTTTGAATACCGTGTTTCTTTAAACTATTGTATGAACGAACTGATAAGTTCAAGTCTTCAATTGGAATTGATAGACTGTTTGCTCTTTCAGCTGCAATCTTTTCATTCATCACTTGAACTTCTTTAACTTTTTCGTTTAAATCAATGATTGGGCTAAAGTGTTCAACTAAAATTTTAGATGCTAATGCAACTGCATCTGATGCATCAATTGAACCATTAGTAGTTACTTCCATAACTAATGAATCACCAGTTAAAGTTTTAGTAATCTTGTAGTCATCTACATGGTAACCTACTTGAATAATTGGTGAGAAGTTTGAATCAGTAGCAATTACTGATAAAGTGTTTACTAATTCACGGTTTTCAGCAAATGTTTTAAACCCTCTTCCTCTTGTTGCATAAATTTCCATATCAAGTGAAGCTTTGTCATCTGTAATAGTACAGATGTATAAGTTTTTGTTTACAACTTCCATTCCTACTGGAACTTCAATGTCAGCTGCTGTTACTACACCAGCTTTTTTCTTAGAAATGTGAAGAGTTGGTCATTGTTCAAGTTTAGTTGAAGCTAATTCTTCATCACTGAATGCAGATTCAGAAATTTTAAGAACTAAATTCTTTAAATTTAGAACAATTTGAGTAACATCTTCTTTAATGCCTTTAATTGCTTGGAATTCATGAGTAATTCCAGGGATTTTAATTGCAAAGATTGATGCTCCTGGGATGTTTGATAATAAAGTTCTTCTTAAAGCATTTCCGATTGTTGTTCCAAAACCTTTTTCTAATGGTTGTAAAACAAATGAAGTTTCTTTAGAGTCTTTATTATTGATAATTGGTTTAATTGTGTATTTTAAAAATTTTTCCATTGTGATTCTCCTTTTAATTAACGTGGTTTTTTAGGTGGTCTGCAACCATTATGTGGTAATGGTGTTGCATCAGATAATTCTGTAATTACTAGTCCTGTTGCTGCAAGGCTTCTAATTGCAGTATCCTTACCTTGACCTGTTCCGTTGACTACAACTTTAATAGATTTTAAACCCATAGCCATTGCTGCTTTTGCAGCAGCTGTAGCAGCAATACCTGCTGCATATGGAGTAGATTTTTTAGAACCTTTGTAACCAATTACTCCACTTGATGATCATGAAATTGCATTTCCTTGTTCGTCTGTAATAGTAACAATTGTATTGTTAACTGTTGAATGAATATGAGCAATTCCATTAACGCTAGGAAGTTTTCTTTTTTTCTTAGCTTTTGCTTTAGTAGCAGTTTTTTTGTTTGTTTGTTTAACTGTTGCCATAACTCTCCTTTACTATTTAGTTTCCACTTTCTTGTTAGCAATTGTTTTACGTGGACCCTTACGAGTACGAGCATTAGTCTTTGTACGTTGACCACGAGTTGGTAAACCTCTACGGTGTCTAATACCACGATAACAATTAATTTCCATCAATCTCTTGATGTTCATTGCTACTTCTCTTCTTAAGTCACCTTCAATTGTTAATTTTAAAGCAACTTCACGGATAGCAGCTATTTCTTTTTCAGATAATTCGCTAACTCTTTTTTCTGGATCGATATTTGCTTCTTTACAAATTTTCTTTCCTAATGAGATGCCAATACCATAGATACTAGCAAGGGCATAAGGAACTTTTTTATTGTTAGGAATATCTACACCTAATATACGTGCCATTTATTATTAATTCTCCTTTTTATCCTTGTCTTTGTTTGTGTTTTGGATTTTTGCAAATTACCATTACACGACCTTTTCTTTTTATAACTTTACAATCTTTGCAGATTGGTTTTACAGATGCTCTAACTTTCATAGTTTATATATTATATATAAAATTAATGGCGGTAAGTAATTCTTCCGCGTGTTAAATCATATGGACTTAACTCAACTTGGACAATATCGCCTGGTAAAATCTGAATTTTGTGCATCCTCATTTTACCCGACACGCTAGCCATTACTTCAATTCCATTTTGTAATAGAACTTTATAGGAATTAGCATTCACTACTTCCTTAACAGTTCCATCCATTTTTATTGCATCATTTGCCATTAATTATTCTTTGTTTCTCCTTTTTTTGTTTTACTCAGTTAGGATTTCACATCCTTCTTCAGTTACTAGAACCATATGTTCTCAATGACAGGTAAGTTTCTTGTTTTTTGAAATTACTGTTCAACCATTTTTTGGATCAATAATATATTGATCGGTGTCTGTCAATAACATTGGTTCTATGCACAACACCATGTTTTTTCTGATTGTAAGTCCAGAATGAGGTTTTCCATAACAAGGGATAAGAGGGTCTTCATGGACGTAGTTTCCACATCCATGACCTCCAAAGTCACGAATTACATCATAACCATGGGTTGTTGCGATTTCATATATTTTGGCACTAATATCACCAATATGGTTACCTGGTTTAATTAGTTTTAAGGCCTCATCTAACGCTAACTTTGTCACACGGTTGATTTCGCATGCTTTAGTATCATTAGATGGTTCTACCACCAAACTAAATGCAGCATCGCAGATATGATCTTGATAAGTAATACCAACATCAAATGTAATTAAATCATTTGGTTGAATTACGTAGTCATCTGGGATACCGTGAATGAGTTGATCATTCACGCATATACAAATGTGTTTAGGAAATCCATAACATTTGTAGAAACTACAACTTGCATTATTTTCTTTTGCAGTTTTATTTGCAAGTTTATCAAGGGTGATTAAGCTGACTCCAGGTTTAGTGGCTTCAATTAACACTGGCTAACTTTTTTTCAAATCTCAGCAGCTTGCTTAATCTTGGCAATATCTTCTTGTGACTTTAGATAAATCATTAGAATTTTTTAATTGCCTTGAAAATATTGTTAATATTGTTGTTACCATCGTATTTAACTAATACTTTCTTATCTTCGTAATAGTTAATCAATGGTTTAGTTTGTTTATCATAGACTTCTAAACGTTTGGTAATTGCTTCAATGTTATCATCTTTTCTTTGAATCAATAACTCGTTATCATGATCACATCGGTTAGCACTCTTAGGAGGATTAAAATACACGTTATAAATGCTATTGCATTTAGGACACATTCTACGTCCTGAAATTCTTTTAATTACTACATCGTTTTTCAATATCAATTAGAACAACCTTATCTACTTTTGCAATTGAGTCTAAAAATTGAGCTTGTTCTACAGTTCTAGGATAACCATCTAAAACAATTTTATCAGCATGAACATTTGATAATTCTTGTTTAACTAATTCATTAGTTAAGTCATCAGTATACTAATTTACCTGATTGGATTACTGCGTTAATCTTATCAGCTAAAGGTCCAGTAGATTTCATAATCTTTCTAAACATGTCACCAGTTGATAAATGAACATAACCTAGTTCATTTTTTAATCTAGAAGATAATGTTCCTTTGCCACTTCCTGGTGCTCCTAATAATACAATTAACATCATTTACCTCCTATCAAAGTCTTGCCTTCGTTTCACTATCATCCATAGCATTAACAATCTTTGTTCTTGTAACGTTATATCCACTTGTTGTAGAAGCAGATTTAATTGAGTTTCATAATTCTAATGTACCAGAAACAATAATAATGATACCTGTTCCTCCTAATGATAAACCAGAAGGAATACCAGTTACTTTTGATAGTAAATATGGAGAAATAGCAATAATTGCTAAGAATGGTGCACCTATTCAGTTAATTCTTGCTAATACTTTAGTGATTTGTTTTTCAGTGTCCTCTCCGTTTTTAACACCAGGAATAAACTTACCTGATTTTTCAAAATTCTCAGCTAACTGAGCAGGATTAATTTGAACATATGAATAAAAGAATGAGAAAAGAATAATGAATACAAAGTATAAAGCCATTCCTACTCATGAATTTAATGTAAAGTAATCTTGTAATATTCACTTTGCATTGTCTTCTGGTAAGAATTGGGCAATAGTACCAGGAATCGTAATAATCGATGAAGCAAAAATAACCGGAATAACACCTGCAGGGTTAAGCTTAATTGGTAAATAAGCTAAATCTTTAGTTTTAAAACTTAAACCTTGCCCTACTTGTTGAACTGGGATTTTTCTTGTAGCAGCATTGATATAAACTGCTGCTAATAGAATTAAAACAAAGAATGAAATGTATAAAATGAAACTTAGTGCAACTGATAAACTTGCTGTTGAAGTTCCTGGATTAATTTTTGATGAAATACTGTGGAATGCATAGCTAAAATCAGGAATAATTGATCCAACAATACCTGCAAGAATTAATAAAGTAACTCCATTACCAACACCACGCTTTGTAATAATATCACCTATGAAGATGCAGATGTATGTGCCACCAGTGAATGTTAATAATAAAGCAAAAATTTCTCCACCGCTTAATTCATTAAGTGCAGAGTGTCCAAAGATAGTAATTGAAGAAGAACCACTTGATCCAGATTTTAAGATCATCGCAATTACTGCATAAGCTTGTGCTAAGCAGAATGGAAGAGTCAGAATTCTAGTAATAATTTCTAGTTTTCTTCTTCCACGTTCACCTTGTTTAGCCATTCTTGCCATTGGAGGAATTAGATCACTTGATAACAATTGCACAAGAATTTGTGCAGTAATATAAGGACCTACTCCTACTGCAAATCATGACATCTTTGCTAAACCACCACCAGCTAGCAAGTTTAACATGCTAGCGAATGAGTCAGATTGGTGGTAACCATCTGGTAATTTGATACCAGGAATTGATAATGTTGTGACAAAATGGAAAAATACTAATAAAGTTAATGTTATCAGCATTGAGAAGATAACATTTTTATTAGTAAAAATTTCTCTAAAAGTAGTTAATGCACTTTTATTGCTTTTCTTTTCCATCTTAATTATTTAGTGTAATTAACAACTCCACCGGCTGATTTAATTAAATCAGCAACTGGCTTTGAAGCTTTATCAACAGTAATGTTGATGGCTTTAGCAATTTTATTTTCTTTGCTGCCAATTAATTTAACTTTAGCTTTAGTTGAAGAGATTAAACCTTTTTCAGCTAATACTTCTTTAGTAATTGTAGCATCAGTTAATTTAGCAATTTGGTTTAGTGTAATTACTTCGTAATTTTCTTGGAAGTTGTAGTTATTGAAACCAACTTTTGGGATCTTACGGTATAAAGGAGTTTGTCCACCTTCGAAACCTAATCTTACTTTACCAGATTTACGAGATTTTTGACCTTTAGTACCTTTACCTGAAGTTTTACCGATACCACTACCAAAACCACGACCATAAGTCTTAGTTTTGTGATTTCTTGAACCTTTTGTATATTTTAAATTATTTAATTCCATGATTTCCTCCTATGATTACAATTCCTTCACGTTTTTATCACGTAAGTGAAGCAATAGTGCTTGGGTGTTTTTGAGATAATAAACCATTGATTGTAGCTTGAACCATGTTGGTCTTAGTATTTGATCCTAAATTCTTTGTGTAAACATCTTTAAATCCAGCATATTCAATAACTGAACGAATAGCACCACCTGCAACAATACCTGTACCTGGTTTAGCAGGTTTAATTAATACTTTACTAGCAGCTGCATAACCAATAACTTCATGGTACAATGTACCTTTCTTGTTAATAATTACTTTACGCACTGAGTTTCTAGCATTTTTAGTTGCTTTTTTAATTGCATTTGGAACTTCAGTAGCTTTACCAATTCCGTAACCTACTTTACCATTTTTATCACCAATAACTACAAGCGCAGAGAATCTCATTCTACGTCCACCCTTAGTAGTTTTAGAAATACGTTTAATATCAACTACTTTTTCTTCAAAACCACTAGTTGATACTCTTCCTCTTGGTTTCTTTGGACCTTTACGGAAGTCACCTTTTTTGTTATTAGGTTTATCAGTAGGTTTGTTTTCAGTTTTAGTTTCAACTTTAGCTTCAGTGTTAGCTTGTACTGGTTGATTTTCTTTTTTAATTTCGTTAGCCATATTATCTCCTTAAAATTTTAGACCATTTGCTCTAGCAGCATCTGCTAAGGCTTTAACCTTACCATGGTATTTGTTTCCGCCACGGTCAAATGCTACTACAGTTACTTTGTTAGCTACTGCTTTTTTAGCAATATCTTCACCAACTAAAGCTGCATTCTTAAGGTTGTTGCCTTTAAGCTTTAATTGTAAAGTTGATGAACTAAATAGTGTTTTACCTGATGCGTCATCGATAATTTGAGCAACAATGTTTGCATTTGATTTAGAAACTACTAAACGAGGTTTAGTATTACTAATCTCTTTTAAATGTTTAGTTATTCTTTTGTGACGAAGTGCTCTTTGAGCTTTACGATTAAAATTTTGTTGTTTCATATTCTACTCCTATTTCTTAGCTCCTTCAGCTGTTTTACCAACCTTACGAATAATGTGTTCATCAAAGTACATAATACCCTTACCATTGTATGGTTCTGGTTTTCTTGTAATTCTAACTTTTGCAGCAAATTCACCAACAATAATCTTATCAATACCATTGATAATGATTTCAGTAGCAGTAGGACAAGTTACTTTTAATCCTTGAGGAATTTCAAATACTACTGGGTGAGAAAAACCAATAGCTAATGTTAACTTATTACCGCTGACTGATGCTTTGTAACCTACACCAACGATCTTTAAATGTTTAGTGTAACCTTTAGCAATACCGTGGATGGCATTAGCAATATTTGAGTTAACAGTTCCGTGGTACATCTTTGTTTGTTTTTCTTCATTGAAACGAGAAACTTTAACATGGTTATCAACTGTTTCAACTTTGATCAAATTAGCAGGATAACTAACAGTTAAATTTCCAGATTGACCTGAAATTTTAACATCAGAAGGGTTGATTGTTACATTAACACCAGCAGGAATTTCTATTAATTTATTACCTTTTCTAGACATATTTTCTCTCCTTATCAAACATAGGCGATAATTTCACCACCTAAGTTATTTTTACGAGCAATTTATCAGTAACAACACCTTGGCTAGTTGAAATGATAGCTACTCCTAAACCGTTTAATACTTTAGGTAATTTTTTAGATTCTTGGTAAACTCTTAAACCAGGTTTAGAGATTTGTTTCATTCCGCTAATAGCAGAAGTAAAATTCTTGTATTTTAACTTAACAGTAGTGATCTTATTTGAAGATTTTTTGTCTTTAGACACCAAGTATTCTTCAATGTATCCTTCTTGTTTTAGAACATCAAGAATAGCAGAAGTTAATTTACTCGTGTAAATTGTAACTTCATGTAATTTTGCTTTTCTTGCATTGTTTATTTTTGTGATTAAATCAGCGATTGGATCAATATACATAGTTTCCTCCTTATCAAGATGCCTTTTTAACGCCTGGGATTTGTCCCTTGTGTGCTAATTCACGTAAGCAAATACGGCATAGACCGAATTTACTATATACTCCGTGAACACGACCACAACGTACACAACGAGTATATTTTCTTGTTGAATACTTAGGTGTTCTTTGTTGTTTTGCTATTAATGATTTTTTAGCCATTTTGTCCTCCTACTAATTGTTTCTTTTTGATCTTAGCAAATGGTAAACCAATTGCTTCTAATAGTTTTCTTGCTTGTTCATCATCTTTTGATGAAGTTACAAAGGTAACATCAAACCCACGGATTTTCTTTACTTGGTCATAGTTAATTTCTGTAAAGATAATTTGTTCCTTGATACCAAGTGTGTAATTACCATGCCCATCAAATGAGCTGTTTGGAATTCCTTTAAAGTCTCTAACACGTGGTAAAGCAACGTTAATTAAATTTTCAATGAAGTTTCACATTTTTTCACCACGAAGAGTTACCTTAGCACCAATTCCTTGGTTTTCACGTAATTTGAAAGTAGCGATTGCTTTCTTTGAACGTGTAATTACTGGTTTTTGACCTGTAATAGCCGTTAATTCTTGAACAACAGATTCCAATAATTTAGCATCAGTAGTAGCGTCTCCAACACCTGAATTGATGACCACTTTTTCAAGTTTAGGTAATTGCATTACAGATTTGTATTGGTTATCAGCCATTAATGCGTTTTTAATGATTTCTTGATATTTTTTAGTTAATGTGTTTTGCATAATTATTTACCTTGAGAAATTTCTTGATTTGTTTTCTTAGCAATTCTAACTTTCACTCCATTTTTATTTTTTTGGTATGAAATTTTAGAAACACCACGGGGAGATTTAGGAGCAATCAAAGCTAATTTTGATAAATCAATTGCAGCTTCTTTATCAATGATTCCACCTTTTTCAGCATTAGCTGATGGTTTAGTGTGTCTTTTAACAATGTTTAATCCTTCAACAATTGCTTTGTTCTTTTTAGGATAAACCGCTAATACTACACCTTCTTTTGTTGTGTTTTTGCCAGAAATTATTCTGACTTTATCACCTTTTTTAATTCTGTTCATTGTTACTTTTCCTTTCCTATAATACCTCTGAAGCTAAAGAGATAATCTTAGTGAAGCCTTTTTCTCTTAATTCTTTAGCAACCGGACCAAAGATACGTGTTCCTCTTGGAGTTTTATCTTCTTTTAATAGAACACATGCATTGTCATCGAATGCTACTTTGTTTCCGTTTTCACGTTTGATCCCTTTTTTAGTTCTAACGATAACAGCTTTAAACATTTGACCTTTTTTAACACCAGATTCTGGAATACAGTCTTTAACTGATACTTTTACTATATCACCAACAGATGCATATCTTTGTCTTGAGTTACCTAAGATTTTAATAACCCCTACTTTTCTTGCACCTGAGTTGTCTGCAACATTCATTCTTGTCATTACTTGAATCATAACTATTTACCTCCAATATTATTTAGCTTTAACAGTAATCTTTTGTAGTCTGTAAAACTTTGTTTTACTAATTGGACGAGTTTCAATAATTCTTACAAAATCGCCTACTTTAGCTTCTTGTTTTTCATCGTGAACGTGGTATTTCTTGTGAGAAATAACTTGTTTCTTGTATAAAGGATGTAAGTATTTTCTTTCTACATTAACAACAATTGTCTTGTTCATTTTTGTAGAAACTACAATTCCACTAAATACTTTACGTGTGTTTCTTTCCATATTAAGCTCCAATTACCTTTCTTTTAACTTCAGTAGAAGTTTTCTTTTTAGCAACTAGTTTTTGGTTAGAAGATTTCTTGTCTTCAAACTTAGTAGCTGGTTCAGCTGTTGCTGTTTTTTCTAATTTGCTAGCAGCCACTGTTGATTGAGCAATTGATTGCTCAACAGTTTTGTTGGCTTGTTTTTTAGATTTAGATGCTGAATCATCTTTTGCTTCTAATGAGTTATCAATTACATCATTAATTGATTTAACGGTGTTGTTTTTACGATCATACATTGTTACACCGTGTGTTCCAATTGTTAGATCTATACCACGAGAATTTAAAACTGTAAAGCTTGAGCGATAGTTTTACGGATTTCTCTAATTTTGTGAGTTTTTTCTAATTCACCAGAAGCCATCTTGAATCTTGATTCAAGAAGTTGTAATTTTAATCTAACGATTAAATTACATAATTCTTCATTTGTTTTTTGATTTAGTTCCTTAATCATTTTTTAATTCTCCTTTCTTAACAACTTTTGTTAAAACGTTTAGTTTGTTTCCAGCTTTTCTTAATGTTTCTTTCATTAAGTCTTCAGGAATACCAGCTAATTCAAACATTACTGTTCCTTTTTTAACAACTGCTACTCATTGTTCAGGGTTACCTTTTCCTGAACCCATACGTACTTCTAATGGTTTCTTAGTAAGAGATAATTGAGGGAAAATACGAATTCACATTTTTCCTGTTTTACCTAAAGATTTAGATAAAACAACACGGGCAGCTTCGATTTGCTTGTCTGTAATTCAATTACCAGTTGTTGCCATTAAACCATATTCACCAAAGGCAACATATTTGTTTCCTTTAGCTTTTCCATCGTATCTTGTACGATGTGGTTTACGATATTTTGTTCTTTTAGGTTGCATCATAATTATTTAGCCTCCTTGTTAACAACATTAGCTGCAGGTTTTGCAGGTTTATTAAAGTTGTTTCTATTAGATCTATTATTGTTATGGTGGTTACGTCTTTTGTCACCAAATTTATCTTTTTGTTTAATAACAACTTGGTTGTTTAAACCTTTAGCAAAAATTTCACCACGGTTAATTCACACTTTAACACCAATGATTCCATAAGTTGTTAAAGCTTGTTCAATAGCATAATCAATATCAGCTCTTAATGTTGTTAATGGAATAACACCTTTAGAATAACCTTCTTCTCTAGCCATTTCAGCTCCACCTAATCTTCCTGATACTGTTGTTTTAATTCCAATAGCACCAGCGCCTAATGCTTTTTTAATTCCGTTCTTTTGAGCCATTCTAAATGGTACACGGTTTTCAATAGCATCTGCGATTTCACGAGCAATAACTCTTGCACATGTTGCTGGGTTTTGGTGAGCAATAACGTTTACGTTAACTTTTATTTTACGACCAACGATCTTGTTGATTTCTTTTGTGACTAATGGAATGTTAGCACCTTCTTTACCAATGATGATACCTGGTTGACCACAGTTAACAAATACATCAACATTTTTTAATGTACGTTCAATTTCAACATTAACAATTTGCGCTTGTTTGTAAGTTGAAAGAATGTTTTTACGGATTTTTTCATCTTGAACAATTCATTGAGCTTCTTGTAAATTACTTTTAGCAATTCAACGAGAATTTCAATTCTTGTTTATTCCATAACGTAAACCGTTTGGGTTAATTTTTTGTGCCATTATTTATTTCCTCCTGTAGAGTTAGCTTTTTTAGTTCTTTGAACTTTTTTTGCTTTTTTAGTTTTAATTTCCATTAAATCTTTTTCTCTTTGTTTTGGATCATCACTCAAAACAATTTCAATATGAGAAGAACGTTTTCTAATCATATTAGAAGAACCTTTAGCACGTGGTAAAGCACGTTTCATTGTCGGCCCTTGGTTAGCATAGATTTGATAAACATACAAGTTTTCTAAAGAAGAAAAACCTTTAGTATTTGTAGCATTAGCGATTGCTGAGTTTAATAATTTCTTGATAATTGGAGCAATTTTCTTTTCAGTGTTATCAAGAATTACTAAAGCTTCAGTGACTTTTTTATTTCTAATTAAGTCACACACTAATTTTGCTTTAGATGATGAAATACGTATATTTCTTTGAATTGCAGTTGCTTTCATATTTTATTCTCCTATTTAGCTCCTGTAGCGGCTGCCGCTTTAGCATCTTCTGCCTTATTGTTAGAAGAGTGTTGTTTAAATGTTCTTGTAGGAACAAATTCACCTAATTTGTGCCCAACCATATCTTCTGTAACAAAGACATTGATAAAACTTTTACCATTATGAACTTGGAAGTTTAGACCTACAAATTCAGGGAAGATTGTGCTTCTTCTTGATCAAGTTTTAATTGCTTTGTGTTTTGGATCTGCTTTAGCAGCTTGTACTTTTTTAAGTAAGCTAGTGTCAACAAATGCACCTTTTTTATTACTTCTACTCATGTTTGTTTCTCCTATTTATCATTTCTACGTCTAATTATTAATGCACTAGAAGCTTTCTTTTGTCTTCTAGTCTTAACACCCATGTGACGTTTACCTCATGGTGTACGTGGTGCATCGTATCCAATAGATTGTCTACCTTCACCACCACCGTGTGGGTGATCATTAGGGTTCATAACTGTACCACGAACTGTAGGTCTGATACCCATATGACGACTACGTCCTGCTTTTCCTAAGTTAACTAAGTTGTGATCTTCGTTAGATACAATACCAATTGTTGCACGGCATTCGTTTGGAATCTTTCTAAATTCACCAGAAGATAATCTTAAGATTTTGTATGCACCAGTTTCATCTTTACCTGAAACTTGAGCAAAACTACCAGCACTTCTTGCAATTTGACCACCGTGGTTAGGATTTAATTCAATATTGTGAATAAATGTACCTTCAGGAATGTTCTTTAAACATAAAGTGTTTCCAATTTTAATGTCTACTTTTTCACCTGAAACAATCTTGTCTCCAACTTTAATGTCTTTAGGAGCTAAAATGTATTTCTTAGTTCCATCAGCATAAGCTACTAAAGAAATAAATGCTGTTCTGTTTGGATCATATTCAATTGTTTGAATTGTCGCTTTAATACCGTCTTTATTTCTTTTGAAATCAATTTCACGGAATTTTCTCTTGTGTCCACCACCTTGGTGTCTAGTTGTAATAATACCACGGTTGTTTCTACCAGATTGATTTTGAATTGATTTAGTTAATGCTTTATGAGGTTTGTTAGTATTAGATGATAATACCTTCTTGTAATCAATAAGAATTGATGTACGTTTACCTTTTGAACGAGTTTTAATTGATTTTATAGCCATAAATTACTCCTTATTTTGCTTGTTCCTTAACTGGTTTTTCACTCTTTACTTCTTTTAAGTTAGAAGAAGTTTTTACTTCTTCAACTTTTTTAGTTTCAGATTTAATTTCAGTGTTTTCTTGATCAGCTGAAATTGATTTACCCATTGGCAAAGTAACATATGCAATTTTGGTTTTCTTAGTGAAACCAGGTTTAGCTGTTCCAGTTCTAATTTTTGCAGGTTTTCTAATTTGTGTAGAAACCTTGCTAGGAGCAAAACCATAAATTGATTCAAATGCTAATTTGATATCACTCTTAGTAGCATTAATATCAACTATAAATGCGTGTTTCTTTGGTTCAATATTTTGTTGTGCATATGATTTTTCAGTATGCATTGGCTTAATAATGATTCTTGAAAATTCCATATTATTCACCAACCTTTCCGTATTTCTTAATTGCTGATAATTCAACAATTACATTTTTTGCATTCAAGATGTCTTTAACAGAAACTTGGTTTTCTTTTTTAGAACAAGTTTTGTTAATGTTTGCAAACATCTTAGCATTTAATGCTACTGACTTTGAATCACTAGCAACAATAACTAAATTCTTTTGACCATCCACTTTTAAGGCTTTGAATAAGACAACAGCTTTTTTAGTTGAAGGTTTTTGAGTATTTAGATTTTCTAGAACAAATAGGTTTTTGCTATTCATCTTTGTTAATAAAGCAGAATCAAATGCTTTCTTTGAAACTTGTTTATTAACAGCAAGTTTGTAGTTTCTATTTGGTTTTGGTCCAAAAACAACACCACCACCTACTCAGTGAGGGTTACGAATAGAACCTTGTCTTGCATTACCTGAATGCTTTTGTTGTAAAGGTTTTTTACCACCACCTCTAACTTCACCTTTAGTTAAAGTTGAGTGAGTACCTTGTCTTTTACCTGCATTTTCAGCTAAAACTTGATCAAATGTAGCTTGATCATATATTTTTGAATTAGGAAGTTCAAAACTTATTTCTTTAATTAATTCACCATTAATATTGACTAAATTTAATTTATTCATAATAACCTCCTATTATTTCTTTTGTTCCTTATTTGTATTAGCAGCAGCTTTCTTAGCTTCTTCAGCAGCTTTAGTAGCAGCTGCTTTTTTTGCTTCTTCTGCAGCTTTTGCTTCAGCAGCAGCTTTAGCTTCTGCTTGTTCGTTTGCTTTGTGTAATGCTTCTTTATCTTCAAGGTTTTCATTTTCTTTCAAAATTTCTTCCTTGATTTCCTTAGTAATAATTTTGTATTCAGTTTTCTTTGTTGGGAATTTAACTGAAGTTTTAATAGTTACTACACTTCCTGTTGGTCCTGGAATAGCACCTAATAATAAGATTAAATTACGTGCTTTCATTACTTCTAAAACAATTAAATTTTGAATTGTTACTGTTTCATGTCCGTAGTGTCCAGACATCTTCTTACCCTTTGGTACTCTTTGAGCAGCAGAACCACCACGACCAAAAGCAACTGAACCTTGGTATCTGTGAGGATATCCTGCACCGTGAGCTAAAGGACCGATCTTAAAGTTTCATCTTTTTATTGCTCCAGTGAAACCATGACCTTTAGTGATACCTTGAACATCAACGTATTGACCTTTTTGGAAAGTATCAACAGAGATTAAATCTCCTACTTTATATCCTTCAGTGTTTTTGAATTCACGAATGAATTCCTTAGGGTTCACATTAACTTTGTTAAAAATACCAATATAAGCTTTTGATTTTCTTTGAGGTTTTTCAACATCTAAATATCCCACTTTGATGTTGCCATTCTTTTTAACTTCAAGTACTTGGTTTGGTTCACAACTTACAACTGTTGCTGCTAATTGTTTACCATTAACATCAAATACTTGCATCATTCCCACTTTAGTTCCGATTATGTTTTTCATAACTTCTCCTATCTTCTAAATTACTATAAAGTAATTTGAATTTCAACTCCTGATGGAATAACTAATCTCTTAAGAGCATCAATTGTTTGAATAGATGCTTTCTTAAGAACAATTAAACGTTTGTGGGTTCTACGTTCAAATTGTTCCATTGCTGGTTTGTATACGTGTGGTGATCTACAAACTGTAAAAATTTCCTTCTTTGTTGGAAGAGGAATTGGACCTTTAACTTCACAGCTTGTATTAACCGCGATTTCAATTATTTTCTTAACTGATTTGTCTAATAGTTCATGATCATAAGAAAATAATTTAATTCTTAATTCTTGATTCATACTTTTTTGTTGCCTTTCTGATATTTATTTTCAACGCTTTTTATACTTATTGAGTTCCCTAATACTTGACAACACACTTTGGTGTATCAGCAATCTCAATAGAAAGCGTATATATATAATACCATAAAAAACGTAAGAATATTAAAAAAATATTAAAAATTTAACAAGAAATTGGAATTTTTGACCAATGTTTTAGTCAAGCTATTTTTCTAAAATTTTGTAAAAATTTGAAATTTAAAAAAATATTTATTCTTACTATAGTAAGAATACATGTCAAAAATCTAACAAAAAAGTAAGATTTTTAACTGAAAAAATGAACTTTATATTAGTGAAGAGCGAAAACAGGCAAAAACATCTGTTTCACCTTCATTAAACCAATTATTAAATTAGGAGGAAAAATGTTATCTTACATTATTGGAAAAATTACATCATTAAATAAAAAAACTATTACTGTAGAAAGTAATTGAACAGGATATGTAATAAATGTTACAAATCCTGAAAAATTTGAGGTTAATAAGGTTCGTAAGATCTATGTTTATAAACACTGTAGTATGAATAACAAAAACACTATGTCTGAAGACTACTATGGATTTTATTACTATGAAGAAAAAGAATTGTTCTTCAAACTAATTTCTTTAAATGGAATTGGACCAAAAACTGCTATGCAGATATTAAAGAACGACATAAATTTATTAAGAAATTTAATCATTTCAAAAGATATAAATGGATTAAGTGGATTAACTGCAATTAATGAAAAAATTGCTCGTCAAATGATTGAAAATATCACATTAAACGCATCTAAATCTATTCCAACTAGCAATAAAATTTCTGAATTAGTTTCAGCATTGAAATCACTAGGTTATGAAAAGAAAGAAATTGAATCAGCCATAGCTGATAAACAAATAATAGATAGTCAAAATTCTATCGATATATCTGATTTAATTTCAATAGCAATAAAAGTAATTGCTACAGGAGAAAACAATGGAATTACTAAGACCAACCAAGCTTAGTGAATTCAAAGGTAAGCATGAAATCAAAGATAATTTAGAGATTTACATTAAGTCAGCTATAAAAAATAATTCAACATTAGATCATTGTTTGTTTCACGGATTAGCAGGAACCGGTAAAACAACATTAGCAATAATCATTGCTAACGAATTAAAACATAAGATTAAGATTGTTCAAGGTGGAAACATTCAAAAACCCACAGATATTATCAATCTTGCATTAACTTTGCAAGAAAATGACGTCTTATTTATTGATGAGATTCATGCTATCAATCCGCAAATAACTGAATTGTTATATTCAATCATTGAAGATTTTGCAATTGACATAAACTTAGGAAAAGATTTTAACTCAAAATTAACAAGAGTTAAAATACCTCATTTTACATTAGTTGGAGCTACAACTAATTTAGGTAAGATCCCAAGAGCATTTGAAGAAAGATTTGGAATTATTATTTATTTCGGAGAATATTCACTAGAAGAAATGCTACAAATTGTAGAATTTTATAGCAAAAAATATGGAACTAATTTAAATGAAAAGGAGATCAAATTAGTTGCGAAAAATTCCAAAGGAATTCCGAGAATTGCAAATAAAATCATTCGTAGAATTAAAGATTTTAAAACAATTAGTCCTGAAATTTCAGTTAAAACCGTCATGAATAGAATTGGAATAGTCAAGAACGGGATCAATCGAATCGACTTAAAATACTTAGAAATCTTAAATGATTTTGATGTTCCTATTGGAATAAAGACTATTTCACATGCACTATTGTTAGATGAATCAACAATTGAAAACAAAATAGAGCCATATTTGATATATTGTAAATATATAAATAAAACACTTAAAGGCAGATCTCTAACAGAACTAGGCAAGAAATTCTTGCAATCTATTTAAGCTTTGAACCAAGTTTTAAAATATTTTTTGAGAACTTGTTGTTGATTGAGTCAACAATTTCTTTTAAATCGTTTTTATAAGTCTTTCTGATTTTAGGAGCATCATTGAACAGTTCAGTACTCATAAGTTCTTCGCTGTGCACCAGATTACTTATACCACATCCTACTAATCTTATTTTTTTATTAAGAAAATTCTTTTCATACATGTCTAAGAAATTAACATACAAAGAGTCTTGATCTTCAATGTATTTATTTAATGTTAGAGCTTTTGTATGAAGTTTAAAATCAGGATCTTTTATATAGACACTAATTGTTCTACCAAGAAGATTATGTTCACTAAGTCTTTCGGAAATTTTCTTAGAGAACTCTCTTAAATAATATTTAATTTCATTGAAATCTGTTGTGTCATTTAGTAGAGTTCTACTAATACTAATTGATTTAGGCTCGCCATATGAATAAACTAATTCATCATCGCCAATGCCATTTGCATTTTCATAATACCAATTTCATTTTTTACCAAAAATGTTTGCAAGCATTTTTTGATCTTTGCATTTAGCTAGGTCGCCTATTGTTCTAATATTATTTTGAATTAAAGCTCTTGCTGAGGATTTGCCGACAAAATACATATTTTCAATTGGCTGAGGCCAAATGGTAGCCTTAATATCATTTAGATTTTCAATTTGAGTAATTCCCATTGGTTTTTTATAATCACTCCCCATTTTTGCTAAAAATCGATTATATGAAACACCAATTGAAGTTCCTAATCCAATTTTGTCTTTTACTAATTTTTGAATTCTTTGGGCGATTCTCATGGGCGAAACACCAGTAGAAACAAGATTAGTAATGTCCATATAACATTCATCTATGGAAATATATTCGATTCTGTTAGAAACTTGTTCAGCTAACAAATCTATGAATTTATGGGAATACTCTTCATAAAGTTCAAATTTATGAGGAACTACTTGAAGATTTTTACACATATTTTTTGCAACAAATAATGGCATCCCTGCTTTTATTCCATATTTTCTTGCCTTATAGTTAGGAGAAGAAATGACTGATCTTTTTGTTAGTCCAGCAACAACTACAGGTTTGTTTCTTAAATTTGGGTTGTTAGCTTCTTCAACAGATGCAAAAAAAGCATTAATATCAATGTGTAAAATATTTTTTTTAGGATTTGTGTTTGACATAAATTAAATACTCTTTATTGCCTTTTCTACCAGTAATCGGAGAAGGACATAGTCCTAAAACAACATAGTTATTCTTTTCAAAATACTGTTTAATTTTACTCTTTGCTTTTTCATGCAGTTTTTCATCAGAAACTATGCCTTTAAAATTTTTAATTTTATTGTCTTGTTCATATTGTGGTTTTATTAAAAATATTCCACTATATTGATAGTCAAATAATTCAATTAATTTATCAATGATTTTAGTCATTGAAATAAAAGAAACATCACAACATACAAAATCTATTTTTTTATTAAATATATTCCTCTCTATATTTCTAAAATCTGTATTTTCAAATAAACTGATTTTTTTGTTGTCTGATAGTGTCTTATTCATTTGGTTAGTTCCAACATCTATTGCATAAATGTGATTTGCATTATTTAATAAACAGATTTGGGTAAACCCACCGGTTGATGAACCAATGTCTAAAACCACTTTGTTAGTTAAATCAATGTTAAATTCTTTTAAAGCATGTTCTAGTTTGTAAGCTGCGCGGCTCACATAGCTATTAATGCTAACAACAGTTACTTGATCATTATCTTTAATGATGTAATTAGGCTTATTAACTACTATTGAATTTACTAGAACACCATTGGCCTTGATCAAGTCTTGGGCTTTTGTTCTAGAACCAACTAATCTTCGATCAACTAAATATGTGTCTAAACGGTTTTTGTTCATGGTGTAGTTAATTATGAAATAGTTATATAATAAATATCAATTATATGAAAAGGAGAATATTAGAAATGGAAAGTTCTAATTTAAAATATAATTACAAAACTTTAAGTCAATCCCAAGGTTCTTTATTAACTAGATCATTCTTAGTTACAGGAATATCTTTCTTGTTAATATGTTTAATTGGTTACGGCTTTGGAGTTTTATTTAATAAGATGGTATTTGAATGAGGTAAAGCAGATGCCGTAAATAGTCTATATATGATTAGTGTTCTAATTATTTTTATCTCAATTTTTGGATCAATGATTGTTATGAGAAATTTACTTTCTCAACAAACTTGAAAAATTGCAATGTGAATTGGTTTATATTGCATTGGTGAAGGGATTGGTGTAGGTATGTTATTTGCATTATTTGCAAATGATACATACACACTAGTACTTTTGTTTGGTGTTTGTGGCGCTTTGTTTATAACTTGCTCTCTTATTGGAAAAATATTAACTGCTAATGGCGCTTTTAAATTAATTAAATTCTTAAGTTATTGCATGATTGCAATGTTTGTTTTAATGATTCTTATGTTTATTCCAATGATCTTAATGATCAATGGTGCAAGCATTCTTTCATTTAGATGATATTACTGATTAATCTTAGGATTATCATGCATCTTTTTTATGGGATATATTGCTTACGACGTTTTCTTGATTAGTAAAACAAGTCAATTTGTTGCTCTTGAAGATAACCGCGCTCAAACTAATTTAGTTTTATATTTTGGATATAAACTATTAATTGACTTAATGGGTTTATTCTGAACTTTAGCTAATTTATTATCTTACTCTAGAAGATAAAATATGAATGCCAATCGTGGCATGTATGCAGAGGAATTAGTCAATCGGACTAATTCTTATTATTATGACCGCAACATTGCCTTAATTGAAAAGCGTTATCTACCAATAAAGATTGTAAAAACTCTCGATCACCAAATGATTGTTGGGAAACTACTAGCAAAATCATTTGTAGATTATTGTGGAGTTTATCGAGGTAAACATCTTGAATTTGAAACCAAGCAAACTAATGATGATAATTTTGATCTTAGCTTAATCAAACAACATCAATTAAGACACTTAATTAATGCAAATAACCATGGTGCTATTTCATTTTTAATAATTTATTTCAATAGAATTGATAAATTTTATTTCTTATCAATCAATGATTTGTTAAGATGAAAAAATGAAAATAAATCTAACACTATTAAATTTCATTTCATTGCTAAATTTGGTAAGGAAATTGAAATCACGTTTCCAGGCATTATTGATTATCTAAAACTCATATAAATAAAAACCCAACACTTAATCACGGTGTTGAGTTTTTATTAATCAGGATTTGTTAATTACTTAACGAATTTTTCTTTAACAGCTTTAGCAACTGAGAATTTAATAACCTTCTTAGCTGGAACCTTAATTTGTTTACCAGTTTGAGGGTTTCTTACCATTCTAGCACTACGTTGTTTAAGTTTTAATTTACCTAAATCACATACTCTGAATTGACCAGAACTCTTAAGTTCTTTAAGAGCTAATTCATTTAAGCAGCTTAATACACAATTAACTTGTTTAGAAGATAATTCAGATTGTTCTGCTAAAGTCTTTACAATTTGACTTTTTGTCATTGGTTTTGATGCCATTATTTTTTTCTCCTTAATTTATTTAATAATATGATTATATGCACATTTTATGCATAAGATATAGTTTTTTTAATGATTGTATTTACGAAATTTTTAGGATTTTCACCTTTATAAAGTACTTTATAAATTTCTTTTAAAACTGGAGCATTAATTTTTTTATTAGCAATAATTTTGTAAGCAATTTTAGTAGCTGTATATCCCTCAACAGTCTTTTTATTGTTCTTAATTGTTCTTGCTAAACCTATTTGAGCAATAGACTTTCCGAAAGAGAAATTTCTTGATTTAGAATCTGTGCATGTTAGATAGATATCGCCAATACCACAGAAGTTACTAATTGTTCTAGCATCTCCTCCCAATGCACGAACAATTAAGTTAATTTCTCTAGTGGCTTCTGCTAACATTGCGGCACGTGTATTGATAGATGTATGCATTTCATATGTTAATCCTAAGGCAATAGCCATGACGTTCTTAAGACTGCCCATGATTTCTGCACCGCATTCGTCTGTAGTAACAATACATTTAAATGTAGGACAATTAAACAGATTTGCTACATTTTTAGCAAGTTTTTGTTTAGTAGAGACTGCATTAATAATAGTAGGTTGATCATTGAATACTTCTATCGCAAATGAAGGACCTAATAAAGAAACAAAACCTTTAGCATGTCCTTTAATCATTTGTTTAATACTCTTAGATCAAACATTGTTTGTTTTTGGGTTGAACCCTTTAGCGACATTGATATAAACTGGTTTGCCAGTCAAATATTTAGCAAACTTTTTAATTGTTTGTTGAATAAATGAAGAAGGAACGGCGATTAATACATATGAAGGTTTGAAACCAATTACATCATTATGATTTAATGTAACCAAAGGAGCCTTGAACATCTTTTGATTACCAAAGTAACGTGTATTAAGCCCTTTTTTTAAATCCGCATTCTCTTGTTTATCAATTCCGTACATTAAAACTTCATGGTTGTTTTTTAACAAAACATTACCTAATGCTGTTCCTCATGCACCTGTTCCTAGAATTGCTATTTTTGCCATATTATCTATCCTTCTTGATTCCTCTTATACGAGAATTCTTGTCCTTAAAATATATTGTAATAGGTACATCTGTAAAACCAAAAGAATTTCTAATTTGGTTTTCAAGATATCTTGCATAGCTAAAGTGAACATATTTAGGATCGTTTCCAAATATAACGAACGTTGGAATTTGACTTTTTACTTGAGTTGCATATGAAATATTAAATCTATTTCCTTTAAATTTTGGAGGAGGGTTGAGAATTGAGGCTTTTGATAAAACGTCATTTAAAACAGATGTAGAAACTTTTCTATCTAATTGTTCATTAATCTTCTCCATTGTTTCAAATATCTTAGTAATCTTTTGTTTGTTATGAGCACTAATAAAAACAATTGGAGCTCAAGGCAAATAATGAAATTTAGTTCTAATCAATTTAACAATTTTGTTCATGTTTGCACTACTTTTATCATTAACTTTATCTCACTTGTTGACAACAATAATTGTAGGGATGTTAGCATCAAATGCTAATCCACCTATTACTTCATCTTGCTCTGAAAAGTCTTCAGATACATCTAACATTAATAAAATTAAATCTGATCTAGAAATAGCATCATTAGTTCTTGATAAAGCATATTTTTCAATTTGATCAGTAATTTTAGATTTTCTTCTAATTCCAGCTGTATCAATGATTGTGTATTTTTTACTATTGTATTTAAAGTTACAATCAACGCTATCTCTGGTTGTTCCCGCAACATTTGATACAATTACTCTTTCTTCATTAAGAATGCTGTTTACTAATGTTGATTTACCAACATTAGGTCTACCAATGACACAGAACTTGGTAGTTAATGCATCTTCTTTTAATTGATTTTTATCAATATTTTTTATTACAGCATCTAATAAATCACCAATTCCAATACCATGTTCAGCAGAAATATAATATGGCTTACCAAAACCTAATGAGTAATAAAGTCTTTCATATTCACCTTGCTTATTTTCACATTTGTTAGCCGCTAATATTACATTTTTAGCTTTATATTTTTTTAACAGCTTAGCTACATAGTAATCATCTTTGTTGATTCCTTCTTTTTCTGAAACCATAAAAACAATTACATTGGCTTCATTGATCGCTAATAGAACTTGTTGTTCTATATCCTTTTGGAAGACCATTTTTTCATTAGTTAATCCACCAGTATCAATGACTGTAAACTTTTTATCAATTCAATTAGCGTCAGCATAAATTCGATCGCGAGTAACGCCAGGAGTGTCACTTACAATTGATTTCTTTTTTAAAATTAAACGGTTGAATAATGTTGATTTACCAACATTAGGTTTACCTACAATAGCTACTTTAAACATTGCCAATTTCCTTGTTAAATAATGAAATTATTAAATCTGCTGATGATTCAATAGTTAATTGATCAGTATCAATTTTTTTGCATCCTTCTGTGAATATTAGTGGAGCTATTTTTCTATGAGTATCTTGATAGTCACGAGCAATTACCTCTTTTTTAATTTCTTCTAACGATTTAATCTCATTTAATTGCTTTCATCTGCGTTCAGCTCTAACATCAACACTTGCAGTTAGGAAAATCTTAAGTGTGGCATTAGGCAATACAACACTAGTTGTATCCCTGCCTTCCATGACACAGCTTTTTTTAGAAGCAATTTTTCTTTGCTCTTGTAAACATTTATCTCTAACAATTTTTAATGTAGCAATTTTGCTTGCTAATAAACCGATGTTTGCTGAATTTGCTAATGCAGTAACATTTTGCCCATTTAGAAAAAGCTGGTCTTCTTCAAGATCAACCTTAGATGAATCTAAAACCTTTTGAACTTCAGATTCATTACTAATATCAGCATTACTTAATGCAATAGCATAACACCTAAACATTCCACCGGTGTTAATAAATAAAAAGTTAAGTTTTTTTGCAACTAATTTTGCAATAGAACTTTTGCCGCTACCTGCTGGGCCATCAATTGCTATTTGATAAATCTTATTCATACTAAACTATTAACTTAACAACTAAAAAAATGATAGTAATAAGAAGTAGAACCAAAGAAACGCATAAGCTAGTGATGTAAACTGTTTTGTATTGGCGAGTAACTACTTGATTTTCATCTAATGGAATAATTTGATATTTCTGAAAATCTTCATAGATTTTTTTACTTTTTAATAGTTCATCTAATTTATCAATTTGATCTTTACTTGTAATTTGAAAACTTGTTCAAGTATTAGACAAATGAACTAACTTATTTTCTGTTTCGTTTAATTGAACATAGTTCTTGTCTTGTATTAATCAATCATTTGAAATTCTTCCTGAACTATCTAATATAGATACAAAATTGTTTGATGCTATATTTTCATCAATTTCAGTCTGATTATTAGCAATTTTTTGTTCATCAATAAGATTTGAAAAATCTTTTAGTCCTTCAACTTCTTCATATTTTTTCAAATTTACTGATATTAGATTAGCAATAGTAGAATTAGTGATAGATTCATCTAATATCTTGGGATTTAATTCATTAATTTTATCAGTATAGGATTTGATAATTGATGATTCGTTTGCTAATTTATCTAGCATTAAACCATCATTCAAAATCTGCTGGCGATATAGCCTGTACTTCTCCATTCTTGTTTCCATGAGATATTAGAAAGTTGTATTTATTTATTATATTTATAATATAGTTTATTAATATGTCTTTGTTTAAAAAAACAAAAAATAGTGTTACTAAAAGTCAAAAAATAAGCTTTATTTCTGCTGTTTTAATCGTTATTGGTTCATCAATTGGCGCAGGGATATTTTTAAAGAATGATGAAATACTTGGTAACACTCAAGGTTGTATTTGAATGGCAATTATTGCTTGATTAATTGCTATTTTTACCATTATTTGTTTAGGTTTATGTTTGGCTGAACTATGTTCAGTGTCTACAAAAAATAAACTGGGGATTATTGGATGGATAAAAACTTTTTGCAATGATTATCTATACCAAAGTGGCAAGAAGTTCATGGCATATTTATATTTGCCAATTAACTTCTTTATCATGCCATATTATGCAGTAGTAACTTTCCAAGAAGCTTTCCCAGGTACACAATTTGCTAGTTTAGATTGACAATGAGTTTCGCTAATCGCAATGGCTATTTCATTATGGTTCTTATGTACATCAGGGATGTCATCAAAGATGACAAGTATCCAAAATGGTATTATCACTACAGTCAAATTCTTGCCATTAATCTTTGCTGCAATCATCGGTTATGTTTATTTAGGAGATCAAGGACACATTCAAGAAATCACTCCAATCGAAACAAATACTCCATTATTTAATCAGTTAAATCCAGTATTAGGGATATTTATTTCTATTCCATCAATTTTCTTTGTATTTGATGGATTTTATAGTACTGCTGGCTTACAAGCAGAAATGAAAGAACCTAAAAAAACATCAAATGCAATGTTGTTTGGATTACTGGTTGTTTCAGGAGTAGATCTACTTATTTCAATTTCATTAATGATTAGCGGAAAAGGATCATTATCTGGTTTAAAAGAATGATTTGATTCTAAAGGTTGTTTATGAATTTTACAAACAATGCAAATGATTGTAGGATTTGGTATCTTTGGAATCATCAATGGTTTTTGTTTGTATTCAAGTAACTTCTATGAAGATCTTGTGGCAAACAATGATATTGTGTTCTCAAATGTCTTCAAAAAGAAAATGAAACCAAATTCTCATTTGGTTGGTTGTTCATATTCAGTAGTTTTATTCTTAATAATGTTTTGAGTTTGTACTTTAGTTGGGGCATTAGGTTATATTGATACAAATGGTTATATGGCTAGTCAAACAAAATTTAATGAGCATACTGCAAGAATGTATTCGTTTGTTGATTTAATGGCCAATTGGACATCAGTTATAGTTTTTGGTTGCATTGTGATGTCAATTGTTGGAGCTTTAGTTAATACTAAAACAAAGAAAATTAAAACAGCGAACGACAAGAATTTCAAATGAGCTTCATGAGTAACAATTGTTGTTGTTGGAATCAGTTTATTGATGGTTGTTGTTCAAACATTTGCAAATTTAGGTTTAGTAACATCTTATGTGATTAATGGTAAATATGAAGATAAATCTATTCAAACTGAATCTTTAGTTGGTGTTATTATGACAGTGGTTATGTTGTTCTTATTTTTAGCAATTATGTTTATTCCGATTAAGAGAACTAAGCACTTAAACATTAAGTAATAATATAATAATATTATTATGTTAATTAGTAAAGTAAATATTGTCACAGACAAGGAAGTGTTTTTTGGTAACGTTGAAGTTAAAAATGGAAAGTTTACTAAAATCCAAAAATTAGCAAACACGCCCAAGCAAAATGCAAAATATATCCTTCCAGGATTTATTGATTCTCATACTCATGGTGGTTATGGTTGAGATTTCAATAATTTAGCTCGTAACGATTTAAAAAAAGCTAAAGATTATTTAAATAATCTAGGTAGTGAAGGTGTAACAACCGTTATTGGAACAACAGTTACATGCTCAAAACAAGATTTAAAAAATATTTCTAAAAATTGAAAGAATTTTGCTGCAATTGATGAAAATAACATCGTTGCAGGTTGATACATTGAAGGTCCTTATATTTCAATTGAAAAAAAAGGAGCCCACGATGAAAAGTTCATCACTCCAATTGATATTAAAATGCTTGAAACTATTAAGAAACAAAATTCTTTTGTTAAATTAGTTGCTGTTGCTCCTGAAATTAAAAATAATCTTGAATTAATTAAAAAAGTAAGCAAAGACTATGTTGTTGCAATTGGTCACTCTGCATGCAGCGCAGACGTTGCATTAGAATCTCTTGTAAACGGTGCGTCAAGAATTATTCATTTATATAATCAAACATCAAAGTTTGATCATAGAAACCCAGGTATAGTTAATATGGCTTTCTTAGATACTCCAATGTTTTGTGAATTAGTAAGTGATGGATATCATGTTGATAAAGTTGTTATCAAAAACACTTATGATATTGTTGGTCCTAATCGGATTATTATGATTACTGATTCATTATCATGTAAAGGTCTACCTAATGGTAATTACAAATTAGGAACCTTAGAAATTTATAAAACTGATGATATAGCAAGACAAAAAAGAGACAACAATATTGCTGGATCTGTTAAAACATTTAATAGACAAGTTCAAACTTTTTATGATGCTACACATTGTAGCATGTTAGATATAGCAAAGATTACTAGTTTAAATGCTGCCAAGTCTATTGAAATGGATAATATAATAGGTATAATTAAAAATAATTACTTTGCTGATTTTGTTATTGTAGATTCTAAACTAAATGTATTAGAAACATATAAAAGAGGTAAATTAATCTATAGGAAATAGGAGAAAATATGTTAAATTTTTTAAGAAAAAAACACCCAATAAAATTATTTGTTTGTAAAGACGAACAAGAAATAGCTGAACTGTCATCAAAAGTAGTTATTGACACCATTTGTAAAAAACCACTTTGTGTTTTGGGTTTAGCTACTGGTTCTTCACCAGTTCCTTTATATAAAAAGTTAATTCAAGCAACAAAAGAAAAAAAAGTATCCTTTGCAAATGTTCAAACATTTAATCTTGATGAATATTTAGATTTGGATAAGAACTTTTTAGATCAATCATACCGTGCTTTCATGGATACAAATTTATTTAACCATGTTGATATTAAATCTGATAACACTCATTTTCCATTCAAAGATAATCCAACTTTATATGATAAACAAATTAAAAACGCCGGTGGGATTGATTTACAAGTATTGGGTTTAGGAGTTAATGGACACATAGCATTTAACGAACCAGGTACTCCGTTAAACGAAAAAACACACATTGTTAACATTACTAAATCAACCAAAGAAGCAAATGCAAGATTCTTTGGTAATGATGAATCAAAAGTTCCTAGTCGTGCTGTAACTATGGGAATTAATACAATTTTAAAGACTAGAAAAATCATTTTAATTGCTACTGGTAAAAATAAAGCTGAAGCAATTTCAAAATTATTCGCTAACAAATATGATCCGCAATGACCATGTACATCATTAATTTATCATAGTGATGTTACAGTCTATGTAGATTATGATGCAGCATCATTAATCGACAGATAATTAAAGATCTAATAATGTATTAATTAATACAATTACTTCATTACTCTTAGCAGTGAAAAGTGATTGTATTTTATTTTGCACATTCTTGTTTATTTCAAGAATGTATGAAAAGATTCTCATTGCATTATCATTTATTTTTTTGTAATCTGTAATGTGGATGTGTGAATCAGACATTAAAAACAATATGGCAATATCGTTTAATAACAGTTTTAATGCTTGTCTGTTGTTTCTCGAAAAATCTTCATCTTCAAAAGCCGATAAAAATATTTTTAATATTTTCTCATTGTTGATTAAGTTATTAATTGGTTCAAGATCAGATAAATTAATAAACGAATATGGAATATCTTCTCTAGTTATCTTATTTTTGATAGAATTATCTTGAATTATTTTAAGTAATTCAGAATACTCATAACTTTTTTTAAATTTCTTTCAGTTTTTAAATTTGTTAGAACACATTAAGATTATTAAATAAGTAGTTAAAGTATTAACCAATATCTTTTGATTACAATATGTAACATTACTTTTCTTAACTATTTTTAAAAGTTTTTTATTTAAATTTTTACATTGCAATTTGTAAACTAGCATATTATTTATTGTTTATTTTTTCTATTTCTTCTTTAATGAAATCAAGAATTCCTTTTACTTCTGCATAATTCATTCTTGTAGGTCCAACAATTGACAATTGATGTTTTTGATTATTTAAATTAACTGTTGTTGAAGCAACAGAAATATCATTGTTACCAATTTCATCACCAAAAGTGATCATTGTTCTACCAGAATTTTGTTGATTATAAGAAATGTTTTTTCAAACATTTGTATCTTCTAACATAGTAAGAATTTCTTTTAATTTCTCAACATTTTTAAATTCTGGTTGAGCTGGTAATCATTTTGTTCCATAGACATTTGTTTTTGGCACATCAACTTGGTTAAATTCAAATATTTTTTTAATAATTTGTTGAATGCAAAATTCATATTCATGAACTTTAGAACGGATTATTTCTTTAATTGAATTCAATTTAGATTGAACTTCATTTAACGGAGTATCAATTAAGCGGTCATTGAATACTCTAATACAAATTGAAATATCGTCAAGTTGTTCTGCTTTATCAAATTTAATTGTGTTTTTATTAATTAATCCTGATGAAGTAACTAACAAAACCATCGCAGTGTCTTCTGATAATTGGATTAAATCAAAACGTTTTAATGAATCATTTAAATTAAATGTCGTAACTACTGAAGGCAATTTAAGAATTTCATTCATTATTGATACTGAACGGTCAATAATCGTATCAATTGATAGTTCACGATTAACAAAAACTTTAGATAATTGATTCTTAATGTTTGTAGAAATGTGAGGTTTTAAAATATTCTCTTCATAATATTTGTAACCATTGATTGATGGGGCACGACCTGAAGAGGTGTGAGTCTTTTCTAAATATCCCATTTTTTCAAGTGCAGCCATTTCATTTCTAACAGTAGCTGATGACAAATCAGTTAAATATTTAGAAACAATTTCTTTAGAAGAAACTGGTTGCGCGCTAAATGTGTAACAATCAATAATTATCTTAAGAATTTGTTTTTGTCTTTCAGTAATCTTCATATAAATAAATAATATTATATTTTTAATATTATTAAGTATTATTATTTGTATAATATTTTTCTAAACTTTTTTAATGAAATACAAAATTATTGGAATTGATCTAGATGGAACTCTTTTAACAAAGACAAAAAAAATTACAAAAGATGATCTAGAAGCTATTAAAAAATACATTAACAATGGCGGCATTCCCACTATTGTTACTGGTAGAAGTCCAGTTTCTGCAATTAAATTTTTGCAGAAAATTGAAAGCTACTCTAAAACTAAATTAAGATTTTTATGTGCATTCAATGGAGCATACATTCTTGATCAATTAGAAAATAAAGAATATAAGAATTTTATTTCAAACGACATTTGTAAAGAACTTTACAACTATGGGGTTCAAAAGAAAATTAGCATGTGATTTTATACTGAAAACTCTAGATTGAATGGTTCAGTTGAAGCATATGGTACAAAATTCCGTTTATCAAGCAAACTTTTCAAAAATTTAAATCTTCAAAACATTAACCCAAGAAAAGATATTTCTTCTTATAAATTAAATTTATTTTGCTCATCAAAGAAAAAAATGAATGAAATCTTTGATGAATTATCTAAGAAATATAAGGGTGTTTTAAATTTTTCATTATCTAATGGTAGGCTAATTGAGGTTAATAATGCCAGTGTTGACAAAGGCTATGCTATTAAATTTGTAACTGAAAAATCTCAATTAAATAAAGAAGATGTGTTGTTTTTAGGAGATAGCAACAATGATGTTCCAGGATTTAAGGAATCTGGATTTTCTATTGCTATTAAACCATCTAATAAAAAAGTTATTCAATTTGCTTCTACAACTATTGATCACAAGAAAAATGCTGTATCTGAAGCTATACACAAATACATTCTTTCTGATGAATCTGGATATGATGTTAGATTAGTTGCAATTGATCTTGATGGTACGTTACTTGAAACTAAAACTAAACTTCCTGTTTCTTATACTGCTAAGAGAATTCGTCAAATTGTTGATGATAGAGGATTAAATTTTGCTGTAGCCACTGGAAGAAACGTTGATGACATCATGACAGTTATTAAAGACTTAGGAATAAGGAATTTAAATAATTGTTATTGCGTTGCAAACAATGGTTCATTGATTTATGAATATAGAACCAATAATTACATTTATCAAAAACCAATTCCAGGGGACATTGCAAGAACAATTTTTACTGAAATTAAAACTTTAAATGAATCTGGAAAATTTGGTCCAATTGCGTGTTATGCTCATAGAGTTTTAGATTTAGAAAAGATTAAAAACAACGAAGTAACAAAGTTGCTTGGATACAATCTTGAGTTTGTAAAAGCAAGATTATCTCGTGCCTCTAAAAATTTCTTAAAGAATAGTTGACATCCAAAAGAATTTTGTGAAATTCAAAACTTTAATGACATAAAAATTGTTTGCAAGTTTGTAGTATTTGCAAACTGTCCTGCAAACAATGCCAAAGTGTATGACTACTTTACTAGTTTAGGATTTGATGTAAATGTTTCTACATCAGGTCCTACAAATGTTGAAATTTATTCGTCACAAGCATCTAAGGGAAATGCTGTTTCTTTTTTAGCTCAAAAACTAGGAATTAACATTAATCAAGCAATGACTTTTGGTGATGAAGAAAACGATATTTCAATGTTATCAATTACGTCTAATTCTTATACTTTATCCTCTTCAAAAGAAAAAGTACAAAAAGCCGCTTCAAATGTATTAAAATCAAAAGCAAGTTATTTTGTTGGAGAAGCAATTGATAAAGTAATATTAAAAAAATAATGAGAAAGAGTTTTCTAAAGTTAGTCAATATTAATAAGACTTATAACAATGATTATGTAGCAATAAAGAACTTTAACTTATCTATCAACAAAGGTGAGTTTGTTACTTTGTTAGGGCCTTCAGGTTGTGGTAAGACCACAACTCTTAAAATGATTGCTGGATTTGAAACACCTTCCAGTGGAAAAATTTTAATTAACAATGTTGATATTAAAGATGTTGCAATTAACAAAAGACCAACTGCTACCGTTTTTCAAGACTATGCTCTATTCCCAAATTTAACAGTTGAGCAGAATGTTTCATATGGTTTAAAGTTAATGCGTAAACCGTTAAAGGGTATTACAAAAAAAGAAAAATCTAAAGTTAATGAAGCTTACAAAGATGCAATTAAAAAAGCAGCTGGTGAAATCAAAAAAACTGAAAAAAAACAAAACAAAATTTTAAAAGAAATTGCTTCTTTAGAAAAGATCTATGCAAAGTATCCTGAGGTTAACGCTATTAAAAACATGCGTTATAAGCAATACATTAGTAGAATTGATGCTTATTTAACTCAAATGAATAAAAAGTATTCTACTGACAAACCTAGAAGATTATCTTTTTCTAATTTTGTTAAAAAAACTGTCAACACTTGAAATAGAACTATTTTCAAATCAAAGAGTCCAGTTAAATATGACACTTCTAAATTAAATGAATATGAAACAAAAATTTTAAATCTTAACAAGTGATTTGAATTCAAAACTCCACTTGATAATAAAATTGATAAATTAAAGTTTATCTACAATGATTTAGATCAATGAATTTCTTATTGATCTAACTATCCAAGTTTAGTAGAAGAAAACTATCAAAAGAAATATACAACAAGAAAGTTAACTAAAAAAGAAATCAAAAAAAGAGCATCAGAACATGATTAATCTTGTCGGATTAAAAGGTAAAGAAAATTTATATCCAGAAGATTTATCTGGTGGTATGAAACAACGTGTTGCTTTAGCACGTGCCCTTGTTGTTGAGCCGGACATCATCTTATTAGATGAACCTTTATCAGCGTTAGATGCTAAGGTTCGTGTTGAAATGCAAAATGAATTGAAGAGAATGCACAATCAATTAAAACTTACATTTATTCTTGTTACTCATGATCAGCAAGAAGCTTTGTCACTTTCAAATAAAATCGTTGTAATGTCTAAAGGTGTAATTGAACAAGTTGGTTCACCAAAGAGTATCTATGATACTCCATCAAGTTTGTGAGTTGCGAAATTTATTGGTAGTGCTAATATCTTCCAAGGTCAATATTTAGGAAATAAAAAAGTTCAATTATTTGACAAAACATTTGTTTGTCGTGAATCTTCAAATTTAAAACAAATAAATAAGAACGATTTAGTTGATGTAATTGTAAGACCAGAAGATGTAATCGTAGTCAAACCGAAGAACGGAGTATTCTGTGCTAGAGTTACTCACTCAACATATAAAGGTGAAATGTTTGAAGTTAAATGTACATACAAAAAGAATGTATTCATTTTGAAGACTACTAAAAATATTAAAATTGGTGATTTAATTGGGATTAAATTCACTGAAAACTCATTACACTTAATTCCTAATAGAGAACAATATAAAGATGATTATTTTAATGCTAATATAAAAGACGATGAATAAGAGATTTAATCATAATTTTTTGATGACAATTCCATTCATAGTTATTACACTATTATTTTTGGTTCTACCAATGATAATGATTTTTATAAAATCATTTACTCCTACTGAAAGTTTTAATGTTGTTGATAATTGAAATTTCATTGATGGTTTTATTTGAAAGAAGATCCTTGTTTCATTTATAGACGCAATTATCACAACAATTCTAGCAATCTTAATTTCTTATCCATTTGCTTATTTCTTATCTTTTAGTTGTTCGAAAACAACAAAATCTCTAATTGTGCTGTTGGTTACAGCGCCAATCTGAACTAGCTTTTTAGTTAAATTAATTGGTCTTAAAACTTTTTTTGATGCAATGAATGGTTATGAAAACTCTACAAGTGGAGAGATCTTCACAATTATTGGTTTGGTATACTTATACACCCCATTCATGATTTTGCCTTTATATAACACATTATCAGAATTACCAAGAAACTTAATCTTTGCAAGCAAAGATTTGGGTAGAGGCAACTTTGGTACTTTTATAAGAGTTGTTGTCCCTTATACAAAAGCTGCGTTGTTTTCTGGAATTACTTTAGTATTCTTACCTTCATTAACAACGGTTGCTGTCCCTCAATTCTTAAATGCATCTCCTAGTGGATCTTTAATTGGTGATATTTTGATGGAAGAAGGTCAATTAGCACTAACTAGTGACATTTCACTAGCACGTGCTTCGTCATTAAGTTTAGTTTTATTAATGATTATGGTTGTGGGTTATATCCTATTTATAGTTGGTAAAGCTATTTACAATAGAAAGAGTAAAAAATAAAAATGAAAAAGATTTTTTTAAATGAAAAAATTGGTTTATTTTTTAGAAGAAGTTATATCTTTATTGTTCTTGCAATAATCTACATTCCTTTAATTTTTATTGTTTGTATTAGTTTTAATGGACAAACAGATCGTGGTAATATTAATTTAAATTTTGGTTGTCCAGATACTGTTAACTATTTAATGTTATTTGAAAATAATGAATTTATTAATGGATTACTGAACTCACTATTATTGAGTGTGATCGTTACACCAATTTGTGTATTGCTAGGAGTAATTACTTCATTCGGTATTTGAAAAGCTAATAAAAAACAAATTGGATTAATCTTAATGTCTTCAAAAGTTTCTTTAGTTAACCCAGAAATTATTACTGGTATTAGTTTATCATTATTATTTTCATGTACAGTAATCCCTATGGGATTAGACTTTGGCTTTTTTACCGTGGTATTAGCTCATATTTCATTTTGCACACCATATGCCATAATTGCTATTTATCCAAGAATGGCTAAAATGAATACTAACTTAATTTATGCAAGTTATGATTTAGGATGCTCTAAAATGAGAACATTCTTTAAAGTTACAATTCCTTATTTGTTACCTGCAATTCTTTCGGCTGTCGCTATAGTTCTAGCAATGTCATTAGATGACTTTATTATTACTAATTTAGTAAATGGATCATTTCAAACTATTGGTACAGCAATCTATACAACCAGAAAAGGAATTAAGGCGTGGGTTGTTACTTTTGGTGCAATTATTATTTTAATTACATTCGTGGTAATGATTGTTGCAATGATTGTTAAAAAGGCTAAGAAAAACAAAAAATAATATGAAAAAGCTATTTACAAGATTATTAAAAATTTCTCCATTATTATCCTTGATTCCTGTATCTACAAGTTGTGGATCTAGTCAAATAGTTTTTGCAAATTATGAAAGTTATATGTCAGATGATGTAATGACTTCATTACATAATAAACATAATGTGTCTTTTTTGCCATACGAAACTAACGAAGATATTGAAAACAAATTTAAGCATTATTATGATGCTGCTATTCCTAGTACATATGAAGTTATACAATTGTACAAAAAAGGATGACTTGATCAATATGATTGAAGTAAATTTCAAATTAAAAAAACAGATGGGACATATGTTCAAAATGGAACTGATGCATTAAATAGTGGAATATTTTCTGATTCTGTTACTACTTTAATAAAAGCATTAGACAAAGAATATTTCCCAAATCCTCAAAAAGGCGAACCAAAAACTTTACTTGATATAGGTATTCCTTATTTCTTACAATCATTCTCTTTTGCATATAAAGGTGATTCTATATCTGCATTAGATAATGCAAATAGTTGGAGTGATATCTTCAATACCATTAGTTCATACAACAATCCTGATCCTAGATTCACTCCAAGTAATGAAAGAAAAATTGCTGTAGTTGATGATTCAAGAAGTGTGTTCGGAATATGTAACTCTATGAGTTACGATAGTGTAAACCCAAACGAACAAACCCAATCCATAGATGACTTCAAGAAGATATACCAAAACTTCTCAACTAAATTTAAGAAAGGTTACACATATTTTAATACCGACTCCGGTCAAGTAATTTCTACATTATGTAAGCGCTATCCAGAAGGTGCATCTTCTGCTATTGCTTATAATGGTGATTTACTGTATGCAGCTCAAGGTGGTGGACTATACGATCCTGCAGATGATGGGCAATTTCATTTCTGTGAATTAGATAATACTCTAATTGCTCTTGATATGGTTGTTATTAATAAAAAGAATGCAAACAACCAAAAAAAACTAAACGAAGTTTATGATATTGTTAAAGATGTTTGCTTATCAGGAACAAGTTCTGATGAACAAATAGATGAGCAAAATTTTGATGGATCATATAAATATGATTCGGTTAATAATTTTTCATTTGTTCAATATACTTCACCATTAGAAAAAATTTGTGATTATGTAATGAATGGTGACTACTTTGACACAAATACATATTCGCAATCACAAATTGAATTATTTAAGCAAATCTACAACATTGAATTAGATGAATCTGATGTTAAATATGTTGAAGAAAGAATTGAAAGTGATTTAGTTAAATCTAATATGCATTGAGCATATTCTAGTATGAAAATGGATTTATAGTTATGAAAAAAAATTGTATTATAGCCATTGAAACTTCTTGTGACGATACTTCTATTGCTTTGTCTATAAATAATAGATTGATTTGTGAATCAACTATAACATCATTAAGCCAACATGTTAAATATGGTGGAATAGTTCCCGAAATTGCTGCAAGAAGTCATGAAGCCTCGATTGCAAAATGTTTAGACAATATTGCTAAAAAGGGAAAAATTAATTTAAATGACATTTCTCATGTCGCTTATACACATGAACCCGGTTTGCCTGGTTCTTTACATATTGGTAAGGTATTTGCCAAATCTGTTGCAATGTTAACTAAAACTAAACTAATTCCAATCAACCACATGTATGGACACATTTTTTCATTTAGCATTAATCATAAAAAGGATATAAAATATCCATTTTTATCTTTAGTAGTATCTGGTGGGCATACTAGTATCTATTTAATAAGAAGTCGTAAGAGTATTAGATTATTAAATGCTACTAGTGATGATGCTGTCGGGGAAACTCTTGATAAAATAGGTAGAGCAATTGGTTTGCCATATCCTGGCGGTATCTCAATTGATAAAATCTTTGATCCAAAAAAAATTGATTTTAAAATGATTAATCATTACCCAGTTAGTCAAGAGTTTAGTTTTTCAGGAGTTAAAACTCATATTCTTAACTATGTTAACTCTATGAAAATGAAGCATAAAGAGATTGATCAAATTTTAATAGCTTCATCAACTCTCGAATGAATTGTTGATGAATTAATTAGAAAAATCAACTTCTATGCTACTAAATATAAAATTAACACTATTGTAATTGGTGGAGGGGTTTCCGCTAATAAACGTTTAAGACAAAAACTATTACAGACAAACTACCAAGTCATTCTTCCTGAATTGAAATATTGTGGTGATAATGCATCTATGATATTAGCATATGCTAATATCTTGGTTCATAATAAATGCCTGTCATCTAAATAGTTTCCGTATAATTAAGAAATTATGTCATACATCAAGAAAGTTACTAGTGAATCTGTTGGAATAGGCCATCCTGATAAGATTTGTGATCAAATTGCAGACTCTATTTTAGATACATGTTTAAAGTTAGACCCTAATAGTCATGTTGCTTGTGAAGTGTTTGCAAGTAATCACTTAATTGTTATTGGTGGAGAAATTACTACTAAGGGTTATGTCGATGTTGTTAAAACAGCATGAGATGTTTTAACACCATTAGGTTATGATGAATGTGACTTTACTATTTTGTCAAACATTAACAAACAATCTGTTGATATTGCAAACTTAGTTGATTTATCTAAACAAGCAGTAGCTGCTGGTGATCAAGGTATCGTTTTCGGTTATGCAACAAATGAAACAGATAGTTATATGCCATTACCAATCACTATTGCTCATAGCTTATGCTATGAAGTAGAAAAGTTAATTAATGCAAAAAAACTTCTTGGTGCTAAATATGATATGAAATCTCAGGTTTGTATTAACTATGTTAATAACAAACCAAAGTCAATCGATAGTATGTTAATGTCAATTCAGCATGCCGCTAGTGCAAATGTTGAAAAAATTAGAACTATCGTTGTTAATAAAGTAATGATTCCGTTAGCTAAGAAATATAAGATGAATACAAATTTTAAAAAGTTTGTTAATGCTGCTGGTGCATTTATCATTGGTGGCCCATTTGGAGACACAGGATTAACTGGTAGAAAAATTATTGTAGACACATATGGTGGTGCATCTAGACATGGCGGTGGAGCTTTTAGTGGTAAAGACTATACAAAAGTAGATAGAACTGGCGCATATTTTGCTAGATACATAGCTAAAAACATAGTTGCAGCAAAATTAGCCGACAGATGTGAAGTTCAATTAGGCTTTAATATTGGTTTACCAAAACCATATTCAATCTTTATTGATACTTTTGGTACAAGTAAATACTCAGATGAATCAATTTTGAATGCTATTAATAAATCATTTAACTTTGATTTAAATTCAATTATTAAAGATCTAAATATGAAAAAGAACATTTATAAGAACTTATCTGTTTATGGTCACTTCGGTAAAGAAAATTTACCATGAGAAAAAACTAACAAAGTTAGTTTATTAAAATCTAATATTAAATAGTTATTCAAAAACTATTATTTTGTATTAATATATAAATACTATATATTTCATATATTTAAACGGATTATATAGTTCAACCACACTAGAAAGGTTTTAAAAACAACTTTGTTGTTACCTAATCTGGGTGAGTCTAATTATAAGGAGAAACATATGTTCGCAATATTCGAAGCAGGCGCTAAACAATACAAAGTAAGCGTTAATGATGAAATCTACGTTGAAAAAATTGAAGGTAAAGTTGGAGACAAAATTACTTTTGATAAAGTTTTAATGTCTGGTGACAAAATTGGTACACCATACGTTGCTGGTGCTAGTGTTATGTGTGAAATTGTAAAACAAGGTAAACAACCTAAAATTACAATCATTAAGCACATTAGTCAAAAACACCACACTAAAAAACAAGGGCACCGTCAACCATATACAAAACTAGTGGTTAAAGAAATTAAATAATGATTCTTATTGAAATTAAAGATGATTCTATTAGTGTATCAGGGCATGCTGGTTATGCCAAAAAAGGACAAGACATTGTCTGCGCAGCAATATCAGCAATTGTTCAATCTTCATCTACTTGATTTACATCAAAAGATGCTAAATACATTCAAAATGATAAAGAAAACGCTATTCAAATATCTTTAATTAAAAAGAATGAAAGTAATAATCAAAAACTTGAATTATTAATTAAACAATTAAAGTTCATTCAAAAACAATACAAAAAATACATTAAAATTATTAGGAGATAATTATGAAAAATATTAAATTAGATTTACAACTATTCGCTTCAAAAAAAGGAGTTGGTTCAACTAAGAACGGACGTGATTCTCAACCTAAATTTTTAGGTGCTAAGATCGCTGATGGTCAAATGGCAAAAGCTGGTCAAATCATTTACCGTCAAAGAGGAACTAGAATTTATCCTGGAAACAATGTTGGTATGGGAAAAGACCACACATTGTTTGCAAAAGTATCAGGTGTTGTTAAATATAAAGCATTTGGTGCTAACAAAACAAAAGCTGAAATTGTTGCCAAGTAATTACTATGTGTATTAAACAATTCAGTAAAAAATATAGTATTTGAAGTTTTAAACAATATAGTCCCACAAGATGAGTAGCATATATTGCTACTATCATTTTTGTTCTTCAATGTTTCATGTTTTTCTTTCAACCAGCTGATCCAAGAGTTCATGATGATAACATCTTTGTAAACATTTGAATAAAATGATTTGGATTTTTTACTATTCAATCAAATTTGATTGTTGGTGTTTATGTAATTTGATATTGAATTAATCCAAAAAGTAAAGGAGTAAATGGTAACTTCTTGCCATACATGGTAAGCTATATTACAATCACTTTTACTTTATATTCAGCATTATTATTGCCAGCAGCTATTAGAGATGGCTCTGTTGATAAGTGGGGTTGAGTTGGATATGCTACTAACATTCTTCAACACTATTTAGTTCCAATATCAGCTATTGTTTTCTATTTTGTTTATTTAGGAACTTGTAAACAAGATTTTAATAAACCTAATAATGATTTTCCAAAATCATTATTGTTAGGAATGATTTATCCATTATGCTATGTTTTATATGCAATCTTACTTCCGTTCATGTCTGCCCACCAATACTCTGTTTATGGTGAATTTACTAATCTAGATCCTAAATGTTCAATAGGTGGTAATCCTGGTGGTCCGGCCGCTTGAATTTACATCGGTGGAGCTATTGCTGGTTTTATTCTTGTTATTTCTTTATATCGTTTAGGTTTATTCTCTAAAAAACATAAATAATGAAAGATATTCTTTTAGGTAGCCACATATCAATGTGTGCTCCAGATTATTTATTAGGTAGTGTAAAAGAAGCTATTAGCTATGGTTGTAATACTTTTATGATTTATACTGGCGCACCACAAAATGCTAGAAGAGTTGATTTAAGATTATTAAAGATTGATGAATATCATCAATATCTTAAAGAACATAACATCGATCCTGTTAACATTATTGTTCATGCTCCATACATTATTAACATTGGTACTAATGATCCAAGTAAAGCGCACACTGCTAAGAATATTTTATTAACCGAATTAGTAAGAACCAAAGCAATTGGTTCTAAATACATTGTTTTACATCCAGGATACGCCACAACATGTGATCGAGATACCTGCATTAAAAATATTGCTAAAGCAATTAATGAATTAAATATTGAATGTCCAGACGTTGTTGTTTGTTTAGAAACAATGGCAGGTAAAGGCAGTGAAATTGGTAAAGATTTTAATGAAATAAGTCAAATAATTTCATTAGTTAATAACAAGAATCTAATTGGCGTATGCTTTGATACATGTCATGTTAATGATAGCGGTATAGATGTTTCTAATATTGATAATGTGTTAAATGAATTTGATAAAGCGATTGGACTTAAATACTTAAAAGTAATTCATTTAAATGACTCAATGAATCCAATTGGTGCTCATAAAGATCGTCATGAAAATATAGGTTATGGAAAAATTGGTTTTAATACATTACGTCAATATGTAATAAACCAAAAACTATCACATGTTCCTAAAATTTTAGAAACTCCATGAGTTGGTAATACTTGCATTTATAAAGAAGAAATCAAGATGCTAAGAGAAAATAAGTGGTTTGATGTAATCAAAACTATCTCTAAATAAAACAAAAAACCAGCTAATTTGCTGGTTTTTATTTTGCTAGTTAGAACTATTTTTGCTTACTCTTAACTACTTCTTCTACAACGCTCTTAGGAGCTTGTGCATAGTGAGAGAATTGCATAATGTAGTTTCCACGACCTTGTGTGAATGAACGAAGGTCTGTTGCATAACCAAACATGTTCTTTAAAGGAACTTTTGCTTTAATGATTTGAGCATTTCCTCTTTGTTCTGTACCTTCAATAGTACCACGTCTAGAAGAAATGTCTCCCATAGTGTCACCAAAATATTGATCAGGAACAGTTACATCAACTGACATGATAGGTTCTAGTAATACTAGACCACATTTTTTACTAGCTTCTTTCAAACACATACTTGCTGCAATTTTGAAAGCCATTTCTGATGAGTCAACTTCGTGGTAACTACCATCAAATAATATAGCTTTAACATCAATTAATGGATAACCAGCTAAAGGACCTGATTTCATTGATTCTTGGATACCAGCATCAATTGGTTTAATGTATTCACGAGGAACTTTACCACCAACAATATCATTAACGAATTCATAACCTTTATCTTTATTAGGTTCAAATCTCATTACAACGTGCCCATATTGTCCACGACCACCTGATTGTTTAATGTATTTACCTTCAGCTTCTCCAGCAATTGTAAATGTTTCTCTATAAGAAACTTGTGGAGCACCTGAGTTAACTTGAACATTAAATTCACGTCTCATACGATCAATAATAATGTCTAAGTGTAATTCACCCATACCAGAGATGATAGTTTGTCCAGTTTCTTCATCAGTGTGAGTTTTGAATGTAGGGTCTTCTTCAGCTAATTTAGATAAAGCTAAAGACATTTTTTCTTGATCAGCTTTTGTTTTAGGTTCAACAGCTAATGAAATTACTGGTTCAGCAAATTTCATTGATTCAAGTTTAATGTTTAATCCTTCTTCAGCTAATGTATCTCCTGTAGTTGTAGATTTTAAACCAACAACAGCACAGATATCACCAGCACGAATTTCATCAATTTCATTTCTTGCATTTGAGTGCATCTTAACTAAACGAGAAATTCTTTCTTTTACACCCTTGTTTGTGTTCATTAAATATGAACCTGATTTTAATACACCAGAATAGACACGAACGAATGTTAAACGTCCAATAAATGGGTCAGTAGCAACTTTGAACGCTAAACCAACGAATTTAGCGTCATCAGTTGATTCAACTTTAACTATGTTATCAGAATCATCGTGTGCTTCAACAGCTGGTACATCTAATGGAGAAGGTAAGTAATCAACTACACAGTCAAGCATTGCTTTAACACCTTTGTTTTTAAATGATGAACCACAGATTACTGGGAAGAATTCAGCGGATAATACACCTTTACGGATACATTTTTTGATTTCTTCAACAGTTAATTCTTCACCGTTTAAGTATTTTTCCATTGCTGTATCATCAAAGTTAACGATTTCTTCAATCATCTTTGTACGGAATTCGTTTGCTTTATCTAACTAGTTCTGCAGGAACATCTACTTCTTTAAAATCTTCATGAGGACCACCATCATACATCATTGCTTTCATTCGAACTAAATCAATGATACCATTAAAGTTACTTTCAGCACCAATTGGGTATTGAATAGCTACACCATTAGCACCTAGACGTTCACTTAAAGATCTAACAGACATTTCAAAGTCTGCACCAATCTTATCCATTTTGTTTACATATACAATTCTTGGTACATGATAAGTGTTAGCTTGTCTTCAAACAGTTTCTGTTTGAGGTTCTACACCTGCTTTAGCATCCAATACTGTTACGGCACCATCCAATACGCGCAGTGAACGTTCTACTTCAACGGTGAAGTCAACGTGTCCCGGAGTATCAATAAGGTTTAATTCATATCCTTTTCATACTGCATATGTAGCAGCTGAAGTAATAGTAATACCACGTTCTTTTTCTTGTGCCATTCAGTCCATGGTAGCACCACCATCATGAACCTCACCAATTTTGTGAGTTTTACCTGTGTGAAATAAAACACGTTCTGATGTTGTAGTTTTACCAGCATCAATATGAGCCATGATACCGAAGTTACGGTATTTTTCCATTGGGAATTGTCTTGCCATAAATAATTAAATCCTTTCTTATTAGAATCTCAAGTGAGCAAAAGCCTTGTTTGCTTCAGCCATCTTGTGAGTGTCTTCTTTTTTCTTAACAGAAGCACCTGTATTGTTAGATGCATCAATAATTTCGTTAGCTAAACGATCTAACATTGTTTTTTCACTACGGTTACGAGAATATAAAATTAATCATCTTAAACCTAAAGTGATTTTTCTTTCTGGTGGAACTTCAGTTGGCACTTGATAGTTAGAACCAGCAACACGTCTAACTTTAAGTTCAAGTGCAGGCATAATGTTTTCTAATGCTTTATTGAAAACTTCAATTGCAGGTTTTTTAGTTTTTTGTTCAACTTTTTCAAAAGCACCATATAAAGTGTTTTGAGCTAGACCTCTTTTACCATCTAACATAATCATGTTGATAGCTTTAGCTACAATTTTTGAATTGTACACTGGGTCAGGTAAGATATCTCTTTTCTTTGCAGAATTCTTTCTCATTGTTATTTACTCCTATTTCTTATCTGATTTTTGTTTTTTAGCACCATAAGCAGAACGTTGTTGGTTTCTCTTAGCTACACCTTGTGTATCTAAAACACCACGAACAATGTGGTAACGCACACCTGGTAAGTCTTTTACACGACCACCACGGATTAGTACGATACTGTGTTCTTGAAGGTTGTGACCTTCACCACCAATATAAGCTAATACTTCTTGTTTGTTTGTTAACTTAACCTTAGCGTATTTACGTAAAGCTGAGTTAGGTTTCTTAGGAGTCATGGTACCAACTCTGGTACATACTCCTCTTTTTAATGGAGAAGGTTTATACTTCTCTGTGTTTTTGATTGAATTGAAAGAACTATTCAAAGCAGGAGATTTACTCTTCTTTGATTTAGATTTTCTTTCTTTTCTAATTAATTGTGCGATTGTTGGCATATTTCCTTTCTTATTTTTCTTGACAACTACTTTGTGTGTATCATTATACATATTTTCTATAAAAATGCAAATAATTTTGTAAAAATATTAATTTTTTTTAGATCATGACACAAAAAAATCCCACTCAAAGAGTGAGATTAATTATTGATATTGGTTAATTAAGCAACTTTAACTTTAGCACCAACAGCTTCGAATTTCTTTTGTAATTCAGCTGCTTCTTCAGGTTTAATGTTTTCTTTAATTGTAGCTGGAGTTTTTTCAACTGCATTTTTAGCTTCCATTAAGCCTAAACCTGTGATTTCTCTAAATAACTTAATAACTGCAACCTTTTGTGAACCAGCATCAGTTAAGATTAAGTTAACTGATGTAGGAGCAGCAGCGGCAGCAGGACCAGCTGCAGCAGCAACTGGAGCAGCAGCGCTAACGCCGAATGCAGTTTCAATAGATTTTACTAAATCACTGATTTCAAGTAAAGTCATTTCTTTTAATGATTCAATAATTTGTTCATTTGTAAGTTTTGCCATAATATATTTTCTCCTTTAATAATATTTATTGTTTTTGTTCACCAACAGCTTTTATTCCATATAAGAAGTTACGGATTGGAGCTTGTAAGCAAGATAATAACATTGAGTACAATCCTTCTCTTCCTGGAATTGAGGCAATTTGTGATAACGAATCTGGACCGATGAATTGTTTGTCTAGTATTCCACCTTTGAATTTAATGAAATTATGTTTTTTAGCAATTTCGTTAATTTCTTTAAATGGAGCAACTTCGTCTCCTTGAGATACTATTAACGCATTAGGACCAGAGATGTCGCTGATTTTATCAACGTTTGCTAATTTCATAGCACGGTTAAAAATGTTATTTTTAGCAACGTACATTTTAGCATTAGCTTTATGAAGAGCTCTTCTTAATTCTGTAATATCTTTAGCATTAAGACCAAGATATTCAAAAACTAGGAAAGATCTACTAGATTTTAACTCTTCAGCAAGTGATTGAGAATCAGCTTCTTTTTTAGCAATAACAGATTTCACAATTTACACCTCTAATTTGTTGTTATGTTGCAATAGCAATTAAAAATTTTTGATATCGTTTAATCACAACGACACCAAAAACTTTGAAATATGATAATCATTCATACCTCGGTAACATTATTAAGGACGGTTAGATCCCGTTACTGTCTTTGGCATATTGCATAATATATTGTATATTAAAAATGTAATTTTCTACATTTTTTTATTTTATCAATAAAGTTTATGCTCTTACGCCAATGGTTTTGTACAAATCATAAGCATATTCAAACCACATTCTAAACACTTCTTTGTAAATACCTGATTTAGACGACCCAGCAATAATTTTGTTAAATGTATCAGCCATAATTTTCATTCTACTAGCATATTGTTGGTCTGGTCTTAAATCATAAATCATTGAATACATATCAAAATCATCTAATAAGTTCATGAAATTTTCAAAACCGCCAGATCTTTCAATTAAATAAATTGATGTTTCATTAACTACATAATCAGGTTTTATTTTTCTTGCAGAAAAATGGATTAAATAAACTTCATTTAAGATTGAATGAAATTCTGACATTGGTCTTTTGAAATATTGTTCAAAATTTTCATAGTTATCATCATTAACAAAGTGCAAACAATAATTACATATTGTTGGCAATATTGTAAAGTCATTTTTACAATAATGATTTAAAGCATCTTCGTCGTTAAAATTGCATTCATGAGCAGTTTGAAAGAATTTATCAAAATCAACTGATTGTCATTTTTGAATGTTAAAGATTAACATTCCTGCTTGAATATATTGATCATATTGAGTTGATTTATCATCAAAATGTTTGTACACTCATCTAGGATCATCCATTTGGCCTTTTTCTCTTAATGTTTCATTCATTCATTTGATTCAACCTGCTACAGGAAAATTTGGAACACCTGCACAATAACCATCAATTTGCTTACTAAAAATTTTTCACAAATCTTTTAAAATCAATGTATCAATGTCAAGATACATGACTTTTGATTTATCTTTGAAAATGATTGGGATTAATAAACGATAGTAAGTCGGAGAAGGCCATTTAACTGTCCTTAAAACTCTATCTCCCATTTCAATACCAGATAAATCATATTTATCTTCGTATTGTTTGCAATCCATGTAATCTATTGAACAATTTCCAAAGAAATTAGTAATCTTCTCTAACTCATCCATGCAATTATGAGAGAAATCTTTAGTAAGAATATGGATTTCATAAAAAGTATCAGGTTTTCTATTCTTTAGTAAAGAATAGATAGATACCGATAATTGGTTAATTCCGTTGCTATCAGAAGCATAAACTATTGGGATGATATTAGACATTTTAGTAATCTATCGCTACTTTCTAATTGTCAAATGGTGTTGCATAATCAACAATAATAGAAATTATTCCAATAATTCGCATACCGTGGGCAATACTTGTTGTTGTTTTAATTGATTTCTTATCCATTTTTTCTATGTTCTTAATATTATAGTATTTTATTAGAGATTATAAAAATCTCGATTAAACCATTTGCTTTATAGGCATCAATTAAAAAATGCACACATCAAAGATGTATGCATTGTTAATTTCTTTTGGAAATTGTGTGGTCAGTCTAACTTAATCAAAACAATACAAATTGAAGCTAGACAAAGAAAATGATTTGTTAAAGGTTTTTAGTTTCTTAGACTAACCACAATATTATTATACACACTTATTATTTTTTTGCAAGATGATGCTCAACTTATTTTCCAGCTGTTCATTCTGCAAAATCGAATCCACCACGACCTTGACCATTATTTTGAAAATATGCAAGTAGATCTTTTGAAGATAATTTTCCGTTTCTTGAAATTATTGTTCCTTTTTGTGCGATATTAGAAAAAGTTAAACTCCCTCATGTGTAATTATTTGGTACTTCATCTAATCCTTCAAAGATAATTGTAGAAAGATTGGTGCAATCTTTAAAACAACCATACCTTTGAACGGAATAATCTTGATATAAAACACTATCATTGGTATTTTTTAAAAAAGTAACTGTGGTCAAATCTTCGCATTCATAACAAACAGCTGTTGCACTCTTAATTGTGGCAGGAAATGTTATTTCTTTAATTTTTGCCAGTCTAAATGCGCCAGTACCCATGTTTTCTAAAACTTCACACTTAGAAAAGTCTATCTTTTCTGCCGCACATCCATCTAATGCATAATCATAAACAGTTTTAACATTTTGTGGTAATATGATTTCTTTGATTGGTGTGGGTTGTTGATTAATTAAATATTGAATATTCATTTTTAATACATCATTGTCATCTGTATTTAAAACAAGTTTCTTGATAGATTCTGGTGTGTTTGCACTAGTAAATGCGAACACCGATAAATAACCTTCAGCATTTTTTGGGATTTCAATAGCATTATATGCTTTTCACTTCGGATCATCTTTATCAAATCCCTCAACAAATCCACGTACATAATTATTTTCATCTATATTCAAAAGATCAGAAGGCATAGGAATTATTGGCTCAATTGGGGTTGGTGCCTTTTTTTCATAAGTAGAATAAATAACTCCAGCAACGCCAACACCTAAGACGGTTGCATTACCAATGATCATGCACAATTTAGTAATCAATTTTCTTTTCATTTTCTATCTCCTAAAACACTTATATTGTAAACATTTATAAAAAATTATTTATTGCTTTTGATCAACATGCAGCAATAGCACTTGATTAAATCAGCATCTTGTTCAAACCTCGTTGCTTTAACATTTACTCTTTTGCATTTTAAAATCTTTGAAAGAGAATCTTTAATTTCTCTCTTGTGATCTAGCAACATTATCTTTTCACATTGAATAGTTAAATCGACATTAACAATTGCATATCCTTTAATTTTTTTTAAACAGAAATTAATAATTTTTAAAGAATCTATTTTTTTATTCTTTTTATCTGTATCTTTGAAGTATTCTCCAATATCCCCTGCGCCAATTGCACCCAATATGGCATTAGAGATGGAGTGTAAAACTACATCTCCATCAGAAACTGCTTTTATTGAATATTGAGATTTAATACTCTTACCACCCAATTTTATTAAAGAATTAGTTTTTTTATAAATTTTGTGTTGATCTATTCCTTGGCCTATTAGATACATATAACATTTATTGTATATTATAAAAATATATTTATAATATTTTGATAATCATAAGCAAAGCTAGCAAATGAACAATATTGAAAATTATCAGCAAATATATATTCCTTGTAAGGAAAACAAGAATGCATTAAATGTTCTTTATATTTTTGACATCTTGTCAAACAAAAGATATGAAAAGTTAGGGCAGCAACTATCTTCTAAATTTAACTTCTATGGAGTCAGTGCCTTTTTTGATCATGATTACAAATTAGTATTAAAGAAACCAAGTATTGAACGTTGAGCTGAATATGTTTATCAATACATTAGACAAAACAAGTTAGATATATCTAAAACAATTGTTATTAGTCAATACTATGCTTGTTCTTTGATTCCACTATTAAACAAAAAATTAAACAAGAAGATTAAAAAAGCAGTCTATGTTTCACCATTTATTAAATTTTCTCGTGGCAACAAGAAAATGTTAGTAAACATTTTACATAAAGACGAAAGCAGTATTGGCACTTTATACAATGATGTAGATCATCTAAAAAATGATGTTGATTGAATTCAAACAAGCCGTTTAGAAAATATTGTTTCTGATGCAAACATTAAAGATCTTAACAAAATCGTTAGATATTTTAATAGACCATGAAATAAATTATTTATTAAACGTCAACAAAAACGTTTAAATTACTTTTTAGGTTTATTCATTAGTGAAAAAGACGAGATAGTTAATTTTAATAAATGTCAAAAGTTCTTTTCTAAATATAACAAAATGAAACTTTATCCATTTTTCAATTCGAAACTTTGTAGTTTTGAGGAAGAAAACTTCAAATTCGAAGATTGTGTAATTAATTTTTCTGAACTAGGTTAAGATCTTGTTCAACTGTAATTTTGAAATTAAATATAGTTCCGTTAACTATATTTTTTTTATTTAACTTCAAACCTAAATATGAGAATAAATCAGTAGAGTTTTTCACGTCTTTATTCTTTCAATATTTATATTGAAAAGATTGGGGGGTTTGAATTAGATAAATATCTTTTCTAGGAATATATTGGTTTGTTTTAATATCAAACAATGAATCGTTAGCCTTGATTGCAACAGTTGAGTATCCTTGTTTTTTAGCAGTATTAATTGATTGATCAATTAGTTCGTTTGTTAGATTAATTCTTGCACAATCATGTGTAAGAATAATGTCATTTTTGTTCAACTTAACTAACGAGTTGATTTGAGTAATGGATTTTTTTAATGATTCTTGACGGTTATTATCATCACCAATTAAAATTTGAACATTTCTATTTTTAATATATTTGTTAAATTCTTTTTGATATTTTTGCTCGTGCCCTTTGCGAGCAACAACAAAAATTTTATTAACATTTTTATTTTTAGACAATGCTAATAATGAATACATAAAAATAGGCTTATTTTTAACTTTAATTAAAGCCTTTGGACAATTCATTTGCATTCGCAAACCATCACCAGCTGCTAAAACTATTGCATAAACCATATTATTTGTTTTGAAGTTTAGTTACAGCAATTAAATTCTTTAATAAGATAGTAATTGTCATCGGACCAACCCCACCAGGTACTGGAGTGATTTTTAATGCAATGTTTTTAACATCTTCAAAGTCTACATCACCACACAATTTATTATTTTCATCTCTATTAATACCAACATCAATAACAACCGCACTATCTTTTACATATTCATGATTGATCATTTTAGGTTTACCAACAGCCGCTACCAAAATATCAGCTTGCTTACATATTTCTTTTAGATTAGCTGTTCTTGAATGGCAAACTGTTACAGTTGCATCTTCTAATAATAATAATGCTGCTAGTGGTTTACCAACAATGTTACTTCTGCCAACTATAACTGCATGTTTACCAGAAATTGAAACACCAGATCTTTTTATTAGTTCAATTACTCCATAAGGAGTACATGGTATTAAACCAATTTCAGTTTTTTTAGATGTTCATAGTTTACCAACATTACATCAACTAAAACAATCAACATCTTTATTAGAATCAATAGCTTCAATGACATTTTTTTCATCAATATGTTTAGGAATGGGCAATTGAACTAATATTCCATTAACATTTTTGTCAGCATTCAATTTACTAATTTCATCAATTAGTTCTTTCTCGCTAATTGATTCGTTAAATTTATCCACTGTAGTGTTAATTCCTACAGTTTCACTTAACCTAATTTTGTTTCTGACATAAACATTACTAGCTTGGTTATCACCAACTTGAATAATTTTAAGACAAGGAGTAATACCTTTTGTTTTTAATTGTTCAATTTCTTTTTTAAGTTCTTCACATATTTGCGAAGATATTAATTTTCCGTCAATTATTTCCATGATTAATATTTTAATAATTATATTAAATATATCATTATTAATTTGATTAGAAAGCATAAAAATGGAAATTAGAACGTTCTTCTAATTTCCATTTTGTATTTTTTTTAGTTTTAGTATGCTTAATTATTGTTTAGAGAATTGGTTTTTGCCAACATGGCAAACTGGACAAACATAAGAATCTGGTTGCTTATCTCATGGTCCTTCTTTTGCTTCATCATAAACATAACCGCATACATCGCATATATATTTAGCCATAATTTTTACCTCTTCTTTTATTATATAAGTAAATGAAAATAATGGATTGATGATGACCAATTAAGTATTTAATATTCAAAGACTGATATATAATTTAAATATGACAAAGAAATTCATATATATATATATAATAAAGCAAACTATAAGCTTGTTAGATTAATCTACTAGTGCTTTTATGCACTTGTAGATTTTTTTGTCAGAAAATTATTTTTTAAGGAGAACAAATGAATAGAAAATTAATCAAAACAATAGCAAGTATTACTTGTGGACTAGGAATTGTTTTTTCAATTCCTTTTATGGCTACTTCATGTGGATCAGAAAATGGTCACGATATTCCTCATGACATTATAGTTAGTCGTCAAGAACACGGTTATGTTACAACTCATTCTTTAAGTAAAGATGATCCAACAGAAGGGTATGTAGATCTTGAATTTAGCGAAAGCTGCCAATACAAAGTGAATGACATAAATTTAGAAAAATTTTCTGTTGATTGGATTTTTACTAATTTTCGTTTTCTTGGAGATGAAAGTAAAGACTTACCAGATATTGTTAAATCTTTTGCATTGCATTATGACTCATGAAAAAGTAATAAAGATAAATGATACTTCAATTTGGAAATCAAAGAAAATAATCAATTGAATATAAATTTTTATGCAATTCCATATTACTTGTCCCCATTTTTAGGAGATTTTATGCCAGAAGAATATAGATCTATAGATTCTAATGACAAGAATAGTGCTAAACTAGATATTACTTTTTATGATTTAAAAAATGATAAACCACATAAACTTTCATATGAATTAGTAAAAGATTACTTCTATGTTGATTACTTGGCACCGTTTTATATATCAGTTACATGTTAATTAGAAAGGAAAACGATATGAATAAAAAATTAATTAAAACAATCGCAAGTATTACTTGCGGTTTAGGAATTGTAGAATCAATTCCTTTTATGGTTACTTCATGTGGGTCATCAGACAATCAAAAACTAATATTTTCTCATTTTAACTCGCTAGATGAACTTTTCTCTGTTGATATGAGCAAAATGAATTATTTTGGATTAGATAAAGAAAAAGACTACGCATCAATAATAAATGACACTTCTGAATCTCGTCTGAAATATGCATTTGAAATTACGAATGATTTAAGTCAGAATTTAAATAATTTCAAAAACGCAATGTCATACTTTTTATTTTCAGATATACTTTCAACTTGTTTGTCTTATACACGCATAGATCAAGATATTTACTATCAATATGGACCATCTGAATGACAAACTTATTTAAATGATAAATTCCACTCATTTGAATATGATTTGAAGGAATTCTCCTTAAGAGATTATGGAAAAATATCAGAACCCGGTGAATCTGAACTAACTTGTCATTTTTTTGGTATTAAATTTAATTGTGAATTAAAAGGGCTTGTAAAGTCTGAAGATGGAGAATATCATTACTTGGATATATTCTATTCATCTTGTGGTAAATCAGTAATTGTTGCAATAGAAGGTTTATTTTTACAAACCAATGCAGATTATCAATATACTGTTCCCTATTTTGAAGCTGAAGATTTAGAACACGATGACTCATTTAACTCTATCATTTTAAAAGATGGATATAGAATAGCTGGGAGTCAGTCTAATCATACTTATGTGATTTTCCCATGTTTCAATCAAAGTTTGAGAGAAACATTTGACTCATTAAAACTTTTTAAAGAAGATTCTTACTAATCATAAATAATAACTATTATTTTAAACTTTATAGATTCCTAGTAGGAATCTATTTTCTTATCGCTAATATTAATTATTAATATTAAAGATTAAATATATAATTATTAAATCATTAATTAACCATGTCAAAAATTGATAAAAGAATAGAAAAAGTCTTGTTTACAAACAAGCAAGTAAATGATGCTATTAAAAAGGCTGCTTTATGGATAGATAAAAACTATAAAGGCAAGAAGCCTTTATTAGTTGGTATTCTAAAAGGTGTTGTGCCATTCTTTGGTCATATAGTAGTAAATGTTAAGACAGATGTAACTATTGACTTCATGGTATTCTCAAGTTACCACGGTAATGTTAAAGCTACTACTAAACCAAACATTGTTATGGATCTTAAATCTGATATCAAAGGTAAGCATGTGGTTATTATTGAAGACATCGTTGATACCGGTAAGACCCTTAATTGTCTAGTCAGAGTATTGTCAAAAAGAAAACCTAAATCTCTTAAAGTATTAACTTTACTTGATAAAAAAGATTCAAGAACAGTTGATTTCAATCCTGACTATAGCTGTTTTAAAGTTCCTAACAAGTACATTGTAGGTTTCGGTTTTGACTATGATGAACAAATGCGTAATTTACCTTATATAGGTATATTAAAAGAAGAAATATATAATAAGAACTTAACAAAAATTTCAAGGAGTAAAAAATGCTAAATAAAAGAACTAACAAATTTGCAGAACAAGTCGATAACAATCAATCTGTTCCACAAAAACCAAAACAGCCAGACAAACCCCAAACTTACGAAGTAAGTGACAATAAATCAAAGGGTAAAACAATTGCCAAGTGAATAGTAGCAATTGTTATTATTGGTTTATTAATTTGAATGTTTTATTATTCGTGCTCTCCTAAATCTACAAAGATTACAGTTAAAGAGGCAACTCCAACTGCAAATAGTTTAACTTTAAAAACAAATGGTGGAACTGAAGTTAACATTAAAATAGCAAGTGATGATGGAAAGTTGGCTAATGCAGGTTGATCTGAATATTATCTAAATTTGGGTAATTCAACAGTTTACACAATGTATGCTTCAAGTGATAACTATGGAACGGTATCATTTAGAGTAGAAGAATGAACCGCTATTGATTCTTCTGATCAACTTGTTACATGAATCTGTATAGGGTCTGTTGATCCTGTTAAACTTTCAACATACACAGCAAGTTTCCAAACTTGATTAACTGACGCTTTAACTAACCACGCATCGGTCGCAAGTAATAATAATACTTGAAGCTACATTCTAATCAACTTATTACCAACTATTATCTTAGTTGCATTAATGGTATGAATGTACAACCGTATGGCTAAACTTCAAGGCGGTGCTATGGGTGGAGAAGACTCTATCTTTGGTATGGGTAAATCTCAAGCAAAGATTGCTCAATCTAATGTTAAGTTTAGTGATGTTGCTGGTATCGAAGAAGAAAAAGCTGAATTAATTGAAATCGTTGATTATTTAAAGAATCCTGAAAAATATGCAGCTATGGGTGCTAGAACTCCTAGAGGTGTAATTCTTTATGGTCCTCCAGGTACTGGTAAAACATTATTGGCAAAAGCAGTTGCTGGTGAAGCAAAAGTTCCATTCTTCCAAGTATCAGGTTCTGCTTTTGAAGATATGCTAGTTGGTGTTGGTGCAAAAAGAGTTCGTGACTTATTTGCTAAAGCAAAGAAAGCTGCTCCTGCAATCATTTTCATCGATGAATTAGACTCAGTTGCTTCTAAACGTGGTAAATATGATGTATCAGGAAGTTCTGGATTAGCTGATCAAACAATTAACCAATTATTAGCTGAAATGGATGGTTTCAGTACAAGAACAGGAATCGTTGTAATGGCTGCAACTAACAGATTAGATGTTATTGATGATGCTATTTTACGTCCTGGAAGATTTGATAGACACATTCAAGTTAACTTACCAGACATTAAAGAACGTGAAGCGATTTTAAAGATTCATGCAAGAAACAAAAACTTATCAAGTAAAGTTAACTTAGAGGACATTGCTAGACGTACTCCTGGTTTTTCTGGTGCACAACTAGAAAACGTATTAAATGAAGCTACATTATTAGCAGTAAGATTTAATAAATCTTCTGTTGGTATGGATGAAATTGATGAAGCAATTGACCGTGTAATTGCTGGTCCTGCTAAAAAAACTCGTGTCATTACTGAAGAAGAAAAGAAACAAATAGCATACCATGAAGCTGGTCATGCATTAGTCGGATTGCACACTCCAGGTGGTGATGTAGTTGAAAAGATTACAATCATCCCAAGAGGACGTGCAGCTGGATATACATTATCTACTCCTGAAAAGCAAGAAATTCAAATTCAAAAGAAATCAGATTTATTAGCAATCATTACTACTACATTAGGTGGAAGAGCTGCCGAAGAAGTAATTTATGGTAATGATGCAATTTCTACAGGTGCATCTAATGATTTATACAAAGTAACTAACATAGTTAGATCTATGGTTACTCAATTAGGTATGACTGAAATCGGTATGACTCAGTTCATCCCTAGTGAAGGTGTTATTAACCCTAACCAAATCAAGTTATATTCTGATGAAACAGCAAATAAGATTGATGCTCAAATTGAAAAAATTATTCAAGATCAATATACTGCTGCTAAGAAGTTAATTTCTTCAAACAAGAAAGAATTAGACTTAATAGTTGAGTCTTTACTTGTATTAGAAACAATTGTTAAGAGCCAAATTGATTACATTCATAAGAACTTAAAACTTCCTGAAGAAGTTGTTTCAAAAAAACAAGAGATTGAAACTGCTAAAAAAGATAAAGTAGCTGAGCAACCAGAAGAAATAACTTCAGATAAACCTACTAAATCTTCTTCAAGTTCGTCTAAATCTCCAAAGAAAGATAATTAATTAAATATGTCTTCTGATGTTTCCAATTTTGTCATCTCAACCATTTTAGGTTGAGTTGCCTTTGTCTTTGCTGTTGCAGGTTGCTTACCACAATCAATTAAAGTGTTTAAAACAAAAGACACTCAATCTATTTCACTAGTTACATATATCTTATATTGCATAGGATGCATTGTATGAATAGCATGATCTATTGGTTATATGTACGAATGTATTGATAATCTAAATAACGGTGCATACAACGATCTAAATTTGGGACTAGTATTAGGAGCAACATTGCCTACATTATTTTTGAACTCAATATGCTTGGTTTTAGCATTCATTATTTTATACATAAAATGTAGAAATTTTATTGGTGCTAAAAAACTAAAAATTTCAGAACGAGAATTTACTAAGAAATGATTAAAAGAAAGGAGTAAAAAATAATGTTGCATTCTTCTTTTACTTCTTGACATTGAGTTCTAGTATTAAATATTATTGCTACACTAATTTGAATTAGTGTTTTAGTTCCTCAATTTATTAAAACTATTAGAACTAAAGATACTAAATCAATTTCAATATTTATGTATTTGTTTTATCCACTATCAAATATGATGTGGATCTCTTATGAAATTTTCATGTTAATATCTGCAAGTTCATGAGATATCATTGCAATGTTAATTAATGATTGCGTGGGATTAATATTATCATTAACTATTTTCACTATAAAGGTTATTAATGTTCGTAAATATAAAAAATCTAACAATAAGAAAGTTAAATAGTCGTATATAATTAACTCATAAAAATAATTAAGGAGAAAAATAAAACATGGCACAAACTTTAACATGAGCTGCATTTGGATTTTCATTAATTGGTGCTGCTATTGCAATCTTTTGTTATATGCCTGGAGCAATTAAAACAATTAAATACAATGATACTAGAGGTATCTCTGCATTGATGTTTGGTTTAACTTGCTTTGGATGTTTAATTTGAATTATTTATTCAATTTTGATGCTATCTAGTTTTGGAGTGTCTGGGGGAGTTAATTCGTCAAATTGATCATCATTCGTAGGCGGTTTTGCCACTTTAATCTCTAACTTTGGTTTAGGTGGGTTTGGTATGGTTATATTAATTAAGAAATTGATTAATATGCACAAAGCAAAACAAGAAGGTCTTACAGAAGACCAATGATTTAGAAAACATTACGAAAATAAATATAACAATAAATAAATGACAACACTAGAAATTGCTGCTTTTGCTTTGTCTCTAATTGGTGCAGTAATCGCTATGGTAAGTTATACCCCAGGAGTGATTAAGGTTTTTAAAACCAATGACACTCGGGGTATTTCTTTTTTAATGTTTGGATTAACAGCGTTTGGGTGTGTAATGTCAGATGTTTATTCAATATTAATGCTATGTCAGTTTGCATATGTACCGATTGAATCTGGAAAAGACTGGGCAGCATTCATCGGAGGATTTGCTTCACTATTTTCTACTTTGTCATTAGGAACAATGGCTTTTATCATAATGATAAAGAAATGAAAAAACACTCGTCGTGCCAAACGGTTAGGTTTAACAGAAAACGAGTGATTTAATAAACAAAATAAGAAAAAGAACTAGATATTGCGCTGACTCATTTTATTCATACCATTAACAATAGATTTGTTATATTTGTATGAGTTTTCTTTCGACATCTTCTTAAATAACTTTAGTGTGTTATTGATATTTCCACAAACTACACCATCAAGTTTTCTAACACTATAGTTATTTTTACACATTTCAATTAAATGTAATCCTATAAGCATAGCAGTACAAATCTTATGAGTACAACTTAATTTAGCTCCATCACACATAGATGAGTTAAAAGAACACAATCACATTTCCATTAAATTGCAAATTTGTTGTTTACTTAAATTCATTTGAAAAGCTATTGAGGCAGTAGCAGCGCATCCTGCAGCTACTACTGAACCACACATACAAGATAGACTACCAATGTTATCTTTTATCTTTCAAACTAAAAGATTTGAAAGTAATAATGATCTTAAGAACGTTAAACGATTATTCTTAGTTATTCTATGGTATGTATATTGAGGAATGGTAGCAGTTAAACCATGGTCACCAGAACCACATGAACTCATTGCTGGAATACTAGCTCCATTCATTCTTGCATCAACGGCAGCAGCTAAATCATAAATAATAGTATTATTTAGACCTGAATCTTTCTTTAGAAATTTTTTATATGTTTTAGCATACGATCCATCTACTAAATGTTTTTTACCATATTCAGAAATCTTGATATTTAACTTAAAGTAATCTTCTAAGAATGATAATTCTTTTTCTGAAAATAAATTAACAAGGTCAATGATTTTTTCTACTGATAATTCTTTTGCAGTAAATTTCTCTACGTTTTTAGTATCTTTTTCAATTTCTTGTGAAGTATTTTTTATTAAATTTTTACCATCAACTTTTAAATAAACTAAGTTATCATGTTTAATTGCAATTAAAGATTCAATAACTGAGTTATTTTTTGTTTTTATAGTTGTCTTTACGTAAACTGGGTTGCATTTCTTTGGAAACTTTATGTAAATTTTTCCTAACTCTTCTAGCTTTTTACCAATTTGTTTTTGTTCTTCAGTTACTTTTTGGAAAATCTCTAGTTTGTTTTTAGGATCAGCAATAGCTGCGCCAGTTGAAGCAATAGTATATGGACCACATGGTCCCAAGTTTGGAACGCCCACGTGCATAACATTTTTGAAAATGTATGTTGACATTTCAACAACGATACTTTTGACATCTAAAATGTTGCCTTTAACTTTGCTAGCGGCTGCTGCCACTGAATAACCAATAGCGCCAATTTCAGTACACCCATATGCTGGAGCACATAATGATTTAACTTTATCTATGATAAAATTCTTAAATTCTTTTTCTTTGTCTTTGTTTATATTTGCTGTTTTCATATAGTATATATTACAATTAATTTATAACACCTTTATGCAACCATGACAAATTATTTCATATAGTGTTAATGTTGGCATTTTTTTGCTAGTAATTTTATTTTCGTATATTTTAATTAGAAAATTAAATTTCGAACAAAAAGGCTATAAATCATTGTTTATTTTATATACAATTTTCTGAATTCCATTAATGCTTTTGAGAGCAGTAACTGGAACCTTTGAATCTAGTGCATTACAAGACAATGTTTGATTATGATTACCACTTGCTTCATATGGTTTTATTGGAATATTCGCTAGAATCTTTGCAGATTGATTAGGATTTAGAACCAAATCAAGGAAGAGTTTTATTTACTTTGCTGTTATTGTTCAATTGCTGACATATATCCCGATTATTTGTTATCCTTGCTTAGCAACTAATGTAATTCAATCATTAGGTGTAGGAATTGGTGCATCAGCCATTGGAACATACCAATTATTGTTTAATGAACAATACGGAAAATCTAAGCAGTTTTTAACTGTTTCAATTTTATCTATTCCTCCATTATTAGCTGATTTTATTTCTAGTCCAATCCAATCGCTAATGTTAACTGCCTGCAAAGTTGAGAATCAAAGTAATGTAGCCTACTATCCAAATTTAATGAAATACTTTTGGTTAATTGGATTAGGCTTTGTTTTGATTGCATTAGTAATGTGCTTTTTTATTAAAGAGAATAGAAACTATTTTCAGAAAGACTTGGAATATAAACAAAAAATTCAAACTAGAAATGAATGAATTTATTATGTTCTAATATGTTTGTTAGGAAGTTTAATAGCATTCATTAAATTTGCCAACTCAGGAGCAATTGCTCAATTGCATATTCAAAGACTTGCATTATTTACATATAACGACACAACTGATGTGAATACATATTATGGTTATTTGTCTGTAATGTTTAGTTTAGGTCAATTATTTGGTGGATTACTAACTGGGTTAGTATTAGTAAAAAAAGTTGGTAAATTTTATACCGTTTTAATTGGTTGTGTCGTTTGAATGATTTATCATATCTTAGCTTTATATGTTCATAACCCATATGGATATTTAGCTGTTCATGTTCTAAATGGTTTTGGTTACGGAATTATCTATAACCTAATCTTAGGTTTTGTTCTAATGAGAACATTTAAAACATATAAAGTTACACCAATGGGTGTGTATCAAGCAGTGCTATCAGTTGGTATCACAGTTAGTACATGATTTACTGCTTGACTAAAAAAAGATGTATTAGACACAAAAGTAGCAAGTGAATATTATCATGTTTCAGATATTATTAACTGAATAATGATTGGGTCACTAGTTTTAACACTCATTTTATTTACGTACACTTGCATGCTTGAAAAATGAGAATACAAGCAATTATGATTTAAAAAAAATAAGTAGCTTTGCTACTTATTTTACGATACATGAATAGTATTCAAATGATCTAAATGTTTTAAGTGAACCAGGCAATTCGTTTGAACTCGATATAGTTACAAACACTCTATTAATTCCATCAACATCTTGTGCACTATAAGCATTGCCAGTTATTCATTCGCATCCAGTATATGTATTAGAGTCATCTTTATAAGTTATGACTAAATCAAATTTGTCTTCTGTTACATTTTGTACATCAACTTCTTTATAACTATTTGTTGAATATGATTGGCTAAGAAAAGCCGTTAACTCTCAATACATAAATGAATGTGAATAATTAATTGGTAAATCAATTTTTCCTGTTTCGACAGGTAAATGAGATTTAGCAACTTCCAATAGTTTACGAGCATCAGCTTTAGAAGTAATTGTGTAATTACCAAAATCACCCAATTCACTATATGATTGTCCACTACTACCACAAGAAGTGCAGCAAGGGACAACAATAGCAGCAGCGCAAGCGCTGCCTATTAATGAAAGTAAGTTCTTTTTCATAACTATTTCTTGTTAACTTGTTTAGCTAATCTTGATTTCATACGATTAGCTTTATTTTTATGAATCTTTCCTTTAGAGCAAGAAGAATCAATTTTCTTATAAGCTTGGTTTAAAGCTTTTTGATCCTTAGTTGTTTTTGCTTTCTTAACTGAAGTCTTAGTTGCAGTAATGTTATTCTTATTAACATTAGTTCTTTTTTCAGTTTTACGAATATTCTTGATGTTTGATTTAATATTTGCCATAATTGTTTAATATTATAGATTATAAGTATCTTAGTAATATTTTCATATAATAAATTAATATGCAAAATAACTTTTTGTTGATTATTCTGCTAGTCATTGTAGCAGCGGTTGGAATTCCTTGATGGCTTAAAAAAAGAAAGCAAAAGCAAAGCACTCAAGCTATTTCAACACGTCACGACAAAGATGAAGTATGAAAAACAATTAAGCAGTATTTGAAGGATTCAGGCGATTATGGAAAAGAAATTGTTGATTCGTATGTAGCAAAAAGAAATCCTATTGATTACATCAATCCTAACCTACCAACTTGTGTCAAAAAGAACAAAAAATATATCAATAAAATTAGATCTAAACAAATAGCTGCTGCAAAAAAGGACGCAAAAGCTAATAATACAATTCCTAAATTTGTTCAGGAAAAACCAAGAGATTTATATGTAGTTTGTTTCTTAACCCGTAGCATTAAAACTGGTGTATATGATCAACCAAGAGCAATTGAATGTGAGGTTGTTAATACTAAAATTTCTAAAAAAGAATGAGAACGTAAGATATTGATTAATGGTGCATTAAATTACGATAGAGAAATGGAATGAATTGCTCCAATTAGAGCAGCTGAAGAAGCAAAAACTAAGAAAACTGATGAGATTGCAAAGAAGAAAGCTCAAAAGGCTAAGCAAAGAAGAGATGCTTCTATTAAGCGACAACAAGAAAAAATTAAAAGAAAAAAATCTAGAAACCAACAAAAATAAAATCTGCTCTTAAGCAAGGGCAGATTTTTTAATTAAATGTAATGTTATTACTTTCAGATGAATCTTTAATAATTTGTAATGTTTCTATTAAGATATCTAGCGTTTCTGAATAGTTCGTACTGTTGTAATAACGTTCAGCTAAATTTAAGTTATCGTCGATTTCTTTTGCTTCATTTCGATATTTATTTAAGAAAATAAACATTCTTTGAGAATATGTCTTAAGTGTTTCATCAAAAGTACAAGTTTGAATGATTTTAATAATTTGTTCTTTAATTTCTTGTACCTCGTTAAATACAGAATTGTAATTAGCAAAGTAGTCTTGATTGATTAAGCGTTCCAATTCTTCAATCTTGTTAATTGTTGTTCTAATTGAATTCATTGAGTCTTCATCAGATGAATTTAATTTAATTTTCATTCCTAATAATTGGGAAAGAGTGAGTTTAACATCAGCAATTTCATCAATTAAAATAATTGAATTTTTATATTTAGTATTAATTTCAATTGCTAAATCATCTAGTTTTTGTTTCAAATCTTTTATTAAAATTAATAGTTCTTTTATTCTTACCAATAAATCATCACGATTGATTGTACTAAAACGTTTGTAATCAGTAATAATTGCTTGATATGCTAACGCAATAGTTCTAAATTCATGAGAAGTTTGATCAACTTTAGTCAAAATTGTAGGGTCTTTTTGCTTAAAAAAAGAAACAATTTTGTCAAATGCTTTTTTAATAGTTTCAGTTTCTTTTGTTAATAAGTTAATTTGTTCATCCAAAAACTTTATGTTCTTTTGAATTAAAACATTGACCTTATCTGTTCGCAAAATTATTTTGGTAGCTTCCTCAATACTTTTAATAGCGATAATTGCAGAATTATAAGCATTGCTTATTTCAATGTTTTTTAAATGAATTTTAAGATCAGCAATATTGTTCTTGGCTGCTGCATGTCTTTTTTCTACATTTAATAAATCTGATGTAGATAAAGTTCTATTCTTTTGGTTTATTTCTTGATCTACTTGCCTTATTGAACTTGTTAGATAAAGATGGGTCCTATCTAATGTATATAAATTCTTAACTAATTTATAAAAATTTAAAATGTGCTTATTTAAATTGTTTAATAAAACAATTAATTTTTGATTATCAATTTTAATTACATATTCAGAAACGCTTGACAAAGATGTCTTGATATTGTCAACAATATTTTTAAATATTGATCCACTATATTTTAAAGATAAATGAAGTTCATAAAATTCAATAATACTATCTGTTAGAATTCTATATTGAATCAATAGATCTGAAACCGCTTTACTGTATGTAGTGGTATTAGACATAGTCTTTTTAAGCTTTTCAGACATGAAGGAACAAGAAATCAAATCAGCGTTTATTTCAGCTCTTAGTGAGTTGGCAGAAGTGAATGAAAACTTTTCATTTTCTTCAGTTAATGTCATAATTTTTTCTTTAATAATCTTTAATTGGTCTTCAAAAAATTTTTTTGAAGAGTTAATATCATTCATCAAACTTTCTAGTTGTGGATTATTTTTCGACAAAACAGTTAAATATGTAAAATGATCAATGTTTGACGTTCTATTAATTTCATTAAACTGTCTTTTAATTTCATATTCATCTAAAGTAAGTTTTTTCTTTACAAAGAACAAGCATACAAACACACAAAAAGAAATAGCAAATAGTATTTCAAATACTACTAGTACTACAAATAAGATGTGGTTTGATGCCTGTGAAGTTAACATATATTATTTAATTAGCATTTTAATTTCTGAACGATTAAGTATAACTTTTAGATCATGAAATTCATGCAGTAAATCTTTAGAAACCACATCAACAAAAAGATTCTCAATATCATGGCCAACATCAATTACATTTGCTTCATATAATTTGGCAAATTGCCAATCATGTCATTTAACATCACCAGTTAAATAAGCATCATATTTATTTTCTTTTTCTATTAGTTGTTTTAAAACGCTAAATCCGCCACCACAACAAATAGCAACTTTTTTAACAGGTTTGGTTTTGTTCGCAGACATTGCGATAACCCTTGAAGTTTTAGACTTAGTTTTAATAAAGTTAACTAATTCAGAAGTAGTTTTAGAAATAGTTAATTCAGCAGTTGCATATGAACCATTAGTATTTTTGCATACCTTAATATTTTTATACACGTTAGCTTTAGCTAAATATGTATAGTTCATACCTCTAGGATTGTTATCAAAACAAGTGTGTAATGCCACTAATGAAATCTTGTTTTTATTTAGTAATTGAATTAGATTCTTTTCTTTTGAAGATAAAGGATACTCTTCTGATTTAGTAAAAATTGGATGATGAGAAATGATTAAATTACATCCACTTTTAATTGCCTTTTGAATAGATTCTTCATTTGGATCAAGACAAACTAAAGTCCTTGAAACTTTGTTATCAAAAAAAGTAATTTTGCCAGATTGATCTCATTTCTCTTGCAATTTTAAAGGATATTTTTTAATTAAAAAAGAATATAGTTCACTAATTTTATACATATCATTTAATTATAAGTAAGATATTCTTAAAATTATTATTCATATTTCATAATGAACCAAAAAGAGAACAAAACGCAAAAGTCATTGGTGGTGGAGGAACACATTGTGAAGTAGCCGACACTCCACAAACCGTTGGTACTACCACAAGAACAACAATTACTGGTGGAAGTATTATTTACAATGGTGGTTTTGCTACAACTGGTTCATTTTCAAAATATCCAACATCAGCCAACGGCACTACCCCTTTATATCCGTGCTATGTCCCTTCGACAATCAGCGGTGTTTCTACATTAAACAAAACATTAACTATTCCTTCATTGAATTATTCAACTGAACTATATAACCTAACATCTTATTGATCTGGTTGCACATATTCTGGATGTATATGACTACCGATCGGAACTTATACAAATATTCAAATCGGAAGCAATACTTATTCAGCAACAGTTACTAATTCGTATACTGAAAATATAGTTAAATAAAAGCTAGAGAAATCTAGTTTTTTTTGATAACTATTTTTTTATAAATATTTAACAAATACCAAATATAAAAAAATATTTATTCTTACTATAGTAAGAATACATGTTAAAAATTAACATTTAAATTAAGAATTTTGAGGAAAAAAATGAACTATTAAATGTAGGGAAAAGAAAATGGAAAATTAACATGAATGAAAAATTAAAATTTTTATCAAATAAGATTTGTACAAACCCGTCTTCAGAAGAAGCGTTGGAACTTTTGGAGATAACCAAGAATAATTCTAAAAATTCTAATTTAATTAAATTAGTAGATGAGAACCATACCAAGTTGGAGTCTCAAATATATAATAAAAGTAAATTAGAGAAAACCACATTCACTATTTAAAATAGTTATTAAAACTTTTAATAATTAAATAAATTAATAATATCTTTATAATATCTTAATATTATTGGTGTTTTATGAAACATACTCAAGAACAATTAGTAAATTACTTAAAAAATTATGGATTCGTTTTTCAATCTAGCGAAATCTATAATGGTTTAGCTAACGCTTGAGACTACGGACCATTGGGTGTATTATTAAAAAACAATATTAAATCTTTATGATGAAGAGAGTTTGTTACTAAACAATCTAATGTTGTTGGATTAGATTCATCTATTATTTTGAATCCAAGAGTGTGAAAAGCATCTGGTCACTTATCTAATTTTAGTGATCCATTAATTGATTGCAAAAAATGTAAAGCAAGATTCCGTGCAGACAAATTGATTTCTGAACAATGCCCTGATATCACTGTTGGTGATAACACTTCATTTGAAGAACTAATGAATATTATTAAAAATAATAATCTTAAATGTCCTAACTGTGGTTCAATTGATTGAACAAACATTAGAAAATTCAACCTAATGTTTAAAACTTTCCAAGGAGTAACTGAGGACTCTACTAATACTTTATATTTAAGGCCAGAAACTGCTCAAGGTATCTTTATTAACTTTATGAACGTACAACGTTCATCAAGAATGAAAGTTCCTTTTGGTATTGGTCAAATAGGTAAAGCTTTTAGAAACGAGATTACTCCGGGTAACTTCATTTTTAGAACAAGAGAATTTGAACAAATGGAACTCGAATATTTTTGTGTTCCTTCACAAGCAGATAAAGATTTTGAATTTTGATTAAATAATATTCAACACTTTGTTTTTGATGTTTTGCAATTATCTAAAGATAATGTTTGTTTATACGAGCATCCAAAAGATGACTTAAGTCATTATTCTAATAGAACTGTTGATTTAGAGTTTAACTTCCCTCACGGATTCGGTGAATTATGAGGTATTGCTAATAGAACTGATTTTGATCTTAAATCTCATATGAATGTATCAAAAGCAAACTTAATGTATTTGGATCCAAAAACAAATGAAAAATATGTCCCATATGTTATTGAACCATCTGTCGGAGTAGAAAGATTATCTATATGCCATCATTTGTAACTTCTATGAAGTTGAACAATTAGAAAATGATTCAAGAGAATTCTTAAGACTTCCATATGCATTAGCACCTTATAAAGTTGCTGTGCTACCTTTAACTAATAAGTTAAATGATCAATCTAAAGAAGTTTTAAACTTATTACTAAACAATTCAATCAGTTGTGCTTTTGATACATCAGGTTCAATCGGTAAACGTTACCGTAGACAAGATGCTATTGGTACACCAATTTGTATAACATTTGATTTTGATTCCTTAGAAAAACAAGATGTAACTATTAGACATCGTGATTCTATGAAACAAGAAAGAATCAAAATCGATGAATTAATAAATTTCATTAAAGGATATGAAAAGTAGAATTGATTTCAATCAAATTGAAGAAATTCGTTCTAAAGCAGATATAGTTGCTATTATTGGTAAATACATTAAACTGACAAGAAGAGGAGCAAACTATTTTGGAGTGTGTCCATTTCATGCAGACCACAATCCTTCGCTAGTAGTATCACCTTCTAAAAAAATTTGAAAATGTTTTGTTTGTGGTAGTAAAGGTAATGTTTTTACTTTTATTCAAAAATATAAGAAAATATCTTTTTTAGAAGCTGTTAAAGAAGTAGCGATTGAAACAGGATTTGACATTAATAATCTATCTTTTCTAACTAATAATGTTTCATTTTTAGATCCTGCTAAAAAAAGAATTGTAGATGCAAACAAAAAAACAAATGATTTATATAAAGCATTTTTAAATGATGTCAAAAATGAAGCATATTTGAATTATTTAAAAAGTAGAGGATTAAACGAAGAAACTATTAGATTCTTTGAATTTGGTTATGCTCCTAAAGAAGAAGATTTAGTTTATAAAATCCTAACTAACAAGGATGACTTCTTAGGCAGCCAAGTATCTAGTGATCAAATTTGAAATGAAAAAGAACTTATTGATGCTGGGATTATTTATTTAAATAATGAAGAAAGACCAATAGATTACTTAATTGATCGAATTACTATTCCAATTTATGATAACAACAATTATATTGTTGGGTTTAGTGGAAGAACTGTTGGTAATTCTTCAACTAAATATTTAAATACAGGATCTACTAAGATCTTTTCTAAAGGAAATTTATTATTTAACTTCAATAAAGTTAGAGAATTAAATGATAAAAGAATTATTATTGTTGAAGGTTTTATGGATGCAATTGCATTACACAATTGTAATCATAAAAATGTTGTAGCAACAATGGGTGTTGCATTAACTGATAAACATTTAACTCTTCTTAATTCTCTGGAATTAGATACTGTAATTTTATGTTTTGATAATGATAATGCAGGAACTTTAGCTACTATTGAAAATGGTAAAAAGTTAATGCTTAATGGATTTAACGTTTACGTTGTTGGTAAATATGACAAATCCATTAAAGATGTAGATGAATTAATGCAATCAAAAGGAATTGAAGCAGTAGATTCTATTGTTGGCAATAGAATTGACTTCATTTCTTATTTAATAGATTTAAAGTTGAATAAGAAAATCTCTCTTGATGAAATTCAAACTAATGTTAATCAATTATTAAAAGAAATGATTGAATATGGTGATGTTCTTTTAAGAACTAGACATTTTGAATTAATTCAAAAATTATCAGGAATTAATCAAAATGATTTATTAACTAAGTTTAATGAGTTAAATAAATTTAAAGTTTCTAATACACCTATTAAAAACTTTAATACTCCTAGAAAGAACTTAAACTTTAATTTTGAGATTAATCCTAAAGAATATATTGAAGTTGATCAACAAAAGGAAGATTTAAAAAAGAGTTTAGAGATCTCTTGTAAGATGAATATTAGTTTAACTTTAATGAAAGTTATTAATATTACAAGAGAATTAATTGCTTTCTTAATTGTTCATAATGAATACATTAAGCAAGCTTATTACAATGACTTATCATTCTCTAAACACTTTATTAATCTTCCTGAAGTTAAAGTTTTTAATAAATTGATTTATCTTTATGAAAAAGATGGTGAAGTAACTCTCAATTCGCTAAATGAATTATTTGTTAAAGAACCAGCTGAAGGAGTTAATGAAGAGTTCTTTAACATCATTGCAAGCAATGATGAATTTGAACATTTAGATAGAGATGATAAATCTTGTGAAACAAAATATAAGTTATTGTTAACTAATATCTCTAAAGCTAAAACTTATTTTATTAGAAACTCTAAATCTAATAAATCTTTAACTGCTAAAGATGAAATTGAAAGATCAAAAAGTCTTAAAGAATTAGTTGAGATTGAAGAAGTAAGTAAAAAATAACTTTATTTTAGTTTGTATATCTCATTCAAAATTTTAATAATCGTCAAAGAATTGAATTCACTAGTTGCTCCATTAAATTTTTTATTGCTCGTGTACACTTTTTCCGAAAAAACTCTGGGTTCTCTTTCAGATAGATCAACTTTTACTATACAAAAAAATAAATTTTTTGATCAACTTTGATCACTAATTTTTTGAAAAGATTTGACAATAGATTTTGTTTTTGTTTCATCATAGTCATTAACTGATTTAACTTCCACAAATAGATATTTATCTTTAATCTTAAATACAAAATCTATGTATGCTTTGCATATTTCTTTTAAATTATTTTCCAACAAATATTCTATATACAAATCTGTACCAAGAGTTTGATTTTTTGCTCAACAACTAATCTTATTTTCAATCTCATTTTCTGCTCATGAATTTATGCCTCTAATAACTGTGTTCATAAATTGAATTTCAGGATTGGAATCAAGTGCTTGTACCTTTTGTTTTCCAATGCATTCATACATGTATTCTTTATCGATGTTATTTAGTGGAACAAATTGATCTATTCCATCTGAATCTTTCTTGCATCATATTGAATAATTTTTTTGCAAAAGTACGTTTTGTTTTTTATATTTAAGGCCGCTTTTTGTACCGTAAAATGATTCATGATATAAATTACGTATTTTATTTAAACAATTTTGAAAAATAACATAGTAAAAATGAATTAAAGTAAAAGTTTTAATCTTTGTGTTATAAAATTTCTCTATATCTTTTTCTATACTTTCAAAATATTTGCCATTTTCTGACAGCAATCTCTTAATTTCAATTTCTAATTCAATAACATTATGCACTCTGTTAGAAACAAGCGTTTTTCTATTACTGTTACTAGAAAAAAGTTTTTCTGTAGAAATGTCTACAAATTTGCATTTATCTGTAAAAATTTGGTCAAGTTTTTCTTTAAACTCTAACGTACAGGAATTTAATAAAGCATTAATTTCTTTTTTATACTTTTTATTGTTTATAGTTTTCTGTTGTTCATCACACTCAATTCTAATACTAGGAAATTTTTCGTTTATGTATTTCGGTTTTAAATTGTATTGATATAAACGCCTTGTTGATTCTTGATAATTGCTATATACGTAATATTTATCTGCAATAATGTTTTTATTTAAAAAAGGTGTAGGATTCCTCTTGATCCTTCCTAATGTTTGCGTGTTTAAAGTACTAGAAGAAATGTTTCTAAGTTGAACAAGCATACATGCTCTTGGAATGTCTCATCCTGTTGAAGGACCTACTTTAAATAAGATTACATCATATCCAGATTGATTGTCAGATATGCTTGCTAACGAAACTTCTTCTTTTAAACTACCTTTTTTAATATCAGAGAAATAAATAGCATAACTTAACCCGCTTTTATTCAATTCATCAATAACCATTGAAAAAGTTTCATCTCATTTTCTAGAGTTTTCTTTTGTTTTGTCGTCAAGTTGGATTAACATTGCAGGAGAAATTACTTTTATTTCATCATCTGACTTATAAAGTTTTTTTACTTCTTTGAATTTTTTAATTGCGACATTAAGAAAATCCTTATTATCTAACGTGTCTTGTTGAATTTCGGAAATTCCTAAATTAAACTGAGGGGTACTTTTTAATAAATACTGACCATTCATTGGATTATTAATTTCATCTTCAGTAATCAAAACTAGATTTTCGTTTGTTTTTGGTGTAGCAGTCATTTTAACTACAAATTTTGACTTTGTTTGCAGTTGCGTTTCAAAGTTATCCTCAATCTCTGTTTTTTTCTCAGCACCATTATGTGCTTCATCTCTTATGTATATAAGATCATATTTTTGGACATCTAAAACTTGACTCATAAAAGGAGCTAGTGCGATTTGTAGCCCTTTATTAGAGTCACCAGATTTTTTACCAAAAGCTTGCTTTCCTAAAATAATAACTTTTTTATCTGCAATTTCATCAGTCAACAATCTTGAAATATCTCGTTCATCTTTTATGTTTTTATTATTTGATGGAGCTCTTACATATTTAACATCAAATTTACAGTTGCAATATTTTTGATATTCAATTAATTTATTCTCTAATTGGGATGGTAATTCTGCGGAAGATAATGTAGCAAAAACAAACAAAACTTTTGTGTTTCCTCTATTTTCTAATATTTTAGAAATTAAATTAGCAATTATAAAGGTTTTACCACTTCCGGTAGGAGCTTTTAAACATACATCATGTATGTTATTTGTGTATTTATCATAAATCTCATTGACTGCTCTTAATTGAACATCAGTTATTCTTTCAATCATATCTTATTTCTCTTTGCTTAATGGGTGAAGGCTTGTTAAGTCATATAAAATGTCAAAATCTTTTTTCATTTCATATTTTGGATTAATAAGAGATAGGTTTTCTCTTATTTCTTTTTTAATCTTTTCTAATTGTTTAGAATTCATCTTGACATCTTTGTGTTCGATATCAAAAACATTTAAATTATTACTTTCAAGAAATTTAATTTCATCAGAATATGAATATTTAATTTCTTGATTCTTTGTTCCTTTACCTTTTATAACTCTATATAAACGCTCATAACAAATGTCAATTCCTATATTATTTTCATTATTAGTTACTAAAGTAAATTCCCTACCCCCAGAGTCTTCTTCATTTAATTCCATAACAGATTGACCTGTGGTGCCACTTCCTGCATAAAAATCAAGAATTTTACAGTTTTGATCAGCAAAAATATTGATTAAATACTTAATCAAATTAACTGGTTTAGGGAATGCAAATAAATTTTTATCTCCCATTACTCTTACAAAATCAACCCCGCCTTCTGAACTATAAAAATCATCAATAATATTTTCATATTGACTGCTTGCTGCTTTCTTTTCGATTTTGTGTGTTTTTGGGTTAAACTTTACATATTGATATTGCTTTCTGTAAGCAACCCAATCACCATCTTTATTTTTTCTGCATTCTATAAACCCAAGTTTATTGCCTATTTCATAAGTTTTTTTCCCTCATGTATAACGCCCTCTTTTCACTCCATCTTTATTACAATGTAATGAAAATCATTCTCCGCTTTCTGCTTTTATTTTATAGTCCAAAGTTGGTGAGTATTGAAAACTACCAGTAGAGGAAGGACGGAAAAGAGGTGTGATTTTATATGGTCCTCTTTCGTCAAAATATTTATCTTTATTAATGTATCCTAATTTTTTTAAAGTCTTTTCATCGTGTATATTACTATTTAGAAAAGCACTGTCTCTGTTTTTTGCATAAAAAAGAATATATTCAGTATTTGATACAATCTTATTATTAAAAGTTGTGTTTCCACCAGGGCCATGTTTCTTAACTCAATTAAAATTGCATAAAAAATTAGATTCACCAAATATTTCATCACACAATACTTTTAAATAAGCTTGTTCATTATCATCAATAGATATAAAGATCACACCATTGTCTGTTAACAGATCTCTAGCAATTTTTAATCTTTCATTCAACATGTTTAATCATCCGGTGCGACCAAACTTGTCTCTGTATGTGAATTTGTTTGAATCTATTTCTTCCTTATAGTCATTACCATCTTCTTGGGTTTTTTCCGTGTTGTATGGTGGATCAATATAAATAACATCATATTTAATTCCTGATGCTTTTAAATTTTTTAATGCTTCATAATTTTCACCAATTATTAAATTGTGGGTGACACTATTCTCGCGCTGAGAGAGAGAGAGAGAGAGAGTTATTCTTATTTAATACTGCTATATTGTCTTGTTGTACTTCAGGAGCAGCATCAAATACAAAACCTAATTTTACTTGAGTAGTTATAAATTGATATCAAGCCTCCGCTTGATTTTCTGGGGCTTTTTCTATAATTGCTTTTGCAATTTGTTTTTGTTCATTATTCAAAGATTCTTTTGCGATCAAGTCTATCTTTTTATATATTGTCTCTTTAATCATAATCACAAAATATTATAAAAGAATAATATCACATGTAATATTATTCTTTCTTTTGGTTTTTGTTTGTTTAAGCTAAGCTCTAACCGCTTTTTGTTTTAATACTTTACCTGATGCATTTACACCTTTAGTTCTTCCAACTAATGTTGCATAAATAAACATTTGAACAATAGCACCAGCTGCAATAGCTAAGAAATATCAAAGGATTGATATGAAGATCAATGGACTATTTGTATCACTTCCGCCGAACATCTTAGGGATACTAATTCCTAATTCTCCTGGGTCTGCATATACTCCTAGGAATAATGCAATTAATGGTCCACCTCACATAGCAACGTGTCCACCACAGAAGAAGCAGAATGCTAATCCACCAGCTACTGCTGAACCAATAATGTTAGCAATCATTGTTTGCTTAGGATTCTTAGAGAACATTGGAATAGCACCTTCTGAAATACCCATTGATCCTAATGCTAATGCAGTAATACCAATTTTTCTTTCATCATCATTAAATACTTTTCTAAATAATAATGTTGCTAGACCACAACCTAATGGAGCTACAGGAATAGCAGCTGCACATGCACCCATTAATCTTGGGTCAACTTGAATTAAACATGTACCTGTTGCAACTGCAATCTTATTGATAGGTCCACCCATGTCAACACCAACCATAGCACCTAAGATAAATCCGATTAAAAAGTTCACACCTGGAGTAGCACCACCATATGCTAATCCACAGCCAAATCCATCCATTAAGAATCCTAATGGACCAGATAAAACAAATACAAATGGGAATACCAATACTGAAGTAACAACTACAGGGATAAAGATAATTGACATTAAACTTCTAAAAATAGGTTTAATCTTTCATGTATTAACTCACTTAACTAGATATCCAGCAGCAAATCCCATAATTAATGCTGCAAAGATTGCTAAGCTAATGTTTGAAATTACTGCGCTGCTTCCTTGAACATTAATATCAATATGATTTGGAATTGCTCCATTTCAATATCAATACATTGCAGGAGTAGATGCAACTGTTGTTGCAATTAATCCCGGAGCAAATGCAGCCCTTCCTCCAATTGCTTCAGCAATGTATGCACCCATGATTCCAGTAAATAATGAGAAACCAACATTAGCTGCTTGCATTGCATATCACATGATAGTTCCTTCAACTGTACCTTTGCTTGCATCAGGCAATGCCATATTAATAGCATTTAACAATGCATAGATAATTCCAGAGAATACAATAACTGGAATCATGTGTGAAACACCCGATAAGAATGGTTTCATGAATTTATCCATCTTCTTACCAGTGGCTTTAAATTCTAATCCCGAAGTATCACCCTTAGCAGATTTAGATTCTCCGTTCTTAGAGTTATTTTGTCCACCAATAGCAGCTTTAGCCATAACATTCTTTAAAGTTTGTTCTGGGTTGTTGATTGCTGCATTAGTATCACAGAAGTAAATCTTCTTTCCTGCAAATCTTTCTGTGTCGACAGAAATATCAGCAGCAATAACAACATAGTCAGCTGCTTCAATTAATTCAGGAGTAACAGCGTGTTCACGTCCATTTTGACCTTGAGTTTCAATGTGGATTTCATATCCTAATTTATCTGAGCATTTTTCTAATGCTTCTCTAGCCATGAATGTGTGAGCAATACCTGTTGCACAAGCAGTAACACCAATAATTAATGTCTTATTAGATTTAAGATTAATTGGTTTTTCAGCTTTCTTACTAGATTTAGTAATTGCTAAAGATTCGTCTTTTTCATTAATTGCATTAGCAATAATGTTTGCAACTGCGTTCTTGTTTTTTTCTTTTAAAAGTTTTTCGCAGATTGTTTCATCCATTAATGCAGTAGAGATTCTAGCAAGATATTCCATGTGAAGATCTGATAGATTCTTCTTAGGGATTAATAAAGCAATTGCAAACTTAACTGGTTTTTTATCAAATGCTTTTCAATCAATACCTTGTTTAAATCTTACAGCAATAATTGCTGGTTTTTTAATATCAGCATTCATTGCATGAGGGAATAGCAAATGATTGCTTCATTCCGGTAGTTGAAACTTTTTCTCGTTTAATTAATCCATTAACAAGATTAGTTTCATCATCGATCACATTCAATTCTTTTGCTTTCTTTGCAATTAACTCAAAGGCTTCCTTTTGAGTTTTGCAATTAGCATCTAGAATTAAGTGGTTAATACTAAAGATACTCATATTATTTTTTATAATTTATTTATTTTATAAGTATAAAATATTTAATTATTTTTTGTAAAAAAATTAAAATTAAAATATGAGTATGGAAATTTTATTTTTAAAACCGTATTTTAGTGAAAAAATATGAGGTGCAGATAATTTAAAACAATTTGGATTTAAATTACCTTCTAAACACGTTGGTGAGGCCTGAGTAATTAGTGGATATAAAGATAAATCATCATTGATTGCTAATGGTAAATATAAGGGAATAGATTTATATAACCTATATAAAAAGTATCCAAAATTATTTAATAATCCCAAAACAAAAGAATATCCTTTGTTAGTCAAATTGTTAGATTGCAATGACGATTTAAGTGTACAGGTCCATCCTAAAGATAAATATGCTAAAGAGCATTTTAACGAGTTTGGTAAAAACGAATGTTGATATGTATTGAATGCCAAGTCTAATAGCTCAATCGTTTATGGACATAATGCTAAAAATCATAAAGAGCTTGTAAAACAAGTTAAAAATGGTGAATGAAAGAAATTATTAAAAAATAAAAAAGTTAAAACTAATGATTTTGTTTATGTACCAACCGGTACTATTCATGCATTAAAGGCTGGCTTATTAATTTATGAATTGCAACAATCTTCAGATGTTACTTTTAGACTATATGATTATGATCGTCAGAAAATTGATCCATCTAGAAAACTTCATGTAGATGAATCATTAGCAAACATCTCTGCTCCTTTTAAAACTCCAAAATTTATCCACAATAAAAACACCCTAATTAAGACAAAATCTTTTACTTTACTTAATATTAAAAATACATCCAAGAAAGCATATTCATTTAGTAAAGCAAAATGATTGCAATGCACTGTAATTGGTGGCAGTGGTACTATTAATTCACAGAAAATTAAAAAAGGTGACTCTTTTATAGTCTTAGGTAAACAACCTCAAAAATTTAGCTTAACAGGAAAAGTAAATATCTTGCTTAGTTACCCTAACTAATTCTTGATAAATTTCTTCATATAGAGACTTGGGAGTTGATGCACTAGTGCATACTCCTATTTTTTTAATATCTTTAAAATTAATTTTTTTAATTTGATTTTTTGATTGAATTAGATAATTCTTAATCTTGCTTTTCTTTGCTAAAGCAATCAGTTCCAATGCGTTATTAGAATTAGTGTCACCAATAACAATTAGTAAATCAATCTTATTTAATGAATCTAAAACGTTCTTTTGGCGAACTTTAATTTCGGGACAACATCCATCAATGAAAGTAATGTTTTTACTATCAAAAAACTTTTTGATATCAGCAATTATTTTTGTATTTAATGTTGTTTGGTTAGTAATAAAAATTTTCTTATTCAATGATAACTTTGATTTTTTATAGTTATCTACATCTATGAACTTAATTCTTTTATCAATAGATAAAACAGCAATAGTTTCTTGATGGTTTTTATTACCAATAAAATAACAAGAATAACCATCATTTAATTTACTAATAATTTTGTTTTGATTAGATTTTACAAACCTACATGTTAATTCTTTAAAATTTATTTTCTTAGCTTTTAAAGAATTGATCAACTGTTTTGTAGACCCATGAGCTTGTAACAAAACAATAGAATTAGATTTGTCTTTTATTTGGTCAAAAGAATTAATGATTTTTATATTGTATTTTTTTAATAAATCATTAGAGGCTTTATTGTGAACCAATTCTTTAAAACAATAAAAATTTGTATTAGGATTAGAATGAGTAATATTGTCAATCTCTTCAAAAATTGATTTAACACCATTACACCAGCCTAGAATTGGAATGTTTAATATTTTAACCATACTAATCAAATTTCAGTCTTTATATTATTGTAAATGTGAATTAATTCAATTAGTTAGATATTATTTATATCGTTTTCCAATATAATAAATAATTGTTATTTTATATTATGAAATCTAAAAAAACAGTAAAACCCGAGAATAAAAAACCACAAAAACAAGATATTACATACTTTACAACTAGAAAAACTTCTACAGTTAAATTCAATACTAGTTTCGTAAAGTTTGCTAACCTTTATGCTGTAAAAAACAACTATACAAAGTATATTATTGCTGCTTGTGCTGGTTTTCTAATGAGTATAGTAACAATTTTCTTAGTCGAAGTTACAGGTTTATATACCGGTGGAACAACCGCATTCTTTCAAGGATTATCAAGGTTTTTTAGTTCATTAATTAATGTATTTTGCGCTGATGATTTAACAAAGTCAACCAGAGATTTGCTATACAACCTGATGTTCTGAGGTTTCTATTTGGTTGTAAATATTCCTTTGTTAATTTTTGCATTCTTTAAACTTAATAAACGTTTTGCCTTATTGTCTGCAACATATTTAATATCTATGCAAGTATTTGGTTTTATTTGATCATTTGTGCCTGGCATCCATGACATCATGTTGTTTGGAAGTACAACTACAGTAGATGAAAATTTGAGAGAATTTAATATTAAAGTCATTACTTTCTCACCTAACATTTTTCCTGGATATTTAGAGCCTAGTCATAATTTTGATTGAGATCATATTCATTCATATTCCAGCATAAAGGAAGAAATGCAAATGGAAAATATTATTTTCTCAATTACTTCTAAAAACATTACAGAATTTTTTCTATTAATTGTTTATGCGTTGGTATTCTCAATCTTTTCATCGTTGTTTGGTGCAGTAATGTACATGATTAGTGGGTCTACTGCTGGTGGAGACATAATCACTATTTATTACTCACAAGAAAAACATAAAAATTTAGGTTTTATTATGATTATCTATAACTCAATCATGATGATCTTAGGGGTATTATTTGGAAGTTATCTATCAGGTGTGGTATATGGTTTTAGTCCTGAATTTAAAGCAATTCTAGATGTAAGTCCTTCGATTACTTCAAACCCATATGTTGGATGACAATACATAGTTTCAGGTAATTTGGTTGCTTCGTTTATATGAGTTATGGCTCACGGTTCGTTAATTGATCGATTATTCCCATGACACAAAATGGTTCGTGTTGAAATCTTTACAACTCCAACCAATGTTAATAAAATTAATGATGAATTAAAGTTAATCAATTTCACTCACCCAACAACATTATTCAATGCTACTGGTGGTTATTCAAAAGGCAAGGTAGCAACATTCGTTACATTAATTCAATGTATTGAATTGCCTGAATTTATTCAAGTTGTCCGTAGCATTGATGAGAAATGTTTAATCTCAACAGTTCGTATGGCCGATATTGATGGTTATATGACTGTTCAAAAACAAACATGTTAGGTATAGGATCTAAAAAAACGTTTCGTCAAACTGCAAATAAAATATTCGAAAAGAACACAAAATATCATACTTATGATATTGCTAAGTCTTCTCAAATTCATAATGGTTATACAAATGTTTCTTATTATTTCAGAACAGAAGACGGAAAAGCATTTCAAGTAAGAATAGGGAATGACAATAATTTCATTAATCGCGAAAACGAAAAGAAATTTTTAGATCTAGTTCACAACTCTGATTACATTTATTTAAATACTAAAAATGGTGATGCTATTAAAAAATGAATCATTGGTATTCATCCTAATAAAAAAACCGCCATCAAACTTTCGTTTATCAAAAAATTAAACAAAAAAATAGATAAATTACATGCAATGAAGTTATCTGAAGATATCTTAAAGCATGACTATAACTGTTTCTTAGATAAATCAATTCTTGATGAAAGAATTAAGCAGAAATATTTATCTCTTATTGATAAATATAAAAACGAACCATTAGTAATGTCTCATAATGATTTAAATCCAGACAATATGTTAATTCTTGAAGATAATTCAATTTATTTTATTGACTATGAGTGAGCAAGGCTAAATCATCCATTATGAGACATCTGCAATTACATGAGAGAAGTTTCGTTACCAATTTGAAAAATGTGCGTATTCGGATTTTTAAATCGTGTCAAATGATCTAAGTTAAAAGATCACGTCTTCATTTGTACGTGTTATGCTTATCAATGAACTTTTTATATGGAACAAACTGATAAAATCAAGAAATACAGACAGCATCTATTAAAACAGATGACTGATTACTATAAAAAATTTTATTAATTATTAGTTATAATATCATTTAATATGAACAAGAAAGTAATCGAAACAATTAAGAAAGTAGCATCTAACAAAAACCTTGGTATTAACATTGATAAAATCAATTATGATGCTCCTCTTAAAGAAAATGGTATTGATTCAATCACTGCTATCAGCATGATTGTTGAAATCGAACAAGATTTAGGAGTTCGTGTTCCTGATGATAAATTATCAAGTATCACTACTTTAAATTTATTAATTAAAGAATTTACTGAATTACTTGAAAAGAAGTAGTTCTTTTATTAGGGGTGTAGTTCAATGGTAGAACTACGGTCTTCAAAACCGTCTGTTGTGGGTTCGAGTCCTGCCACCCCTGCCATATAAAATATTAAAAAGTCCTTAAAAAAGGGACTTTTCTTTTTTTTAGACTCATAAAATCGTATGAAAAAATCTCAAATTTTTTTAGAAAATGCTTAAAAATTCTTTAAAAAACTTTCTAAAAACTATCATAGACATTTTTAGTCACTTTGGTTGTATATTCAATTACACGAAAGGAAAGGCTACATGAATTTTATTGCATTAATTGGTATTGTTGACCATCTATCAAAAACCAACAACGAATACTATAAATTGAAAGTGAAAGTAGAAAAACCTCACTATCAAAATGAAGAACAATGATATGAATTATTGACAATTGATTTAAAAAACGAAGTTTTTGCTTCACAAGCTAAAAACATTAGTGAAGGAATGATCGTTGGAATCAAAGGTCGATTGTGTTCAGACAATGGTTCAAATAGAATCATCGGTGAACGTCTTCAATTGTTCTAAAAAAAATAAAACACGCGTTACTGCGTGTTTTTTATTTTATTAATGGTGCACTCGAAGGGACTTGAACCCCCACTCATTAAGAATTAGATCCTAAGTCTAACGCGTCTGCCAGTTCCGCCACGAGTGCGTATTTAAATTATATTAATTATATATTTAATAAATATAATTTAATTAATCAAAATTATGAATCAATCTAAATACACCTCTAAATATACAAAACTTTCTATTAATACTATTAGAATGTTAGGTGCTGAAGCTATTACTAAAGCAAACTCAGGACACCCCGGAATTGTTTTGGGAGCTGCACCAATCATGTATGCACTATTTAGAAACCATTTGGTTTTTAATCCAAAGAATCCTTCATTCTTTAACCGTGACCATTTTGTTTTATCAGCAGGTCATGGTAGTGCGTTGTTGTATGCAACAATGCTGCTAGCAGGCTATGAAAACATTACTATTGAAGATCTTATGAACTTTAGACAATTAGGTTCTAAAACAGCAGGTCATCCAGAAAATGTTTTATTAAAAGGTGTTGAAGTATCAACTGGTCCATTAGGACAAGGTGTAGCAATGGCAGTTGGATTAGCAATTGCTGAAAAGAAATTAGCCAATGAATTTAATAAATCAATTAAAGTCATCGACCATTACACATATTGTTTATTTGGTGACGGATGTTTAGAAGAAGGTATTTTCTATGAATCTATTTCAGTAGCGGGAAAACTAAAATTGAACAAGTTGATCATGTTATATGATTCAAATAAGATTCAATTAGATGGTAAGGTTGAAGATTCAACTTGCACTAACATTAAAAAACTATTTAAAAGTGTTAATTGAAATTACATCTATGTAAAAGATGCTAATGATGTTAATGCTGTTTCAAAAGCTATTCAAAAAGCTAAAAATTCATCTAAACCAACCATTATTGAATGTAATTCAGTAATTGGTTTTGGTTCTAATCTCCAAAACACAAATAAATGTCATGGCAGCCCTTTTACTCCTGAACAAATCAATGAATTAAGAAAAAATTTAAAATACAAAATTCCTCCATTTGTAATTCATGATAGTGTTACTTCCGATTTCAAGCAATGTGAGAAAAGGGGAGTTGAAGCTCAAAAGAAATTCAATTTAAATGTTAATGTTATTGAAAATAAAAACTTGACTTTATATCGTGATTTGTTCGATCACATCCAAAACAAGTTCAACTTTTCGATTGATTGATACAAAAATTATGAACGCCCTAAGAAAGCAGCAACAAGATCATTGTTTTCTGATGCTTTGCAGACATACTTACAAAATAACTCTACATTCTTAACTTTAAATGCTGATTTATCAGGTTCTACTAAAGTAACATATAAAAATTCATTAGCAATTACTGCCGATTTCTTTGATGCCCAAAACATTAACATCGGTGTAAGAGAATTAGCAATGCAAGCTATCGGTAATGGAATATGTGCTCATTTAGGGTGTAGAGCAATGGGATCTACATTTTTATCATTTAGTGATTATTGCAAACCCGCTACAAGATTGGCTGCTATCTCTCATTTACCTATGGTAACAGTTTATTCTCATGATTCAATTACTGTTGGAGAAGACGGTCCTACCCACCAACCAATTGAACAAATCCAAACATTAAGATCTATTCCTAACCATTACGTTTTCCGTCCAGCAAACTTTGAAGAATGTTTAGGAACATTATTCATGGTTAATGCTACTAAAAATAGACCAATTTCAGTTGTTACTTCTCGTGGTGAATTTGATCAATATGCTGGATCTTTTGTTGATACAACAAAAGGTGGTTATATCATCAAATCTGATGAGAAACCACAATTAAATATTATTGCTACTGGTAGTGAAGTTTCTGTTGCTATTGCTGTGGCATCAAGATTAAATAAAAAAGGCATTAAAACAAAGATTATTTCAATGCCTTGTTTAGAATTATTCAATGAACAAAATGATCATTACAAGAAAATAATTCTTGGTGATTTACCAACTGTTTCAATTGAATATGGGTCAACTGCTGCTTGATATAAAATTGCAGATTATGCAATTGGTATTGATGAGTTTGGAATCAGCGGAAAGGCTAGTGATGTAATTGAACACTTTAAGTTAAGCGACAAGCAAATAAGTGATAAAATAATTAAATGATATTCTAATAAGAATAAAAGGAGATAAACATGTTGTCAACAGGTGCAATTGTAGGAATAGTTTTTGGAGTAATTGGAGCATTAATAGTGGGCGCTATTATTGGTTTTGTACTTTCACAAAAATACTTTAAAAAACAAATGGATGAAAATCCACCAATTACAGAAGCCCAAATAAAAGCTATGTATGCTCAAATGGGTAGAACTCCGTCACAACAGCAAATTAAGCAAATGATGGGTATCTTCAAAAGACAAAACAAGAAATAATGCAAGTAAAATTTATTAAATCCGCGTCTAAACCAGAGGACTGAATTGTTGATGATAAAACAGAATTCTGTTTTATTGGTCGTAGTAATAGTGGCAAGTCTTCTATCATAAATGCAATCGCTAAGAAAAAAGTTGCTAAAAGTTCATCAACTCCGGGAAGGACTCAATTAGTAAACTTCTTTGATTGTCCAAAATTTAGAATTGTAGATTTACCAGGATATGGATTTGCAAAAGTTTCTAAGAATACCAAACTATATTTTGAAAATATTATTAACGAATACCTATTACATAGAAAAAACTTGTTTGGAGTATTTCAAATTTGCGATGCTAATGTTTTAACAGAAGACGATGTTGAAATGTGTAAATTTTTGCAACAAAGATTCATTAATCACTTTGTTGTTTTAAATAAAATTGATAAAGAAAATATTTCTGTATACACAAACAACCTAGCAAAATACGCAAGATACTTAGGTGTTAAAATCGAAAACATCATCATGGTTAGCGCCAAAAAATCTACTAACATTGACAAGATTATTAAAATAATCAAAAGAGTTCTAGAAACAATTCATAAATAATTTAAATTTTAATTAAACTTTTATTACATAAAAAAGATAGAAAAAACGGAACACTTTTTCTATCTTTTGTTCTATCATAGTTATGCTATGAAAAACAATGTATTAAAAAAATTAATTGTAGAATATAGAAAAACTAAATCTGAAGAGATATGCAAAAGAATTTATGCTCAGTTCAGAATGCTATTACTAAGTAGATCAATTTACTTAATTAGAGCAATTAAAGGTCATACAAATTTTCTAGTTGAAGAATATGAACTTTACATATATGAAAATTTTGTTAAGCAACTAAATGTATTCAATCTGAAACAAATAAAATATAGCTTTGTGCAAGCTTTAATCTATTCTAACAAAATAACTTTGATTAGAACTCTGTCCAAAATTAGAAGTCAAGCAAATTCTAATTTTAAATTGTTTAACAAGATGATGATTAATGAAATATATGAGAATCAAATAAATTACAGATTAGAACGGAAAGAAAAACAAAAGCAACAGCAAATGCTTGATTATCTAATTAAACGTTCTAACAAAAGGGTTAGAAAAGTTATTAAATATAAAACAAGAGGGTTTTCAGCAAGATCAATCTCGGAATTAACTAATATACCAATTAAACAAGTTAACAATATAGTTTCTTATTTCGTCCGTAGTTCTAAAGAGACTATAAACAAAATGAGGGAACGTAATATTTACTAATTGGATTCATCTATTTTTTTATTCTTACATGTAAGAATACATGATAAAAATTAACATTCAAATTAATAATTTTGAGAAAAAAATTGAACTATTAAATGTAGGAGGAAGAAAATGGAAAATTAACATGAACGAAAAATTAAAATTTTTATCAAATAAGATTTGTGGAAGTTTATCTGTTGAAGAAACTATAGAACTCTTGAAAGAGATTAAACAGAATTCAAAAAATTCTAATTTAAATAAATTAGTAGACGAGATCCATACCAAGTTAGAATCTCAAATATATAATAAAAATAAATTAGAGAAAACCACATTCACTATGTCTTTTGAAAAAGATCTTGTTAGTCCACCAGAAGTTGATAAAGAACCGTCTTGATTTAAAAAATTTAGAATTCAAAACGATAAACGTTGAGAAGAACAATGTGAATTTAATAAAAAGATTAATTCTCGTTTAGATACTATAGATAACCGTTTGGATAATTTAGTTAAAGTGAATAATTTGAAAGAATAATTGAATTTATTATCATTTTAAAAAACATTACACACCTTCAAAAATTGATATGTTTTCAATTTAAAGTAAATTATTTTCAAATATTTGCATTTTCTACAAATGTGTATATAATATAAATACATTTAATTGGGAGGAGCAAAAGCTCCTTTTTTAAATGTCTAAGAATATGAAAGTTAAAGCAATATTAGTTTGTGAAGAATGCAATTCACGTAATTACCGTATTCCAAAGAATAAGGTGAGTGATAAGCGTTTAGAATTACGTAAATATTGCCCAAAATGTAAAAAAACAACTTTGCATAAAGAAACTAGATAGTTTTTAGTTTATATTTTCACTATGAGCAAGACAAACCAATCTATAGTTAAAGAAGAAAAGACAAAAACTCCAAAAACCACCGATCCAAAGAAAAAATTTTCTTATCGTTTTAAGAAATGATTCTTTGGTATTGGTAAAGAATTCGGAAGAATTACTTGACCTACAAAATCAAGAGTAATTCGCGATATATTTATTGCTGTTTTTATTGTTGCTATTCTTGCTTTAATATTCTTGGGAATCGATCAAATTAGTGGATTAGTCAAATAAGGAAAATTATGGAAAATTCAATCGCACAATGATTTATCATTACTGCAATCGGTGGTAAAGAAGAATCTATCAAAGAAGCTTTGATGGAAAAGATTCGTAATTTTGGTTATGAAGATCAAGTAAAAGAAATCAAAATTTTTAAAGAAAATAAAATTAAAGAAGAAGTTTTCTCTAAAAATGATCCAGCATTGCCTAAAACAATGAAAAATACCAAAACTACTACTTGAGAAACTTTACCTGATGGTAGATATAAAAGAACAAAAGTTAAAATAGTTAACAAATTTCCAGGCTATGTTTTCATTAACATGGTTATGGATCGCAACATTTGATATACAATTCGTAACACTAATGGTGTTATGGGTTTCGTTGGTAGTAGTGGAAAAGGTGCTATGCCTATTCCAATTAGTATTGATGAATTTGCTAATATTAGCGAAAAATCAGCTGTTGCTACTCAACCTGAAGTTCAACAACCTGCAGAAGTTGCAAAACCAGTAGAAGAAAAAGTAACATACCAAACTGATTTAAGAATTGGTGATACTGTTCAAATTACTTCTGGTTCTTTTGCTGGAACTTGCGGAGACATTAAGTCTATAGACTTAACTAAAGGAACTGCAAGTGTTGAAGTTGAATTCTTTGGTCGTTCAACTACCCTTGACGTTCCATTTACAGACCTTAAAATTGACTAGCAAAATATAAAACATTTATAAAAAGAAAGGTAATATGACAAATATTAAAGAAGAATCAGCTGTAAATACAGCTGAAAAAGCAAAATCAGAAGTTAAGAAAACTAATCGTAAACCTTCTAACAAGAAAGTTGCTTCTGATAAGAAAAAGAATGACGCAAATTCTTCAAAAGATTTTCAAACAATTAACAAAACTATTGAAGCTAAAATTGATGCTTTCTTTGAAACAAATAAAGATGCAGGTATTAAGAAATTGGTTTCTGCTTCAAAACTTATGGAATCTGGATGCCACATTGGAATGTCAGCAAAATGATGAAATCCAAAAATGAAACCATTCATTTATCCAAGCAGAGGTGGAAGAAACCAAGTAATTGATTTATTAAAAACAACTATTTTCTTAGACCGTGCATACAATTTCTTAAGAGATATTACTAGAGACGGTGGAAGAATTCTATTCGTTGGTACTAAAGGTGAATTTACTAAAAATTTAGTAAAAAATGAAGCTACTCGTAGTAAATCATTCTATATTAACCAAAGATGATTAGGTGGTACTTTAACAAACTTTAAGACTATTTCTAAGTCAATTGACAAGTTAAATAATTTAATTTCTCTTCAAATGTCAGGTGAAATTAAACGTTACTCTAAAAAAGAACAATTAATGATGTCAAAAGAAGTAGAAAAAATGTCTAAATTCTTAAATGGTATCAGAACGATGCGTGGTTTACCACAAGCTATTGTAGTAACCGATCCAATTGCTGAACACAATGCAGTTAGTGAAGCAAAGAAATTAAACATTCCTGTAATAGCAATTGCTAACACAAATGCTAATCCAGACTTGATTGATTTCTTGATCCCAGCTAACACAACATCAATTAGAACGATCTATTTATTAGTTTCTATTCTAAATGATGCAATTTGCGAAGCACTAGGTCAACCGTTAAACGTTGTTGGTAAAAAAGATGAAGAAATCATTTTACCAGAAGTTGCTAAGAAAAAAACAGATCAAGGTTTCATCTCTCACAAGAAATTTGGTAGAAGTTATCAAAAATCTTCTGAAGAAAAAGCTGATAAGAAATAAGATAAAACTTATCTAAATAAACCCAATTCTTGATTAGTATTGGGTTTATTTTTTTATAATATATGAGTTAAAGGTTTCATATTCTATGAAAAAGATAGCAAAGAAACTATTAATGACTTTGTTTGCATCAAGTTGTTTTTTGACTTCTATTCCTTCATTGTCTTCTTGTTCGAATAAAAGTCAATACATTTATAGGTACTATGAAGATGCTGCAATTGAGCAAAACTGAGAAAGTGTTAATGCTCAATTAGCTATTTTTCAAGAATATATCAAAGGCGAATATCCTGATTATGATGAACCTTTTAAACAAATTCAGGGTGCATTAACTGACATCTTTAAATTATTGATCCAGTGATCTGAACACACTTTAGTACGTGCAGATCCTATTGATATCATTCAGCAATGTATGTGTAAAAATTCATTTCGTGCTGATCAAATTTACAATAGACTTTTACAATTAATCAATTGATATGAGACCAATGGATACATTGATGATGAATCAGCTACATATTACAGTCATATTGCTCGTAGAATTTCTAACGGAAGCACTAGCTTATTAAATTTTATTAAATTCAATTTCACTTTAAGAAATATCATTGATCAATATTTAGTACCTATTAGTACTAAAACTCAAGAAGAAGTCTGAGCAGAATTATTAGATTGAATTTGGGAAAAAAAGGATTGAACGGGATTAAATTGTGACCATCAAACTGGTCTGCAGTTAGTCGACACTCCTGTTGATAAAGTGAGTTTACCAGATTCTGCTAAATTCGAAAGTTACAACTATGATTTAATTAAACCCGGAGATATTTACTATAGCGATGTAGGGTTTCAAATCGCCGGTCAAAACACTGGTCATATCGCAATTGTTGAGGGAACTTTTACAGATCCAAACAACAAGAAATATGTCCGTGTTATTGAATCTAATAACTATGGATGTAGTTATGGATATATTGATGATAACCGTATGGATATCGAACATGGATACATTTATAGATTAAATGGCTTGTCTGTTAATCAAGCAAACAAAGCAATTTCATTTGCAAAAAATGAAGTATCTAAAAACCACGGGTATTCATTCCCTATATTTATTTCTATGCAACAAACTTCACAGTTTTCGTGATATTGTTCTGAATTTATTTGAGCTTCATATATGGCAGCTGGAATAGATATTAATGCTGATGCTTATAGTCCTGAATGATGTGGCATTTCCCCTAATGAAATAAATTTCTATAGAGATAAAACTCAGATTTTAAACTACAAAGATACTAAAAATTAACAAAAAAATAAAGCGCTAATCAGACGCTTTATTTTTTGTTTTTAGTTATCTAATTACTTTTTAAAATAATTAACTGTGCCTTTAATGGTTGGGAATAATGAACCAGCACCAATTATTCCAAATGCAATTAAGAATGCTATTGAAGCTCTTGATAAGAATAAACCAACATTAGCATTAGCATTAATGCTATAATTATCATTAACTGTTGTTACTGCAACAATAAGAGCATTAGCAGAAATATTTCAAATTCATGGAAGAGGCATAACTGCGTTAGATGCAGCTGGAGCTTCACTACTGTAATCTATTATTCACTTAATCAAGTTATTTATGCTATCAACATCTGGTTTGCTAGCTAAACCTGTAATGAATACAACTGTAGATAATACAGTGCATACACCAATTGTCATTCTAAAGTCAATACCTTCTTCAACTTGGTTAAAGTGGTCGAACACAAAGTATCCAATAGCACCACCTAATAGCATGATGTAGAAAACAATCGAAATTATTCCTGAGTTTGTTATTCCACTAGTAAATGCTCCACCATCAAGTAATTGCGGAACATCATTAACCATCATTGGGCAGAAATAAACTTTAATCTTTCAATAACCAAAACAAGCGTCAGCTCAAAAATCTGGGTGAAGATCATTAGTAGTATCTAATCCAATACCTGTCGCTTTAATGGTCATGGTAAACATTGAGTAAACCATAATGATTAAAGTTGTAACAGCAAAGATTGCCATTCCTAGACCAAAATGATTTTGTTTTTTCTTGTCCATTTTCTTTGTCCTTTCTTTTATTTTGTATATATATATATATTACACTAAAAAATTAAAATTTAGTAAAAAAATAAACAATATTAATATGAATCAATATTTTATCTATATAATTTAATATAAATTATCTATATAGGAGTTTTATAAATGGCTGATGTTAAAAAAATAGTCGATGATGTTCGTAAAGCACAACAGATATTTGCTACTTACTCACAAGAACAAGTAGACGAAATCTTTTATCGTGCTGCATGAGCAGCTAACAATGCCCGTGTTCCATTAGCAAAATTAGCGGTTGCTGATACACAAATGGGTATCGTTGAAGATAAAATCATTAAGAATCATTTCGCTAGTGAATATATCTACAACAAATATAAAGAATTCAAATCTGTAGGGGCTTACGAAAAAGATCAAGCAGACGGATATGAATATCTATATGAACCAATGGGAGTAGTTGCTGCTATTATTCCAACTACTAACCCTACATCTACTGCAATCTTTAAATGTTTAATTTCATTAAAGACTCGTAATGGTGTAGTTATTTCTGCTCACCCAAGAGCATTCAAATCTACAATTGAAGCGGCAAAAATTATTCTTGAAGCCGCTGAAAAAGCAGGAGCACCAAAAGGTATTATTAATTGATTGCCACAAGGTGCTTCAATGGAAGACACCGCTACTTTAATGAAAGAAGCAGATATCATCCTAGCAACTGGTGGTGGTGGTTTAGTTCACGCTGCTTATTCTTCAGGCACACCTGCAATTGGTGTTGGTGCTGGTAACTGTCCTGCGATCATTGATGATTCTGCAGATTTAGAAATGGCAGCTGCATCAATTATTCAATCAAATACATTTGATAACGGTGTAGTTTGTGCTACTGAAAACTCAATCGTTTGTGTTGCTAGTGTTTATGACGCATTTGTTAAAGAATTACAAAAGCAATATGCTTATGTAGTCTCTGACAAAGCTACTTGCACAAAAATTGGTAAAAAGATGTTCAAAGAAGGTAAATATGGTTTATTAAACCCTGATATGGTTGGTCAAAACCCTCAAAACCTTGCTAAAGTATTTGACATCAACGTTCCAAAAGAAGCTAAATTATTAGTAGTAGAAGCTAAATCAACTGCTTATGATGAACCATTAGCTCATGAAAAACTTTCATGTTTTGTTTCTTTATATAAAGCTAAAGACTTCAATGATGCTCTAAGAATTCAAAATGAATTATTAAAACTTGGTCCTGGTCATACTTCATCATTATTTGTTAATGAATGAAAACACCCAGAAAAAATTGATTTATTCAAGAACTCAGCTAAAACTGCAAGACTTGTAGTTAACTGTCCATCTGCATTTGGTGGTATTGGTGATTTATATAACTTCCACTTAGATCCATCATTAACATTAGGATGTGGTACATGAGGTGGTAACATGTTCAGTGAAAACATTGGACCTAAACATTTATTAAATAAGAAAACTGTTGCAAAAAGGAGAGAAAACATGCTTTGATTAAAATTACCAAGCAAAATTTACTTTAAATACGGATGTCTTGAAGAGGCATTAAGAGACTTACATGAAGATGGTGTTAAGAGAGTCTTCATTGTTACTGATAGTTTCATCTGACAAACATTTGGTAGCAAAGTAATTAATGTTTTAGAAAAATATGGTATTAAATCTCAAGCATTTACTGGTGTTGAACCTAACCCTACATTATCTACAACATTAAAGGGTGCTGCTGAAATTAAATCTTACAACCCTGAAGCAATCATTGCTGTTGGTGGAGGATCTTCATTAGACGCTGCTAAATTAATGTGATTGTACAATGAATACCCAGAAGCTAAATTCCAAGACTTAGCATTAAGATTCATGGATATTCGTAAACGTATCTGTAAGTTCCCTAAAGTTGGTAAGAAATGTCAATTAGTATGTATTCCTACAACTGCAGGAACCGGTTCAGAAGTTACTCCATTCGCTATTATTACAGATGACAAGACTCATGTTAAGTATTCATTAGCTGACTATGCGTTCACTCCTAACATGGCAATCATTGATGCTCAATTCATGATGGGATTACCTGCAAGAATGACTGCAGTTACAGCCGCTGATGCATTCAGTCACTGTTTTGAATCATATGTATCAGTATTAGCTACTGAATTCACTCGTCCTTATTCACTAGAAGGTATTAAGTTAATTCACAAATACTTAGAGCGTGCATACAAAAATGGTGCTAACGATAAAGAGGCTCGTGAAGCTATTGCTCATGCAGCAACAATTGCTGGTATTGCTTTTGGTAATGCATTCTTAGGTGTTGTTCACTCATTATCACACAAGATTGGTGGACACTTCAACGTAATGCATGGTGCTGCTAATGCAATTTATTTACCACATGTTATTGCTTACAACTCAGAAGTTGGTGTAAGAGAAAAACAAGCATACTGATCTCAATATGACCGTCCATTAGTAAGACAACGTTATTGCGAAATTGCTGATGTTATTGGTATAACTGGTAAAACAGAAGCTGAAAAGATCAACAACTTAATTAAAGAAGTTCAAAGATTATTCAAATCTGTTAACTTATGAGCTTCAACTAAAGAATATGGAGTTGATGACAAAGCATTTGAAAACATTCTTGACCAAATGTCTACAGAGGCTTTTGATGACCAATGTACAAGTGCTAACCCACGTTTCCCATCAATCGAAGACATGAAAGAATTATTCATTGCTGCTCACTACGACAAACCAGTGAAAAAAGTAACTGATAAAAAACCATTAGTTAAATAATTCTTATTTATTAATAAAAAGCTGCCATTCAATTTGGCAGTTTTTTTATTTTATATAAATACTTTTACTTTCTTACTTCACAATGAAGTTTAGTTAAACAATAATGAACTTGTTTCATGCATTCATCAATTTCATTAGAAGTTAATTTCTTATCATTGTTGAAATATAAACGAATAGTGTAAGAACACTTTTCATCATTGATTGGATAAACATCAATGAATTCAAATGAAGAGATGAATGGTAAATCTTTTAGTTCTTCAATAATACTTAATGTATTAGCATTAATTACTGTAATATATGAAACATCCTTATATACAGGAATTAACTTATTAGTATATTGAACTCTATGACTAGCTGGTTTATATAAGTCAAATAATAAATTTAGATTTAATGTGAATGCATAAATAGGCTTGTCATTTAAATCGTATGAATGCAATTTAGATTGTCTTAATCTACCTACGAAACCAATTAATTGACCACAACAATATATTGATAACATTTCGTCTGAATAGAAGAAATCAGAACTCTTAGATGCAAAATAATCAAATTTAGTATTAAATGCATTAGCGATTGAATTAATAATTGATTTTAACGAATCAACATTATAAATAATGTTAGATTTGTTTATTTTGTCTAAACAAATAATGTTTTCTGTCAAAGCAGTAATGTTAATAAATGTTTTTGATTTAGTATAAATTTTTTGAATCTCAAAAACAGGCTGAAGTTTATTTTTATATGAAGAATTGTATTTAAAAACTTCTAGTAGAGATTCGATGATATTGGTTCTAAAATATTCTCTATTTGAATTTAAAGGATTGGCTATTTTGATGTAATCAGTTATGTGGAATACATTAAATGTATCTAATGATTTCTGACTAACTAAGTTGTATGTTTTGGTTTCGGTGAAATAATTGTTATTCATTAATTGTTTTAATTCAGACAACTTATTAAATTCAGTATTGATATCATTCAATACAATTTCTGTTTTAATTGGTAAACCTTTGATTTTATCAATATCAGCAAGTTTTAGAATTTCTTCATACACATCTTGCCAAATTTGAACTTCTGTACGGTATGAAGGAACAATAATTTCATCGCATTCAAACGAAAAACCATATTTAACTAAACCGGCCTTAATGTCTTGTTCGCTTAAGTGCGTACCCAAGAATGCATTGGCATCAGCAAAATCAACTTTAATTTTTCTTTCACTTTCAATCGATAATTGCTCATACAATTTACTAAATGAGCAATTGGTTAGAACTTTAGACATTAATCCTAAGGCTTGAAGAATATGTCAATTAGATGTTTGCTTAGTCAATCTCTTACCATTAGCATGCGATAAGTTTAATCTAACCATTGATGATCTAATAACACGATAGTCATAATTGCCAATCTCTAATAGAACGTGTTTAGTGTTTTGCGTAACTCTATATTCGTCAAAAGGACAAACACCAGCTAACCCTATAACATTATTTTTATTTCTAATAATTAAATCATTGGAATTGATTGTTAGTTTCTTACCATCGATAACACATGAGGTTGATTCTTTGCATAATTCAACGAATATTGAATCACCAACTTTTTCATAGTCATATGCCACTATAGATGCATTTGTGTATAAAGATATTAATGCAAGATTATCAATTAAACTATTTGTTGGAATAATTCCGTTGTTCATTAAAAATGATTTGATTTGTCAAGACGATTGATCAACATTGATGTTTTCTGCTTTTAAGAAAGATACACCATTAACTTGTTTAGACAATTCCACATGAATTTGTTTTTGAATATCGAATGAGTGTTCTAAAACCTTGTTTTTAAATCCCAAATCAAAGTATCCATTTAGTTCTTGACAAATAGAATAAATGCTATTTAAATCGTTTCTATTTGATGGTAAAGACAAATCATAAATGGTGTCATCAAGATTAATGTATTTGTAAATATCAGTGTCTCCGATTGTTGCATCATCCAATAAAATAATATTTTGTGCTTCTTCTTTACTTAAGAAATCTATGCATGTAGTTAATTCACTATAAGCACAAATCATTCCTTGAGATAACATACCACGTAATTCTTTATATTGAATTACTCTTCCATCAACCATCTTAGCACCTTGTAGTGCAACAATAACGTATTTACCAATTTGTAAATTACTTGCGCCACAAACAATAGTATGTTTAGTACCTTGCTCATCTAATTGAACTGAGCATACATGCAATTTATTAGCATTTGGGTGATTTTCAACAGATAAAATTTTACCAATTACTAAATTATTAACTTTTTCATGCTTAATTACTCTTTCAACTTCACATCCTGAGTTGTTAAAAGCCTTAATGATTAATTCATCATTAATTTTTAAAATATTTGGAATTAAATAACTAATTGCTTTTTTTGATACTAACATAATTACTTTTTAAATGAATTTAAAATCCTGAAATCATTTGAATATAAATCGCGGATATCTGTGATTCCGTATTTAATCATTGCTAAACGATCAACACCAACACCAGCTGCTAATCCCGATTTAATATTTACTCCTGCAAATTTTAATACATTTGCGTGTAACATTCCTGCTCCTAACAATTCGATTCAACCGGTGTTTTTACAGATAGCACAACCATTACCACCACAATATGGACAAGTCATGTCTACTTCAAAAGATGGTTCAGTGAAAGGAAAGTGAGACAATCTAAATCTAGTTTCTACTTTAGGACCAAAGATATATTTAAGCATTTCATGAATTAATCACTTTAAGTTTTGTAAAGATAATCCGTCTTTTACCCAAACTAAATCAATTTGATTAAATTGATGAGAATGTGTTGCATCATCATCATCTTTTCTATAAACGTTACCAAAAGACACTACCCTAATATCTTTAGATGTGTTTTGATCAATCACAGTAGCTGTGGTAGCAGTACAATGAGTTCTTAACATCATTTCTTCATCAATGAAGAATGAATCATTACCTTGTCTTGCAGGATGATCCTTAGAAATGTTTAATTTATCAAAGTTATCAATAGTCCTAACCACTTCGTTTCCTGATTCAATTTTAAAATTCATTTTTTTAAAAAACGATAAAACTTCATTAGTCATTAAACTAATTGGAGTCAATGTTCCTTTTCTAAAATCTGCAGCATTCAAAAAGATATCATAAGATACTTTATGACTAGTGCTTTCAGCTTCATTCTTAATTGCTTCTAATCTTTGATTAGTAACATCATTAATTTTATTTTTTAATAAATTAGCAGTTAAACCTAATTGCTTCTTTTGATCGTTAGGAGCAATTTTTAATTGATCATATAAAGGATTTAAATGTTTCTTAATGAAAATATTGCGACACTCAATTGCATGATTACTATCTTTAGTTTCATGCATTTGCTTGTCAAACTCATTAATCAAACTATTAATATCTATGTTTTGCATAATATTTAATAATTATAAAGATATTAAAGTTTATTATATAGATTAATAAATTTCTTTATTATTTGAGTTTGGTTATATATTCCAATCTTCTTACCTTTAAACATTAAAGCACACTTGTTTTTAGAGACTCCATAGACGCCAATATCAGCATTTTGGCATTCACCAATTCCATTTACTGAACAACCCATAACCGCTACATTAACACTCTTGGGATTTGATTGTAAATACAAATCTATCTTTTTAATAACATTATCAAATTCATATAAACACCTTCCACATGTTGGGCATGAAATAACGTTAGGAATATCTTGTTTTAAATTACAAGCATTTAATATTTTCTTAGCAATAATTGGTTCAATAATTGGATTGCCTGAAATAGAAATTCTGATGGTGTCTCCAATTCCTTTTTCAATTAATTCGTGTAATCCAATTGTGGATTTAATTGCAGAATCAATTTTATTTCCTGCTTCTGTTACTCCTAAATGCAATGGATATTTAATTTTATTAGATGCTAATAAATATAATTTCCTTGTTTGAACAGGATCAGATGATTTTAACGAAATAACCAAATCATAGAATTTGCGGCTTTCAAAAAATTTAATCCAATTGACAGCAACATTCACAATGTTAGTAATAGTAGGTTTAATGTTTTTAGGAAGAGATCCTGAGTTTATTCCAATCCTAATTGTTGCATGATGTTTTTTTGCACATTCAATGATTTCAATTAATTGTTTTTGATCCGAGATATTACCTGGATTAATTCTAATTTTCTTAGCACCTGCTTTAATTGATTCAATTGCAAACTTGTAGTTATAGTGGATGTCGGCTATTATTGGACATTTTGCTTTTTTAACAATAGATGAAAGAGCATGAAGATCTTTTTCATCAAAAATAGCAACCCTAACTAGCTCACATCCATTTTTACACAATTCATTAATTTGCTTCAGAGTAGCAGAAACATTGGCGGTTTTTGTGTTAGTCATACTTTGAATAACAATTTTGTTTTGTCCTCCAATAATAATGTTTCCAACTTTTACTCGTTTAGTTTTTGTTCTTGAATAAAACATTTATAGAAATTATAAATTTATATTATTAATTAATTAATAAAATTTGATACTAGATGTGCGATTAATTAAAACATTTTAGTGATTTTTTATATAATTATCTTTGTATCACAATAGTTGTGTACAGTTAAAAAAATTATTTAAATTTAGGTTTAACTTTGTATGCATGAGCAGATACTCGTTGGTAGAGAACTACCACTCCATTGTTTCTTTCAAGCATACACTTGTGTATAGCCTTCTTATTTGTACTCCTAATATTTTATTCATACATTCCTTTCTCATGAAAATCGATCTACATTTACATTCTCCTATATCTAGATCAAATGGTGATTCAATAAAATGAGATTCTCCTCATCACGCTATTAAGAAATTAATCCGTAATGACATAAAGATTGCTGCATTTACTGATCACAATAAATTTGATCCTGACTTCTATCTTCAAATATATCAGTTAGCAAAAACTGCTAACATTCTTTTTCTCCCCGCTATCGAAGTTAACGTTGTAAGAACTGATGGACAAACCGCTCATTTACTTTATATCTTTGAACAAAACCTTTCAATTGAACAATTACAAGAAATAAGTAAAATTGCTCGATGTGATATTCCTAAAAGAGGAATAAGTTTGAAAAAATGTAATACTATTTTCTCAAACTTTAATACTATTAAAATTCCTCACGTTGGTAAAAGTGACCATTTCAAATACGCTGACCTATTACAAATAGAATATGACGCTATTGAAATTTCTAATGAAGAAGACAAAAACTATCTTAGTGTAATGAAGCACTCAGATATTAATACTTCGGTTGTTGCTTTTTCTGATACTCATATGTGAGATGAATATCCTCAAGCTAGAAAACTCGTTACTGTAATTGACGATTTAGAAATTCCATCATTCAAAGAATTAAAAGCAAAACTATCACAAAATAAGATTTTTTTTATAAGGAGGAATAATTAATAAATGATAAAAAAAATTATTTTAGAAAAAACTAATACTAATAGTATTAATTCTGAATATATAACATTAGACTTTTCGAAAAAGATGAATGTTATTATTGGTCCTAAGGGTGGCGGCAAATCAACATTATTTGATTTACTTGCCGGATTGAAAAATAATTATATTTCTGATTCTGTAATCAATGCTTTAGACTCTTATGGCTTAAAGTTTGTTAAAGCTATTGAATATAGCAATGAAGAAATTCTTTTTTCTCAACTTTCTAAGAAAAAGAAAAGAGAAAAAGAAAATGATTACAGATATAGAAATGATGTAATCTATCAAGATGATCCTATTAAAAAGGATTTGACTAGTGCTAAAGATATTGATTTATTAAAATTTGAATACATCAAGAATCAAGTAAGCGCTTCTAATGAAGTAAATGATTTAATTAGAAAGATTAGATCTTTATATGATCAAATGAATAAATTAAACGAATATAACACTAACAATGATATCAATTGATCTAATACATTTAGAATGGATGAATTAAAGAATGATAAGAACAAGTTAGCTTTAATCACAAATCTTGACTACAAAAAAAATAAACAATACGACATTGTTAATCGTGATTTAGAAGAACATGTTTTATTTGCTAAATCAATTAATCCATTTCAACTTAGTTTATCTAAATTAAAAAGTAATAAACCTAACGGTTTAGATGACACATTTAAGTCTTATGATGAATCAATAGATTCATATATTGATAAAATTGAACAAGAATTAAGAGATCTTGAATTTAAGATTAAAGATAGAAACAAACTATCTAATAGAATAATTTCTGCTTTTGATTCATTTGCTTCAGCTTATAAAAAAGCACTTGATAAAATTAAAAATGAAGATTACTCTTCAAGCGGATTAAAGAGTTATGAAACCTCGTCTAAGAACTACTTTAGAAATTATGCTATTCAACTAAACTCTTTCATTAAATTATTTGAAGAATTAATTTCTGAAGAAATATATTTAAGAATTGAAAATGATCCTAAGCAAACCGGAAACTTTATTTTTAAAATTAATGAGGAAATCAAACTATCCGATGATTTAATAGCCGAGATTCTTAAGGTGGTATTTCATTCACCAGGAAACTCTCAAGAAGATGTTTACAAATGATTACACTCATTGTCTACTAAAGGAATTAAAGAGTTTGATGAAAACAAAATTAAGAATTGTATTTCTAAAGCTCTTAAAGAACAAACAAAAATATTTGTTGATTTCGGTGAGCAACAAAGAGACTATGAATCATTGTCTTTGGGACAAAAATCAATTTATGGTCTTAAACATAAGTTTAACTTATCAATTAATGATGATCTATTCTTAGATCAACCTGAAGATAATTTAGATAACAATACAATTGCTACTGAAATCTTAGATTTATTAACTAAAAAAAATAATAATCAAGTCTTCATCGTTACACACAACGCTAATATAGGAATACTTTCTAATCCTAATCAAGTAATAGTAGCAAACTTGAATAATGAAGATGAACCATATAAAATGCTTACCATTGACGAAGTTAAAAACAGTGAGTCTGCAAACTACCTAGAAGGTGGTAAAGAATATCTTTCTAGAAGATACGAAAAAATAATTAAAAACAAATAAGGAGATTAACTATGACACTAAAAATTAAAAAAACAAATGACAACACATATTTAGCAAGTTTTGCTTCTAATGAATTAGATATTTCAAAAGATTCAGAAAATTGAAATATCGAAGGCATTAACAAATTCTTAATTAAACTAGCAACTAAAACCCCAAAAGGTGAACAAATAGAAATAGAATGTGACAAAGATAGTTTAGAAAACGATAAGATTCTTTCTCATATTTATGAATTGTTTAATGAGTTTGTTAAGCAATACAATCAATTAAACGCTGAATAAAAAATAAGAGCAACCTTTAAAGGTTGCTTTTTTAAGTTATGACTCGTATTATTAGTAGTACAGTCAAATATTGCCTCTATATAATATTGTGTATAATTAATAAAATTATTAATCATGACATTAGAAACTAAAGATAAATGAATACGTTTAAATTTTATAAATAGAGTAATAACATTAAGTTACTCGATTATTAACAGCATTATTTGCACATCAATATTTTTATATAACATCATCGTTGCAAAACCTGGTTCATCATTTGTTAATTTAGCCGGATTAGCATTTTTTTTAACATGTCCTATTTTAATATTTAATCCAATATTTAGATTCATTACTAATAAACATTGCTTTAAAAAACTTGTTTATGAATCATTAGATATTGTTAATACAACTAATCTCCCTGATAAATTACCTAAAGTTGTATATGTTTATACAACTCACAATGATTTTATGCCTGGTAGATTGCTTCAAAGCATGAATCAAACATATAAAAATATTGAATATTGAATATCTGATGGTTCTTCAAAAGAAGAGTCAAGAACTGCAATAGATGAATTTGTGAAAAAGAATAGAAATGTTAAGCTGTATAGACTGCCAAGAGAGTCAAAAAACAAAGCAGATAATTTAAATACGTTTTTAAAAAATTCAAGTGTAAAATTTGATTATTTAATGATTTCTGATTCTGATGAAATCATTAATAAAAATTTTGTTAATAATTCATTAAGATTTTTTTATTCTAAAAAACTTCCTCATTTAGCTTATGTTAGTGGAATGAGTAATGTGTATAGCGAGAAATATTTGTTTTCATATGCAACAAGACAACGTGAACTTTTAGGAAATTTAAGACAGTTATTTTATAATTTTCAAACTAGTGATAGAGCAGATTTGTTTGGTAATTGCGCTATTATTTCAAATAAATTTTTGTCAGAGTTAAAGTATTCTTTCCCTGATTCAAACTTAGAGGATGAATATACTGGTGCAATATCTATTAAAAATCATTGAACAGGTTTTTTGTCTCCATTAGATGTCTCAATGCAAGCCAACGATCAAACAAGCAATGTATTTTACAAAAGATTAATGCGTATTGCTGATTGAAGAATTAGATGATGACAATCGGAAAAGCCATTTAAAAATTACAATGAAAAATATTCGATTTGGTTTTTTAAAAAATTAATGGTTATTTTCCAACCATTTTTTATATTTTTTGGGACCCTTTTAACTTCTATTTTTGTTTATATAGTCTACAACTACCATTTAGAATTGTGAAACCAAAAATTCTTTCTAATTTCTGTCATTGTTTCATTTTGCATGATTCCTTTATCATTTTTGACTAACTTTTGGATATCTAGCAAAATTAAAAAAAGAAAATGAGAATGATTCTTATTTCCATTTTTCCAATTTCTTGTTGTTTTAGCCTTCATTCCGAAGTTGCTATATCATTGATTTAATTGTTTTGCAAAGCATAAATATTCGGAATTTGGTGGCTCTCCAAAAAGAAATTTTGAAAGTAATGTTTCTAAAAGTATATATCAAAGTCGATTCGATTTTCTTTGAATGCTAATAAATGCAATTATCATTATTTCAATAAATTTGTTATTTTACTTTCTAAACTGTTATGATACACCTTGATTAATAGTTTTAATGTTTTTGACAATTACTTGTGGAATATTTTTCCTTTCACATCTATCAAATCTCGTATTAAATCTGCTTTCTTGCATTCCTTCCAATAAAAATTACGATCCATTAATTTTTTTATACAATGATGATCCGTTCTTGGAATTTAATGATATCAAGAAGAAATATTACAGTGATCACAAAGGTCAAATAGCATTCTAATTATTATTTTCTAAATAATTCTTATCAAATTCTTTAACTTCTGCAGGAGTACCTAAACAAATTACAGCATTCAACGGCACTAAATGTATCCCAATATGTTTCCCATTATCGATTAGAAATTGATACATTGGTGCTACATACATTTCTTTATATTTAGCAATTATTTCAGCTTTATGTGCTCTATAAACTCATAAAAAATCATTTCAAGAATTGAAATAATAAAGGCCTGTGCATGCATATTCAGAAATTCTAATTTTTTCAGAAGTAGCAATTGCCCTCGTGTTGTTGTCAACTTTTACAAAACTCCAATGATCTCCTAAAGCTTTGAATACAGTAAGGTTTCCGTCATTTTTAAAATCTTGTTTGTTTATGAAGTTTGAATCAATGTTAGTATCTATATTTCAAATTAAAATGCTATCTTGACTGTTTAACAAATCACGAATTTCATAAACAGTAGAAGCTTGACCATCAGTTTTATGAGATAAAACTCTAATTGTGAATTTCTTAATTCCTAATTGATTGATTCAGTAATTAACAAATTGTTCATCATAAACTTCGTTATTAAAAATGAAAATAAATTCTTCATCAAAAAGGTTTTTTAACGAAATCAAAGATCAATAAAAAAGTGGTTTAGATTTTGCAATTAATTTATATTTTGGTGTTACAAGACCTATATTTTTGAATCTAGTTCCACTGCCGTTTGCTGTGATAATAACTTTCATATTACTTATTAATTAGAGTAGTAATGAATGTAATAGCTTGACAAGCAAATACTATTTGTCTTTTTGGTTTATCAGTATGTGCAGGAAGCATACAAAAAAACTGCAATGCTTCAATTAAATAAACGACATTTAAATATTTAGACGGAATAATTTTTTTTAAAAAAGCATATAGTTTGGCTGTGTTCTTATTCGAAATAATTTTGTAATTAACGTCTCTTTTTGAGATTTTTAATTTAAATTCATCTTCAATTACAAAATCATATAAACCATGAATGCATTGGAATATTTTTGCATAATCATATAACAAATCACCATATTTTTCTGAATCACAAAATATTCCCCTAGGATCAATAGCCACTATTTGTTTATTCTTAGGATTATAAAAAGTGTTACTAAACACCAGATCACCATGACAAAAAGTAATTCTGTCAGATGCTGGTTTAACTAAAGTTCCGATTAATTTGTTAATATAGAAAGCATCATTAGAATTAAAAGCGGAAACTAAATTCTTAAAATATTCTTGAAATCATAAAAGTGAATGACATTTTTTTCCATTAATGTTGATGTGAAGACGAGTATATAAAATTGCAAGTTCTTTAATAGAAGAACATTTAGAAATACAGTCATAAGTTCTTTCTATGTAAAAACATACAAGTTTTTTAAATCAAGAATTTAGTTCTTTTTTTAAGGGGTGGTGCTTTTTACATTTATTAAAGAATTTCTTATATGCGATAGCAAAGTTTGCACATTGGTCATCTGTTAGCATGCTTGTGAACATTAAATCATGGAGTGTAACAAGGTTAATTTTTTTATATTTGATTCATAAATCTGTGGGCTTTAATGAATATTTAATTATTTGTGGGAGACAATCAGAAAATGTTTTTGGAGCATTAACAAGTCATTTTATTTCATAATAAAACTTATCTTTGTAAGGAGAATTATCTTCTCCAATAAACGATTTTTTAACTATATTGTTACTTAAAAATTCTATTTTATTAAAGTAGCGAGGTTTAACCATATAAAATATTATAATATTACAAATATCTATGTATGAAGGTTTTATTCATTAGACACTGTGCTACAAAAATGAATATAAATAACTCTTGATGTGGATGCAGTGATGTTCCTTTATCAGAAGAAGGAATTGAGCAACTAAAGCAAATAAAAGAAATTGGCAACAAATATAAAGTTGATTGTATTTATTGCTCGCCATTAAGTAGAGCAAGAATTACTGCTGAAGCGCTGTCTAATGGTAAAACTCCCATAATTATTGATCCTTTGTTGATCGAACGCGATTTTGGTAAACTTGAAGGTAAACCTTGCAGTGAAAAGGACAAGAATGATATGGCAAATTGAGAATTAAACACTGACCTTGGTCAAGGTGTGGAAAAGATCCAAGATATGTATTACAAACGTCTTTTGCCGTTTATTAATAAATTGTCAAGAACATATAATGCTGATAAAACGATTGCAATTGTTTCTCATTCATGAATTGGGAGATTGATTAGTTTTTATGTTTCAAACATGAAAGATTTCGAAATTATTTATAAAAAACCTAAACACTGTTTTGCTTATGAATATAATCAATTTTTTAAATAAAATTTGATTACTTCTTAAATCAGCTTAAAATCAGTCCATCAAGAAACCTGAAGCAACATCAATAGCTGTTTGATCATAGCTTTATTTTATGTTTTGTCGTGTTTACTTTTTGATGTTCTTTTACCCAAAAACAACAAAAATTTTCTAAATATAACAGTCTTTTGAACCTGGTTTTTTTAAATTTCGGTTTAAGCGGAAGAGAATATATATATGATTTTCTATATTAAATTTAGTTTTTTTATGTTTGCTTTAATAGGAATGGAAAAATACATACTTTTGTGTGCCAGTTCCGCTCAATGGTTTAATATTTTTAAAACTATCATTCTTATTAACAAAAAAAGAAAGTCAAATTTAATGAAATAATAGTATTTTGTATCGCAGTAAAATATTTCTCGTATTATTTTTTTTCCAATTTTACATTGTGTTAGAAATTTCTTTGAATAAAATTTAAAATCTTTTAACATACTATTCACATTTTATATGTTGTTGGTTGTATGGCGTTATAAAAGTAATATTAAATTCGCTCAATATTTTTTGATTACTTTTAATTTTCTCTCGTTTTTCTACATTTTGATATATAAAAATAGATATATAAATTGAAAGGTTTTATAAAATGAATACTCAAAAAGTAAAAACTCAGTCTGTAAGCACACCAAGTGAAGGGTTATCAAGAAAGAATCGTAAATTCTTCTTAAATTACTGCCATTTGTTTGTTTATATTTATTCTTTAATAATGTATATTGCATTATTTGGATGCTTATTTATTAGAGATTGAGAACATCATTATAATTGCTATTTCCATGATGGTAGTTTATCAGCGGGTGGAATTTGTTTAGTTATTTTCGGAATTATGTCAATTATATTTACATTCTTCTCGTTCTTAATTAATAGAATCGTTCCAAACAAGAGCAAATTCTCATACATGATTAAAGATGCTGTTTTCATTAATTTAGCAAATCTTTATCTTGTTTTAATGGGAGCTTTTACCGGAATGGATACATGATTATGGTCAATAAATAGTTCAAGTGTTTCTTTTGGTGGAGCCAACATCATTATTGTTTGAATTGTATTTAGCTTGTATTTAATTTGAAGTCAAATCAATCACTTCAAAGGTGACAAAATTAGAGCTTGATTTAAAAAACATAACCCAATTAAATCTAAAAACGCTTAATTAAATATGGCTAATAAGTTTCAAGAAAACAAAAAACGAGGCTATCTAGCTGGTTCAATGTTTAATGAAGCAGAAGTAGCTCAAAGACTTAAAGAAGGCAAATTGTTAAGAGCAGAGACTCCTGATATTCAATGGTATAACCCTATTGAAGCGCCTTTTAATGATAAATCTACACTCCCTACCTCTATTGATATTTTCTGAGGAGATACAAAAGAAGTATTAAGAAGTGATTATATCATTGCTGATTTAACAAATAATGATCCTGGTGTTTGTTTTGAATTAGGAATTGCATGAGCAGTTAACTATATAAGAGACATTCTTAAAAGAAACAACAAACCAGCTCTTGAATTATTAGAGAAATATCGTATTAAGAGCAAAAAGATTGTTGGTGTAGTTAGTGATATAAGAGTTAAAACCGCAGGTGAATATAAAGATTACTTGGTACCATATGGAATTAATCAATATGTAGTTGGCGGAATTCTTGATCAAGGCAAAATAGTTCATAAATTTGAAGAAGCAATTGAAACTATCAATTCTAAAAACAAAAAATAATATTAATCATCCTAATGGATGATTTTTTATTAATACTTTAATTTTTAAACACTAATAAGAATAGACATTCCACACAATTTGGTTTGAACCTTATTAAAAGAAAATAGCAAAGTTACATCTAACATTGCTATTTTTCACAATTACTTATTTATTTTTTTTATATTCTTTTAGAGCTTTTGCGATTTGATCAGGGCAGCTTGTTCCTCTACCTCTGCAATCGATTCCTTCTAGGATGTTAATTACTTCATCAATTGATTTACCTGCAATTAATTTACTAACTCCCATTGTATTACCAGGACAACCATTAGTAATCTTGCAAGATTTAATAGTGTCATTATCTATATCAAACTCGAAGTTAGTAGAGCATACGCCTTGTGGTTTATATGTGTATTTCATACTAATTTAATTATAACCATTCATGGAACATTTTCTTGTAACATGCCTTACCTAATTGAGCGGTTGCACAATATCCGAAAGAAATAATGAATGCATAAGCTATCATTTGTGGGCATATAGTTAATGATTGGAAGTCCATTACTGATAAGTCTGGAACTAATACAAAAATTAATCCAATCATTATTAAACATAATATTGAAAGGGTAATTCCAGTAGAAGGACGAGATTGGACAAGTGGAATCTTGCTTGTTCTTAGAACAAGAATTACTCCCATTTGAGTTAATAAACTTACTAAGAATCAACCAGTTTGAAACAAATTTTGTTGATCTTGTCCTCAATGTAACCCATATAGCATTATAGAGAAAGTAATTACATCAAAAATAGTACTTATTGGCCCCATGCAGATCATGAATTTAAGAATGCTCTTTGCATTTCAATTTTGAGGTTTCTCTAAATACTCACTATCGACATTGTCTCATGGTAGTGCAAATTGACAAGTATCAGAAATCATATTCAAAATCAAGATTTGAATTGGCATCATTGGGTTGAACGGGAATCACATTGATGCAATCAACATACTTAATACATTTCCAAAGTTACTTGAAACTGTCATCTTAATATATTTAATAATATTGGCAAATGTTTTTCTACCTTCAATGATTCCATTTTCAAGAACCATAAGGTTCTTTTCTAATAAAATAATGTCTGCACATTCTTTAGCGATATCAACTGCAGTATCAACTGATATTGCAATATCAGCTGCTCTCATGGCTGGCGCATCATTAATACCATCTCCCATAAAACCAACTATATGTTTTTTAGATTTAATAGCTAATACTACACGTTCTTTTTGCTCAGGAGATAATTTAGCAAAAACATTAACATCCATTACAACATCTTTTAATTCATCATCATTCATATTTTCAATATCTGAACCTAATAAAACTTTATTAGTTTGAATTCCTACTTGCTTGCATATGTATTGAGCAATTAACTCATTATCTCCAGTTAGTACCTTAACTTCAGTACCTCTTTTTTGTAATGCATTAATAGCACCAGCAGCAGACATCTTTGGCGGATCAAGTAAAGCAATATAACCAATTAGACGCATGTTAGATTCATCTTTTACGCTAAAACCATCAGTTTTAGCTAAACGACCATTATTTACAGCAATAGCTATAACTCTCATTCCTTCTTCTGATAGGTCATGAACAGTGTCTTTAATCTTCGTTCTTAACTCATCATTTAGTTGCTTAATTTCTCCGTTAATTTCAGCACATGAACATACTGAAACAATTTCTTCAATAGCACCTTTAGTAACTAATTGAAGTTCTCCAGCTTTATCTTTTAAAACAACAGACATTCTTCTTCTATTGAAATCAAATGGAATCTCATCAACTTTTTTAAATTGTAAAACTTCATCATTAAAACCATTTTCTTCAGCTTTATCAATAATTGCTAAGTCTAATAAATTTTTTAGACCAGTTTGGTAATAACTATTTAAAAAACCCATAAACTAAAACTCTATTGTCTTCTTTACCATTTAAATTAATATGACGTTCAAGAACAATTCTGTCTTCTGTTAATGTTCCTGTTTTATCAGTACATAAAACATCCATTGCTCCAAATGATTGAATAGCATTTATTTTTTTTACAATAATTTTTTGTTTAGATAACTTAAACGATTCTTTAGCTAAGTTGACTGTAACAATCATTGGAAGCATTTCAGGAGTGATTCCGACTGCAACTGCTAATGTGAATTCAAGTGCTTGAATTCATGGATTATTACCTTCTACATCAATTCCAGTAGTTCCCCTAATAATAAATACTATTAGAGTCATTATTAACATAGTAGCAATTAATAATCAGCTAACTGATTTAATTCCTTTATCAAAATTTGTTTTAGGTTTCTTATTTTGAATACTCTTCGCTACTTTACCAAAATAAGTATTGGCACCAACTGATACTACTATTCCTAATGCAGCCCCGCTAGATACAGTGGTTCCCATAAAACATAAATTGTCTCTTTCAAGCGCTACTAATGAATTAGTACGATTAACTACAAGTTTTTCAACTGGTTCAGATTCACCGGTTAATGAGGCTTGAGAAATAAATAAGTCTTTTGCACTAATGATTTTCATATCAGCAGGGATCATATCACCTGCAGTTAGGTGAATAATGTCACCTACACAAACTTCATTAATTGGGGTTTCTTTTTTAATTCCATCTCTTTCTATGGCAGTTGTAGTAGTAATCATCTTCTTCAATTTTTCTGAAGATGAATAAGAACGCATTTCTTGAAAAAAACGAATAAATCCAGAAATTAATACCATTGCTAGAATAATCCCAAAACAAGCTCAGTTATCAACTGTTGGGTTTATTTTTCCTTGAGCATTAGGCAGCAATATATTTAGCAATGCAATAAAAATTAGAACTATTGAAAAAGGAGTTCCAAATGCCGAAAAGAAAAAGTGATATCACTGTTTCTTCTTGCCCGAGATAACATTATTAGTCCCATATTTTTCAATATTTTGTTCTACTTGTTGATTTGTTAGCCCCTTATTGCTTGAATTTAATTCAATAATTGTTTTATCAACACTTTGATCAGAAAATTCTAACAATTTCTTGTTATATTCTTGAGATATTGTTGGTTTTTTAAAATTCTTTTTTCTTTTAATACTCATGTTCCTTTTTTTATTAAAAAGGACAAAGTGAGGTGATTTTAATAATTAATGAATGAAAGAAAATTAATGGATGAAGATATTCCATTCATTAAATTACAAAGACAACTCCACAGGTCCATACATTAATTCCCTTTCGCTAAATTTATTTAGATATTATAATAGTATAATTATAAAATTAAAATTAAAGGAATTAATTATGGCAGTAAAAAGACAAGTTAGGTTAGAATGTACTGAATGCAAACACATCAACTATCTAACTAAACGTAATCCAAAATCTACACCAGATAAATTAGAATTGAAAAAATATTGCAAATATTGCAAGAAGACTACAGTTCACAAAGAAACTAAAGCTAAATAATGACTCAATCATCCTTTGATTACAAGGTCAACATAGTTAGTAAATTATTAAATAAAAATAAAGCCGACGGTTTTATTTTTATTTCTACCTATAACAGATTTTGAATTACTGGAGTGAATACTACTTTTGGTTATGCGATAGTAACTAAAAATAATGTTTATTATTTAATTGATGCTCGTGACTATGAATGTTGCAAGAGCCAATTAAAAAATATTAAATGTGTTTTATATAACAGTTTTAATGATTTAAAAGCATTAGTTAATAAATTAAAAATTAAGAAACTATTATTTGAAAATGACTATGTTTCATATCTAGACTTTAATAATGTCTTAAAGAAATTAAATAATAAATTAATCCCAATTAATACATGTATTCTTCGTGCACAAAAAACACCTGAAGAAATTGCTAATATCCGCAAGTCTATGGATATTGCTGCTAGTGCTATTAATTACATTAAGAAAACAATTAAGGTTGGCATGAGTGAAAAGCAAGTTAAACAAATGTTAACTATCTATATGCTAAACAAAGGAGCAACCGCTACTAGTTTTGATCTAATTGTTGCTTTTGGGGAAAACACAGCAAATCCTCATCACCAATCAACTGACCGTAAATTAAAGAACAACGAATTTATCACATGTGATATCGGTTGCATCTACAATGGTTATTGTTCGGATATCACTCGTACTTTTTGATTAGGAAAACCATCAAAAAAAATGCAAGAAATATACAATATAGTCTTGCATTCTAATGAATTAGGAATAGAAGCAGCAAAAGTTGGAATAACAGGAAAATCCCTTGATAATGTTTGCAGATCTTACATTAACAAATATAAAGAATATAAAGATTTATTTGTTCATGGAACCGGTCATGGAGTAGGAATTGAAATCCATGAACTCCCAAATGTTAAACCAACATATGAGGAAAAGATTCTAGATAACTCTATTATCACAATAGAACCGGGAATATATGTGCCCGGTTTTGGCGGAGTTAGAATTGAAGACTCTGTTTTAGTTGCCAAAAAAGAAATTGAAGTGCTAACTAAAAAAGCAAAAAAATAATTTTGCTTTGTTTTAAATTAAAACTTGTGCGTTTATTCGGTTAAATTGTTCTTTTGAACAAGTTTATCAATTCTTAAAATGATAGTTTATTAAATTTTTACTGTTCTTGGTTAAATTCATGTTGTTCAACTGCAAGCTGTTCAACATTATCTAAACATTTTTCTACATTGCATAAACGCTTATCAATTTTACCTAAACTATTAAGAATTAAATCAAGTTTAAATTATGTGTTGGTTCCGCCATTAGCACCAAGTTTTTTAGTTATACGTTTAGTTTTCACAATTAATTTTGCATCCTGAGAGTCATTAATTTCAGGACCTTCATAATTTATTCTAATATCTAATGTTTTCTGTTTCTTCATATTATTTATATTTATGTATGAAAAATACTATCATAGGGTCAGTAAAAAACACTACGACATTTTTATCTTTTTATGTAATAAAAGTTTAAAAAACTTTTAATATTTTTACAAAAGTTTTATATACAAAAAAATATAATGAATAAATATTTATAATATTTAAATAATGAAATCTAAAAAAACATATATTACTACACCAATTTATTATGCATCTGGCGATCCGCACATAGGCCATGCATATACTACTGTTCTGGCTGACGTAATATCTCGTTATAAAAAATTAATTGGTAATGATGTTTTTTTCTTAACCGGTATGGATGAGCATGGTCAAAAAATTTATGAAAAAGCCAATGGTGTTGATCCTAAATCTTTTGTAGATCAAATTGCATTCAAATTTAAAAATCTGTGAAACAAATTAGATATCGATTATTCTGCATTTGCAAGAACCACTGACGATAATCACTGCAAAATGGTTCAAAAGATTTTTAAGACATATCAAGATAAACAATATATCTATTTAGATAATTGAGAAGGTTTATACTGTGTTCAATGTGAAGAAAACTATACTAAATCACAAGCTGTTAAAAAAGAAGACGGAAAACTTTATTGTAAAGTAGGTCATGAACTAACTTACAAAAAAGAAGAATCATATTTCCTAAGAATTTCAAAATTCCAAAATTGATTAGAATCATTCTTGTCTTCTCATCCTGATTTTGTTTATCCAAACGGGAGAGTAAAAGAGTTAAACAATAATTTTATTAATCAAGGCTTGACTGATTTATCAATTAGTCGTACTACTTATGATTGGGGTATCAAAGTTCCTAATGATGATAAACATGTTGTTTATGTATGAATAGATGCTTTAATGATTTATTTATCAGGTTTAAGTTATTTAAGTAATGATGATAAAAATTATCAACATTACTGAAATGATGAATCTTGTGAAATCATTCATTTAATGTCTAAAGAAATTACAAGATTTCACTGTATCTATTGGCCAATTATGCTAGAAATGTTGGGTTTAAGAAAACCTACACATATTATTTCTCACGGGTGAATAGTTACAGATAAAGGAAAAATGTCTAAATCTTTAGGTAATGTAATAGATCCGTTTGAATACATTGCTAATTATGGATCAGATGCATTAAGGTATTACTTAATTAAAGAAATATCAATTGAAAATGATGGTATCTTTTCAAAAGAATTATTCATTAATTGTTTCAACAATGATTTAGCTAACAATTATGGTAACTTAGTTTCTCGTTCAATTGGTATGTTAACCAAATACACTTCTGGTTTGATAACTAAACCTGACCTACAATGCTTTGATTTATCTGATAACACATTATTAAACTTGACTAAATCAACTATCACAAGCTGTGTTGAATGCATTGAATCTAATAAGATTCAACAATGTGTTAAGAACATTCTGACTTTAGGTGATGTTGCTAATAAATATATTGAAGATAAAAAACCTTGAGTATTAATTAAAGAAAATAAAACTGGCGAAGTCAACGCATTCTTATTTACTTTAGTTAATGTTGTAAGGGTAATGACTATCCTTTTATCTCCAATATTAGTAAAAGGAACTAAAGAAGCTATTAATCAATTAGGATTTAGTAAAGAACAATTAACAATTGAATCACTTTCAGATTTTAATTTAATTGATAACCATAAGGTTAATTCATCAAAACCAATTTATTTGCGAATTAAACAAAATTAAGGTAAAATATTGTGGGGATGTCAAGGCTTCGACATGAATAATTGACTACCAAATGCAGTGGGGTTTGCCCCTTATAGCTCAAGGTCTTCTTAAATGCAGACAACAACAATGACAACGTTAACATGGACGAAGCATTCATGATTAACCAAATGTCAAACCAAAACCTTAATTTAGCATATTTAGCTTAATTTAACTTTGGAATAGGTATTAGTGTTTGCTATTTACATTAATACATTAACATAAATAGCTATATTCTTTGACTCCGATAAGAAGAATTAATCCTATCGGATTAGTTAAACATAGGTTCGTTTTATTACCTAATAATGTTTAATGAATGCTCTAAATTAAAACTAAACTGTAGACTTTGATAGAAGGTCATTTGTGGAAACGGGTTCAATTCCCGTCATCTCCACCATATAAAAAACACCAGGTAAATCACTTGTGCTTTTTTCTTTGTTATTTTTTATTTTTTTTCTTGTTTCTAACACCAAAGAAGATTCCTAATCCACTACCAATTGCAATTGCACAAATGCAAACCCCAACTATTATTCATATAATTGTGTTACTTGTGTTTTCATTTGGTGTGATTGAAACATTAAAGTAGTTAGTTGCAACAGAATATCCATATTTAGAATCAATTGCTACAATTCTTACATTACCAGATCAAGTCTTGCTTGAATATATAGACAATTGAAGAGTTTCAGGATTAAAAGCAAAACCATAATCTAATAAATTAGTTCCATCTTCAGCTTCTATTCTAAATGTCAAGTTTGATGGATCAACTAGGTCTTTTTTAGAACCATCTACATAATAATATATTTCATTTTTTAAATCAGAGAAATCGTAGTTAAATGTTTTTTGAGCTACGACATTAAGGTCTGAAGGGGTTGGAATGTCGCCGCCTACTCACCTGATTGAATTAGGCAATGTGCTGTCGTCTGTTTTTTTAGCAGTAAGTCATTCAGTAGGGAATAATCTGTTATTAAATTTTGAATAGAAATCATCTTTTGTTCCTGCTACAACATAAAGCTTTCCGTTTTCAGCAAGGTTTGGTCATCATGAAAATCCAAGATTATCGTTTCCATTTGTTGAAGAAGTTACAATATTTTGTATTCTAGTTAATGAACTAGCAGTTCAATTTAAATATATATTGTTGAAAGTACATTTCGCATCTTCATCAGTGCCTTCACCGAATGCATATGCACATATATAAGTCAAACTATTAGGTAAATGTAAGTCTCCTGTTAATTCTTTACAATTACCAAATGGTCTATATGCACGGTAAGTATCACCCATAGTTGATAATGTTGGGTTACCGATTGTAGTTAATGAATTAAGCTTATCTAAACCATAAAGTGCTGTAAGGTTTTCATTATCATAGAAAGCACCGCAACCAATATAAGTTATATTTGTAGCATTTCCAAAATTTACAGTGTTTAAATGACATCATTGGAAAGTAAAATCTTTGATTTTAGTCAACGATTTAGGAACAACCAAATTTCCTGTTAATTTTGTACCAGAAAAAGCATTAGCACCTAAAAATTCAACATAATCAGAAAGTCCTACTGTTGTATCATCACCAGCTCCATTAACTACGTCTGTATTAAAATGTGTAAGTGAGTCTTGTTGTTGAAAGCATGCATTACCAATGTATTTTAACTTTGATCCATCTGATACATGAACAGTAGATATTATTGTATGTCAACCGCCTTCTTCCGCAAATGCGCTTGAGCCTAAATATTCTAATGAGGCAGGTAATTCAAGCGTTTTTTCTGAATTTGTGTCGTCAGATGTTTGAAATGATTTGAAAAACGCACCATCATCTATTTTTGTTAGACATGAGAAATCAGAAAGTGTAATTTTGTTATTTTTCCGAACTAGTGGTTTTGCAAAAATTTATTAAATTTGTTCTAGCAAAAGCTCTTTCTCCTATATATTCAAGGCGAGACTCACCAGTTGATTGTTCATATGAAAAATTCTCAATTGTTGAATCATAAAATGCACGTTTATTAATAGCATATAGATGACCAGTGTCGATAATGTGAACTGTATTTATTGTAGCTCTTTCAAAACAGTGATTGCCAATAAATTGAAGATTAGCACAAATCTTAAGAGTATTAATTTTAATTTCAGTTGGAAATAATCCAGAAGAAATGTTTTGAATTGGTAATTCAAGTCTGCTTCCTTCTGTGTCTTTTCACTTTTCAGGAATAACCAAGTTTTGTATCTCAATAGTAGTTGTTATTTCACTATCAAAATTTATAGAAGCAATTGCTCATGCAGGTTTATTAGTTTCATAACTATAGTATTCTTGTAGTGTAACTATACCGCTTGGTAATGTACCTCCTTCAGTACTAAAAAATGTATTTACATCAACTGTTGTTGATGTTAGTGTTGGTTGTTGACCGCCTTCTTCAGTAACATCATTTGCTTCTATTCAACCACCATCAAAGAAATTATCAAGGTTTCACATATAAGGCATTGTGCCGTTATTTACAATAACATCAGTGTTTTCTCCAATTAATGGGTGTCAATTCTTATCAAGAAGTATTCCTTCTGCATATGTTGATATGTCTTCAGCAGTTCAGTTAAAGTAAATTCGATCGAAACATCCATAATTTTGGCCTTCTCTAATTTGTCCAAATGCATAACTACCAATATATCTAACTGATTCAGGAATATAAAGTATTCCGCCTAATAATGGGCAATTATCAAATACATATGGTTCAATAGTATTTAATTTAGAATTTTCGCCAAAATGTATTGCAGTTAAAGAAGAACAACTAGAAAATGCTCTATTACCAATTCTTACTAAATTATCATTAAAATTAATTTCACTTAATTTTGTGCCTTGAAAAGCACCTCCGTCAATGTCAGTAAGATTACTTAATTCATCTAGATTTACACAATCAAGATTTGCACAATTATTAAAAGCATTGCTATAAATGTGTTGCAAAGTTATAGGTAATATAACTGTAGCAAATGGTGCTTCATAAAAGCAATAAGACCCAATTGTTTTTAATGATGTATTAGACGACAAATCAAGACAATCAACAACATCGGTTGATGATGAGAAAGCGTTCCGAAACGCTTGCTCACCAATAGCAGTCAAATTAGAACAATTAATAGTTAAAGAAGAAATACTATAACAATAACGAAACGCTCCATTCCCTATGCGTGTTAGTGTATTAGAATTGATTTCAACTTTTTTATATTAGTTGACTCTTGAAAGGCACTTTCACCTATGTTATTAATATGGCGGCAATTAAAACCTATTTCAACCGTTTCCAAACCACGACATAAATAAAATGCTCTTTTACCAATTGATAATAGAGAAGTCGCTTCACTAAAATCAATGTCTTTTATTTGGGTACTAGCAAAACACTCATCTTTTAATTCAGTAATATTACTTGTAATTTTTAAAGTACCATCAAATTTCTTTGTAAAAGCGCCTCTATCTACACAAGTAATAGGATATGTTTCAGACCCATCTGTATATGAGTCTTTTATTGAATAAATACCGGTTGATTCAAGAGAAAAATCTTCAGAAACAGAAGAAATGTGTCATACATATTTAAAATTAATATTGTCTGAGTAATATTCTTTGTATAGACCTAAAGTAACAGTCCCTGCTGGAGCAACAGGATTAGATTGATTGTGATTAGATAATACATGAGAAGCGTCGACTTCAACGGTTTTAACAAAGATTGTATTTAAACTTGATGTTTGATCTTCTTTAACTGACCCACTTTCAACTTCTTCATCATCCGCTAATAATGCCTGTTGTTGTAAATCTTCATTAATTGTTTGTATTTTACCATTTAAAAAAGAGTTGGTTAAACATAATGTACCAGGTAGCATAGCAACACATGCACACATAGACAATATCTTAAAACGTTTCATTTTATTATTCTCCTCTGTTTCTTTAAATTTATATTGATACTTATGTTTTACTGCAAAATATAAGTTTTTTCAAATTGTGAAAAATTCGTATAAAACAAAATTTATTTTGGATAAGATTGTTGTTATTTAGAATTGATTGTAGAAACAGATAAAGTAATTTCTTCTAAGACATCAAGGACTACTTTAACTGTGTCTAATGATGTAAATAATGGTGTATTAGTTTCGATAGATAATGCTCTAATTTTAATTCCATCTGCGCCATTTTTGCCAACTTCGCTGGTGTTAATTACATATGATACAAACCCACTATGTAATAATTTAGCAATATCAGTTGATCCTTCATTAAATTTCTTAACAACTCTGTTATGAATATTATGGTCTTTTAGAAATTTAGAAGTTCCTGGAGTAGCTACAATATTAAATCCTAATTTGTAGAATCTTCTAATTAGTGGTAATGATTCATCACGATCTTTTTGTGAAATAGTTGCAAAAACTGTTCCATAGTTTTGCAACTTCATACCACTGGCTAATAATGCTTTATAGAAAGCACGACTTAATTTATCATCATAACCAATAGCTTCACCTGTTGATTTCATTTCAGGAGATAGATATGCATCTAATCCATGAATTTTGTTGAATGAGAATACAGGAACTTTAACATATCATCTCTTAGGTTCAGTTGGGATATAAATCAAAGATACCTAATTCTTTTAATGATTTACCTAAGATAACTTCAGTAGCAATATCGGCTAGTGAATATCCTGTAGCTTTTGATAAAAATGGAACAGTTCTACTACTACGTGGGTTTACTTCAATAATATAAACTTTATCATTCTTATCTACAATAAATTGAATATTGAATAAACCAATGATACCAATCGCTAATCCTAATTGTTTTGCATATTGAAGAATTGTTCCTTTAACTTTATTTGAAATACTAAATGAAGGAAACACACTAATTGAGTCACCACTGTGAATACCGGTTTTTTCAACTAATTCCATAATACCTGGAACAAAAACATCTCTTCCATCACAAATAGCATCTACTTCTACTTCTTTACCTGTAATATATTTATCTACCAATACTGGTTTGTCTTCATCAATCTCAACAGCTGTTTTTAAATAATGTTTTAATCCTTTTTCATCAGCAACAATTTGCATTGCTCTACCACCTAATACAAATGAAGGACGAACCAACACTGGATAACCAATTTTTTTAGCTGCTGCAACACCTTCTGAAATTTTTGTAGTCGCTAAGCCTTTAGGTTGTGGAATGTTTAAAGATAACAATAATTTTTCAAATGAATCACGGTTTTCTGCACGATCAATAGCTTCTACTGATGTACCAATGATTTTAACACCACGTTCTTGTAATGGACCAGCCAAGTTAATTGCTGTTTGACCACCTAAAGAAGCAATCACACCATCAGGTTTTTCAAATTCAACAATGTTCATTACATCTTCTGGTGTTAATGGTTCAAAATATAACTTATCAGCAGTTGTGTAATCTGTTGATACAGTTTCTGGGTTGTTATTAACAATGATTGCTTGGTATCCAGCTTTTTTAATAGTTTGAACAGCATGAACTGTTGAATAGTCAAATTCAACACCTTGTCCAATACGAATAGGCCCAGCGCCTAATACGATAATTTTTCTTTGTTTAGATAATTTAGATTTATTTGTTCCTTGATAAGATGAATAGAAATAAGGAATGTATGCATTAGTGTGGAATGTATCAGCCATACGATATACTGGCATAATCTTATTTTCTTTACGAAGGTTGAATACTTCAACTTCTTTAACATTTCATAACTTAGCAATATAAGCATCACTAAATCCTATTTTCTTTGCTTCTTTTAATACACTAATATCATTGCGTTTCTTAGCAATAACTTTTTCATAATCAATAATCTTTTTTAATTCTATTAAAAAGAATTCAGTAATTAACGAAACTTTATGAATCTTCTTAGTAGACTCACCACGTCTTAATAGTTCAGCAATAGCAAAAATTCCATCATCTTTAAATTCTTTTAAATATGAATAAATTTGTGCAGTTGTGTAAGAGTCAAATTTCTTTAAATAAAAATGAGATACACCAATTTCTAATGATCTAACTGATTTAAGTAAACATTCACTTAATGTAGAACCAATTCCCATTACTTCACCAGTAGCTTTCATTTGAGTCCCTAAAGCATTTGATGCAGAAGTAAATTTATCAAATGGAAATCTAGGTAACTTAGCAACTACATAATCAAGACTTGGTGCTTTAGCTGCAGTTGTGTTTGCAATCTTAATCTCATTAAGATTCATACCAACAGCAATTTTAGTTGTAACTTTTGCGATTGGATAACCAGATGCTTTTGAAGCTAACGCAGATGAACGAGAAACACGAGGGTTAACTTCGATTAAAAAGTATTCACTAGTTTTAGGGTTCAATGCAAATTGAACATTACATCCACCAGCAACTTTAAGTTCTTTAATTAATTTAGTTGCACTTTTAATTAACATGTTTTCATCTTTTTTAGATAAAGACATGATTGGAGCAACAACAATTGAATCTCCTGTATGAACACCAACTGGATCGATGTTTTCCATACCACAGATAGTGATAACGTTATTAGCGTTATCTCTCATCATTTCAAATTCAATTTCTTTATAACCCTTAACTGACTTTTCAACTAATACTTGGTGAACAGGTGATTGCATTAAAGCGTTTTCACCCAATTCAATCAATTCTTTTTCATTATTAGCAAAACCACCGCCTGTTCCACCTAATGTAAAACCAGGACGGAGAACCACTGGATAACCAATCTTCTTAGCAGCTTTTTTCATGTGTTCAAGATCATAAGTAATTTCAGAAGGAATGACTGGCTCATTAATTGATTCACATAATTCTTTGAATAATTCACGGTCTTCTGCTAGTTGAATACTTTCACTACTTGTTCCTAATAATTCAACACCACATTCTTTTAGAACACCTTTCTTTTCTAATTGAACAGCCATATTCAATCCTGTTTGGCCACCAATTCCTGGAATAATTGCATCTGGTCTTTCTCTACGAATAATCTTAGCAATGTATTCTAGAGTTAATGGTTCCATATATACCTTGTCAGCAATTTGAACGTCAGTCATAATTGTGGCAGGATTTGAATTAACTAAGATTACTTTGTAACCTTCTTCTTTAAGAGCCAAGCATGCTTGAGTGCCAGCATAATCAAATTCTGCTGCTTGACCAATAACTATTGGTCCTGAACCAATAATCATTATTTTCTTTATATCTTTTCTTTTTGACATTATTATTCTCCTAATATTTTGTGTGTATTTTTTTAAGCAATTAATTATCTAATTGACATCCATTCAACATTATTTGGATCCTTCTGGAAAGCTAATAATTTACGATGTTCAATTTCATTAATGTAATTTTGGTTAAGAGCAAATTTAATTAATGTATTAAAGTTTGATAATGAATGGTTAATTACATTAGCATTTTTTAAGTTGTCTTCACATTTTTGCAAGTTATAAGTAAAAATTGAAGCAATGCCTAGAACATTAATCTTATTGTTTCTTAAAATATTAACAACTTCGATTGATGACCCACCTGTAGACATTAAATCTTCAATTACTACTACTTTTGCATTTTCAGGGATAAATCCTTCAATATGTTTTGCACGACCGTGATCTTTTACTTTGCTACGAACATAAGCTGTTGGCTTGTTCATTTTTGTAGCAACAATAGCTGCATGAGGAATGCCGGCTGTTGATGTTCCAACAATGTATTCAGCTTCTGGGTAATATTCATTAATCATATTAACCATTTCATTTTCAATAATTTCTCTAGATTCAGGATAAGAGATAACTAATCTATTATCGCAATATATAGGTGATTTAATTCCACTTGCTCAAGTGAAGGGGTTAGATGGAGAAAGAAAGACTGCTTTTATTTTCAATAACTCATTAGCTACGATTTCTTCTCTTGTCATGTTATCTCCCAATATATGCATTAATTATTTCATAATTAAAATTAACAATATTATATAGACTATTTAGTTTATTTAAAATATTTTTCTTAAATGGTTTTATTGATGTTAATCTTAAATAATTTTTTGAAACCAATCTTAATGTATTTTTCAAGATAATAGACAGATGCACCAGTAACAATTGATAGAACCATTACGATTATTGCATAAGCAAAGGCATTTTCTCGAATTGACAAATCAAGACCGTATGAATAAAAACAATGTGTCATATATATAAAAAACGAATACTTACCAATATAAGTCAAAAACTTATTATTCAATTTAAAATATAGTGATAAATAAATAACGCAAATGACAAATAAAATGTGTTCATATATTGCCACTGGTTTTGTAACAAAAAAAGGCACAGATATTAATAGCAAAACGATTCCTCACGTGGTGATCATTTCGTTAAATTCTTTATTAAAAGCTGCATATAAAATTCCAATAGAAAAACACATAGAAGATCTTATTGGAGCATAAGTAAAATTCATCATTGAAAAAAATCAAATCATTGGAATTATTGCCATTATGATTGATGCAATTTTTATGTTTTTAATGAAAAAATAAATTAAGACAAAAAATGTGTAAAAGATAATTGTCAATTTGATGTATCAAGATGGATGATACAAATCATTTTTCAAATCAAACCCCAATATCGAAAGTGCAATATTTGGTGAATCACTATGAAATATTAAAAAGAAAACAAGATTAATTACAACCATTCAAAAATATAGATATGGTATTTTAAATATTAATATTTTTAATAAATATTTTTTATTATTCTTTTTATATTGTTGAAGAAGGCAATAAGCGGAAAGCATTAAAAATACCCCCACAAAACACTCCCCTAAAAATTGTGATAAATAAACATAATCAGGGTTAAAAGCAACAAGACCATCTGCTGTGTGAGTTAAGACAATAAATAAGCATGCCCCCCCTCATTTGTGTTGTGTTTTTTCTTGAAAAATTATTTTCATTTTTATCTTTTCTTTTTGTGCAGCAAAAAATTACTACAAGCAACAATCCTATGAAAACAACCATTATTTCCGAAATTCCTTACAAACTTTTCTATACATTTCTAGTGAATTATCTGCTTGAGTAATTGGTCGTCCTACTACTATGTAATCTGATCCAAATTCTCTAGCCATTGTTGGAGTCGCGATTCTTTTTTGGTCGTTTGCAGTAGAAGAAGAATATCTAATTCCAGGAGTAACAGCTAAAAACTTTTTACCAAGACTCTTTTTAATTTGTTTAACTTCATTAGGTGAACAAATTACACCATCTACTCCAGCTTTTTTTGCATTAGTTGCATAATGCAACACCGTATCGTTAATTTTTTTGTTAATTAATAATTCGTTTTTAAGCATATTTGCATCTGTGCTTGTTAGCTGAGTAACAGCTAATACCTTGATACCTTTACCTGCAGCAATCTTTGCTTGTTTCATCATTTGAATTCCACCAGCTGCATGAATAGTTAACATATCAATTTTTAAATCTTTTAATGATTCAACACCATGCATAACAGTGTTAGGGATATCATGAAGTTTTAAATCTAAGAAAATCTTAAATCCTTTATTTTTTAATTTCTTAACTCCTTCTCTTCCGATTTTATAAAATAGCTGATACCCAATTTTTAAAAAAGGTTTTTCATTCTTCATCTTTTTTAAAAAATTATTTAATTCGGTTTGTGAGGAAAAATCACAAGCAATAATTACATTATTCATATTTAAGCGCCTTCCCAATAATATCAGATAATTTGTTTATCTTTAATTCCTTCATTACTTTAGGTAATTGTTCAATAATTTTCTTACATGCATAAGGATCAACTAAGTTTTGTGCTCCCACTTGAACAGCTGATGCACCTGCATACATCATTTCAATAACGTCATATGCATCCTTAACGCCACCAATACCAATGATTGGTAATTTAGTAGCTTTTGCACAAACATAAACCGATCTTAAAGCAATTGGTTTAATTGCAGGGCCACTAAACCCGCCCATTTTATTAGCAATAATTGGTTTTCCAGTATTTAGATCAATTCTCATGCCAACTAATGTATTAATTAAAGACAAACCATCCGCACCAGCTTTTTCTGCTGCTATTGCCATTTCAGTAATGTTAGTATCAACAGCAGATAATTTAATATAAATAGGTTTTTTAGTAGCTTTTTTCAGTGCCTTAACCAACATAGTCAAATGAGTTGGATTGCACGAGAATTTTAAAGCACCTTTTTTAACATTAGGACAACTAATGTTAACTTCAATTATTGCTACTATTGGTATCTTGTCTAATTTCTTAGCAATGCTTACATATTCATCAATTGTTGTGCCCGCAATGTTAGCTATCACTTTCTTGCGATAAACTTTTTTAAGTTTTTTAAACTCTGTTTTTATAACCTCATCAATACCCGGATTTTGTAAGCCAATAGAGTTAATTAAACCAGCTTCGCATTCAGCGATTCTTGGTAACGGATTACCAAATCTAGGTTCACATGTAGTTCCTTTTGTAGAAAAAGAACCCAATATGTTAATGTCATAATACTTAGTGAATTCATAACCAAAACCAAATGTTCCGCTTGCTGGAATAATTGGATTATCTAATTGCCATTTGCCTAATTTAGTCCTTAAACTTTTATTTACCATATTAATTCCTCACTATTAAAAATTGGTCCTTCACGACAAACTCTTTTTGGTCCATTCTTTGTTTGAATTGAACATCCCATACAACACCCAAAACCGCAACCCATTCTTGCTTCTAATGAAAGTTGTCCTTTATTAGTACATGCTTTAAACACAGCTTTCATTAAATTAATTGAGCCGCATGTGTAATATGGTAAATTATCTAATTTATAAGTCTTAATAGCTTCAACCACATTACCTTTAAATCCATATGATCCATCATCTGTACAAACAATTAATTTTTTACATGCAGATTTTCATTCAGACAATTTAAATACATCCTGTTTAGATTTAAAACCAATTACAATTGTTACATCAATTCCTTGTTTAGTTAGTTGTTTGCTTAAAGCATATACAGAGCCTATACCAGAACCACCGCAAACAATTAATTGTTTGTTTTCATTAAATGGAATATAGTGGTTTCCTAAATCTGTAAGAATTTCTAAGGTGTCCTTGGGTTGCATTTTGGAAATAATCTTAGTGCCTTCACCAATTACCTTATATAACACTTTAAGAGAGTTTTTATCTCAATCATAAACGCTCATCGGTCTTCTTAAAAACTTACCTGGCACTTTAATGTTTAAGAATTTTCCGGGTTGTAATCAAGATGTTGGACCCTTTAAATTTATTAGATAAGTAGAATCATTTATTTTTTTATTACTTAAAATTTCGTAGTTATAAATCATTATTTGTCTGCCTTTCTTTCAAAAACAATTTTACCATTACAAATGGTATATTGAGGTCAGCCAGTACATTCTACTTTATCAAAAGGTGTTGACTTACCCTTCGAATAAAATTTATTAGAATCAATTTTCATTTTCTTTTTAGGATCAAAAATTAATAAGTTAACAGTTTTATTAAGTTTTAACTCAGTTGATGGTAATTTAAATTTCTTAGAAGGATTAATTGCCATTAATTGAATTAATTTTTCTAAAGTTATTACTTTAGATTTAACAAGTTTTGTATACAAAAGAGGGAATGAATAATCTAATGCTGTAATGCCAAAAGCACTATTCTCTAATCCTTTAGATTTTTCTTGTTTTGAATGAGGAGCATGATCGGTCACAATAATTTCAATTAATCCTGATTTAATTCCATTGATTAATGCTTTTTGATCTTTTCTGCTTCTTAGTGGTGGATTCATTTTAAATTTACCATCATTAGAAACAATATCATTTTCATTTAATAGCAAATGGTGGTGAGTTACTTCACATGAAATTTTGTTACTTAACTTCTTTGCCTTTTTAATTATTTCCAAAGTTTCAGCACTAGATACGTGGCAAACATGATATTGACATTTTGTTTTAATTGCTAATTCACAATCACGTTCTACTTGTTTTCATTCACTAATAGATGGAATGCCCACAAGATTAAATCTTTTTGCTACATTACCGTTGTGAACACAAGCTTTTGGAGGAATTATGCATAAATCTTCTGCATGAGCAACTATCGGTTTGCTACACTTTTGAGCTTGTTTCATTGCTGATTTCATTTGTTCACCAAACTCTACGCCCGATCCATCATTAGAAAAGGCAAAACAATATTTACTTAATGATGAAATATCTACAGGTTTTGTATCAATTTTTCTACCTTTAGTGATACAAGCATATGAATAAACATTAATTAAGGCATCTTTTTTAATCAAATTTAATAATAACTTAATGTTTTTAACTGAATCTGGAGCAGGTAATACATTAGGCATACAACATATAGTTGTATATCCACCAGCAGCAGCTGCCATTGTTCCGGTTTTAATAGTTTCTTTGTATTCATATCCTGGTTCTCTTAAATGAGTATGAATATCAATTAAACCCGGAATAGCAATTAAACCATTACAGTCATAGGTTTTTACGCCCTTTTTGTTAATGGGTTTGTTAGAAATTGTTTTTAATTTACCATTAACAATGTTTAAACTTTTAATTGAAAACTTATTGTTGTAATAAACCTTGCAATTATTAAAAACTATTTCTTCCATAATTATCTCATTACCCTCAACAATACTGCCATTCTTACAAATACACCATTCTCTATTTGTTTAAAAATTCTTGCTCTTTTGCATTCAACACAATCATCATTAATCTCAACATTACGATTAAACGGAGCAGGATGAATGATAATGGCGTTATCTTTCATCATTTCTGCTCTTTTAGAGTTTAATCCAAATTGTTCATTGTAGTTAGATTGAATATTCAATCCTTCTTCTAATCTTTCATTTTGAATTCTTAACATATTAACTACATCTACTTTTGGTAGATATTCATCAAAATCCACATATTGATATTGTGGATCTTGTAAGTTCTTTGGAGCACTAAAATATACTTCCATACCCATTTTAGTCATACATTCATAGTTTGAGTGAGCAACTCTTGAATGATAAATGTCCCCACAAATAAGAACTTTTAAACCTTTAAGTTTTCAAACTCTTGTTTGATAGTCATTAAATCTAATAATGTTTGAGTTGGATGATCTAACTTACCGTCACCTGCATTAATGATAGGAACATTAATTTTTCCTAACAATTGTTTGTATCATTTATCTTCTCTGGCTCTAATGACCAAACAATCTACGCCGAAGCTTTCAAAAACTTTAACTGTGTCATAGAAAGTTTCACCTTTATTAATCGAAGATGATTCAGGTGCAAAGTTTAACACTTTGCATTTAATTTATGTTCCGCTGTGTTAAATGAATAGTGAGTTCTAGTAGATGGTTCAAAGAATAAATTAGCAACAATCTTATTGTCTAACTTATCATTGTTTTTATGATCAATAATGTCTTGAGCTGTATCTAAAATATCATTTATTTCTTTAACAGATAGATCTTGTAGTCTGATAAGATTTTTCATAGTGATATTTATATTTATATAAATATAACATATATTTGACAAATAATTAAGTTCATTTTAATTTTCTCGTTATTTACTAAGTAAACAAGATGAAAAAACCTGCACTTAAGCAGGAGTTTTTTTAGTTTATATATTAGATTCACTATCTGATGTAAGTTTTGGAGTTGTATATATCCTTTTTTTCGAGTTTTTATACATTTGAGCATGGTTGTCAGCGCCCCAAATGATTTTAGCTGTTCCATCTGCGATATATCCTAATTTATATGTTGCAGATGCACCATCATAAACTAAATGAAATCTAAAAGCATCAAAGAAACTATCTTTTGCACCATTTTGTCGTTCCCCAGTACAAAAACCTAGTGAAACTTTATCAGGCTTTTGTTTTTCATAAAAACTTAATCCAGCATAAGATATTCCGTTAGTTTCATCAAAAGTATATGGTGCAGGAGCTTTATCATATGCTTTAGTTGAAAATGAACCAGTTAATCATCCATATATGTTATCTTTTGTACCAATAATAATATTTTTGCTCATTAAATCATCTAGAGAATATGTTATGTTAGTATCATAACTTGTATTTTTTGCTAATTCTTGTAAACTATTTTCTGAATATTGAAAACGAATATTCATAAAATTAATTGTTATGTACACATGCACATTAAATATACCATCTTTATTAAAACAAAAATCGTGTGAAAGAGCTGATCCATCTATGTTTGGGCGAATAGAAGAAGAATATGTTATAGTTTTATCTTGAATTTGTTGACCTATTATATTGAGTGTCATTGTCAAACTATCCTTAATCTTTGCACCAGCAAATTCCTTTGCTCTAATTTCTAAAGATATTTGTTTAGTACCGGACAAATCTCATGTTTGTTGACCTTCAGGGAAAGAAATAATTGCATCATAATCTGTTTTATATTCTAGAGAATCAATTGAAGTAGCAGTTTTTACAGTATCATTTACAACATCAGTGATATCATTTATTTTAGAATTAATTCCACTAGTAATTTCGCTTCTAATTACATTAGTGACAGAAGTAGTTGGGATTTGTATTGTTGGTAAGTATGAAACTGTAATATCTTTAATTGAGACAGGATCAGATTGTTTAGCCACAACATATGCTGTAATAATATCAGAATTTTTTAAAATTTGTGTAGATGAAGAAGCACAAACTTTAAAAGATATTTGCTTAGTTGTTGATAAGTCTCAAACACCCTCAATGTCTCCTTGTGGTTCAATAACAAAATCATCTATTGCTGCAGCAGGAGCTTTTTCAGATATTGTATCCATTACTCTTCCAAATAAATTATCTCCTTTATCATAACCAATTAATGATGCAAAGTCTTGTAGAGTTACATGTGCTGGGTGAGGAGTGGTAATTGGTGCAGGGTTATCTTTTGTGTAAAATTCTAATGGGCCAAGAGTTGATAAATCAAATTGGGTATCATCAACATAAGCTGAAATTTTTAGTGGTTCAGTTATTGATGAATCGCCGGTAGAACCGCTTAAAATTGAAGAAGAACCAGTAGAATTAATCAAAAAGTATACACTTCTTTCATCTTTAACTACAGTTTCTGAGTAATTACCAACTACAGGGCAGAAAGGAGAATCATTACTATATAAATCCAAAGAAAAATCTGTTTGTTTAACTCCAGGATAAATTTTTTTTAAAGCATCATAAACAGCATCTATTAATTTGTTGTTGTTAGGAATTTCATTACGTAATTCATTGATTTGAACATTTGTGGGATTTACAACATCTCCAAATGCTATATCTAGAGATTCAATTTGCTGACTAATTTTTTTAACTAAACCTTTATCGTTTAATTTGTTTCTATTATCAACAACCTTATATTTAATTGGAAAAGTATATGAATCACACAATGGATTAGTACCTGTGTCAATTGTTGCCGAAACAACAACATTTGCGACTCTTTCTGTATCTTCAGAGAAATTTTGCCAATCTGTTACATCAGGGAAAGTAATTGAGTAATCTGAACTAGTAGGTTTTTGAGTAGTTGGCAATGTCCTAATTAAATTGTCTACATCTGACGAAACCATGTCTCTTATAGAGTTTTTAATTTGATCTGCAGCAATAGTATTGTTTTCAAAATCATTATTAGTAGCATTAATTATTGCAGTGTTACCATTAATATATTCCAAATTAGAAAGGGAAAATTTACCAAAGACAAATTGTAAATTTTCTAGTTTTTCAGCAAATAAATTATTAGGAATAAAACGGTATGGACAAACGTCATGATTTATTTGGGCACCAAGCTGGACATCTAATGGATTTTTTTGAGAATTTATTATCTGTGAGTATGTTAATTCCTCAATTGTAGAATATTGAAAACAAATATATAAATCTGAATCAAAAACAATTTGATTATATTGAATTCCAGATTTTTTAATAAGTTCATCTAGCATTCATTTTTTAAAATTTTCTTGAAAAATTGTACGAATTGAAGTTTTAGAAACCGAAGAGTCAGCGCTTAGAATTGTTTCAACCAAATCATCGTCTACTTGTTTAAAATCATTAACATAAATTTGTTCAGCCGGTTCAATGCTTTCAGGTTTAAAATCACTCATGTCTCACTCTACATTTTGTGGAATTGCTTGAATTGTCAAAGACTTAGCAGGGATTTCAGCGAAATTTTCAATTTTTTTATTAGATGATGAAATTTTAATTAAGTAATCTAAATAAGTTGGGTTAACTAAATCCATATCATCGTTTAAATTTTGCGGAGCAATATTCTCTATTTCAACATTTATGTCTTTGTAACTAAAGTGTTTGAAAAAATCTGGATACATATTTTCTATGTAAGCAGATACATATTGTTTTAAAGTATTTGAGCTAGATACTTTATCATTAATTTCATAAAAAGTGACATTATGAGGATCATTGGCAGAAATAGGAAGACCTTCAGAAAATGAAGTAAAATTTATTTTTGATAAATCAACTTTATATTCAGCACTTTTGCATGAAGTTAATAATGTGGTAATTGTAAACGGTACCAGGACACCAATAGATATCATGGAAAATATTTTTTTGTTTTTTTTCTTCATATTGTTTACCTTTTGCTTTTTTTATATTGTGTTAGTATTATATTGATTTTTGAGAAAATTTCATTTTTTTAAAGTGCTATGAAATTATTCTTTTAAATGACTGCTTAAATATGATAATTTCTATATTTTATGTTAATAAATATATTAATATTATTAATATATAAATTATGAACTCAATAAAAACAGTATTTGTTCTCAAAAAGGATCTTTATGATTCTGAATCTGCAGGATTAACTAAAGACATTAAGAACTTCTTAAAAATTAACATTAAAAGTGCTAAGGTAATCAATAAATACATAATTAAAAATGTTGATAATTCAACATTTGAAAAATCATTAACTTCAGTGTTTAGTGAACCAATGGTCGATGACTACTATATAGATGAAATCCCTAATCTTAAAAAATACCATTCATTTGCTGTTGAATACTTGCCAGGTCAATTTGACGCCCGTGCTGAAGCCGCTAAACAATGTTTGCTATTAATTAATAACAAACTAAACCCTGAAGTTAAATCAGCAAAAATTTATTTAATTAAAGGTAATGTATCATCTAATGATATTAATAGAATTAAATCATTCTTAATTAACCCTACTGATTCATGTGAAGTTGATGTTTATTCAGCAACATTCCCTTCATATTCAAATAACGATAAAAAGATTCAAATTATTTCTGACTTTACTTTAATGAATAAAGTTGCATTAACTGAACTTCATTTATCTTTAGGTCTTGCAATGTCAATTGAAGACCTAATGATGATTCAAGATTACTTTAAAAAATGTCGTCGTAATCCTACATTGACTGAAATTAAAGTAATTGATACTTATTGGTCAGATCACTGTAGACACACCACTTTTGAAACTAAAATTAATAAAATTAATTTTGAACAATCTGAATATGATCAATTATTTAAATCTACATATAAAGCATATTTGGACGCAAGAAAACGCGTTTATGGTGCTAAAGCTAAAACTAGAAATATTTGCTTAATGGATTTAGCAACTATTGCTATGAAAGATCTAAAGAAACATGGTTTACTTAAAAACTTAGATCAATCTGATGAAATTAATGCTTGTAGCATTAATATCAACGTCAAAACAGATAAAGGTATTGAGAAATACTTATTAATGTTTAAAAACGAAACTCATAACCACCCAACTGAAATTGAACCATTTGGTGGAGCTTCTACTTGTTTGGGAGGCGCTATTAGAGATCCTTTATCAGGACGTACATATGTTTACCAAGCAATGAGAGTTACAGGATGTGCTGATCCTACTGTTGAATTAGCAAAAAAACTTCCAGGTAAATTACCTCAACGTACTATTACTATTAATGCAGCTAATGGTTATAGTTCATATGGTAACCAAATCGGTTTAGCTACTGGTCAAGTTGAAGAAATCTACCACACTGAACTTTGTAGCTAAACGTTTAGAAACAGGTGCAGTAATTGCTGCAGCTCCTAAATCTAATATAGTTAGATGTAAACCAAAATTAGGAGATGTGGTTATCTTATTGGGTGGAAGAACAGGAAAAGATGGTATTGGTGGAGCAACAGGTTCTTCTAAACAACAAGTTAAATCTTCTATTACTGAATGTGGAGCAGAAGTACAAAAAGGTAACCCAGTAGAAGAAAGAAAGATTCAAAGATTATTTAGAAACCCAGAAGCTTCTAAATTAATTGTTAGATGTAATGACTTTGGTGCTGGCGGAGTCTCTGTATCTATTGGTGAACTTTGTGATGGGTTGGAAATTGACTTAAACAAAGTTACTAAAAAATACGCTGGACTTAACGGAACAGAATTAGCAATTAGTGAATCACAAGAAAGAATGGCTGTTGTTGTAAACAACAAGAATGCTAAGAAATTTATTGAATTAGCTAATAAAGAAAATTTAGAAGCAACAATTGTTGCTAAGGTTACAAACTCTAACCGTTTAAGAATGAAATGAAACAATGATTGAATTGTTGATATTTCAAGAGACTTCTTAAATACAAATGGTTTTACTCAATCTACAAACATTACTTTTAATAAGCCAATAAAAGCAACTAAATCTAAGATTACAAATCTTAAGAGCGCATGAATTAACATGCTTTCAGATTTAAATGTGTGTTCAAAAGTAGGCCTTATTGAGAAATTTGACTCTACAATCGGTACCAACACAGTTTTAATGCCATTAGGTGGTGTTAATCAATTAACACCAGCTGAAGGTATGGCTGCATGTATTCCTACATTTGGTAAGAAAACTGATACATGTTCATTAATGTCATTTGGATATAACCCTTTCTTAGGTGAATGAAGTCCATTCCATATGGCTTATTATTCAGTAATTGAATCAGTTACTAAAATAGTAGCAATGGGTGGAGACTATAAAAACATTTACTTAAGTTTCCAAGAATACTTTAGAAAACTAGGTAAAGATCCAAAACGTTGAGGATTACCATTTGCTGCTTTATTGGGTGCTTTCAAAGCTCAAGAAGATTTAAGACTTGCTGCAATCGGCGGAAAAGACTCAATGTCTGGTTCATACGAAAACTTAGATGTACCGAACACTTTAATTTCATTTGCGGTTTGTGTTGACGATGCAAGTAATGTTATTTCTCCTGAATTTAAAAAAGTAGACTCATCTATTATTTATTTGTGGCCTACTAAAAAATCTGATAATACATTAGACACTAAATCATTAACAAACAACTTTAATTTAGTTTCTAAATTAATTAATGATAAGAAGATTATTTCTGCTTATTCATTAAAACAAAAAGGAATTGCTGAAGGTATTTCTAAAATGTGTTTAGGAAACTGAATTGGTGCAACCATTAATGGTTTAACTAATGATCAATTATTTGATTTAAACTATGGATCGTTTATATTAGAAGTTCCGTCTAATATCAATGTTGAAAAAGAATTTAAAGGCTCTAACTATAAAGTTATTGGTAAAACAACATCCTCTCCATTCATTAAGGTTAACAAACTTAATATTTCTTTAGATGAAGTATTAAAAACTACATCAAAGAAGTTAGAAAATGTGTTCCCATCTAACATTGATGTAAAAGAAAACAAAAACTTAACTATTAAAACATGTAAATTTACTAAACATTCTATGTTTAGTAAGATTGTTAAAAAGCCTCTTGTTGTTATTCCTGTATTCCCAGGAACTAACTGTGAATTTGATAGTCAAATGGCTTTTGAAAAAGCAGGAGCAATTGTTAAACAAGTGTTAATTAGAAATAATGACCAACAATCTCTATTAAATTCTATTAATGAATTGGCAAAAACAATTAATAAGGCTCATATCATTTTCTTGCCAGGAGGTTTTTCTGCTGGTGATGAACCTGATGGATGTGCTAAAGTTTATAGTTAACGTTTTCCACAACGAAGCTGTTAAGAATGCAACAATGGCTTTAATTAAACGTAAAGGATTAATCTTAGGTATTTGTAATGGATTCCAAGCTTTAATTAAATTAGGTTTAGTTCCGTATGGAAAAATTATGAATATGAATGAATCTATGCCTACATTAACATTCAACGACATTAGACATCATATGTCTACAATCGTAAGAACAAAGGTAGTATGTAACAAATCTCCTTGAATGCAAGGATTAGTTCCAGGAGACATTAGAACTAATGCTATCTCCCATGGTGAGGGTAACTTCGTAGCTAGTGAAGAATTAATTCAACAATTAATCACTAATGGTCAAGTTGTTACTCAATATGTTGACGACAAAGGTAACCCCACTATGAAAATGCCATACAACCCTAATGGATCTATGTATGCAATAGAAGCTATTACTAACATGGATGGTAGAATTTTAGGTAAAATGGGACACTCTGAAAGAATCGGAACAAACTTATACAAAAACATTCCTGGAGAGTTTGATCAAAAGATTTTTGAAAGTGGTGTAAAATATTTTAGTAGAGGTAAATAATGAAAGTAGCAATATTTTACGGTTCAAAAAGTGATGATCAAGTAATGGCTAAAGCCATTGATTTATTAAAAGAATTTGGTGTAAGTTATGAAAGTTATGTGTTATCTGCTCACCGTGTTCCTGAAAAACTATCTAAGAAAATTAAAGAAGTTGAGAAAAAAGGTTGCGAAGTAATTATTGCAGGAGCAGGGCTTGCTGCTCATTTACCTGGGGTAATTGCTAGTCAAACTTTATTGCCAGTAATTGGTGTTCCAATTAAATCACAATTAGGTGGCATGGATGCATTATTGTCAATTGTTCAAATGCCTAAATCAATCCCAGTAGCCACTGTCGGTATTGATAATAGTTATAACGCAGCAATGCTAGCAATTCAAATATTAGCAATTAAAGATTCTAAATTAAAAACTAAATTATCTCAATTTAGAATCAACATGAAAAAACAATTTTAATAAAAAAGCAGGAGTGATTCCTGCTTTTTCTAATCTATATATATTTGTCTACTCAATCTGTAAAGAAATTAAAATAATTAATTTCTTGTGCTAAATCAAATAAAGCAAAACAAGGGTGGAAATATTGAGGTTCATTTGACATTGTAAATCCGCCTCAATATATTCCTACTGTTTCATAATTATCATTTATTACCATTGAGCCTGATGCTCCACCACCTAATTGGAAGTGGCTATTTTTTTGTAGCTCTCCACAAGCTTGGTAACCATAATATTGATCACCTTCATTACCATATATTTGTTCAGGACGCATATTACCAACATCTTCTGCTGTTTCAGTGAAATATGTATAACCCCTATTTTCTCTATCATATGAAGTAGCTCATGGATAACCAGCAATATATATTCTATCTCCAGGCTGCACTTTTTCAGATGGATCTTTATCACTAAACTTTATAAGTTGATGATCTTTTTCTCAAATATTATCAATGTTTTGTATCTTTGATAACAAAGTGTCTACACCTTTGTCATTGCCACCAATGTTTTTAGTGATTGTACCATCAAATAGATACTTCAAATCTAATGTGAAAGCACACATGTCCATTATTTTAGGAGTATCATCAGCACTAGCATAATATATAGGGTTAATTAACTGATCTAATTCGTCTTGAGATGATACAGCATAGTCTACCTGAACATATTGACCTATATCACTTTGGATGGTTTCATTAGAACAATTATTACCCATAATTCCTAAGAATGCTAGTCCATAATAATCTTGTGTAATAGATACCATTCCATAATAAACATGGAAGTTTGTAATAAACTCATATTTATAAGTATCCAACTTTTTATAAAATCATGCAGTACCGGATGTAGATTCTAAAATTTGACCTAGTGGAGTTATATTAAAAGCAGCAACTGATATTGTTCTATCATCTATATATTTGAAATATTCTTGATCATTTTGTTGATCTAATTTTAATGTGTATCCATAATCAGTTCTGACATTAGGATTGTCTTTGTATGAAGCACGAACAATAATGTTGTAATCACCAACAATGGCGCTGTTTTTATCTCAAGTTATCAATCCTGTTTGATCTATGTGCATTCATGTTGGCGCATTAACTAATGATCAAGTTGAATTAGGCATATTAGTTTCAAATGTGTAATCCATTTTACCTTGCTGATATCAATAGTTATGAGAGTTTTCACCGGCAAGGCACTCAACATAGTAATCGTTTTGTAACTTTAATATGAAATCATATTTGCAAAAAATACTTGAGTTATTTTTATATGTAGCAATTATGTCTATGTCATAATCTCCTACAAGAGCAATTCCGCTAGTTCCTCCGGCGGCATCTCAAGTTAACATTCCTGCTGTACTAATATGAATTCAATCAGGGGCATTAGATAATGATCATTCACAATCAGGTAAATCTGTAGTGAATGAGAAATCTGCGATTCCTATGGTAACTCCATAACTAGCAGTAGTTTTACTATCAGGGCATGAAATAGTAAAGTTGTTATCTAATGTCAACTTAAAGTTGTATATGGATATAACACTTGGGTCATAAGTGGCAGTGGCTTTAATAACAAAATCATAAGAGCCTGTAAGAGCATTGGTTGTATCTCAAGTTACATAACCCTCATCGTTGATATGCATTCAAGTTTTTGCATCAGTTAATGATCATGTGCAAGAGGGCATATCAGTTGTAAAATTGTGTTCAGTAACTCCAACAAGAATAGAATAGCTTTCTGCTTGTGAGTCATTAAAATAATGAATGGTGTAATTGTTGTCTAATGCCAATGTAAAATCATAAGAGCAAGTAATTTCCGAATCATAACCCGCTGTGGCACGAACGGTGAAATCATAGCTGCCTACCATGGCATTTGTTAAATTTCATTCTACAAATCCTTGACTATTAATACTCATCCATGATGGTGCGTTATCTAATGACCAATCAGGATGTGTCATGTCTGTAGTGAAATTATGTTCCATTACACATTTAGTAATTCCAAATTGATCAGTAGTTTTATACGAATAATACTGAATAGTATAATTGTTAACTAATTGTATTTGAAAACTATAATCACACGAAATGCTTGGATCTGACACAGAATAAACAAAAATCACAAAATTATATGTGCCTACTGTTGCTGTACCAAATCCTTCATCAATAACATCTCATGTTATTTGACCATAATCTTGATCAATATGCATCCATGATGGATTTTTATCTAATGTTCAAGAGGGATCAGGTATGTTTGTAGAGAATTTGTAGTTCATCTCGCCTTCAGCAATTACATAAGTGTGAGATGTTTCATCATCTGGACATCAAATACTGTATGTTGTCGATTCAGCACAACTTGATAATTGCGAAATACCAGCCATAGTTCCTATTGCTAATAATGGTGCAAACACACCTTTAAATATTTTCCCTAGCTTCATATTTTTTTCCCTTTGTCTAAGTCATTAAAGAAAAAGCGTTAAGAGACTTTTTCTTAACACTTTAATTATATGAATGAATAACTAGAAACTAAGCAATAATTTCAGTAACGTTTCCAGCACCTACAGTGTGGCCACCTTCACGAATAGAGAATTTAGTACCGTTTTCCAATGCGATTGGAGCGATTAATTCAACGTTCATTCACTGTTGTCACCAGGCATAACCATTTCAACTCCTTGTTTTAAAGTAATTGAACCTGTAACGTCAGTTGTTCTAAAGTAGAATTGAGGTCTATATCCATTAATGAATGGAGTGTGACGACCACCTTCTTCTTTTTTAAGTGCATAGATTTGTGCAGTAAATTTCTTGTGAGGTGTAATTGAACCTGGTTTAGCTAATACTTGTCCACGTTCAACATCAGTTTTTTCTATACCTCTTAATAAGATACCAGCATTATCACCAGCCATTGCAGAATCTAATTGTTTTCTGAACATTTCGATACCAGTAACAACTGATTTTTTTGTAGGTCTTAAACCAACAATTTCAACTTCATCATTCATGTTGATTTGTCCACGTTCTACACGACCTGTAACAACTGTACCACGACCAGTAATTGTAAAGATATCTTCGATAGGTAATAAGAATGGTTTATCTGTATCTCTTGCTGGAGTTGGGATTCATGTATCAACTTGATCCATTAATTCTTGGATTTTTTGTTCTCATTCAGGTTTACCTTGAAGAGCACCTAAAGCTGAACCTCTAATAATTGGAGTATTATTTCCATCAAATCCATAAGAAGTTAATAAATCTCTTACTTCCATTTCAACTAATTCTTGTAATTCTGCATCATTTACCATATCACATTTGTTAATGAATACAACAATACGAGGAACTCCAACTTGTCTTGCTAATAAGATGTGTTCACGAGTTTGTGGCATTGCACCATCTGATGCAGCAACAACTAAGATACCACCATCCATTTGAGCAGCACCAGTAATCATGTT